>Ga0194120_10005940_pt1 | contig 17576 bp, 14 predicted proteins | sample TA2MahCa65mmetaG_FD_148642 | JGI IMG/M metagenome (GOLD analysis project Ga0194120, IMG submission 148642) | Freshwater microbial communities from Lake Tanganyika, Tanzania - TA2015019 Mahale Deep Cast 65m | ecosystem: Environmental > Aquatic > Freshwater > Lake | place: Tanzania: Lake...
GTCGCCCCGCATGCTGCCTCTCAACTCGATCTAACGGACAAACATCATGATAGCGAGTCGTCGGTCCAGGGGCAAGGGGGCACTTTTTCAGCAGCCTGTTAATATGATGAGCTTGCTGCTTGGTTGACTACGAAAGGCAGGATACTCATGAGCTCGGATCCTCGCCCTGGCCCCAGGCCGCGTCCGCCTGGCAAGGATGATCCTCCTGTTCCCGATCCGAAGCCGGGGCCGCCCCCAGGGCCGTATCCGACGCCAGAGCCCAGCCCGTCGCCGGAGCCGAGGCCGCCCAGCCAACCCCCCTTGCCCAAACCCGGGCCAGGCGGCCCGGTGCCTTACTAGGGCGCGAGCGGCAAGGACGCCGTGAGGGCCCGGCTATGGCGGGCCTTGTTCGCCTTGGCCGGGCTCGCATCGGGGACATGGGTTGCGCACGTCGTGTTGCCGAGCCAGGGCGTCTGGCGCGCGTACGCTCGGGACGTCAGGCAAAGAGCTGGGCCCAACCTCCAGATCTTTTACCTGGTGCCGGCCGACGGCCCGGATCGGCGCCTCGACCTGGATGGCACGATCGCCAGGTCGGTGAATGCCGCGACGACCTGGTTCGAGACCGAGTCAGGCGGCCTGCGCCTCAGAGTCGAGGCCGAGTTCGGGCGCCAGGTCCTGTTTCACCGGAGCCTCCGTTCCAGATCCGGATGGCTCTCCTTGGGCAAGTACGCGGCTTACGAAATCGAGAGGGAGTTCGGAGAGGTCGGCTGGGACAGTTCGAAGAGCGTCCTCGGAGTCTACTTCGACGGCCCGAACGGGCAGACGTGCGGTGACAGCATCAGCCCGGACCACGTCAACGCCGGACGTCTGGCCATCCTTTACCTTTCGAGCCCTTGGCCGACCGACCGACCATGCCGGTCGGTTCCCCTGGCGGTCGACGGCGGTCGGCCGGGGTACTGGGAGTTCCTGCTCCTGCATGAAATAGTCCACGCACTGGGCTTCGTGCCGTCGTGCGCCAGGCATGTCGCTGCCCTCGGGCACGTGTCGGACTCCCCGGCCGACCTCATGTACCGGGGGCCGCTCGCCTGGGCGCCGGAGAAGCTCGACTACAAGCGCGACGACTACTTTCGGCACCGTAAGGCCGGATGCCCGGATCTCGCGGACAGTCCCTTCCTGGCCCTGCGCCAGGCAGCCGACTAGTACATCCGGGCAGAATCCGGGGGGCGGAATCTACCACCAATGCCGATCGGGGGCCCAATGCTGCTATGATTCGATCTGCGATGAGTACGAGCCCACGCCGAGATTGGGGCGCCGGCCGCCTGCCTCAGGAGGCCGAAGCTCGCTTCATCGATGGGGTTGCGTACTGCGGGAGGTTCTTCTTGGGCGAGTCAGAGGCGCACAAGGCCCTCTGGAAGCTGGTCGGAATCCTCGAGAGCGAGAACCTGCCGTACGCGATCGTCGGGGGAATGGCCCTCAACGAATATGGCCATCGGAGAGCCACCATCGATGTCGACCTGGTGATGCGCGAGGAGGATCTGCTCGCGTTCAAGGAGCGCTGGCTCGGAAAGGGCTATGCAGAGCGCGTCCCCGGGACCGGGAAGCTCCTCGATACCGAGTTCGGTGTTCGGGTGGACGTCCTTAGCACGGGACGGTTTCCGGGTGACGACAAGCCCAAGCCCGTGGCGTTCCCGGATCCCGCCACCACGGCGGTACGCGGCGACCGGTTTTCGCTGCTCCCGATGTCCCGGTTCATCGAGCTGAAGCTTGCGTCGGGCATGGTCGCTCCCCATCGGGGCAAGGATCTCGTCGACGTCCAGGAGTTGATCCGGAGCGCCGGACTTGCTCCCGACTTCGCCGAGGAGCTCGATCCGTGGGTGAGGGACAAGTTCCTGGAGCTCTGGCACCTGGCGCAGGCCGCCGACCCGTTCCAGTAGGTCGAGGTCCGGCAGGTTCCACCTGTTCGCGGTAACGGGGCGGGTGCCCTCGGGTATAGATCGGTTCACCGTGCCTTCGCCCGTCATCGTCACCCACAACCTGTCGCGCCATTACGGCGCCACCGTCGCCGTGGACGAGGTGACCATCGAGGTGCGGGGCGGGGAGGTCCTCGGTTTCCTGGGGCCCAACGGCGCGGGCAAGACCACCGTCACGCGCATGCTCTGCGGTCTCATCGCGCCCACCGCGGGGACGGCGATCGTCTTGGGCCACGACGTCGAGGCAGGCGCCGAGGCCATCCGGCGCGAGGTGGGCGTGCTCACCGAGAGCCCGGGGCTCTACCGGCGGCTGTCGGCCCGGGAGAATTTGGCGTTCTATGCGGGCCTCTACGGCATCGCCCGCGAGGACGCCGCCAGGCGCATCGACCACTACTTGCGCAAGCTGGATCTTTGGGAGGCCCGGGACCGGGCCGTGGCAACCTACTCCAAGGGCATGGCGCAGAAGGTGGCCATCGCCCGTGCCCTGCTCCACGAGCCGCGCCTGGTGTTCCTCGACGAGCCGACGGCCGGGCTGGATGTCGAGAGCGCCCGCACCGTGCGCGACTTCATCCTCACGCTCAAGGACGAGCAGCGCACGGTGTTCCTGTGCACCCACCACCTCGACGAGGCCGAACGCGTCTGCGACCGGGTCGCCGTGTTCAAGCGCCATATCATCGCCCTGGGAGACGCCGATCGCCTCCGCGCCCAGCTTGCCGGCAACCGCGTGGTGGTGCGTCTGGCCGATCCGTCGGACAACGCCCTCCGGGACGTCATCGCGGCCCTGCCCTTCGTGACCGAGGCGCAACTTCGCGAGGACGGCGATCTGGTGGCGACGCTGCAGAACCCCGAGAACCAGACGCCGGAACTCGTGCGCGCCCTGGTCGAGCAGGGCGGGCGCGTCCAGGCGGTGCGGCCGGCGACGGCGAGCCTCGAAGAGGTCTACCTCAAGCTGGTCGAGAACGGGAAGTTACCGGGAGGTCCGGCATGAGGCGGGTACTGACGCTGCTGCGCAAGGAGTGGCTCGATCTCTGGCGCAATCCCAGGCTGTTCCTCGGCGTCCTGGTGGTCCCCCTCCTCATCGCGGCCGTCATGATCCCGGCGCTCACCCTGACGATGGGCGGCATGGAGTCGGCGCTCAAGGAGTACGTCGCGCAGAACCGGGTCGCCCGCAAGGCCCCGCCCGTCGCGAAGCCCAAGCCTCCCGCCGAGGCCGACCTCCCCCTACCGGGGCTGGACAGGCGCCTGCGGTCCGAACCGCCCAAGCGCCAGGCCCTGTGGTACACGGTGACGATGATGATGGGCTATCTGTTCATCTTCCCGATCGCCCTGCCGCTGTCGCTGGGCGCGGCCAGCATCATCGGCGAGAAGCAGGAAGGCACGCTCGAACCGTTGCTCGCGACGCCCATCCGCACCGGCGAGTTGCTGGCCGCCAAGACCCTCTTCGCGGCGATGCCCGGCATCCTCGTGACCTGGGCGGCCTACCTGGTCCAGCTTTTCTCGGCCGGCACGGTGCTGCCGCGCGACAAGGTCCTCATGATCTTCGCGTCGCCTCCCTGGCTGGCCGCGCTGTTCCTGTTGACGCCGGTCCTGGCATTCATGACGACGCTCGGTCTCGTGATGGTCTCGGCCTGGGTGACCGATCAGCGCTCGGCGCAGCAACTGGGTGCCCTGCTGGTCCTGCCCGTCACCGGCGCGGTCCTGACGGTGATGCTAGGGCTGGTGCAGCTGGAAACCCTGCTGGTGTTGGCCATCCCGCCGGCCGCCCTGGCGTGCCTGGTGCTGCTGCAACTGGCGGTGCGTGTGTTCCACCGCGACACCATCCTCACGCGCTGGCGCTGACGGCCAGCCGTCACGGCAGGAGATCGGCGACCCGAACGGAAGCGCCCGGGACGGCCAACAGTGACACGTGGTCGCCTTCGTGCAATGTCTGGACGGTCCCGTAGGACCAGCCGTCGTAGAAGCCTATCCCGTCTCGAACTGGATTTCGGTAAACCTCGACCACCATCTCATCTAGATTCACGATCCAGTACTCGGGCCGACCTGCCCGCGCGTACAGGCTGCTCTTGCGATCGCGATCGGTCTCGAGCGACGATAGCGCCACCTCGACGATGAGATCGGGCGCGTGGGGGCGCTCGGAACGGAAATCCCGCTGGCTGCCGCGAACGACCGAGACGTCCGGCTCCGGCTCTGACCGATCGTCAAGCGCGACCGGCGACTGGACGCGTACAGCGAAACCGGCGCCGAAGGCCTGGCGAAGGGCATCGCTGACGATGTGGACGGTCGCCGCGTGTAACTCCGATTGGGGCGTCATCTCGACGATGTCCCCGTCGAGAAGTTCCACCCGATCGTCCTCGCCTAGGACGCCCCTGTCGATGAGGCGGTGCCACTGGGCCCGCGTCCATTTCTTGAGCCGAACTCCGGCCACGGCCATTTCGCGACCTCCTTTGTGCTTCGTACCACATCGCGTCCCTCCGTACAAACCGGGAAGGCGATCATTGTGACTCGAATGTAATTTCGAGTCAACCCCACGGCGATAGGCTGGTACTCAGTAGCGCAGGACCGGGCGGAAGCCCGCCGGAGCACGGCTCTGCTCGGGACCCCCGGTGCCCGAGAACACGGGCAGCAGGGCACAGCCGAGCGGCGCAGCGAGCAGTGCCACGAGCCAGACAAGCGACCGCAAGGCCTTCAAATGGCTGATCCCCCGATGTAGCGATCCTGGGTCGGGATCCTACATCTCTGCACCCTGGGCCCGCATAGGGGTTTGGGACCGGCAAGCGCAATCTCCGCGTAACCTCCGGGCAACCGCGCTCGCAACACATCCCGGGTTGAATGAGGACGTCGGTCTCTAGGATGGGGATTCGGTGGGGCATGGAAGCGGTTTCAGAGCAAGAACGTGGGGACGAGGGCCTTCCGAGGTCGCTCAAGCCGGGTCACTGGCTCGCCAGGCCGCTACGCCATGCCAAGACCGGAGCCATGCTCCTGCCGGCCGGCACGATCTTCAACCAAGACGTCATCGAGAAAGTCCGCTCGATGGACGTCGAACTGGACGCCCTCCTGTGCCTGGGCCCCGGCAAGAAGCCGGTCCAGAAAACCCAGGCCGAGATAGCCGAGCACTATACTCGGCAACGCACCACCATCGAGCGCATCGCCGAGGCCTTCGGCAACATGCGCGACGTCAGTTTCGGTTTGTTCTGCATGAGCGCGGTGTTCGCATTCGCGTTCAGCAGCGGAGTCTTCGCCGTCCTCGCCGGCTGCATGCTGGCGGCGATGCTACTGAACGCCTGGCTGAGTATCGCGGTCCTCCACAAGCTGTCGACCCTCAACCGGATGTTCGCCGGGATGTCGGTGTCCCGGGCCAAAGCTTCCTGACTTCCGACCGCCATTTCGACTAACGCCGACTCGGCCCGCCTTCCCCCCCAATGAGGCGGGCCACTCTTTTTTTTGCCATGATCGCCTCTGTGCATGACGCTCCCGATCCAGGCGGGCGCCGGCATCGCGCGATGCCGGCGCCGGAAGAGCGCGAGCGTTAGCAGACGCTCGAGGCCGAAAGCGGTGTCGGACAGGCCGGCGGCTGGGCGTAGGGCATCTGGCCCGGTTGGGCGTAGGGCATCTGGCCCGGTTGGGCGTAGGGCATGCCGTTCGGCTGCCCGTTGGGAAGCCCGACGGCTCCGTTGATCGGCCCGCCTGCCAGGGGGCCGCCCAGTGGGCCCGCGACCGGCGGGACGATCGGCCCGCCAACCGGTGGCACGAGCGGGCCGCCGAACGGCGGAACGATCGGCCCCCCTACGGGCGGGACCAGCGGCCCCAGGCCGTAGGTCGTGGGAACCGGCACGGGGATCGGCACGCCCGCTCCGAAGAACGGCCAGATGCCGCCGCCGAACGGATAGAACGCCGGCCAGTACGGGCCCCAGAGGCCGCCGTAGAGACCATATGGCGCCAGGAACGGGTAGCCGCCCCACGCGAACGGGAAGAAGCGCCGGAAGCCGAATCCGCCGTATCCGCCGTATCCACCGAAGCGGCCGAAGCCGCCGCCGAAGCGCCCGCCCCCGCGGAAGCGCGAGGCCTGGATGCCGTCCGGCGCGGCGGCCTCGGGCATACCATCCGGAACCGTATCCCGGATGGCCGCCTGCGGCACCGCGATGAGGAGCTTGTCGGCCTGCTCGGGCGTGAGCCGTGCAGGCAGGATGCGGGAAAGATCGTCCATGGTGGGAAGTTGCGCCCTCGTCTCCGGCCGCGGCGCGCCGGCTGCCACCTGCAGGAACCCCTGGTAATCGGCGACTTCCAGCCTGCTGGCCTTGGCGGGGGCGGGTACCACGTCTGGCACCTCCGCCGGTCCGGGGTGCGGGACCGGCACCGCGTCCTTCTCGACCCGCACGTCGGGCCGTACCACGTTGAGCGGAGGCACGGGTTCGGCCGGCCGGGTCGGCACCGGCGCGGTACAACCGGCCACGCCGCCTGCCAGCGCTAGGGGCCACATGCCTCGCATTCTGGAGACCGACATCAACCCCTCCTTCCAAGGTCTTCGCCCTACCTACGGCGACAGCCTATTGCTCCCGGAGAGCAGCGGCAATCGCAGCCTGATAGCTGCCCGGGCGCGCGATCGGGACGGGGCCCGGGCGGAGCGCCCGAGCGCCAGAATCCCCTGGACGATCCGCCTAACGAGTGAGATTCATGTCGGCCGCGAGGATGATCGCCTCGGCGATGTCCTTGATGGGCTTGCGGCGGTCCATCGAGAGCTTCTGGATCTTGCGGAATGCCGCGGCTTCGCCCAGCCCGGACTGCTCCATCAGGATGCCCTTGGCCTTCTCGACCAGCTTGCGGGTGGCCAGCGTCTCCTCGAGGTCCTTGACCTCGGCCTCGACCGCCTTGAGTTCCTCGGAGCGGGCGATCGCCACTTCCAGCGTCGGCAGCAGATCGGCCTCCTTGATGGGTTTGACCAGGAAAGCAAACACGCCCAGGCCCACCGCCTGCTCGACCAGGTCGGGCTGGGAGTAAGCGGTCAGCATGATCGTCGGGATGCGGCGCACGGCGCTGATCTGCGCGAGCGCCTGCAACCCGTCGAGGCCCGGCATCTTGATGTCCATGATGATGAGGTCGGGATCGACCTTCTGCGCCATCTCGACGGCCGTCTGGCCGTCCGGCGCCTCGCCGGCGACCTCGTGGCCGAGTTCCACGAGCATCTCCTTGAGATCCAGCCGGATCAAGGACTCGTCGTCGGCCAGCATGATGCGCAGGGGCTTCTTCTTGTCCATGGTCTACCGCCTCTCGGGGGGGATCGTGATGGTGACGGTCGTCCCGCCGGACGAGCTCTCCAGCTTGAGAGCGCCGCGCAGGTCGTCGCGCACCAGGTTGCGGATGATGTTCCAGCCGAGGTGGCCGGCGGCCTCCGGATCGAACCCGGCGGGCAGGCCGATGCCGTCGTCGCGGACCTTGAGGTGCAGCGAGCCATCCTCGCCGGCCTCGAGGATCAGGTCGAGCGTCCCTTTCCGGCGGCCCCGGAATGCGTGCTTGCAGGCGTTCTGGACAAGTTCGTTGACCACCAGGGCCGACGAAGTCGCCTTGGCCGAGGGCAGGGTGATGCGGTCCTTGGAGCTGATTAGCCTGCCGGCGATGGCCAGGTCGGGGGCCGCGAACCCCTGCAATGCGGCCTTGAGCATGTTGTAGGCCAGTTCCTTCATGTCCACGGCCCCGACGTCGTCGTGGGCGAGATACTCGTGGACCAGGGCGATGCTGCTGATCCGCTCGATGCAATCCGACAGGATGTCCTTCACTTCGGGATTGCGGGCGCGGCGCATCTGCAGGCGCAACAGCCCGGCGATCGTCTGGAGGTTGTTCTTCACGCGGTGATGGACCTCGCGGATGATCGTCTCCTTGATCGCCAGTTCGCGATCCTTCTCCCGCAATTCGGTCGTATCGCGCAGCATCGCGATGGCCGCCGCTTCGCCGTCCGCCGGCTCCAGCCGCAGGATGCGGATTTCCACGGCCTGTCTGCGGCCCGTCAGTTCGAACTCCTCGCACAGGCCCGCGGTCGCGAGCGGGCGCAATTCGCCGCGAGCCGGGAAAGTCTCAGGCCAGGCGAGGCCCTCGAGGGCGTCCGGGAGGCCCCAGCGCCTCGCCAGGGTGGCGGCCTGGTGGCTCGCCAGGCGGATGACGCCGTCGGCGTTCAGGATGAGCATCGCGTCGCCCGCCCCGGCCGGCGCGAGCGGCAGGTCGGCCGTCCGGCTCCGGGCGAGCAGGGTCTGGACCGCCCGATCGATGACCGTGCGGTAGAGCTGGCGCTTCTCTTCGGTGTGCTTGAGCTCCTCGTAGAGGTTGCGCTCGACCACCAGGATTCCCGCCACCGATCGCCCGCGCCGCAGGGGATAGGCGCGCTGGTGCATGGGTTGGCCGCCGATGACCTTGCCGGCCGGCCCGTCGCAGATCCGGCCCTCGGCGAGGGCCTGGTACACGGCCGCGGCATCGCGGCTGAGCGGCTGGTCGAGTTGCGAGTGCTGGTAGAAGGATTCCCGAACCGTGGGTCTGGCTTCGGCCACCGCCACGAGATCGCCGTCGGCGCGGGGGCAGCAGATGAAGAGGTCGGCCGGGATGAGATCGGCCAGGAAGGCCAGGTGCCCGCGCATGTGCGCGATCCATGCGCGATCGCCCTCGTTGGGAACCACCTCGGCGAGGGCCGATGCCGGTGCGGACGTGCCGCTCGCCCCTGGCGTCACTCGGGCAGCACCTTGGCGAAGCGCCGCTTGCCGACCTGGATGATGAAGCCGGCGGGGGGAATCTCGACGTCCTCCTTGGGGTCGAGCAGCACGCGAGCGCCGCCGACTTGGCCGTCCGGAGCCAGGTCATGCCGCTTGATCGCTCCCTCGGACAGCAACTGGCGGACGTAGCTGGTGGACTTGGCGAGCCCGATCCGCACGAGCAGCGCGCAGATGTTGCTCGGCGACGGCGCCCGGACTTCGGGGATGTCGGCCGGCAACTCCCGCTGCTGGAATTGCCGCACGAATTGCTCCTCGGCCGACCGCGCCGCCTCGGCCCCGTGGTAGCGTGCCGCGATTTCGCGGGCCAGGCGCATCTTGGCGTCCCGGGGGTGTCCCGCCAGGATGGCAGCGATGTCGCCGGCCGACAGCCCGGTCGTGAGCGGGAACCAGCTCGCCAGCAGGGCGTCCGGGATGCTCATCGTGCGGCCGTACATCTCGGCCGGAGGCATCGTCAGCCCGATGTAGTTGTCGAGCGACTTGGACATCTTCTCCTTGCCGTCGATGCCTTCCAGGATGGGATAGGTGACGCAAACCTGCGGATCCTGGCCGAATGCGGCCTGAAGGTCGCGGCCGACCAGCAGGTTGAAGCGCTGATCGGTGCCGCCCAGTTCCACGTCCGCCCCGATTTGCACCGAGTCGTAGCCTTGCATCAGGGGATACAAGAACTCGTGCAGGCCGATCGCGTCGCCGCGTTCGTACCGCCTGGCGAAATTCTCGCGAGAGAGCATCTGCGCGACCGTGGCCTTGCCCAGCAGGGAAATCGTCTCGGCCAGGGAGAGCTTTGCCAGCCACTCGCTGTTGTGGCGGATCTCGGCTCTGGAAATGTCGACGACGATGCCCAGTTGATCGAGGTAGGTCCTGGCGTTCTGCTCGATCTCCTCGGTGCTCATGGGCGGGCGGGCCGACTCCTTGCCCGTGGGATCGCCGATGCGGGCCGTGAAGTCGCCGATGATGACGACGATCTGGTGCCCGGCGTCCTGGAACCGCCTCAGGCCGCCCAGGACGACGGCGTGGCCGAGGTGCAGGTCGGGCTTGGTGGGATCGAAGCCCAGCTTGATCCGCAGCGGCCTGCCGGAGGCGACCTTTTTGGCCAGATCGGCGGCCGGAAACACGTCCTGCGCGCCCAGCGTAATGTTACGCAACTGCTCCTGGATGGCAGGTTCCGATGTGGTTTCCGCAAACATGCTCAAAAACGGCCCTTAAAAACGTTTCCCATCATACCACGGAGGGAAGACTGCCTGCACTACAGGCGGTGACGGGCATGGAGGCCCCCGCGATGGCGGGCTTAGGTGGGATGGCGCCGCCTGTGGTATAAGGATCCGGGCCCCGCCCGAATCCCCATTGGAAAACGCCCGGATAAAAGGACTGCGCAGGCATGATGGTGGACAGAGTCATCCACAAGGGACTCGAAGGCGTCGTCGTCGCGACAAACCCGCTCACGAGCATCGACGGGCAGATCGGCAAGCTCATGTACCGCGGGTATCTCATCGGGGACCTGGCCGAGCACAGCACCTATGAAGAAGTCGTCTGGCTGCTGCTCAACGGCGAATTGCCCACCGCTCCCCAGCTCGAGACCTTCCGCGCGGATCTCGCGGCCAATCGCGCCATCCCGGACAGCGTCATCGCCGTGTTGCGCCTGCTCCCGCCCGAGGCCAACGCGATGGCGGCCCTGCGCACGTCGGTCTCGGCGCTGGCCTTCGCCGATCTGGAGGCCGAGGACAACTCGGAGGCCGCAAACCGTCGCAAGGCGGTTCGCCTGACGGCGAAGCTGGCGACCATCGTGGCCGCCTTCGACCGCATCCGATCGGGTCAGGAGCCGATCGCCCCGCGGGCGGACCTCTCCCACGCCGCCAACTTCCTGTACATGCTTCGCGGCGGTGAGCCCGACGAACACATGGCGCACGTGTTCGACGTGTGCCTGACCCTGCATGCCGATCACGAGATGAACGCCTCGACCTTCGCCGGGCGGGTCACGGCCTCGACGCTATCTGACATTTTCTCGGCGATCACGTCGGCGATCGGGACGCTCAAGGGTCCGCTCCACGGCGGAGCCAACTCGAAGGTGATGGAGATGCTGCTCCAGATCGGCGATCCGGCAAAGGCCGAGACGTGGATCAAGGATGCCCTCGCCAATCACCAGCGTGTCATGGGCTTCGGCCACCGCGTGTACAAGGTCGAGGATCCCCGGGCGACCGTCCTGCGCACCTTGTCGCGGCAACTGGGCGAGCGGCTCGGAAACACCCGGTGGTACGAGATCTCGCGCACGGTCGAGCAGGAAGTCCGCGAGCAGAAGGGCCTGTATCCAAACGTGGACTTCTACTCGGCTTCGACCTACTACCTGATGGGCATCAAGACCGATCTGTACACGCCCATCTTCGCCCTGTCCCGCATCGCGGGCTGGACCGCCAATCTCCTCGAGCAGTACGCCGACAACCGGCTCATCCGGCCCGACTCGGAGTACACCGGCCCGAAGGAGCGCCCCTACGTGCCCCTGGACCAGCGCTGACCCCGGCAGACCTCACAGGAGGATTAGATGGACGACGTCGTCTCGCGCGGATTGGCAGCCGCCAAGCAACTTCTTGGCCGTGCGCCCTGGCCGGCGCCCGAGATCAACGAGGATGATCTCCCCAAGCCCAAGAAGTCGCGCACCGGCCCGCTTGGCAAGGCGGACGCCGCGGTGGCCGAGGCCCCTGCCTGGCTCCGCGTCTACGAAGCGGCGCCCTGGGTGCAGACCTCCGAGTACCGCGGGCGCATCGATTCGGAGAAGATCTGGCCGCTTTACGACCTGATCTTGACCACGCCGGACATGGATCGCACCGAGCAGGTGGCCGGGGTTCTCGGCGAGACCCTCGGCATCGACGATTCCGACGCGAGGAAGTTCGCCGTGGCGTCGGTCGCGGGTCCCCTGCCGATCCTCATCGGCGTCCCGCGCGAGGCAATGGAGACCGCTCGCCGCAAGCTGTCGGGTATCGCCCGGTTGGACGTGATCCGCAGCGTCTGGGATCGCCTGTAGGGCCTGGTTGAGCCGGCGCCTCAGGCTGGCTCTGGCGACCCTTTGCGGGGTAGCCGCCCTTGCCGGCTGCCTGTTGCCGATCGCCGGACTTGGCGGCCCGGCAGCTCGCAGCCCCGAACCTGCCGCGTCGAACGTCGCGGGCGTCTTGACGATGTCAGGGACGGTCCGCGTCGGATCGCGAGCGCGCGACGCGGCGACTCTGGCCGATCTCGCCAGAGTACCGCTCACGGCGGCGGATCCGCTGACGGGCGCCGACCCGCTTGTGACCGCCGATCCGACCAGCCCCATCGTGGGCCTTACCGTGGCGGATCCCCTCACGGTCGGCGATCCCCTGGCCGCCGTGGCGATCGTGGTCGAGTGCATCGACCTCTCCACGGGCGAGCGCCTCGCGAAGGCGGCGACCGACGCCGCGGGCCGGTACCTGATAAAGCTGGCGGTGGCCGATCGGGCGCGCGCGCTGATGCTCCAGGCGACGTGGGTCGGGGATCACGAGGTTCGCGGCTACCTGGCCGCTCCGGTCAGGCTGGCCGCCGGAGCCTCCGGAACCCGCGTGCAGGACGTGTCGGGCGGGTCGACCGTCGCGGCCCTCGCCCTCACGCTGCTGACGGGCGTTCGTAGCGAGTTCCGGGTGGAGACGGGCTTCCGGAGCTTCCGGGCCGAGCAGCTTTCCCGGCTGGTCCTGCTGCAGGACGAGGGCCTCTACGGCGCCGCGGCATCGTCACTCGACGCGTCCCCGGCATTCGGCGATTCGGTGACCCTCCGCGACGCCCTCGCCAGCGCGGTGGCCGGTGCCCGGACGCTTGCCCGGAAGGACGCCGATCGGCTCGAAAAGGGGGTCTCGACCTTCCGCGATCTCGCGGGGGTCCACAACGCCCACCTCCAGGTGGTGGGGCGGGAACCGGCCGGCGGAACACCTGACGCGGTGGTGGCCGAGCGGGCCGAGAAGCTGACGCCCACCGACTCCTCAGGCGGCCTGGCGGCAGTAGACGGCCTCGCCGCGAAGCTCCCGGACCGGGCCTTCCTCTCGAACGTCCTGGTCCCGCGCCCGGCGACCGCGCCGGCCACTCCGACGCCGGCCCCGACCCCCACGCAGGCGCCGGGCGCGACGGCTTCGCCGACGCCGTCCCCGTCCCCTGCCCCGACCGCGACGCCGGAAGGTGCCCTTTCGACCTGGGAACTCGGAGGAGCGGTGGACGCCATCGCGATCAGCAGCGACGGCGCCCGCGTCGCCGCGGGCTCCGACGGCGGTGTCGTGCAAGTCTTCGCCGTCTCTACCGGGCAGGTGTTGCGGACCTCCTCCTGGCCCGACGCGATCAGGTCGCTCGCCTTCAGCCCGGACGGGTCGCAGGTGCTGGTCGCATCCGGGAAGGTCGCAAACCTGCTCACGGTGGCGACCGGGGCGAGGACCGACGTGGCGACCAGGACCGAGCAGATCAACTCCGTGGCGTACGCCCCGGATGGCGCCCACGTACTGACGGGGTCGGACGATAAATCGGTGGCCATGTGGCCAACCGCGGCGACCTCCTCGACGCCGGCGCAGTCCTGGGCCCACACGGGCGCGGTGAAGGTGGTCGCCTTCCTGCCCGACGGGCAGTCGCTGTTCGCCGCCACCGAGGACAGCAAGCTGATCTGGCGTGCGATCACCGGCGTGGCCACGGCCCCGGTCAACGTCGCCGGCCCGCTACGCGCCATGGCGGTGTCTTCCGACGGTCTCAAGGTCGCCGTATCGCTGCGGGACGCCGGCTGGGTGACCGTGCGCGAGACCCGGGATCTGGAACTCTCCTCGACGTTCCGCGCTTTCGGGAATTTCGTGGTCCCGTCCATGGCGTTCGTGCCGGGCACCGACAAGATCGTCGTCGCCTATCTGCTGTCCGCGCAGCTTTGGCCCTACCGCGAGACCATTCCGGTCGATCAACCGCTGCAGGGCTGGGTGCATCCCGGTCCCGTGCGGAGCGTGGCCGTCAGTCCCGACGGCAAGCGACTCGCGACCGGCTGCACCGACGGCAAGGCGCGGCTCTGGAGATTGCAGGACTGATTGCGGCGCTCACATCGCCTCGCGCCTCCGGGACGCAGGCACGGAGGCCTGCGCCACCGCTGTAGCGGGTGGGGCCGGCAGCCGTGCCGGCCGCGCTGCCTGAGCGAGGTCCAGGGAGCCGCTCCGCGAGCTACCCGGCCGCCGACCGCGCGCTACCCGGCCGCCGACCGCGAGCCGGCGATCTTTTCCAGGCAGCGATCCACTACGGCGTCGAACGCGGCGTTGCCGGCCTTGCGAGCGGCTTCCCGCGCCATGGCCAGCTCGCGCTCGGCCGCCTCGAACTGCCCCTGGCCGGCCAGTGCCATGCCGCGGATCCGGCGGACATCGGCCAGGTGCTCGCCCAGGCCCGTCTCCTCGATCTGCGCGAGGCAGCGGTCGGCATACTCGAGGGCCTCGGCGGACTCGCCGCGCTCGGCCAGGATGTCGGCGAGGCTGCCCGTGGCCGTGACGCTGGTGTAGCGGTCGCCGCAGCGCTTCGCGACCTTGAGCGCCTCGCGGAAATGCCGCTCGGCCAGTTCGCCGCGCCGTTGCAGCCACATGAGATCGCCCAGGTTGTTGAGGACCAGGCCGATGTTGCGGCGATCGCCCAGCTTGCGCCAGATCGCGAGGCTCCTCGAATAGCAGTCCTGCGCCGCATCGAAGTGGTCCAGCGCTCCCTCGATCATCGCCAGGTTGTTGAGGCTGCGCGCGACACCGGCAACGTCGCCGATTGCTTCGCGCAGGGCCATGGCCCGGCCGTGCTCGGCGAGGGCCTCGGTGTGCTGGCCCAGCCGGTAATGGCATAGCCCGATCACGCCATGGGCCGTCGCCCGGTCGGCCGAGCGATCCAGCTTCTCCAGGAGGCCCAGCGCGCTCCGGGACAGTGCGATGGCTTTCTTGTAGTCGGCCAGTCGCCGGTGCACGTCGGCCATGCCAGCAAGCGCCAGGGCGGCCTCCGCCGGGGCGTCGACCCCCGGTGCCGAGACCTGACGATACGCGGCCATGGCCCCGTCGAGATCGCCGCTGCGGGCGAGGATGTCGCCCCGGAGGCGCTGGACGTACGGGTCCGTCCCCGCCTCGGCCGCCTCGGCGTCCGCCAGCAGGGTCAGGGCCAGACCGCCGCGACCCAGGCCCCACTCGGCGAGCGCGAGCGCCACGAGCAGGCCCTTGCGAGGCGGCAGTTCGGCTACCGCGGCGTCAGGTGCCTTGCGGTGAAGGTCCACCGCGCGCCGCAGGTAGGCGGCTGCCTCCTCGACCGCGAAAGCCGGCATCGCGAGTTCGGCGGCGCGCACGAGGTAGTGGATGGCCTTGGCCGCGACCTCCCCGGCCGAGTAATGGTGGGCGAGGAGCGGTGCGAGGGGATCGAGCTGCGCGGCTCCCTGTTCGATGGTCTCGGCCACGCGCCGGTGCAGGGCGGAGCGCTGCCGGCCGAGCATCGAATCGTAGGCCACCTCCTGCACGACGGCCTGGCTGAACTCCAGCCGATCGTGCGCCAGGGCGCCAAAGAGCTTGAGGTCTATCAGCCGGGCGAGGCGGCCCTCGATGTCCGATCCTCCAAGGGTACGCAGGAGACCGGCGTCGAATCTTCGCCCGAGCACGGAGGCCAGCTGCACGAGGTCGCGCGGTCCCTGGTCGAGCCGGTCCAGGCGGGCGGCGATCGCCGAGCGCACGCTGGTCGGCACCGCCCACTGGTCCATCTGCGGGCCGGGGACCCACGTCCCGGCCGAACGGGCCCCGACGCCGTCGTCGACCAGCTGGCGGAGCATCTCGGTCAGGTAGAACGGGTTGCCGTCCGATCGCTCCACCACCCGATCCAGGAGGCGAGCCACCGGGGGAGCGACATCCTCGGGACGCGCGTCCAGCGCGGCGAGCGCCAGCGCCCGGGCCTCCTCCCGACCCAGCGGACCGACGGAGAGGATCCTCATGCCCAGACCTTCGTCCACGTCGGGCCACTTCATGCCAGCGTCCGACCGCGCCTGGCAGACCACGAGGATGCGGGTATCCGGGCGCTCGGAGAGGCGAGCGGCGAATTGCTCCACCCAGCCCAGGGAGCCGGCATCCGCCCACTGCAGGTTCGCCAGCGAAACGACCAGCGTGCCGGCATGCGAGGCGGCGATGAGCGCGTCGGAGAGCGCCGCGTACGCGGCATCCTTCAAGGCCTGGGGCGGCAGCTGGGACAAGCTGGCGCTGGGCATGTCCGCCGTCGTGAGCGCCGCCAGGAGCGCGGCGGCCTGGTCATGCCGGCTGCGCCGCACGGCCGGGTGCTCGGCGATGCGCGCCACCCGTTCCTTCGCGGACAGGTCGGGCGTCAGCGAGAACATGTCCTCGACGACCGATCCGACCAGCGAGTGGCAGTCGCCGAGATCCAGCGATTGCGCCCGCGCCCGGATGACCGCGGCACCGCGGGCCTGTGCGCCGTGGAGGAAGTGGCGGACCACGGCCGACTTGCCGATGCCGGCTTCCCCCGAGATGGCGGCGATCTGGGGCTTGCCGGCACTCGCGGCCTTGTACGCGGCCTCCAGCTGTCCCAACTCGGCGGTGCGCCCGATCAGCGGTTCCGCCCGGTGCGTGTGCAGCCGCACCTGCGTTTGCGGGCGTTCCAGCTCGAAGCACTCGACCGGGGCCGCTTTGCCCTTGACCTTGACCGGCGGCAGTTCCCGCACGACGAACGCGTCGCCGATGGCCCGCCGCGTGGCCCCGGACACCAGCACCTTGCCCGCCTGCGCGTGGCTCTCCATGCGCTGGGCGACGTTGACGGTGTCGCCCATGACGGTCGTGTCGGTCTTGTAATGCGAGCCGATGGATGCATAGACCGCCACGCCGGTGTTGAGCCCGATGCGGATCTTGAGATCCAGCCCGGTGCGCCGCTGCAGGTCGGCCGAGAAGGCCTTGGCCGCCACCTGCATGTCCCACGCCGCCATGCAGGCGCGTATGGCATCGTCCTCGTGGGCCACCGGCGCGCCGAACACCGCCATCACCGCGTCGCCGATGTACTTGTCGACCACTCCGCCGTAGCGGTAGATCGGGTCTACGAGGACCTTGAAGAAGGCGTTGAGGATGTTCGTGAGATCCTCGGGATCGAGATTCTCGGACATCGCGGTGAAGCCCGAGATGTCGGTGAAAAGCGCCGTGATGACGCGCTTGCCCGGTGTCGCGACCGAGGGTGTCGCTCCCCCCAGCGGGGCGCCGCAACTCTCGCAGAAGCGCTGCTCGGCAGAAACCGCCGCGCCGCAGGTGGGGCATTGCACGGGCATGTTGTACCCTTGGCGAGAGAACGAACGCCGATGTGCCTGCTGGTCGCGCTCCACGCCGCCGTCCCCGGCTTTCCGCTGGTCGTCGCGGCCAACCGCGACGAGTTCCTGGAGCGACCGGCCGAGGCCATGGCGGTGCTCCGGGAGCGAGGGCCGCGCATCCTCGGCGGGCGCGACCTGCTGGCTGGCGGCACGTGGCTGGCGGTTTCGGACCGGGGCCTCTTCGCGGCCCTGACGAACTTCCCCTCGCCGGTGCGCGATCCGGCCCGCCGCTCGCGGGGCGAGTTGCCTCTGGCGCTGGCGGCGCATGCGAGCGCCGGCGACGCGGTGACCGCCTTCTGCCGGGAGTTCCGGCCGGCCGACTTCAACCCGGCCTGGATCCTCGTCGGGGATCGGCACGCGCTCTGGTACATCGACTTCACCGCCGGGGACTTTCCGCTGGCCCGGCAACTCCCTCCCGGCATCCACGTCCTCGAGAACCGCCCCCTGGATGAACCGGGCGGGAAGTCCGAGGCCGTGCGCGCGGCGGTGGCCGCCCTGGCGCCCGATTTCCCGCCCGGCGGGCTCTGGGGGGTGCTGGCCGGCCACGCGGTCCCG
>Ga0194120_10005942_pt1 | contig 17567 bp, 14 predicted proteins | sample TA2MahCa65mmetaG_FD_148642 | JGI IMG/M metagenome (GOLD analysis project Ga0194120, IMG submission 148642) | Freshwater microbial communities from Lake Tanganyika, Tanzania - TA2015019 Mahale Deep Cast 65m | ecosystem: Environmental > Aquatic > Freshwater > Lake | place: Tanzania: Lake...
GGGCGTGGCCAATCTGGACAGCAATCGCCAGGAGGCCTTCGTCTCGTTCCAGAAGGCGATCAAGGAAAATCCGGAACATCGCGACGCGCAGTACTACGTGGGACATATCTATGCCATGCAGGGCAAGTACCAGCTGGCCGAAGAGCAGTTCCGGACGGTGTTGCGAATCAGCCCGGAGTATTCGGAAGCCTCGGCGTACTTGGGGCAAGTGCTGGCGCAGCAGGATCGCTGGCAGGAGGCCGTCCGCGCCTACCGGCGGGCGCTGAATAACCCCCTCTACGCGACGCCGGATGTGGCCTGGTTTAATTTGGGGCGGGCCCTGGCCCATGAAGGCGACATGAACGGCGCGGCCCAAGCCTTCGAGGATGCCCTGCTGGTCAGCCCCCCCAACGTGCCGTCCGGGATGGTCCATCTCGAACTCGGCCGGGCCTATTACCGGCTGGGCTACGACGTCAAGGCACGCGAGATGCTGAGCCGGGTCGTCGAATTGGACAAGGATGGGCCGAGCGCGGCCGAGGCGGAGAAGTTACTGGAACGGTTGAAGCATTAAGGGATGGCTATGACTATGGAAAACGAATCCGTCGGCGATTTTTTCAAACAGGTCCGCGAGACCAAGGGCTTGACCGTGGACGACGTGGCGTCCAAAACACGCATCCACCCGGACTTTCTGAAGGCGCTGGAAGAAGGCAACTTCGCCAAACTGCCGGATCAGGTCTTCGCCAAGGGGTTCGTGCGGTCCTACGCCAGGTCCCTGGGTTTGGACGAGGAAGACGCCATGCGTCGCTTCGCGGAGTCGGCGGGGCTCTTTTACAACAAGCAGTCGGAGTTGGATCGCCTGCGTGTGCGGCAGCTCGAAGACGAACGGCGCAAACAGGCCAATCGCAAGGTGGTGATCGCGGCAGCGGCAGTGGCCGTGCTCGGATTGGTCTTGCTGCTGAACCGGGAGCAGTCCGCCGTTGCGCCGAGCCGCCAGGCGGTGGAGCCCCAGGCCTCGACGAAGGTTCCGCCGCCGGCCGGGAAGCCCGTGGGCAATACGGGGCCATCGGGTTCACGGACGTCCCAGGACAACTCTTCGGTGACGCGCGGGCAGGAGCGAGCGGACCATGCGCAACCCGCCGGCGTCGCAGAGAACCATCCTGCACCAGCGACGTCTGAGCCGTCGGCAGGTTCCGCGCCCAAGCCGGCCGAGCCTGTTCCCTTGGCCTCTTCCTCGGTCGAGCCCTTGGGGGGGCTGCCTTCGGATGTGAGGGGAGCGCAGGAGGCTTCCTTGGTGTTGGACCTTGAAGCAGTCGAAGTCAGCTGGGTCGTCGTGCAGGCGGATGGCGCCAGTCCCCACGAGGCGCTGCTCCGTCCCGGTGAACGGATGCGATGGACGGCCGCGGAGCGTTTCATGCTGACGCTCGGCAATGCCGGCGGGGTCCGTGTCGAACTGAATGGGAAGCCGCAGGGCCCCTTCGGTCCGAGTGGAAAGGTCGCTCGCGACATCCTTCTCAAACGGTGACCCCCTTTCATTCTTGGGCATGAGCCAGGCGAGGGTCAGCCAAACGTATCGTTCCAGTGATCCATGACAGAGACGTTCTTCCCGCAAGACTCGGTCGCACCGGCCGTCGAGTATCTGCGCGCGCGATTCCCCGTCGGTCCAACCGTCGGCATCATTCTGGGCTCCGGCTTGGGCGGCGTTGCCGAACGCGCCCCCACCCTTGCGTCCATTCCCTATGCGGATATTCCGGGCTTTCCTGTCTGTTCGGTGGAAGGCCATGCCGGCCGATTGGTTGTGGCGGATCGCCGAGGGCTCTGCGTGGCGATGCTGCAGGGACGGGCGCATCGCTACGAAGGGCTGACGCTTGAAGCCGTGACCCGTCCCGTCGCGGTGCTGGCCGGATGGGGAGTGAAGACGCTCATCGTCACCTGCGCCGCCGGGTCGCTCGACGGGGCCGAGGCGGGCTCCCTCATGCTGATCGACGATCACCTGAATGTGATGGGCGACAACCCTCTCATGGGAGCGGGGTGGAGAGGTCTTGGGGCCTCCCGATTCGTCGAAATGGCGCAGGCCTACGATCCGGCCCTCATCGAGGTTGCTGAACGGGCTGCCGGGGCGGCGGGCCTGGCAATCCGTCGCGGGGTCTTGGCGGCGGTGGCAGGACCGACCTATGAGACTGCGGCTGAGGCGGAGATGCTTCGGCGGCTGGGCGCACAGGCCGTCAGCATGTCCGTTGTGCCGGAGGTGATCGCGGCCCGCGCCTTCGCGCTACGCGTGATGGGGCTGGCGCTGATCACGAATCGGTCCGGTTCGGTGTCGGATCGCCGGGTCGGCCATCACCGGGTGGTCGCGGTGGCCGAGGGCCGCGTGGAGCTGGTGGCGGCCTTGCTCGACGGCGTCCTGAGCCACCTGGCGGAGGCGCCTGGCTCGTGACGGATTTGGAAGGCCAGGAGGCTTGTAATAGGGCCATGGGAGGGCGGTTTCTGCCTATCCTTGACAAGGGGGAGGGGGCGTTGCTATATTTCGCCCGCTTGGGGGAAGCCGGTCTTCATCATGAAGTTCGGTTCTTAAAAAAGGAGGAGTTGTGATGCGGTATGTTTCTAAGTCGATCGGTTTGTTGGCCGCGTTGATGTTGATCACGGCCACCGTTGCTGTGGCCGAGGAGAAGGATCCGCTGAAGCCGAGAGTGCCGGCTGATCAGATTGCGGACGCGAAGGCCATGAAGAACCCGGTTGCGAACACCCCGGAGAACATCGCCAAGGGGAAGGCGCTGTTCGAGGGCAAGGGGACCTGCTTCAACTGCCATGGCAAGGAAGGCAAGGGGAATGGCCCGGCCGGCCAGATCCTGAACCCGAGCCCGAGGGACTTCACGAACTGCAAGTTCCACAAGAAGCGGAAGGACGGCGAGTTGTTCTGGGTGATCAAGAACGGCAGCGCCGGCACGGGCATGGTGCCCCTCATTCCTGCCGCGATCAACGAAGAAGAAGCCTGGACGATCATCAACTACGAGCGGAGCTTCTGCGTCAAGAAGGACGAGTAGTTTCGATCGCCGACGGAAGGCTGTTTTAAAAAGGCAGAGGGGAGAATGTCCCCTCTGCCTTTTTTTGTGTCGTGGCGCGCCGTGCCGGCGCGAACGTAGCGCTTATCGATGGTTGGGAGAGGCGGTTCTGGTCAGGGGCAATGCGGCCATCGCATTGGTCGGCGAGAGGGGCGGTAGGATCAGGGGGCGCTGCTCCTGGCTGAAGTGCGCCCGCGCGGCCACCGGCACGGTCTGGTTCAGGAATGTCGTCAGTTCGCCCAGCGTGACTTCCCCATTGTGGTCGGCATCCGCCTCGCCTTTCAGCCCGGCCAGCAGGTAATAGGTAAAGAGCCCGTGGCGCATCTGTGCCGGTTCGAGCCCCGAGCGGAGGCCGGTGGTTCCGATGACGGTGACGAGATTGCCGCCTCCGCCGTCCCACATCGGCGCCGACGACTTCGCGCGCCCCTCCTTGCCGAGTTGTCCTACGGCTCCATCGAAGATCAGCAGGCTGTGACGGGCCTTCAGCTTGGCGAGCGCAGCCTGGATGTCCTTGAGGGGGTAGAGCCGTGAGGCCGATGTGCGGCCGCCTTCGTAGGGCACCAGGTAGGTTTCGCCGGACGGCGTCACCAGGGCCTGGCCTGAGAAATAGAGGATGACGGTCGATTCTGCGGTCACGCGCGTCGGCAACCAATCGATGAGGGCTTCCTCGATGTCGGGCCGCAAGGCCCTGCGGTCTTGCAAAACCCGCAGATTGGCCGTCGGCACGCCGCCCAAGGACTGGAAATAGCCGGCCACGAGTTCCGCATCCCGCGCCGCGTATTTTCTCGTCGGGACCTGCGGGTCCCGGTAGGACCCGATGCCGACGGAGATGAGGTAAGTCTGGGGACGTTGGAATCCGGCCGCCGCCACGGGGACCTGATCCACATCGTCGAACTGCGCGGACTTCGCCGTCGGCAGAGCCGGAGCGAGGCTCCCGCCGCCCCGTTCGCCTCGTTGCTTCATGGCCAGCACCAAAGTCTGCGGCGCCGGGAGGCCGGCTCCGGAGGCTTCGGAGAGGGATACCTGGAAGCTGGCCTGCTGGGCTTGCACCGTTGCAGGCAAGGTCGCCGAGAATTCCACTGCGCGCGATTCGCCCGGCTGGAGCGAGCCGGCCGGCAGGGTCGTGGCGGGGAACTGGGCGATGATAGCCGGGGTCCCGCTCAAGGTCACCGACACGTTCCTGGCCTGGGCCTGACCGGTGTTGACGAGGTCCACCCGGACCTTGACCCGCTCGCCGCCTTCCAGAATCAGATTGCTGTTTTCATCCAGCACCGTGGCTTTGAACGAGAGGGCCGGGCCCATGGCCGGCGCCGTGGGCGAAGGCGTCGTTGCGATCGCCGGGGCCTGCGCCGGCCCCGTGGGTTGGGTTGCGGCGCGGTCCTGTGCCTCGGCGGCGCCGGCGAGTTGGCCGTCCGGGTCCAGGAGGGCCCTTGCGTGTCTGATGAACTGGATGGAGAGGGTGACGGCGGCGTCATGGAGCATGGCATCCGTCGTGATGTATTCGCATCGATGCTGCGTGGGTTCGAGGATCAATTTTTCCTTGCGCGCGATGTTGATCGGCTGCTCCAGGAGCACTTTGCCGGAGGGGTCCTTGAAGAGCGCGACGACTTCAAGCGTGAGTTCGGCCGGCAGGCGGTCGTAGATGCCGTCGGTTTGAATGTCCAAACCCGATTGCTGCAGTGCGAGGAGAATCTCCACATCGGGTTGGACTCCGGCCGGAACTTTCCCCGCTGCATAGATGGTCTTGAAGGTCTGGTGGGCGGCCTGCAACAGGACGGATTCAAGTTCCTCGCCCACTCGGAGCTGCTGCGGCGCATTGCAGGCGTTGGTGTATTGCAGCATGGCCTTGCTCAGGGAGGGGTCGAAGTCGATTTTTGCCGTGACGGGGATCGCCGGGCCCAGGTTGGGAATGGTGGCCCGGCCCAAGGCGCTGGAGACTTTCTCGCACCCTGCCGAAGACAGGGCCAGGCTTAGGGCCAGCAGGGCCCAGCCGAGCCGAACGAAGGGGAGTTTGAGGGTGAGTGACGTTTGCAAAAGTCGGAGTGTAGTCAGCGGCATACAGAGTCTCGAGTCAGTAGCGAAAGCTTGGCGATGACGATGGGATTCACCGTACCGAAAATGTCGGCAGAATGCAACCCACTCTCGTCTTGGATGCTTGCCAGGCGGGGCCGGCTCGTCTATTCTAACGGGCCATGCTGGTCCTGGGCCTTCTGAACTTGCGCGATGCGGCCGCCGTTTTGGTGCGGAACGGCCGTCTCCTGGCCGCGGCGGAAGAAGAGCGCTTCGTCCGGGTCAAGCACGTCACGGCCTTGCCGCTCCAGGCGATCGGCTACTGTTTGCAGGAGGCCGGGGTCCGGCTCTCCGAGGTGGATGCGATCGCGGTGCCGTGGAAGTATTGGGTCCTGGGCCGCCGGGCCGCCTTGGCGCTGGGCGCCATGCTCCGCTCTCCGACGCTCTGCCGGGTGAAGGGGCAACGCAGCCTCGAGCGGCTGGGCCAAGAATGGACGGAGCAAGCGACCCTCGCGCGGCGGCTCCGCTCCGCCTTCGGCCCAAGCCGGTCTCGTCCCGCCTTTCTTGACCATCATCTCTGTCATGCGGCGAGCAGTTTTCTGGCCTCGCCCTTCGAACGGGCCGCCGTCCTGGTTGTGGACGGGGCTTCCGAGGCCCATACCACGATGCTGGGTCTGGGAGAAGGCGCCCAAATCACGGTGCTGCAACGAACCCCCCTCCCTCATTCGCTCGGGCAGTTTTACGCCGCCATCACGTCTTTCCTGGGATTTCGGCCGGACCACGACGAGTACATCGTAATGGGGTTGGCCGCCTATGGGGAACCACGGTTCGCCGGAGTCTTAAGGGAGCAAGTATTGCGGACTCAGCCGGAGGGCGATTTTCACCTGAACGTGAGGCTGTTGGATTTTCATTTGGCGAGGGTCGGCATCTTCCTGCCTGCATTGACGCGGTTGTTGGGGGGGCATCGCTTGGCGGGGGATAAGATCACGCAGCGCCACCGCGATATCGCTGCCAGCGCCCAGGTCGTGCTCGAAGAAACCCTCCTGCACCTGGCCCGTCATCTCAAACGACTGACCGGCGCCGAGCATCTCTGTCTGGCCGGGGGGGTGGCGTTCAATTGTGTGGCCAACAGCCGCCTTCGCCGCGAAGCGGGGTACAAAGACATCTACATCCAGCCTGCGGCTGGCGACGCCGGAGCCGCCCTCGGCTCCGCGCTCTGGCTGTCCAACAGGACGGGCGCGCTCCTTCAACGGGACGTTATGACCCATGCCTATTGGGGGCCGCAGTTCGATGAAGCCGCCTGCCGTCGGGCGCTCGAACGTGCCGGCTTGATGTGGCAGGCGATGGATGAGGAGGACCTCTGCGACCGTGTGGCGACGGAACTGTCCCAGGGCCGCCTGGTCTTTTGGTTTCAGGGCCGCATGGAGTGGGGTCCCAGGGCCTTGGGCAACCGCAGTCTCCTGGCCGATCCGCGACGGGAGGACATGCGCGAGTTGATCAACGCCAAGGTGAAGCTGCGGGAACCCTTCAGGCCCTTTGCGCCTTCCGTGTTGGCGGAGCGGGCGGCGGACTTTTTCGACCTCTCCGTTCCCTCGCCCTTCATGCTTTTCACCTGTCCGGTCCTGCCCAAGGCCAAGGGGGTGATTCCTGCCGTCGTCCATGTTGACGGTACGGCTCGCGTCCAGACCGTGGATAGGGACTCCAATCCCAAGTTCAGAAGGTTGATCGAGGCCTTCGAACGAAAAACCGGCCTGCCGATGCTGTTGAACACCTCCTTCAACGTGAACGAACCGATCGTGTGCAGTCCGGAGGAAGCCGTGCAGTGTTTTCTGAAGACCGAGGTCGAGTGGCTGGTGCTCGGCAACCTGCTGGCCTGGCGTCCGCGCGGGCGCGTGACAGGCGACGCGTGATGAGTGAGCAGGCAAGAGTCTCGCAGGGCGATTCGTCCGTGATGTCCGAAGACAACACCCGGCATGGGTCACCCGTCGCTCATCACTCGTCGTTCCCGGCTCTCGATGGTCTTCTCCTGTTCTTTTCCCTCAACCTGGCCTTGCAGCCGCTTGTGGAGCCGGATTTCGGTTGGCACCTGAGGACCGGCCTCGACCTCTTGAAAAACGGATGGCGGCTGCCCGGCGTCGATCCCTATTCCCACACCATGCCGGATTGGCCCTGGGTGGAACATGCCTGGTTGACGGATGGCCTGATCGGGCTGCTCTACCAGGGCCTGGGCTTTGCCGGCCCCTTGGCCGTGATCGCCTTCTTTGCTGCCGTCGTGACCGGGGCCTTTGGGGTTGCAGCAGGACTTGCCCGGGTCGGCCGGACCTATCGACTGCTGGCCATGGCTGGGAGCCTCTGGGTTGCGCTGCCCTTCCTCGGCGCCAGGACCCAACTGGTCACGCTCTTGGGGGTGGCGCTGGTGCTGCGCTTGTGGAGCCTCTATCGGGCCGGGCGCCTGGCCCACCTCTGGACGATTCCGCCCTTGTTGTGGCTCTGGGCCAACCTCCACGGCGGCTTCACGGCAGGCTTGCTCATCTTCACGATAATCCTCTTGGTTTCGACAGCCACAAGGCTCTGCTGTGACCGCCGGCCTGCCCTTGCCGCGCGTCTTGACGAGGCGCCGCCGAACTGGCCGGCCCTCGGACACCTGGCCCTGGTGCTCCTCCTGGCTGTTGCGGCGACGTTGTTGAATCCCTATGGGTGGCGTCTCTATGGCGAGATACTCGAATCATTGAACAACCGATTCATGCTGGACGCGTTGCAGGAATGGCATCCGGTCTCCCTGCAAGGCCGGGCCGGTGTGGTCTACGTCGGCTACCTTGTCCTGCTGGGCGTCGCCGTCGGGTGTTTCTATCGGCGGATCGAGCCCCTGCGCTGGACGCTCCTGGTCTTTTTTCTCGTGCAGTCCTTGCTCCACTGGCGAAACGTCTTGTTCTTTCTCCTGCTGGCCACCCCGCTCTGGGCGGAACTCTTGGCCGAAGCGGCGAGTCGAATGTCCGTGTTGGTGCCGGAGGCGCCACGGCGGAAGCACGTGCTGCTGGGGCTGGCCCTGGTCGTTGCCTTGGACCTGGCATGGGAAGGCCCGAATCACCTACAGCGGGTGGCGGAGTCAGGCCTGGCGCCGGGGCAGTTTTTTCAGACCACCCAGTATCCCATCGAAGCCGTGCAGTGGATCAGGGCCCATCGGAATCAACTTGGCGCGAGGTTGTATAACGACTATAGCGTCGGAGGGTTTCTGCTGTGGTGGATGCCGGAAGAGAAAATCTTTATCGACGGCCGCATGCCGGCCTGGCGGATCGGCGACCGGTGGATTTTTTATGACTATGCGGCCCTGACGACCTGGGAGCCTCTCGAACTGGGCGTGCTCGACAAGTACAAGGTGGATTGGGCCATCGTCGGGCGGAACACGCCGTTGAATTTGGCCTTGGCGCGGGAGCCGACCTGGCGGGCGGCCTATCAAGACGCGAAGGTCTCGATCTTCGTGAAGCAGGAGGAGTAAAGAGCCTCGTCTGACGAGGGGCGGGCAGCTTCGGTTGCGCCATGATACGTTGCTGCGGCATGGCTGCGTCGCATCATGCCGTTGGCCGCTCGCCTCACCGGACCAGCAGAACGGCGAGCGGCGCCCTGTTGTGCCGTTTATAGTTCCACTCCCGCCGTGGCGCTGCCCTCCGTGCCCATCCCCTCCACCCGAGGCTAATGAAAAGATGTGCGGGGACAAATTGGTCGGCGAAATAGGCTGACCGTTCCTGCCGTGTTTGTCGCAAGCCGGACCGTCGCAAATTCCTTGCTAAGTACTGGAAAAGCTCTTAGGATTTGTCGCAATCGGAAAACTGATTGATGGGGATAGGCTGACCAGCGTACTTAATAGTAATGCCGCATGAAAATCATCTGTCGAAATTGTCATTTCCTTGCCAAGGAATACAGAGAAGAAAACACAGGACGGGTCTTTTCCTTTTCTCTAAGCGAATCGGAAAGAGAACTTGTGCGGTCAGATCCTAATAATGCCGTCAAAGAGCACTACTCTCTGAAGTGTCAACTCGGCGTCTGGGATGAGGGCGTGAGCCAACTTCCAGGTGGCCGGCACGATACGCTTAATATAACTGTGAGGAAGGATAGTTGTTTCTTCTTCCCGAACAACCCAGCCATGCTCTTTGACGCCGCGAGAGAGTTGCAAAAGCGTGAGAGTGAAAATCGGCAGCTCAAGAGAGCAAATTTGTACACGCGCATCGGCCTCTGGATCGCTGCTGGCGCTTTGGTTGCCAATGCGGTTATTGCCTATTTCAAAGATTAAGCATGCGGTATACCCTGCGGTCAACTGGACCTGTGTGAAAAGCCGCGCGTGCCTGAACCGGCACGTTCGGCGCACCATTCGATTCAAGTAGGGAGCAAATCTGTTGGAGACGGGCATGCGATTTGATCACGATCCGGTCTGCGGAAAGTCCGCCGGGACCCAGGGGAAGAAAAAGGGAGCCGAGGGCTGGCCCTGGCGTGCTTCCTGCTGAGTCGTTGACGGAATAGGTCAACCTTGCTACCATCATTGCCATTGCGAGGTTAGCTATGGCGAAGACGATCAAGGCCAGATTCTCACACGGAATTTTTACCCCACTCGACCCTCCGCCGCCCGAACTGGTCCACGAAGGCGAAGAGGTTCTGTTGGCGGTGTCTTCGATTGCACCGACTTCCGGCTCCACCATCCGGGAGACGGCTGGTTTATGGAAAGGTCTGCTGGATGCTGAGGAACTGAAGCGGGATATTTACGCCGACCGCCTGGTCTCCACCCGCCCACCGGTCTCTTTCTGACGTGCCGCGTCCCTCCTACCTCGTCGATACAGACTGGAGCATCGACCACCTCTGCGGCGTTGAACGGGTCACTCGAAAACTGCACGAACTCGAACCCGAAGGACTTGCCATCAGTGTTATTTCTTTGGCCGAACTCTACGAGGGCGCGCATTACTCGCGCGATCCACTCCACAGCGTGGCTGCGCTACAGCGGTTTGTGGCGGGCGTGGTCGCCCTACCCCTTGACGACGAAGTCTGTAGCTTGCTCGGGAAGGAGCGTGGTCGTCTGAGAAAATTAGGTCGGACTATTGGCGATTGCGACCTCTTTATCGCCTGTACCGCTATCCGGAATGAGATGATTCTCTGCACGAATAACCGTCGTCATTTTGAGATGATCGGAGGCGTCAGGCTGTTGTCGATTCAAGGCTGACCCCTTTCGTACAGCCCTTGTGCATCGTTCCGTCTCACCGTCAGCAATTCGCCGAACATCCGCAGCCCGTCGCGCAGGACCCGGACTTTCGAGCCCGGCTGGTCGGTCCAGTTGATCGGCACTTCGGCGATCTTGTACCCCCGCCGCTGCGCGATGTAGAGCAGTTCCAGGTCGAATCCATAGCCGTTGATGCGGGCTACTGAAAAGAGATTGTCGGCCACGGCTCCCCGGAACAATTTGAAGCCGCATTGCGTATCCCTGATGCCCGGGACACCGAGGTGTTGCACGAACCAGTTGAACAGGTTTCCTGAAACAGACCGGTGCCACCTTGCCTTGACCTTGTAGCGGCTGTCGCGGGAGGCCAGGAGCCGGGAGCCGATGGCGATGTCGGCCCCATGACCGATGGCCGCTTCCAGTCGTTCCAGTTCCTGAATCGGCGTGGCTCCGTCCGCGTCCGCAAAGAGCCGGAACTTGCCCCTTGCCTGGTTCATTCCCGTTCGAACGGCATAGCCCTTTCCCCTGTTGTGCGGGAGGCGGAGGAGGCGGATGGAGGGTTGGTGAGTCTGGAATGTCTCGACAAGGGCGGCAGTATCGTCCCGGCTGCCGTCGTCCACGACCAGGATTTCGTAGGGGATGGCTCGCGGCGCGAGATAGGCGGAGATGTCGGCGAGGTAGGGGAGAATCCGTCCGGCTTCATTGTAAGCCGGGATGACGACGGAGAGGTGAGGGGGGTCGCTCTGGAAAGGCGCCACGCGAACTCCGATCCGGCCACGACGGCCATGCCGACCCCTGCGCCGGCCAATGTGGGCGCCAGCCTACCCTGCAAGCATAGGGATTGCAAGGTTCCATGGATGTTCGGCGGGGCTGCGTAGTCGGCAGGATCTGTTGTATAGTAAAAGGCATCGAAGCTGTGCACCTACAACCCAGGAGGTGAGCCATGCGCCTTTGGGGACTCAATAACCAACCTTCCGTCTACGCGAAAGCGCCGGGCGGTTTCTCGCCCTGGCTGCTTTCGGTTGCTCTCCTTCTGTCAGGTCTCCTGTCCGCTTGTGCTGCCACGACCCCCCCGAGCCGGCTGGCCGACTATGTCGGGAAGGACGCGCTGCGCGAGGGGCTGCCTCCTGCGCCCTTGTCCGCGACGGGGCGGAAGGCCGGGCTGGTGTTGATCGCCGATGCGACGGCTCCTGGTGCGGCGCCGGCCATGCCCGATGAGGCGCTGGCCCAGATGGCCGAACGGCTGCAAGAGCAGTTCAAGCCGGTGTTCCCTGTCTCGATCGACAAGATTGTTCCGGCCGAGGGGATTGCTGTCGGAGACGGGGCTCGCTTGCGCGAACTGGGGAAGCAACAGGGGCTGGACTACTTGGTCGTGGCCGTGACCTCCAGCACCGAAGAGGAATATCCGGTCACTCTGTTTTTGGGGTGGGTGACGCATGCGCAGCCCGGCTTGCGACGCGATAACTGGTCCTTGATCGAAGCGGCCCTCCTGGACGTGCAGAGCGGGCAGGTGTTGTTCCGGGCCGAGGGCCGGGCTTGGGCGACCTTGGATCGTCCGACTGCGCCGGGCATCAATCAGTGGTATCCGGTGATCTGGAAACGTCCGCTGGACCCCAATTGGCGCTGGTGGCCCCCGACCTACGAGGGCGCGCCGCATACCTTGCGGATCATTGCGATGCAGGAAGCGGTGAAAGGCCTGATGCAGAATCTGAAAGAGCCTGTGAGGCAGTACCAAAGCTCACAAGTTTCCGTCGCGCAGTAACCCGGCGGCTCGGCTGCCGGGTGGTCTTCCTGGGGCCTTTGCGCCCCATCCCTGCCGGAGGTTTTTCAGCCCTCGGCAGGGATTTTTGTCTTTGAAGGAGGCAAGGGGGTTAGTGTAGAATGAGCCGCTTAGCTCTCGGCAAAGGCCAAGCAGCTCGGAGGCGTAAGGCCGGCAGGGGGCAAGGAGTCATTCAGAAGGGCATCATCATGCACGAGAGGAAAGGGTCTACGATGGATCACCGCATTGGGTTGAGTTGCATCGGTCGCGCGTTTGGCGCCGTCGTGATCGCGGCTTTCGTCGGGCTATCCGGCGGGCCCACGCTGTCGGCTGTGAATGCCGCTGTGCCGCCGGCGCTCGCACAGGGCTTTTCGGAGATCGTCAAGAAAACCACGCCGGCGGTGGTCAACATTGCCGTCACCGGTGGAGAGGGCGGTCGTCGGGAGCGAGGGCCCCGTCGTCCTCCGCTGCCTCCCGGTCCCTTTGGAGAGCCGCCGGGAGGCGGGCCTCCCGGTGAAGAACCGCCCGGTGGCATGGAGCCGCCGATTCCGCCTCCCATGCCGGGACCTCCCGGCCGGCCTGAGCAGAGTGCCGGCTCCGGGGTCATCATCGACGCGCAGGGCCATATCGTGACGAACAACCACGTCGTGGAAAACGCGACGCAAATCACCGTGACCTTGAGCGACAAGCGGGAATTCCCCGGCAAAGTGGTGGGGATGGACCCCAAGACCGACTTGGCGGTCATCAAGATCGAAGCCCCGAACCTGCCTTCTCCGCTCAAGTGGGCCGATTACGACAAGCTGCAAGTGGGCGATCTGGTGCTGGCGGTGGGCAGCCCCTTCGGGCTGAGTTCGACCGTGACGCTCGGCATCATCAGCGCGTTGGGCCGAGGCAACGTGGGCATCGCGGACTATGAGGACTTCATCCAGACCGACGCGGCGATCAACCCCGGCAATTCGGGCGGCGCGTTGGTGAACATGAACGGCGAGTTGATCGGCATCAACACGGCCATTTTCTCGCGGACCGGCGGCTCCGAAGGGATCGGCTTCGCCATTCCCAGCAGCATCGCCCTGGACATCGTGGACAGTCTGCGGAAGTCCGGCAAGGTGGTGCGGGGCTGGATGGGCATTGCGATCCAGGAAGTCACGCCGGCCCTGGCCAAGTCGTTCAAGATTCCGGAGCAGCGCAAGGGCGTGCTGATCAGCGACGTCAACGAGAACGGGCCGTCCGCCTCGGCGGGGCTCAAGCGGGGGGACGTCATCATCGGATTCGACGACAAGGAGATCCAGAACGTCAGCCAGCTTCGAAACATGGTGGCCCGTACCTTGGTGGGACGGACGGCGAAAGTCAAAGTGCTGCGGGCCGGCAAGGAAGAGGTCCTCGCGGTCAAGATCGGCGAACGGCCGTCGGATGAAGTGCTGGCGCGCAAGGAACCGGGGGCTGCCCCAGGCCAGGCGCCCGACTTGCCCAAGCCGCCGGACAATGTGCTGGCGGCGCTGCGGGTGCAGCCGCTCGATCCTGCGACCATGGGCCAGCTCAACTTGCCGAGCAAGACCACCGGCGTCCTGATCGCGCAGGTCGAGCCGGGGAGCCCGGTGGAAGCGGCGGGGCTGCAGCGCGGCGACGTGATCCAGGAAGTGAACCACGAAGTGATCAAGAGCCTGGAGGACTATCAGAAGGCCTCGGCCAAGATCAAAAAGGACGAGATGGCCGTGCTGCTGTTGAATCGGCAGGGCAACAATCTCTTCGTGGCGGTGAATCCGAAGTGAAAAGCGGTCGGCGATCAGCCGTCGGCGGTCAGCGGGATGTGAGAGCCGAGGGCTGATCGCGGACGGCTGAGGGCGTTTATGGCGGACGGGCGGAAGTTCACACAGTGGCTGCAAGACACGGTCTTCACGCCGCTGGAAGACAAAAAGATGCCGGTCATGGAGCACCTGGTCGAGCTCCAGGTCCGGCTGACCCGCGCCGTCGTGATCGTGGGCGTTGTGTTCGTCGGGACGTTTTTCTTCGCCGACCAGTTGGTGCAATGGCTGCGCGTGCCGTTGCAGAACATGTTCATTCCGGGATCGCTCTCCTGGATGCCCACCGACCTGCCGCTGATCCCCTTCGTCTTCCTGGCCCCGGCCGAAGCCCTGTGGCAGAACGTGAAGGTGGCCGGCCTCTTCGCCCTGGTGCTGGCCACCCCCTACGTGCTCTGGGAGACCTGGCAGTTCGTGGTGCCGGGCCTGCACGCCCAGGAGCGGCGTTTCGTGGGGCCCTTCGTGTTGATCAGCACCCTGGCCTTCTACGCCGGGATCCTGTTTTCATTTTTCTTCGTGCTGCCCTTCGCGTTGAATTTTTTGATCTCCTACGGCGTGAACGCCGGATTCATTCCGCAGATTTCCATCGCGCAGTACGTCGGGTTCGCGCTCTGGTTTCTGCTCGTCTTCGGGCTGATCTTCGAGGTGCCGTTGGCGATCACCTTGATGGCCAAGCTGGGCTGGGTGGACGTGCCGTTCCTGAAGCGGTACCGCAAGTGGGCCTTCCTGGGCGCCTTTCTCGTGGCGGCCATCCTGACCCCCACGCCCGATCCGTTCAACCAGTGTTTGATGGCGGTGCCGATGTATGTCTTTTACGAGGTCGGGATCGTGAGCGCCGGCATCTTCGGCAAGAAGGGCCGGTCTGCCGGAGCCAAGGCGGAGCCGAAGCCTGCGGCAGGAACGGGCGTCGTGGCGCCGGCCAAGCCCGCCATGGCGGGCGAGGGCGAGTATGTCGGCGTACCCGGCGGCCGCCGGCGGTGAGTCGTCTTCATGCGTGTTGCGGTCGTCGTGATCAGCAGTAAGATCGCCTCGGGGGACGAGCCGGACGAGGGGCGGGAGGCCATCGCGCAGATGGTGCAGGACCTGCCCGCGACGATGGTCGCCTACGAGGTGGTTCCGGACGAGCGGAGCAAAATCCGCAGCCAGCTCATCACCCTTTGTGCGGATCGGGCCGATGTCATCCTCACGCTGGGGGGGACCGGCGTCAGGCCCACCGATTGGACGCCGGAGGCGACGCGGGACGTGATCGAGAAGGAAGTGCCGGGAATCGGGGAGGCCATGCGGTCTGAGAGCCTGAAGAAGGTGCGGACTGCCATGCTGTCGCGCGGCACCGTCGGCATCAGGGGCCGGACCTTGATCGTCAATTTGCCGGGGAGTCTCAAGGGGGCGAAGGAAAATCTGGCCGTCGTCCAGCCGGTGTTGGAGCATCTCGTGGAGAAGATCCAAAAGGTGTGAAGAGCGCTGCCCGATGGGGAGGAAGAGGAGTAGAGAATGCCGGGAGAACTGAAAGTCATACAGCCGCAAGGCTCCGGGAACGGCGATGCCTGCACCTACATGTGGGCCTGCGCCATTTGCGACGAGAACGAGACCTGCCAGAAGGACAAGGAAGGGCACAGCCGCTGGCTGGTGTCCAAGCGGATGGAGCGGATCCATCACAAGGTCCTGGTGATGAGCAACAAAGGGGGGGTGGGCAAGAGCACCGTGACCACCAACCTGGCGGTCAGCCTCGCCTTGAAGGGCTACGAGGTCGGCGTCTGCGACATGGACATCCATGGGCCCAACATCCCGAAGATGGTCGGGGCGGAAGGCCAGAAGCTCAAGGTCAGCACCTCGGGGGGGATCATTCCCTACCAGGCCTACAATCTGAAGATCGCCTCCATGTCCTTTCTGCTCCAGAACCCCGACGATCCCATCATCTGGCGGGACGCCTACAAGTATGAATTCATCAACCAGCTCTTGGGCGGGGTCGAGTGGCAGGACCTGGATTTCCTGCTGGTGGACTTGCCCCCCGGCACGGGCAACGAGTCGGTCACCACCATCGACTTGATCGGGAACGTGAGCGGCTGCGTGATCGTGACGACGCCGCAGGAGGTCGCGCTCCTGGACTCGCGCAAGTCGGTCACCTTTGCGAAGGACAGCGAGATTCCGATCATCGGCATCGTCGAGAACATGAGCGGGCTGGAATGTCCCCACTGTCATCAGCACATCGAAGTCTTCAGGAAAGGCGGGGGCGAAGCCTCGGCCACCGATATGGGCGTGCCCTTCCTGGGCCGCATCCCGCTGGACCCCGACGTGGTGACGCAGTGCGACGCGGGCGAGCCCTTCGCGATGTTCTTCTCCGATTCGCCCACGGCCGATTGCTATCATGAAATCGCGAACAAGGTGGATCAGTTCTGTAAGAAGAGCGGGTCGCTGTTGAAGATCGGGCCGAAGCGGCGCTGAACAAAGTCGTCAGCGATCAGCCGGAGTTGAAAAGACCATGCAAGGATTGACATCGTTACGGGATGCGCAGCAGACGGTGCTGGCTGCCACGCCGGTCCTGGGGCTTGAGAAGGTCGGGCTGATCGAGGCGCTGGGGCGCGTCTTGGGCGAGGACCTCATCGCCTCACGGGACAATCCCCCTTGGGACAATTCCGCCATGGACGGCTTTGCAGTCCGCGCCGAGGACATCAAACAGGACCATGCCATCGCCAAGCCGGTCGTGCTGACAGTCATCGAGGACGTGCCGGCCGGCAAGGTTGCCACCAAGGCGGTGGGGCCGGGCCAGGCCATCCGGATCATGACCGGCGCGCCGGTGCCGAAGGGGGCCGACACCGTCATCAAGGTGGAAGAAACCGAACCTGCCGGTGAAACCGTCCACATCTTCAAACCGGAGCCGCGCGGGGCCAACATCCGTCCGAAAGGCGAGGACGTCAAGAAAGGCGAATGTATCATCCCCAAGGGGACGCTGCTGCGCCCCGCCGAGGTCGGCATGCTGGCCATCCTGGCCAAGGCCCTCATCCTCGTGCATCAACGACCCAGGGTGGCGATCCTCTCGACCGGCGACGAGCTGGCGGATCTGGACGAGCGGTTCGACGAGGACAAGATCATCAACTCGAACAGTTACGGCATTGCTGCCGCCGTGCAGGAAGCGGGCGGGATTCCCCTTCTCTTGGGCATCGCCAAGGACCAGCCGGCGGACTTGAAAGAAAAGATCGCCCATGGGTTGAATGCCGACGTGCTAGTGCTCTCCGGCGGCGTCTCGATGGGCGACTACGATTTCACCAAAGCGGTCTTCAAGGAGCTGGGCGCGGAGATGAATTTCTGGAAGTTGGCGATTCGTCCCGGCCAGCCCCTGGCCTTCGGCAAGATTCAGGGCAAGCTGGCCTTCGGCTTGCCCGGCAACCCGGTCTCCTCCATGGTGACTTTCGAGCAGCTCGTGCGGCCGGCCATGCTGAAGCTGTCGGGGCAACGAACCTACAGCCGGCCGGTGATGCAGGCGCTTTTCCAGGGAACCTTCTCCAAACGGAACGACCGCCGTCATTTCCTGCGCGGGGTCATGAGTCGGGAGAAGGGCGTGCTGACGGTTCGGATGACGGGCGACCAGGGGTCCGGCATCCTGACCTCGATGGTGAAGGCCAATTGCTTGATCGATGTGCCGGAGGAGGTCGAGCGGCTGACCTCCGGCGATCCCGTGACCGTCCAGGTCTTGAGCGCGCAACTGGCGGACCATGACGGCGCCGCCACGCCGGCGGCCGGCCACCGGCCGTCCTGTTGTTGAA
>Ga0194120_10005943_pt1 | contig 17562 bp, 12 predicted proteins | sample TA2MahCa65mmetaG_FD_148642 | JGI IMG/M metagenome (GOLD analysis project Ga0194120, IMG submission 148642) | Freshwater microbial communities from Lake Tanganyika, Tanzania - TA2015019 Mahale Deep Cast 65m | ecosystem: Environmental > Aquatic > Freshwater > Lake | place: Tanzania: Lake...
CAGACTCCCGCGCCCGACGAAATTCTCGTGTTGCTCCTGCCCAAGGCTAAGGCCGGCGCTCGAAACTGAACTTCCAGCCGTTCGCAGCCGACATGCTCTGAACCATGAGCGTTCCGCACCTCAATCCCCACGAAGCGCGCGTCCTCGGAGTCCTGATCGAGAAGGCGCTCACCGTGCCCGACCAGTACCCGCTCTCGCTGCATGCCGCGACGACGGGCTCCAACCAGAAGAACAATCGCTGGCCGGTGGTCGAGTACAGCGAGGCCGAGGTCCACATCGCGTTCCAGGGGCTGCTCGCCAAGCATCTCGCGCACCGCTCGGTCGCGGCGGGCTCGCGCGTGGACAAGTACAAGCACGGCGCGCAGGACGCACTCGGACTCGATGACGCACACGCCGCGATTCTCGCCGAGTTGCTCATGCGCGGTCCGCAGCAGCCCGGCGAGCTGCGCTCGCGCGTCGAACGCATGACGCCGGGACTCGGCGCCGAGCTCTTGATGGAGCGCATCGCGCGCCTGCGCGAGAAGGGCTTGGTCCAGCGCATCGATCCGCTGCCGGGCGAGCGCGCGGAGCGCTATCTCCAGACGCTGTGCCCGCAGGCGCATCCGCTCGATGCGGTCGCGCCCGTCGTAGTGCGGCCGATCGCGGCTCCGCGACTCGATCTCGAGGCGCGCGTGTTGGCCCTGGAGAACGAGGTGGCGATCCTGCGCCGCAGTCTCGAACACGTGCTCAGCGAGCTCGGCGCGGGTCCGCTTCCGCCCGCCTAGGGCGACGCTCGTCCCTCCCGCACCGCTGGGGTTGGCGCGCACACTCAGCGCTGCTGCCCCGTGCCGAGTGCGCCGCTGCGCTGGCCTCGGCACGGCGCGGAGGGGCCGTTCTCGAACTGGCGCGGCCAGCGTGCAGCGAGCCTAGTTCGCAGCAATCCTCGCGTGCCGCGAGCCTAGTGCGCTTCGAGCCACGAGTCGCCCTGACCGATGTCGACCGCGAGCGGCACGGAGAGCTTCACGGCATCCTCCATGCAGCGACGGACGATCTCGGACGCGGCGGCGAGCTCGCGCTCGGGGCATTCGAGCACGAGCTCGTCGTGCACTTGCAGCAGCATCCGCGCCGCGAGGCCCGAGCGCTCGAGCGCGGCCTCCAGATCGATCATCGCCTGCTTGATGATGTCCGCGGCCGAACCCTGCACCGGCGTGTTGACGGCCGCATTCTCGGCGAAGACGCGCAGCCGCGCATCGTCGGAGTTGATGTCCGGGATCGGGCGGCGGCGGTGGAACAGCGTCTCGACGTAGCCGCGCTCGCGCGTCCTCTCGATCACGCTCTCGCGCCAGCCGCGCACCTTGGGGAACGAGCGGAAGTAGCGCTCGATGAACTGCCGGGCCTCGGGGAGCGAGAGGCCCGTCTCGCTGGCGAGGCGGTTGGGGCCCATGCCGTACAGCAGTCCGAAGTTCACCGCCTTCGCGCGGCTGCGCATCTCGCGCGTGACCAAGGGCTCCGCGACATCGAAGATCACGCTGGCCGTCGAGGAGTGGATGTCCTTGCCCTCGGCGAAGGCTTGCTTCATGCGCTCGTCGCCGGCGAGGTGCGCCATGATGCGCAGCTCGACTTGGCTGTAGTCGGCGGTGAGCAGCTTCCACGGCCCGCGCTCGTCCCTCTCGCGCGCGACGAACGCGGCGCGCAGACGTTGGCCGCGCTCGGTGCGCACCGGGATGTTCTGCAAGTTGGGTTCGCTCGACGCGAGACGCCCCGTCGCGGCGCTCACCTGACTGAACGAGCAGTGCACGCGGCCGGTGCGCGGGTTCACGTAGCGCGGCAGCGCCTCGACGTAGGTGCTCTTCAGCTTCTGCACCTCGCGGTACTCGAGGATGTGCTTCACGATCTCGACCTCGCCGTAGGACTGCGAGAGCGTCTCGTAGTCCGTCGAGTAGCCGGTCGTGGTGCGGCGCGGCTTCTTGACGCCAGCGGCTGCTTGAATGCGCAGCTTCTCGAACAGCAGCTCGCCGAGCGCCTTGGGGCTGTTGAGATTGACGTCTTCTCCGGCGAGCTCGCGCACGCGCGACTGATGGCGCTCGATGTCGACATCGAGCTCGCGACCGAGCACGTCGATCAGGTGCGTGTCGATGCGGATGCCGCGCTCCTCCATGGCGGCGAGCACGGGCACGAGCGGCATCTCGAGCTCGTAGTACAGCCGCTCGTTGCCGGTGTCCGCGAGCTCCCGCTTCAGTTGCTCGTAGAGCTGCCAGGTGACGTCCGCATCCTCGCAGGCGTACTCGGCGACCTTGGCCACGGCCACCTGATCCATGGTGATCTGCTTGGCGCCCTTGCCGATCAGCTCGGAGGTCGGGATCTTCTTGATGCCGAAGTAGGTCAGCGCGAGGTCGTCGAGGTTGTGACGGCGCGTCGTGCCGTGCAGCGTGAACGAAGCGACCATCGTGTCGAATGCGATCGGCGGCATGCGCAGCCCGGCGGCGCGCAACACGAGTGCGTCGTACTTGTGGTTCTGACCGACGCGCACGAGCGCGGGATCGAGGAGCAGCGGCGCCACGCGCTCGAGCAGCTTCTCGCGGCTGCCGCACAGGCACGGCTCGAGATTGAAGGGCAGGTACCACGCGCCGCCCGCCGCGCAGGAGAACGACAGCCCGACCAGTTGGGCCTCGAGCGGAAACAGGCTCGTCGTTTCGCTGTCGACGGCGAACGCTCCGGCGCCGCGCAGCGCCGCGGCCATCGCGTCGAGCTCGGCCTCCGTGCGCACCGTGCGGTAGTCGCGCGATTGCGCCGCCGCCGCGCCCTGCTCGACCTTCTTGAGCAGGCTGACGAAGCCCATGCTGCGGAAGAACTCGGCGACCAGCTTGGGGTCGGGCTCGAAGTGGGGGAGTTCGTCGAAGCCCGGATCGAGCGGGACGTTGCGCCGAATCGTGACCAGATCGAGCGACATCAGGAGCTGCTCGCGGTCGCGCTCGATGTACTCGCGCTGCTTGCCCTTGATCTCGTGCACGTGCTCGAGCACGCCGCGGACCGAGCCGTACTGCTCGATCAGCTTCATCGCGCCCTTCTCGCCGATGCCCTTGACGCCCGGCACGTTGTCGGATGCGTCGCCCATGATCGCGAGCACGTCGACGACGTGCGCGGGGTCGGTTCCGAACTTCTCCTTGACGGCCTCGAAGCTCTCGAGCGCGATGCCGCCGCCTTGCTTGAACACGTTGTAGAGCGTCACCTTCGGACTGACGAGCTGCATCATGTCCTTGTCGCCGGACACGATCATCACCTCCCAGCCGCGCTTCTCCGCTTCGAGCGACAGCGTGCCGATCACGTCGTCCGCCTCGTAGCCCGCGACCTCGAAGATCGGAATCCCGTGGGCGCGCACGACCTCGCGCAGCCAGTCGAGCTGCGCCACGAGCTCGTCGGGGATCTTCTCGCGCGTCGCCTTGTACTCGCCGTACTGGTGGTGGCGGAAGGTCGGCCCCTTGGGGTCGAACGCGACGGCGATGCGCTCGGGATTCTCGTTGGCGAGGATGCTGCGGAGCGTGTTCGAGAAGCCGTAGGTCGCGCCGCAGGGCAGTCCCTCGGGCGTGGTCAGGCCGCTGCGCTGCATCGCGAAGTGCGCCCGGTAGGCGAGCGCGGTCCCGTCGAGAAGGAAGATGCGCGGCATGGTGGCGAGGATACGTATCCCCGCGCGCCCTGTCCTGCTGGGAATCCCGCCGTTCGAGCGCGTATCCTCACGCGTTGCAGGCCATGGCACGCAGTTTCCTCAAGCTCGCAGCGGATGTTCCCTGTCTCGAAGCGCTCGGCGTCCGCGAGCTCGACGACCTGTTCGCGGAACCTCCGCGCACCGTGACCGCGCAGCGCGCGCGCCTCGTTGGCGCGTGCTACGTCGTGCCGCTGCCCGGCACGCCGGACGAAGCGGGTCGCCAACATGAGAAGCCGCGCGGCGCCGGCACGGGCCTGCTGCACGTCGAGCGCTTCGGGCGCGGCGGCTGGCCGGGACTCTCGGCGCGCCTCACCCATCCGCGCAGCGCGAGCCTCGCCGCACGCGCGTGGAATCTCGCCTGCCACCTTCAGGCCCACGGCGTGGCGACGCCGCAGCTCGTGGCGCTCGCGGAGCGCGGCGCGAGCGTGTTCGGCGCGGAATCCGTGCTCGTCACGCGCGCACTCGCGGGCTTCGTCTCGCTGCGCGAATTCCTGCGCACGACGGACAAGCGCTCCGAGCGTCGACGCGCGTTGCACTCGCTCGCGCTCACGTTCGTGCACGTCGAGCGCTGCGGCGCACGGCTGCCCGCGACCAACGCGGACAACGTGATGGTGCAACGCGACGACGAGGACTGCGTGGCGATCAAGATCGTCAATCTGCACTCGGAGCAGGCGCTGCTGCGCGAGCGCGGCCTCTCGCGTTCGCGCTTGCCGTCCGTCGCCCTGACGTCCTTCGCGGGCGGCTCGCTTCGTCGCTCGCGCTCGCCCGCCGAGCGCGAAGCGTGGCTGGTCGCGCTCGATCGCGACGTCGGCACCGCGCTCTCGCGCCGCGAACGGCTCGAGTTCCTCGTGCGTCTGGGCTTCACGCGCCCGCGGGCCGCGGCGCTCGCGGCGCGGCGCTAGCCGAGCGTCGGAGCCTCGCCCGCACGGAAGTCGTGCAGCACGAGCTCGAGCGAGCGCTCGCCGCGAAACCAGTTCCAGCGCGGCGTGTGCACGATGTGCAGCGGCGTGCCCATCTGCAGCTCGGGGAGTCGCGCGGCCATGCCGAACGCCATCGTCTTCAGGACACGCTGCCCGCGTCGGAGCTTGAGCAGCAGGTGCGTGCGATCTTGCCCGATCACGCGCGGAGGCTCCGCGAGCCGCACGTCGCCCGAGATCAGCACGGGCTTCTCGTTTTGCGCGCCGTAGGGCTCGAGCCGATCGACGTGGCTCATCAGGCTCTCGTCGAGCGTCTCGAACGCGACCTCGCTGTCGATCCACAGCGCCTGCACCTCGTGCGCGCGCCCGTCGAGCATCTCCTTCGCGCGCGCGCACATCGCCGAGCGCACCGAGGGAATCGCCCGCGCCTCGACTTCGCAGCCCGCGGCTTGCGCGTGGCCTCCGTAGCGCACGAAGTGGTCCTTGGCGCCGTGCATCGCCTCGAGCACGTCGAAGCCCGCGACCGAGCGCGCGCTGCCGCGTCCGCGCTCTCCATCGAGTCCGATGATGAGCGAGGGTCGCTGGAAACGCTGCGTCACGCGCGACGCGACGATGCCGACGACGCCTTGATGCCACTCTTGCCCCGCGAGGACGAGCACCGGATTGGCGGCCACGTCGGCGAACGCGCTCGCTTGCTCGAAGGCGTGTGCGCACAGCTCGGCCTCGATGCGGCGCCGCTCGTCATTGAGAGCGCCCAGCCGCGCCGCGAGCTCGGCCGCGCGCACGGGATCGGTGCTGAGCAGCAGTTCCACGGCGAGCGCCGCGCTGTCGAGGCGCCCCGCCGCGTTGAGCCGCGGCCCGACCTTGAAGCCGACGTCTTCCGCCACGAGCTTGGTCTCGCGCAGCCCGCAGCTCTCGAGGAGCGCGCGCAGGCCGACGTTGCTCGTGCCTTCGAGCGCCTTGAAGCCATGGCGCGCCAGCGCGCGGTTTTCTTCGACCAGCGGCACGACGTCGCACACGGTCGCGACCGCGACGTACGCCATCGCGTCGACGAGGAACTGCTTGAGATCCTCGCGCACTTTGCGCGCGCCGCTCATGTGCTGCGCGACGCCCCACGCCAGCTTGAACGCGACACCGGCTCCGCACAGCTCGCGGAAGGGATAGCGCGACGTGGGGAGCTTGGGATTCACGATCGCGACCGCGCGCGGCAGCTCGCCGAGCGGCGGCTCGTGGTGGTCGGTCACGATCGTGTCGACGCCGATCGCGGCGAGCTGCGCGATGGTCTCGCGCGCGGCGGTGCCGTTGTCGACGCTGATCACGAGCTTCGCGCCCGTCTCGCGCGCCTTCGCGACGGAGTGTGGACCGAACGAGTAGCCGTCGTTGAGCCGATGGGGGATGTGCCAGACCGCGTCCGCGCCGAGCAGCGCGAAGAGCCGCATGAGCAGCACCGTTCCCGTCACGCCATCGACGTCGTAGTCGCCGTGGACGAGAATGCGCTCGCGGCGCTCGACCGCGCGCGCAATGCGTTCCGCGGCCGCGGGGAGGTCCGGCAGGTCCGAGGGATCGTTCAGTGCGTGCAGGCTGGCTTCGAGGTGGCGCGCCGTGGCCTCGCCGCCCGCGTGCCCGCGCGCCGCGAGGATCCGCGCGATGACTTCGCTCACTCCATTGCGCTGCACGAGCGCGCGCACGACCTCGGGGGCGGGTCGGCGCAGCTTCCAGGGCCGGTTCACGCGCCGAATTCTAGCCCGCGCGAGGTCGCTTCCCTCGTCCGTCGTGCGCGAGTGGGGTCGGGAGCCTATGGTGACGTCCATGTCCTCGCGCGCCGACACCTCCAAGGAAGCCTTCCGGTTGCTGCCATCGATCGAGGAGTTGCTGCACGATCCGCGCTTGGAGGGACTGCGCGCGAGCGTGCCGCGCGAGGTCTGGCTCGCTTTCCTGCGCGCGCTGCTCGAGCGCCTGCGCGGCGAGATCAAGGCGGGAAAGCTCGACGCCACGGCGCTCTCCGCTCGGCTCGCGGGCCCCGCGCTCGTCGACGAGCTCACGGCCGAGGTCGCTCGCGAGCGCCGCGCCGGAATCGTGCGCGTGGTCAACGCCACGGGCGTCGTGCTGCACACCGGACTCGGTCGCGCGCCGCTGCATCCCGAAGCCGCGGCGGCGATGGGTGCGGTCGCGGGTTCGTACTGCGTGCTCGAAGTCGATCGGCAATCCGGCGAGCGCAACGAGCGTGACGCGCGGCTCTCCGAGTTGCTCCGCCGCATGAGCGGTGCCGAAGCCGGCATCGTCGTGAACAACTGCGCCGCCGCGGTCTACCTGCTGCTCAATACCTACCTCGCGCGCGGCAAGCGCGACGAGGTGATCGTGAGCCGCGGAGAGCTCGTCGAGATCGGCGGCTCGTTCCGCGTTCCCGACGTGATGGAGCGCGCGGGCGTCGTGTTGCGCGAGGTCGGCACGACCAATCGCACGCGCAGCGCCGACTACCGCGCGGCCGTCGGCGAGCGCACGTCGCTGCTGATGAAGGTCCACACCTCGAATTTCCGCGTCGAGGGCTTCACCGAGGAAGTCACGCCGCGCGAACTCGCGGAGCTCGGCGGCGAGCTCGGCCTGCCCACCGCGTTCGACCTCGGCTCGGGGCTGATCGAGGGCGGCGACGTCGAGGCGCTGCCGGACGTCATGGCCGACGAACCGCGCGTGCGCGACGCGGTCGCGAGCGGCGTCGACGTCGTGTGCTTCTCCGGCGACAAGCTGTTCGGCGGTCCGCAGGCGGGCATGCTCGTCGGCAAGCGCGCCGCGATCTCGGCGCTGAGAAGGAACCCCGTCTATCGCGCGCTGCGCCTCGACAAGGTGGCGATCGCGGGCCTCGAGCGCACGCTCGAGCTCTACCTCGCCGGTCGCGGCGACGAGATTCCGTCGCGCGCGCTGTTGCGCGCGAGCGCCGACGAGCTGCGTCCCTGCGCCGAGCGCATCGCGGCGGCGCTGCGGTCGCTCGAGGAGTGCAGCGTGTCCGTTGTGGCGGAGCGCTCTCAGCCCGGCAGCGGCGCAGCGCCCGGCGTCTTTCTGCCCACTTGGGCCGTGCGCTTCGCCCACGCGCGTCGCAAGGCTGCCGCACTCGCCGCGGACCTGCGTCGCGCGGAGCCGCCGGTGTTCGCGCGCGTGCAAGACGACGCGCTGCTCTTCGATCCACGCTCGCTCCTGCCCGGAGACGAGGAACGACTCGTGAGGGCCGTGCGTTCGCTGTTCGCGTGAGCGACGCGAGCCTCGGCGCGCCGTTGGAGCGCGGCACGGACTCTCGTCCCGCTCTCCCTGTGGGCATCCCATGAATTCGCAACCTTCGACGCTGCGCAGCGAGGCTCGCGTGCTCTTGGCGCTCGCGTGGCCGATCATCCTCACCCAGCTCTCGATGATGTCGCTCGGCGTCGTCGATCTCATGATGGTCGGACGCTACGGCGTCGACGCGGTCGCCGCGGTGGCGCTCGGCAACATCTGCAAGGTCGGCACCGGGATGGTGGCGATGGGACTGGTGCTGGGCATCGACCCCTTCCTGTCGCAGGCGCAGGGCGCGCGCGACACCCGCGCCCTCGCGCTCGGACTGCAACGGGGAATCGTGATCGCGCTGCTCGCGGCAGTGCCGGTGGCGGCCCTGTGGATGTGGGTCGAGGACTTCCTGGTCCTGCTGCGGCAGGACGCCGCGGTGGCCGCGATCGCGCACGACTACGTGATCGCGCAGTTGCCGTCGATCCCGCTGTTTCTGATCTTCACCGCCCAGCGTCAGTACCTGCAGGCGCGCGGAATCCTGCGGCCCGCGCTGATCGTCGCGCTGATGGGCAATGCGCTCAACGTGGCGCTCAACTGGGTCCTGATCTTCGGCCACATGGGCTGCCCCGAGCTCGGGGCCGTGGGCTCCGGCATCGCGACGTCGATCGTGCAGTGCTCGATGCCGCTGATCCTGTGGCTGCTCATGCGCCGCGGTCGAGTGTGCGAGCAAGCGTGGATCCCCTGGAGTCGCGCCGCGCTCGATCCCGCGGCTCTGCGCGCGATCCTCGCCGTGGGAGTGCCGATCGGGCTGCATTTCGCGGCCGAAATCTGGGGCTTTCACATCGCCGGGCTGTGGGCCGGTTGGCTCGGCAAGCACGAGCTCGCGGCCAACTCGGTGGTGCTCAACTTGGCCTCGATCTCGTTCATGCTGCCGCTCGGCGTCGGCCTCGCGACGGCGACGCGCGTGGGCAATCTCGTCGGCCTCGCTCGCGCGCGCGACGCGCAGGTGGCAGCGTGGTCCGCGCTCGGACTCGGCGCTGGGCTGATGGCGCTGTGCGCGGCGACGTTCTTGCTGGCGGGGGAGCCGCTGGTTGCAAGCTACACCGACGACCCCGCGGTGCTCGCGCTCGCCATGGCGACGCTGCCCATCGCCGCCGCCTTCCAGCTCTTCGATGGCCTGCAGGTCGTCGCCGCCGGCGTGCTGCGCGGCATCGGTCGCACGACTCCGACCGCGCTCGCGAATCTGCTCGGCTACTACGCCCTCGGCTTGCCCTTGGGCTACCACCTCGCCTTCGCGCGCGGGCTGGGACTGGTCGGCATCTGGTGGGGCGTGGCCTGCGGACTCGCGGTCGTCGCGGCCAGTCTCGTCGGCTGGGTCGCGATCCGCGGTCCGGCCACCGCGCGCGCGATCGTCGAACGTCCGGCGACTTGAGCGCGCCGCCGCCGTACACTCCGCGCGCCATGACCGGACACGATCACAAGCGCCTCGTCGATTACGCCGACTGCGCGGGTTGAGCGGGCAAGCTGCCGCAAGGGCAGCTCGCGCAGGTCCTGCGCGGCCTCAGCTCGAAGCCAGACGGGCGAGTGCTCGTCGGACCCCAGACCATGGATGACGCCGGCGTCGTCCTGCTGGGGGAAGCCGAAGGCTTGCCCGCGGGCGTGCAGCTCGCGCTCGTGCTCACGGTCGACTTCTTCCCGCCGGTGGTCGAGGACCCCTACTACTACGGCGCCATCGCTGCGGCGAACGCGCTGTCGGATGTGTACGCGATGGGGGGCAAGCCCGTCAGCGCGCTCACCCTCGCCTCGCTGCCCAAGGAATTTCCCGACGCCTGGGTGGGCGAGATTCACCGCGGCGGCTTCGAGACGATTCACGCCGCGGGAGCGAGCGTCGCCGGTGGTCACACCGTGCAGGGTCAGATTCAGTTCGGCTTTGCGGTGACGGGCGTGGTCGATCCCGAGCGCATGACCGCCAACGCCGGCGCGCGCGCGGGCGACCGCGTGTACCTCACCAAGCCGCTCGGCATGGGCACCATGACCACCTCGGCCAAGAAGGGCGCGATCGGCTGGGCCGAGCTGCTTCCGGCCGCGCTGCAGATGGCGACGCTCAACGACCGCTCCTGCGCCGCGATGGTCGCCTCGGGCGCGCGCGCCTGCACCGACGTCACGGGCTTCGGCCTCGTGGGACACGGGCGCAACCTCGCGGCGTCGAGCGGACTCACCCTGCGCATCGAGACGGCGCGCGCGCCGCTGTTCGGCGACGTGCTCGCGCTCGCGCGCCGCGGGCTCTGCTCCGGCGGTGCCAAGCGCGGTCGCACCGCGCTCGCGTCCGAAGTCTCGATCGCGGCGGGACTCGACGAGGCGCTCACGAACTTGATGTTCGACGCCGAGACCTCCGGCGGACTGCTGATCGCGATCCCCTCCGCCAAGGCGTCCACGCTCGAGCGCGAGTTGCGAGAGCGCGGCCAGCTCGTCGCGCCGATCGGCGAGTTCGTCGCGGCCACGGGCGTGCACGTCGAGCTGCGCTAGGCACGCCTCGAGCGCCTCGCGCGCGGCGCGAGACGGACGAGAGCAAGCGCGCCCGAGAAATCAGGACTGTTTGAGCAGTTCCGAGCGCACTCGGTGCCAGAACCACCACAACAGGCCGACCAGCACGAGGAGGCTCGCGACCCACGACAGCGGATTGGATGCCAGTGCCTCCCACCGCGAGCCCAAGAACACGGCCACGGCCGCGTAGCTCGCCACCGCGGCGCCGGCGCCCGCCGCAATCGAGGCCAGCGTCCCCAGACGACTCAGTCCCACCAGCCGGCCGACCAGCGTTCCCGTGACGGCTCCCGAGCCGGGGATCGGCAGGAACACGAGCACCGCGATGCCCCAGAAGGCCAAGCGGCGCAGGCCCGGGTACTCGCGCAGCGTGGCGCCGGCGCGGCCATGGGCCTCGGCGAGGGCTCGTCCAGCGAGCGGCAGGCGCTCGAAGCTCGCGATGCCGGCCAACAGCGCGCAGGACACCCACAGGTCGATGGTCCATGCGAGCAGGCCGAGCTCCCATGGGTTGAAGCGCGATTGAGGCAGGTTGCCGCCGAAGATGGCGAGCTTGGAGAAGAACACGGCGGCCGCCGCGACGACCAACTCGCTGAGCGCGGCGAGTTCGTGCAGCGCCGCGTAGGCGATGAGCGCCGCGAGGCTCGCCGAGAGCACCGCGAGGGCGGTCAGGCGAAAGCGCACGAGGTCGGTCGGCTGGGCCGGGGGCTCCATGGAGCGTGGCGAGCCTACGGGCCGAGCGCGCGAGATGCACGGAGGACGCGAGTGAGCACGGCCCGCTCGACGCGCGTTGTTCGCTGTGCGACGCATCGCACTTGCGCGGGCGCAAGCTCGTCGACGCGCTCCCGCGCGGGCGCAGGCCGAGGGATGCGCGCCGCTGGGCGCGCGCGTCGCCGCGGTGGTCTGCGGCGTGACCGCGCGGCTACGCTGCCGCCTTCGACCATGGCGGACGAGCAGGAACAGGGAGCGCGAGCGGAGCAGCGCGGTCCGCCGTGGATTTTCGGGCTGCGCGGCGTGCCGCGCGAAGCGCCGGAGAACACGCGGGCGAGCCTCGTGGCGGCTCTCGCGCTCGGCCTCGACGGGCTCAGTCTCGACGTGCGCCGCGCGGGTGGCCGCGAGCTCGTCCTGTGCGCGGACGCGACGGTCGACCGGACGAGCGACGGGCACGGGCCGCTCGCCAGACACGGCCCGCGCGAGCTCGCGGCCCTCGACGCGGGCGCCTGGTTTTCGCCGCGCTTCGCCGGAGAGAAGCTGCTCTTTCTCGACGAGGCGTTGGCCCTGCGCGGACGTGCGTTCGCGCCGCAGCTCCTGCTCGTGCTGCGCGAACCCGAGCTGCTGGACGAACTCGCCACGCGAGTGATGGAGCGCGCTCGCGAGCGCTCCGTGCGCGTGCTGACCGACCAGCGGCGCGCGGCGCTCGACGCGCGCGACCGCGGGCTCGCGCCGCTGTTCTTCGCGCGTTCCATCGGCGAGGACACGCGGCGCTTTGCGGCGGCGGAGCGCATCGGAGCGGTCGCCGCGCGCTGGCGCGCGTGGGACACGCCGCTGGGGCGCGCGGAGTGGCCCTGCGAGCGCGTCGCCGTCGACATCGACGATCCCCAAGAGCTGCTCGCGGCCTGCCGACTGCCGATCCACGCGCTGGTGACGACCGAGCCGCGGCGCGCGCTCGCGATCCGGCGATTGGTGAGGCTCTCGCCGCTCGATCGCGGCCCGTACCCGCTGCAGGCGAGCGAGCTGCGCGTCGATCCGGTGCACGCGCTCGGGGGCGAGGGCGAGTGGTGCGGCCACTGGCGCGTGTCCGCGAGTCTGCGCAACCCGTTCGAAACCGCGCTCTCGGCCGAGCTTTCCTGCGTCGTGCGCCGCGGCGCCTTCGAGTGTCGCGAGCTGCCCGAGCAGCTCGAACTCGCGCCGGGCGAGACGCGCGCGTTCGAGTTCACGCTCGTCGGAGGTTCTTGGTCGCCGGGCGGTGATCCGCTCCTGTGCGCGCGCCTCGCGACGCTCGGACCCCACGCGCGCGAACTCGTGACGCTCGATGCTCCACTGCGTCGCACGCGGCACGTGCAGGCGCTCGAAGTGCCGCTGCGGCTCGTCTTGTTGCGCGAGTCGCCGCTCGATCCGCCCGCGAGCGTGACCCTGCGGCGTCGCCGCAACGAGCTGCTCGTGGCCCTCGAATCCGCCGGCGATCTCACCGAGCCGAAGGTGGTGGTGTATCTCGACGGCGAGTTCCACCTCGGGACGAGCGGACTGCGGCTCACGCTGCCCGTGGGCTTCAGCGAGCGTCGCGACGGACTGCCGTTTTCCGTCGGGATCGAAGGCCTGCGCGCCACGCGCCGCGGGCCGCGCACGGTGGTGCGACGCTGGGTGGGCGGACTGCCGGACACGCTCGCCGGCGGGGATCCCGGGCGCCTGCACCTCACGCAAGGCTGAGAGCGGCACGAAAGTCCGCCCGCGTCGCAGGTCCCTGTTGCGTTGCGGCGCCGCGGCTGTTGGAGTGGCGCGCCGCAAGGCGGGAGCGGATCGGTGCTGGTGTGCCGCCCGGTCTTCAAAGCCGGTCGAACCTCGTGAACAGCGGGGTTGGTGGGTTCGATTCCCATGCGCTCCCGCCACCTTGCACCGCGCCGCGCGCGTGGCTCTCCGAGCGAGGGAGCGCGCGTCGGACGCGGGAAATTCCTTCCCGTTTTCGGATCGCCGCGCGCGCGAACTCCCGAGCGTGGGTCGCTCCGCTACCTGCGTGGTACGCTCACCTTGGACGCCCGTCTCCCACGCTAGGTCGTCGCCCACGCCATGTCGCGCTCCCGCATCCACCGCTCGGCCCACCTCGGGACCGGGGCCCGCTGAAGCGCCCGGAGCGCTTGCGCCATGCGTCAGGAATCCCCCCAGCGCCGCAGCGAGGCACCGCGGTCCGCTAGCCTCGCGGAGCGTTCGTGGGCGTGGCTCGCGGATTCCCGGCTGCGCGATGAGCGCGGACGCGTGCTCTCGTGGCTCAACCCCGCGCATCCGGGCTACTTCTACCCCGAGATCATGGGCTACTACGCCAGCCTGTGCGCCGAGCGCGCGCGGCACGCCGGCAACGAGCGCTGGCTGGAACTCGGTCGCCAGGTCGGCGCCGCGATCGTGGGGGAGCTCACGCCGCGCGGCGCACTCTCGCGCGCGGGCATCGAATACGCGTTCGACACGGCGATCGGCTTGCACGGGCTGCTGCGCGTGCAGCAGGTCGAGGGCAGCGCGCGGTTCGCGGACGCGGCGCAGCGCATGACGGACTTCCTCGTCGCGGGCCTCGGCGAGCGCGAAGTCGCGTGGCGCGACGGCCGACCCGTGCGCGACCTCGACAGTTGGTCGCATTCGTTCGGCGCATCGGCGATCAAGGTGCCGATGGCGCTCGAGACTTCGGGCGCCGCACTCGGTCGCAGGGATGCGAGCGAGCTTGCGCGCGAGGTGCGCGAGCGGGGCGTCGCTGCCGCCTGGCGCGACGGAGCCTTCCGCATCAACGGCGAGCGCGCTTGGGTCTACACGCACGCGCACTGCTACGCGACCGAGGGGCTGATCTTCGCTGCGCGCGGCGCAGGCGCATGGCCCGTGCAGGTGCGCGAGTCCGCGGAGTTCCTCGCGCGCGTCCAGTCCGCCGCCGGCGGCTTGCCGTGCTGGCACGCGCGGCCGGACATCGAAGTCGTGTCGCACGCCGACGCGACCTCGCAGGCCGTGCGCATCTGGTCGGTCGTCTCGCGCGAGCGCTACGCGCCGCAGATCGAGCGCGCGCTCGCCTTCCTGCGCTCGATCGAGGGCGCCGGCGGCGGCCTGCGCTACAAGCCCGGCAGCGACGATCTCAACTCGTGGGCGACGATCTTCGGCGCGCAGGCCGACCAGTGGCAGCGGGACGGAGCCGAGCCCGAATGGCTGCTCTGAAGATCTGCGTCGTCGCCGGAACGCGGCCCGAGACGATCAAGGTCGCGCCGCTTCTGTGGGAGCTCGTGCGCCGCGGGATTCCGCATGTGTTCGTGCACACGGGCCAGCACTACTCGCACGCCCTGCGCGAGCAGGCCTTCCTCGACCTGCGGCTCGCGCCGCCGCAGGTGAGCCTTTCGATCGGCGGCGTGCCGGTCGGGCACCAGCTCGCGCAGATGACGCCGGTGCTGCGCGCGGTGTTCGCGCGCGAGCGGCCGTCGGTCGTGATCGTGCAGGGCGATACGAACTCGGCGCTCGCCGGCGCGCTCGCCGCTTCCGCCGAAGGAATCGCGCTCGCCCATGTCGAGGCCGGGCTGCGCAGCTTCGACAGCGCGATGGTCGAGGAGATGAACCGCGTCGTCGCCGACAGCATTTCCGATTTTCTCTTCGCGCCGACGGAAGTCTCGCGCGCGAACCTGCTCGCCGAGGGACACGCCGCAGCGCGCATCACGGTGACGGGCAACACCTGCGTCGATGCGCTCGGCGTGACGCTGCCGCTCGCGCGCAATAGCTCGACCGTGCTCGCGCGCCTCGGCCTCGCGCCGCGCGGCTACACGCTCGCGACGCTGCATCGCCCCGAGCTCGTCGACCAAGAGGAGCGCCTGCGCGAGGTGCTCGCGGGCCTGACACGGCTCGGCGAGAGCGGACGGTGCATCGTGTTTCCCGTGCATCCGCGCACGCTCAACAACCTGCGCCGCTTCGGCCTCGAGCCCGCGTTCCGCGCGCTTCCGCGCCTCGTCGCGACCGAGCCGCTCGGCTACCTCGACTTCCTCGTGCTGCAGGCGGATGCGGCGCTGATCGTCTCGGACTCGGGCGGCATCCAAGAGGAGTCCTGCGTGCTCGGCGTGCCGTGCGTGACGGTGCGCGAGAACACCGAGCGCACGGAGTCGATCGATGTCGGCGCCAGCGTGCTCGTCGGCCACTCGGCGCAGGCTCTGTGGGATGCGGCGCAGCAGCTGTCCGCGCGGCGCGCGCAGTGGGTCTCGCCCTACGGCGACGGTCGCGCGGCCGTGCGCATCCTCGATACGCTGTGCGCCGCGGAGCTTCCGCGAAAGGCCTCCCGTTGAAGATCCTGATGATCAGCGGCGACCGGCTGACGCCCTGCGGCGGGCGCGGTCCCCTGTGGGAAACGCAGCGCGGCTTTTCGAAGCACTTCGAGCGCGTCGACATCTTGCTGCCGCGCCCCGACGGCCCGGTCACGACGCGCCAGATCCTCGGCAATGTGTATTTGCATCCGAGCGAGTCGGGCCGCCTCGGTCTCGTCGGCGCATGGAAGCGCACGGGGCTCGCGCTGCTCGAGGAGCACGGCCACGAGCTGATGGTCGCGCACGACTACGGGCTCTTCATGGCCGGCCGCGCCTGCGCGTGGCTCTCGCGGCGCACGGGCGTGCCGTACCTGTCCGAGATTCACCATGTGCCGGGCTATCCGATCGCGGCCTCGTGGCGCGAGCGGTTCGAGTGCGCGGCGACGCGCCTGTATCTGCGCTGGGCGCAGGAAAAAGCCTGCGCGTTCCGCGTGGTGAACCAAGGCGAGCTCGCTCCGCTGCTCGAGCAGCTCGGCGTGCGGCGCGAGAAGATCCTCGTGCTCGGCTCGCTCTACATCGACCTCAAGGTGTTCCAGCCCGTCGCGACGCCGCCGCCGCGCGAGCAGGACATCGTGTACGCCGGTCGCTTCGCCTCGAACAAGGGCCTCGACAAGCTGATCGATGCGGTGGCGCTCCTGCGCGCGCGCGGCCGCAACTACCGCACGCTCCTGATCGGCATGGGTCCGCTCGAGCCGATGCTGCGCGAGCGCGCCCGCGCCAAGGGCGTCGAGGATCTGCTGCGCATTCGCGGCTGGACCGACTCGACGGCCGAGCTCGCCGACGTCTATCGCCGCAGCGGCGTGGTGGTGTGCGCCTCGAGCTGCGAGGGCGGCCCGCGCGCGACCGTCGAAGGCATGGCCTGCGGCATCCCGAGCGTCAGCACCAAGGTCGGCATGATGGTCGAGCTCATCCGAGACGGCTGGAACGGCTGGCACGCCGACTTCACCGTGCCCGGCCTCGCGCAGGCGCTCGACAATGTGCTCGCCGACGAAGCCAAGCGCCTCGAAATGGGCCGCAACGCCGTCCAGTCCGTGCAGCGCTTCGACTACGAGTCGACGATCGAAGCCTACGCCGCCGGCATGAAGCAGCTCGCCCGCAAGCCCGCCTAGCCGCCGCTGCTCGGGGCGCTCGGGAGGTGCTCACCCGACTTGCCCCGCATTCCAGCCCAGAGCCGAGCCCACGTTCGAGTGCCGACGCTCGGGCCGGACCGGGGATTCAGCGTCGTGGACGGTCTTGCGGAGGCGTGGTAGGGTCGAGGGACGAGACGTTTGCTCGCGCGGGGCGCGGGTGGAGTCTTGGGTTCGACGTTAGGGATCTCGCAGCCATGATTCGACTTGCTCGTGCGGCGCTGTCGGCGCTGGTGGTACTTGGTTTCAGCTCGATGCCGGCGGCGGCGCAGCAGTGCTGCACGGGGAATGTGAGCACGTACTGCACGGCGGGGACGTCGGTGCAGGGGTGCTTGCCGGCGATTTCGGGGGTGGGGGTGCCGAGTGCGGATGCGGGGAGTGGGTTCACGATTCGCGTGGCGAGCGTGCCGGCGCAGCGACAGGGGCTCGTGTTCTACGGGTTCTATGCGGCCAACCAGGCGTGGGTGCCGTTCAGCCCGAGCTACCTGTGCGTCGCTCCGCCGGTGCAGCGCACGGGCGCGATGTCGAGTGGCGGCGTGTTCGGGCAGTGCAACGGCCAGATTGCGGTCGACTTCAACGCGTGGCGCGGCGCCAACCCCACGGCGCTCGGCTACCCCTTCGTGCAGGGCCAGACGATCCGCGCCCAAGGCTGGTACCGCGACCCCGCCGCTCCGTCGCAGACGAACCTGAGTGACGCGCTGCTGTTCACGCTGTGCAGCGGCAGCGGCGACACCACGCCGCCGGTGATCACAACCTGCGCGGCGAACCAGACGGTCGCTGCAAACGCGAACTGTCAGGCCGTCGTGCCGAACTTCACGGCGAGCGTGGTGGCGAGCGACAACTGCACCCCTGTTGTTCTCACGCAGTCTCCTTCCGCGGGAGCGAACGTTTCACTCGGCGCGACCGCCGTGACGATCACGGCTCGCGACGCCGCTGGCAACACTTCGCAATGCGCGGCGACGCTCACGGTGACCGACACGAGCGGTCCGGTGATCACGACCTGCGCCGCGAACCAGACG
>Ga0194120_10005945_pt1 | contig 17560 bp, 12 predicted proteins | sample TA2MahCa65mmetaG_FD_148642 | JGI IMG/M metagenome (GOLD analysis project Ga0194120, IMG submission 148642) | Freshwater microbial communities from Lake Tanganyika, Tanzania - TA2015019 Mahale Deep Cast 65m | ecosystem: Environmental > Aquatic > Freshwater > Lake | place: Tanzania: Lake...
CGCGCCGGCCCCGGCTCCTGTGCCGATTCCGGCGGCCTCGCGCAACACAGGGGGGCTTCACGTGGTCCAGGCCGTGGGGCAACCGCGGCCGGCTGCCCAACCCGGTCCGCCCAAGCCCCATCCCTCGCAGCCGATCGCCCCGGTACCGCCCGCGCGGCCGGCGCCAAAGCAAGAATTCGACGATGCCGGGCCGACGCTGGAGGCCGCGCTGCCCCTGCCCACCGGCCGGCCGGCGCCGGGTCCTTCGGCCCCCGCAAAAGTGCCGACAGTGCCCCAGTTGACGGGCAAGTCGCTGCCGAGCGGCGGCAAGGCCAAGGGCGTGGCAGACGCCCACGGCGATGCGTTCTTTGCGGCGGGCCACGACCTGAACGATGTCGAACTGTCGCTGCCCGACCCCAACAAGCACAAGCCGACCAAGGAGGAATACCAGAACCTGATTCAGGAGTTCTCGGTGATGTTCCGCCTGGACAAGCGCACCAAGCGCCAAAAGGTGCTGATCGGCGTCGTCTTGGCGACGCTGGTGGTCGGGGCGATCAGCTTTGGCGTGGTGTTGACGATCCAGGGCAATGCGAAGCGGCAGTTGATTCGCGATTCCAAGGAGATCCTGGCGGCCTTCGACCTGGGCTACCGCACGGCCGTGGTGCCCAGCGCACCGCAAGAGGCGTCCGCAGCCCCGCAACCCGGCCAGCCCGCGGCTGCCGCCAAGGCCGAGGCGCCCCAGGAGGTCAGCCAGATCGCGGACAAGATCGCCAACATGGTCGCCAAGAAAAAGAGGCCCAAAGCGGTCGCGGTCGCCGCGAATACGGGCCACGGCTCGGGCGCCGGGTTGAGCGAGGCCGAAGCCGCGGCCGCCGCCAAGAAACTGCAAGAGGCCGAAGCCGAGAAGGCCCGCAGACAGGCCGAAGCGCTGGCCCGAGCCAACGAGTTGTTCGGCGGCAAGAAGGAGGCCGCGGTCGGCAGTGTCGCGCTTGGCGTGCAGGCGGTCGAAGACAGCGAAGTGCGCAAGCTCTGCAAGGAAAAAAGCGGGCAGATCGCCAGTTGCGCGGAAAAGGCCGGTGCGAACCCCAGTGCGCTCAAGATCTCGATCACCGCCATGGGCGGCGTCGGTTCTGTGGTGGCCTTCGCCGACGGCAAGGCCAACGACGACCTGGGCAGTTGCATCCGTCAGAAGTTTTCGGGCGTCGCCTTTGGTCGCCAGCCGGCGCCCAAGACCGTCGAATGCAAAGTCAACTAGGCCGTTGGGCCTGTGCCGGCCGCACTGCCGGTCCGAGGTGTCCCGTGTTCTGCCGTCTGTCGTGGGCGTTGTGGGCCGCTTTCGCGGTCCTTTGGGTTCCGGCGGCCGCCGTCCAGGCCCAGGAAGTGAGCATCTCCTTCAAGATCAGGGGTTTTTCTGCGGACCAGAAGCAGATGCTGGTCGAGATCGACGACGAGAACGCCGCGGGTCCGGTGCTGCGGGTGTACGACATTGAACCCCAGGTGGCGCCCGCCAAGAAGTCGCAGGCCATCCCGTTCACCAGGGCCGACGGGCCCAAAGCGGTGCGTGAGGCCCGCAAGAAGCTCAAGTTCGCGGATCCGGGCCTGGAAGACATGATCTATCCCCTCGACCCCAAGGACGAAACCAAGTCATTGAGCTTTTTCGGGCTGATGGCCGCCAAGGACCGCTTCGTGCTCGCCGTCACCGACAAGCAGCGGCTGGGCAAGGTCAAGGACATCCCGGTCAAGAGCGACCCCGAAACCAAGACGCTTGCCAAGGCCAACCTGCGCGGGGTGTTCTGGACGGCGGACCGCAAGCTGTTGGTGGCGATCGTCAACCAGAAGATCGAGACCGGGTCGTTCACCAGCGACAAAGACGAGTTCCACGTGGTCAAGTTCAAGCCCGCCGACATCCAGTGGGTCGACAACGCGCCCGAACCGGCGCCAGCGCCGAAGTAGCCCGACACGACCATGGCCGATACCCCCACTGGCGACGGCGCGCCGGTGAGGCGCAGCCGCGGCGAAGATCTGCGCCTGTTGCGTCGCTACTGGCCCTTCGTCGCGGCGGAGCGGCGATGGTTGGCGCTGGGGCTGCTGTCGGTGCCGGTCATGACGTTGGGCGGCCTGGCCCAGCCGTATCTCATCAAGGAGGCCATCGATGGCCCCATCGCCGCGGAACTGCGCGGCGACCGCTATGCCGGGCCGTGGACGATCGGCACGCTCGCACTGGTGTTCCTGCTGGCGGTGGTCGGCGAATACGGCTTTCGCGGTCTGCAGTTGTACGCCCTGCAGCACGCTGGCTATGCCTCGCTGACGCGCCTGCGCCGGGCGGTGTTCGGGCACGTCCTGACGCAGAGCAGCAAGTTCTTCGACCAGCGCTCCACCGGCACGCTGCTGTCGCGCACGACCAACGACGTCGAGGCGCTGGGCGAGGTGCTGACCTTCGGCATCGTCGGCATCTTGGGCGATCTCGTGGACATCGTGGCGATTTTTTCCGCAATGGTGGCGCTCGACGTGCACCTGACGGGCATGTCGCTGGTGGTCGCCCCGATCATCGTGGTGGTCGTCAACTTCTTCCGGCGGCAGTTGCGCAAATATTCTACGGAGATCCGGCGATCGATGGCCGAGGCTTCCGGGGCCTTCCAAGAGGCGCTGGCCGGAGCCCGCGTCGTGCAGTTGCACGGGCGACGGCGGGCGACGGTGCAGGAGTACAAGGCGCTGAACTATCAATACCTTCGGGCCTACAGTCTGTCGAACTGGTACGACGCCTCGCTGTACGCTGTGATGGACGGTGTCGCTTCGCTCAGCATCGCGTTGGTCATCTGGTACGGCGGCGGCGCTGCGCTGCAAGGCGCGGTCTCGGTCGGTCTGCTCGTCGCGTTCATCCAGTACATCCAGCGGGTGTTCGTGCCGATTCGCGAACTGTCGGGCAAGGTGGCGACCATCGAGCGGGCGCTCGCCGCGCTGGAGCGCATCTTCGGGTTGCTGGACGTCGACGAACGCCTGCCGCAGGGCGACCACGCGCCTGCCCAGGTGGCCGGGCGCATCGAGTTCGACGGCGTGCAGTTCAGCTACGACGGCAAGGCCCCGGTCCTGCGCGACGTCCAACTGCAGGTGGCCCCCGGGCACATGTTGGCACTGGTCGGGCCGACCGGATCGGGCAAGACCACGCTGGCGCGCCTGCTGACCCGCCACTACGCGGCCAGTGGCGGCAGCGTGCGATTGGATGGCACCCCGGTCGAGCACTGGCGGCAGGCGGCGCTGCGGCGCGCGGTCGGCGTGGTCCAGCAAGACGTGGTGCTGTTTTCTGGCACGCTCGGCGACAACGTCGATCTCGGCCGCGGCCTGCCGCGCGTGCAGTTGGAGACCGCGCTGCGCGACGCTTGCCTCGGCGACGTGCTCGACCGCATGGGTGGACTGGACGCCGTGGTCGGCGAGGGCGGTGGTGGCCTGTCGGCGGGCGAGCGGCAACTGCTCAGCATTGCGCGGGTGCTGGCCGCCAATCCGGCGGTGGTGGTGCTGGACGAGGCCACCGCCAGCATCGACACGCTGACCGAGCAGAAGGTACAGGCCGCGATCGAACGGGTGCTGGCCGGTCGGACGGCGCTGGTGGTCGCCCATCGGCTGAGCACGGTGCGGCGCGCCGACCAGATCGCGGTGCTGCGCCAGGGCGAGGTCGTCGAGTGCGGCGACCACCCGACCTTGGTGGCCCTGGGCGGCCTGTATGCGGAGCTCGTGGCCGCCGGCGAGCGGCAGGGCGCGATCGCGTAGCCGGGCAGCGAACGGTCAGCGCGACACCCAGTCCGCGAACCCGCGGAAAAACCCCAGGTTCTCGCTGCCACGCCACAACTCGCCCCACACCACGCCCTCGCCGACCGTGCCCTTGAGCACACGGCGTTCGCCGGGCGTGCCCGCGCAGTCGGGCCGGGCCGCGTCGTACTCTGCCTCGAACGCGCGGCCCTGGCGCGACAACCGACACAGCACGAACGTCTCGGGTTTGCCGGGATCGGTCAGGTGCAGCGTGCCCGACAGGCCGTCGGCGGCCACCGTCAGGACCAGGGGCTGGGCGCGGACCGGCCCGATGTCGGCGGTGCCGCGCCACGCACCGGCGAGCGGCGACCCGCACGCGGCGAGCGCGCCGACCAGGATGAGCGAGTGCTTCACGGTTCCTCCTCTGCGCCCGGGCCGGCTGCCAGCCACAGGTCGTACAGGTCGTTGCGCGACCGGCCAGTCAGGGCGGCCAGGCGTTGTAATGCCCCCTTGCGCGGCTCACCGGCGGCACGCGCCGCGGCAACCAAGGCCACAACGTCGTGCCCGGCGTCGACATTTCTGGCGGCGCCCGCAGCGACCTCGACGAGCACCACGGCTTCGCCGCGCAGTTGCTCTGCGACCAAGCGGCTGACCACCTCAAGGGCGGTGCCGACGAGGAACTGTTCGTGGACCTTGGTCAACTCGCGGGCCACGCACACCTGTGCACCCGGCGCGACCGCGGCGATGTCGGCCAGCACGTCGGTCAAGTCGCGGCCGGGCACGTAGTAGGCGTGCGTCATGGGTCCATCGGGACCGGGCTGCAGTTGCCTGTGCAGGTCGCGGCGGCGCTCACCCGCCTTCTTGGCCACAAAACCCCAGAACGCAAAGGGGATCGGACACAGACCGCTGCCCGCCAGCGCGGTCGCCACCGCGAAGGGCCCGGGAATGCTCAAGACCGCCACGCCGGCCGCGTGAGCGGCCTGGACCAGATGGGCACCAGGATCGGACAGGCACGGGGTGCCGGCGTCGCTGACCAACGCCAATTTCGCACCGGCGCGCAGTTGGGCGACCAAGTCCGGTGCGCGGGCATGCTCATTGTGCGCATGCAGCGATTCCATGGGCTTGTGCAGGCCGAGGTGATTCATCAGCTGTGCAGTGTGGCGCGTGTCCTCGCACAACACGACATCGGCCTGGGCCAGCGTCTGCACCGCGCGCGGCGACAGGTCGCCGAGGTTGCCGATCGGCGTCGCCACCACGTGCAGCGAACCCCGGGCTTGGCGCGTCATCGGCTACAACGTGATGGTGGCGGGCTTGCGCTGGCCGTGCTCCAACGCCGCACGCACGAACGCGACGAACATCGGATGCGGTTGCAGCGGCCGCGACTTGTACTCGGGGTGGAACTGGCACCCCAGAAAGTACGGGTGGCCGGGCAGTTCGCACATCTCGACCAGTGTGCCGTCAGGCGACAGGCCCGAGAACCGCAGGCCGGCTGCTTCCAAGCGGTCGCGGTAGATGTTGGCGACTTCGAGGCGGTGGCGGTGCCGTTCGCTCACCTGCGCAACGCCACCGTAGACCTGCCGCGCCAGCGACCCTTCGGCCAGCGCACACGGCCACGCCCCCAGGCGCATCGAACCGCCCTTGTGGGTGATGGCGCGCTGGTCGTTCATCAATTCGACCACGGGGTGCCGGGTGTGTTCGTCGAACTCGGTCGAATGGGCCCCGTCGAGGCCCGCCACGTGGCGCGCGAACTCGACGACCGCCAGTTGCATGCCCAGGCAGATGCCAAAAAACGGCACGCCGTTTTCGCGGGCATACTGCACTGCCTTGATCTTGCCTTCGAAGCCACGCTTGCCGAAACCGCCGGGCACCAGCACGCCGTGCACACCGCGCAACAACGCCGCCGCGTCGCCGTCGAGCAGTTCTTCGGCGTCCAAGTAGCGCAGTTCGACCCGGGCGTCGTTGCCGACCCCGCCGTGCGCCAGCGCCTCGCCAAGCGACTTGTAGGACTCTTTGAGTTCTACGTACTTGCCGACGATGCCGATGACGGCCGTGCGCGGGGCGTGCTGGAAAGTATGGGCAAAGCGCGCCCACGCCGACAGATCGGGTTCGCGCCAGTGGTCGCGAAAGAGATCGAGGGCGTTGAGCACCTGGTGGTCGAGCCCGTCGGCGTGCAGGGTCACGGGCAGATCGTAGATGCATGCGACGTCCGGCGCCAGGATCACGCATTCTTTGGAGACGTTGCAAAACAGGCTGATCTTGGCCTTGAGGCCGTCGTCCAGGTCGTGATCGCTGCGGCACAGGATCAGGTCGGGTTGGATGCCGATCTCGCGCAATTCCTTGACGCTGTGCTGGGTTGGCTTGGTCTTGACTTCGCCGGCGGTCGCGATGTACGGCACCAAGGTGACGTGGATGTTGATGGCGTTGCGGGGGCCGACTTCGAGGCGCAATTGGCGGATGGCTTCCAGGAAGGGCAGCGACTCAATGTCGCCGACCGTGCCGCCGACCTCGACGATGGCCACGTCCGCGCCTTGTGCGGCTGCGCAGATGCGCTCTTTGATCTCGTCGGTGATGTGCGGAATGACCTGCACGGTGCCGCCGAGGTATTCGCCGCGGCGCTCGCGTTGAATGACGGCGTCGTACACCTGGCCGGTGGTGAAGTTGTTGGCGCGGGCCATCGTCGCCCGGGTGAAGCGCTCGTAGTGGCCGAGGTCCAGGTCGGTCTCTGCGCCGTCGTCGGTCACGAACACCTCGCCGTGCTGGTACGGCGACATGGTGCCGGGGTCGACGTTGATGTACGGATCGAGCTTGAGGTTGGTGACCTTGAGGCCGCGTGCTTCGAGCAGCGCCCCCAGCACGGCCGACGACAGGCCCTTGCCGATCGACGACACCACGCCGCCGGTGACGAGCACGTATTTGGTGTGCCGAATGGGCTGCGAAAAGCGGCCGTCGGCGGCCGGGGCTTTCGGCATGGCGACTCCAGTGCGCGACGCGGGTTGCGGGGTGCAGGCGCGCGGCGGGGCCAAGACAGGGAAGCCCGGGGGCAGAAGCGTAGTCGGGGGGCGAGGCGGGCGTCAAGGTCGCGTGCGGGCTGCGGGCGACCCGATGCCGGCGTTTTGCCGCTTGCGCCGAACCGGCGACCGGCCCACAATCCGCGCGGTCTGGACGGCGCGACGATGGCATTTTCACAAACAATCTTGGACAGTTCTGGCGATCACCCGCTGCTCGACGGGCTCAACGCCGACCAGCGCGCCGCAGTTCTGGCGACCGAGGGCGCGGTGTTGGTGCTGGCCGGTGCCGGATCGGGAAAGACGCGCGTCATCACCCACCGCATCGCCTGGTTGGTCGACCCGTTGGGCGTGCCGGCCTGGCAGATCCTGGCCATGACCTTCACCAACAAGGCAGCCCGCGAGATGGGTGAGCGCGTCGGCCACGCGGTCGGCTCGCGGAGCCGCGACCTGTGGTTGGGGACCTTCCACAGCGTCGGCGTGCGCTTGCTGCGGCAGTTGGCGGGCTGGGCGGGCCTGCAGCCGAGCTTTTCCATCTACGACACCGATGACCAGGGCCGGCTGCTGGCCAAGATCTGCAAGGCCCAGAACATCCCGGAATCGCACTACAAGCCCAAGCAGTTCGCCAGCTACATCGACAAGGCCAAGAACCGATGCCTGGGCCCGGACGACGGGCGCCTGCACGAGGCGGCCTTTGGCGCGTTCGAGAAAAAGGCCCTGGCCGTGTACGAACACTACGAGCGCGACATGCGCCTTGCCAACGCCGTCGATTTCGGCGACCTCATCATGCGGCCGGTGCAGGTGCTGGCCAAGGACCCCGAGGTCTGCGCCAACCTCGCGCGCCGCTTTCGCTACGTGCTCGTCGACGAATTCCAGGACACCAATTTCGCGCAGTTCGAGTTGCTCAAGTTCCTGACGAGCGCCCATGGCAACCTGTGTGTGGTGGGCGACGACGACCAGAGCATCTACTCGTGGCGCGGCGCCGAAGTTGGCAACATCCTGTCGTTTCCGGAGGTCTTTGCGCCCGCGACCGTCATCAAGCTCGAGCGCAACTATCGATCGACCGCGACCATCCTCAAGGCCTCCACCGCGCTGGTCCAGGGCAATCGCAACCGCCACGGCAAGGTGCTGTGGACCGAGTCGGGCGAAGGCGATCCGATCACACTGGCCGCCCTGCCCAGCGACCGCGACGAAGCCGACTGGGTGGCGCGCACGGTCGACGGCATGCGCGACCGGGTCAAGCTCAGTCAGATCGCGGTGTTCTATCGCACCAACGCCTGCTCGCGGGTGCTCGAAGACTCGATGCGGCGCTTTCGGCTGCCGTATGTGCTCTTGGGCGGGATGAAGTTCTACGAGCGCGCCGAGGTAAAGGACGCCCTGGCGTGGTGCCGGCTGCTGGTCAACCCGGACGATTCCGCAGGCTTCCTGCGGGCAGTGACCAGTCCCAAGCGCGGGATCGGCGACACCACCCTCGACGCCGTGCAGGCCCACGCGGCGCGCGCGAACTTGTCGGCGCCGGAAGCGGCCCGCGACCTGCTCCGGCGCGGCGAAGGCGGACGCAACCGGGAAAAACTGGACGGTTTTTTCAAGCTCGTCGACGGCATGCGCGACGGCATCGACCACCTGCGCGCCAACCAAGTCGGCGAGCGGGTGCTCGCGCTCTCGGGCCTGCGCAAGGCGCTGCAAGACGAAGGGTCGCCCGAATCGCAGGACCGCCTCGAAAACTTGCAGCAACTGCTGGCGGCCATGAGCGAACACGCCGACTCGGCCGACGAGCCGACCCTGCGCAGCTTCTTGGAAAACGTCGCACTGGTCGCCGACGTGGACGCCTTGAACGCGGACAAGGAGCGGCTGGCGCTGATGACCATGCACAGCGCCAAGGGTCTGGAATTCGACGTGACGTTCGTGGTCGGCCTCGAAGAAGGGCTGTGCCCGCACGCCAACGTGGTCAACGAGTCGGCGCGCGATGGCCGCGACCTCGAAGAAGAGCGGCGGCTGCTCTATGTGGCGATGACCCGCGCGCGCAAGAAAATGCACCTGAGCTATGCCAAGCAGCGCCGCCGCTTCGATGGCTTGGACATGCCGACCCAGCCGAGCCGCTTCTTGCAGCAGGTGCCGCGCGAGCTCGTGCAGGTCGAGCGCGTCCAGGACTGGCGGTCGGCGTTGCCTTGGGGTGCGCCAGCGCCAGGGCTGAGGTCAGCGCCGGCCCCGGCCGCGGTCTCTCGCAGCGGCGCGTGGAGTCCGTCGCGGCCGAGTGCCTTGCCGGGCAGCTTGCTTTCGCCGCACCAGCGCGCCGCAGGGCCGGGAGACGATGTGCCCGTCATCGACCGCGGCGGGTCGGCGGACGGCTTTGCACCCGGCGGCAAGGCCCGCCACGCCCGCTTTGGTCTGGGCCAGGTGCTCGACATTGCGGGCTACGGCGGCGACGCACAGATCACCCTGAATTTTCCGGGCTATGGCGTCAAGAAAGTCATCGCCCGCTATCTCTCGCCCGCTTGAGGTGCCGATGGGAACGCTGACGCTGCGCCATTTTGCCGCCGCCAAGGAACTGGCGGGCCGCGAAACCGAACCCTTGGACTGGGCCGCTGGCACGGTCGCTGACCTCAAGGCTGCGCTTGGCGCCCGCGGCGGCCGCTGGACCTTTCTGGCCGCGTGCGCGCGGTATGCCCGCGACGACGAGTTCCTGCGCGACGGCGACGCCCTGCATCCGGACGACGAGGTGCTGGTCCTGCCTCCGGCGTCCGGGGGAGGAAGTCGGGCCGTGCTGGTGGAGACCGCCATCGAACCCGGCGCGGCCGAACGGCTGGTGGACCTCGATGGTACCGGCGGCATCGCGACGTTTGTGGGCACGGTGCGCAGGCAGAGCCGCGGCTTGCAGGTGGTGCACTTGGAATTCAGCGCCTACCCGCCACTGGCGACCAAGGAACTGGACGCTATCTGTGGCGAAGCCATCGCGCGCTTCGGCCTGGTCGATGCGCGCGCCATCCACCGCCTCGGTCGCGTCGAGATTGGCGAAGTCGCCGTGGCGATCGCCTGTGCCGCACCGCACCGTGGCGCGGCGTTCGATGGCTGCCGCTACGTCATCGACGAGCTCAAGCAGCGCGTGCCGATCTGGAAGCGCGAGAGCACGACCGACGGGGCCGTGTGGATCGGCAGCACGCCGTGATCCGGTCGCCGCGGCTCGTGGCCGCCCCCCCTGTGCCGGCGCGCGTGCGGCCAGGGGAGATCGAGGTGCATTGCCGCTCCGGCGACCTGTGGCCGCTGCTCGGCGCCGACGAGGCCGGTCGCGGGCCCCTGGCAGGCCCGGTGGTGGCCGCTGCCGTGGTTCTGGACGACGCCGCAGCCCTGACTGGCGGCGGTCTGCAGGGCCTCGACGACTCGAAGAAACTGACCGAAGCGGCGCGGCAAGCCCTGGTTCCGGCCATCGAACGGGCAGCCGCAGGGTGGGCGGTCGAGTTCGCCGAGGTCGACGAAATCGCCGCCCACAACATCTTGGGCGCCTCGCTGCGGGCCATGGCGCGCGCGGCCCGGCGGGCGGTGGCGATGGCGGTGGCGGCCGGGCACCCAGCCCCCGTGTTGTGGGTCATCGACGGCAACCAACCGCTCCGCGACGCCGCTGAAGTGCAACTGATGTTGGTGGTGCAAGGCGACGGCCGATCGCGGGCGGTAGCGGCCGCCTCGGTGCTGGCCAAGGTCGCGCGCGATCGCCACATGCAGGAACTGGACGTCCGCTTCCCTGGGTACGGGCTGGCGCGCCACAAGGGCTACCCGACGGCCGAACACCTCGACGCCGTGCGCAGGCTGGGCCCGAGCCCATGTCATCGCTTGGGCTACGCCCCCGTGGCGCAGGCTGCCCACCAACTGGGGCTGTTTGGCTGACGCCGCGCCTGACGCACGGGCCCGCAAGATCGCCGACCAGGCGTTGGGCCGGCGCGGCGAAGCCGTGGCGGAAGCGACCGCGCTCGGCCGCGGCTGGCAACCCTGGCGGCGCAACGTCCGCGTGGACGGCGCCGAGGTGGACCTGGCCATGCTGCGCAAGACCGGCGAACAGACGGAGCTTCTGGTCGCAGAGGTCAAGACGTCGCGGGCGCCGATCGCGGATCTGGTGGGGCGGTGGCCGATGCGCCGGCAGCGCCGGTTGTGGCGGGCGGCGGAGTTGCTGTGCGAAGCATGCGGGGCGGACCGGGTGGAGGTCGCCTTGATCACGGTGGTTTTGCAGGGTGATCGGCAGGTGGTCACGTGGTGGGTCGCGCAGGCGCCGCTGGACTGCTCGCGGTCTGGCAGTGCGCCGTGCTGAATTGCCACGGCCAAACCTTTCCGTTGGACGTGCGGCATCCTTACACCTGGACGGCTGACAGACTTTCAGGTGGACGGACCAAAACGTTGCAATTGGACGCCCGGCGTGACAACCTGATCGCGTGGACGGCACAGCACAATTTCCACGATTCGCCCTGGCCTCCCTGGCGGAAGCGGCTGCTGATTCGCCGGCAGTCTACGTCCACGGCGCCCGCCAATGCGGCAAGACCACACTGGTCCAGCAGTTTGGTCGCCAGCGCGGGTACACCTATCTGACTTTCGACGATGCCGCCGTGCTGGCTGCCGCCCGTGCCGACCCGGCCGGGTTCGCGGCCGATTTGCCGCCGAGAGCCATCCTGGACGAGGTGCAACGTGTCCCGGGTCTGATGCCATCGCTCAAGCTGGCGATCGACCGCCAGCGCGAACCGGGTCGCTTGGTGCTCACCGGCTCCGCCGACGTGTTGGCCGCGGGCCAGATCGCCGAATCTTTGGCGGGCAGGGTAGCCGCGGTGCGCCTGCACCCACTGGCACAGTGCGAATTGGCCGGTCAGCCCAGTGCATTCCTGGATCGCCTCTTGGGCGAGGGATTCACAATGGCGACCACACAGCGGCTGGGCGCGCAGTTGCTACCGTTGGTGGTGGCCGGCGGCTATCCGGCGGCGCTGCGGCGCACGACCGAGGGACGTCGCGCCGCGTGGTACCGCGATTACCACCAGTCGCTGATCGACCGCGACGTGCGCGAGTTGGCGCGCATCCAGGGGCTGTCGGCCTTGCCGCGATTGCTGGCGGCCTGTGCCGCGCAGACGGCGGGACTTTTCAATGCCAGCGACCTTGCCGCCCCGTTTGCCCTGAGCCGGCCGACGATCAGCGACTATCTGGTGCTCTTGCAACGGGTGTTCTTGATCCATCTGCTGCCGCCTTGGCACCACCACGCGCTGAGCCGCCTGGTCAAGACGCCAAAGTTGCACATTGGCGATAGTGGCCTGGCATGTGCGTTGCTGGGGCTGGATTCGGCGTCCATCGCCAAGGATCGCCAGCGTCTGGGACCGCTCCTGGAGACCTTCGTGGTTCAGGAACTGCGGCGCATGGCCAGTTGGCGGGCGCAGCCGCTCGAGTTGCTGCACTTCCGCGACAAGGAGGGCGCGGAAGTCGATTGCGTGCTGGCGGCCGGCGAACATGCGGTGGCCGGCGTCGAGGTCAAGGCTGGGGCGACCGTCACGGCAGCCGATTTCGCCGGACTGCGCAAGCTGCAAGCGGCCGCCGGCGATGCGTTCCGCGGCGGCGCGGTGGTGTACGATGGGGAGGTCACGCTGCCTTTTGGGCCGCAGTTGTGGGCGGTGCCGTTGGCGCGATTGTGGGAGGCGGCAGAGGCGACCGCAGGCGAGGCGCATGGACGCTGACCGGGCGCGGCCGGCGGCGCGATCAAACGGCGAATCGCCGTGTGGAAGGGGCTGAGACATCGCGGCGGCGGATCGAGGACTTGGCGGCGCATCGGCCAGAGCGGCGGCAATGCAGGTTGGGGCGGCCGCGGAAGAACCGCGCGCGGCGTGCGGTGCGGTGAACTGCCGGTGATTGCGGTGTTTTTTTACTGGGCGACCGGCAGGTCGTGGTGAGGCGGCTCCGTTGCGGCGGTGATCCGAAAGGGCGGCACAGGGCACGGCACCGTGCTTGCTACTAAGCAAACAGGTCATCGGCAGTCGCCGGTGCGCCCGGCCCAGTGGCAACGGGCAGGTCAAGCCCAATGGCCTTTGCGTGTGGCTCAAGGTCGAACCAGCGAATTGGGTTCTCGGACCCGTCAAAGAGCCCGAATTGAAACCACCGCCTGTCGAGAAGGCTGCCGAAGTAGGCCACAGAGATCCTGGTCCTAGGCGAGTAGTTGCGGAATGCCTGGAGGGCGGCTGCATGTTCGAACGAACCGGACACGATCACGAGTTCTGCGAGGTTGCGCCGAGAGAGCCGGCCAAGGTTGAACCCGATCAACGACGCCAGGGAGGACGCTTGTGCCTCGGCGCCGGTGCCAGCGGAACTAGCTGCAACGACGATTGCCCGCCTGTAGTCGACGGGCGCTACGTCGATTCCAGCACTCTTCAATGCAAACGCAAACTTACGTTGACTTTCGTTCCTCTCGTCGACCGCAGCGGCCAACCAGAATTTGGCGGCACCCGAATTCTCTGGGGCGATGACCTCAGTTCGGAGCAGAGCGACCAGCGGCGCATACTCTAGCCGCTGCCGCGCCCCGCCGGATCGGCGGGCAAACGCCTCCAGCGCACCAAACAACCACACGCCGTCCATCATACAAACGGTTGCCGGGGCCTCGACGGGTTGGTTTGGCTGTGACTCTGTCATCTTGATTGCTCTTTCTCGTAGGGCCGGCCAAGGGGCGCACGAAGACCTTAAGCGACCTCCGCGCGCCCTTGGGCCTGCAATCTAGGGTTTTACTTCCGACGGCCAAGCTCGCGGATGATCACCGGGAGGATGGCCAAAAATAGCTTCAGCGCGAAGGGCATTTTTTCACCTCTTGCTTCGAATTGCTTGGACTGGGCCGCCAACCCGCCTCGGCTGCCCGCCGCGTCTGCGGCGGCCGAATGTTCGGCGCTTTTCCTCCTGCGATTCCCCAGACGTGCCCAGATCTTCGGCTAGCCGGCGAAATGGGAAGGCGCCCCGCGAAGACGCACGACCCGGCGCAGGAACGCCACCAAGTGCGCAGGCGAAGAAGGCGTTCGACTTGGACAACCGGTGCGGACGCTGCCAATGCCGCGGAAAGTCCAACAAAATTCACCTGTTCCTGGAACGTGACGGACTATCACCCCAAGCGAACGGGCAAATTCGACCAAATCGCGGGTCTTGGCCCCGCGCTGCAACACGCTGATCTTCATCAATTAACTCCCGACCGCCACGCGGCCTTTATGATGCCGCCGCCCTAAGCAGGCAACGGCCGTATAATTATACGGGGCATTCTTTCCCTGTCAAGTCCCACCCGCGCGCATCGCGCACATACCGGTCCCGCTCGCCCTCGCCAACTGCCTGAATGCGACCAATCGCGAAGGAGACAGGCCCATGGGCCCAACCCACCTTTGCCCTACGCCACCGCCGCCACCGCCGTCGCCCTGCCCAACCGCTTCTGCAACACGGCATCGAGCGCGTCGTCGTCGAGCGCTACACCCGCGCGCGACGCATCGAGCCCCGCCTCGAACACCGCGCGCACCAGCACCTGCGGCGACGCGTCGCGGGACGAAAACGCCTCGAAATCGGGAGTCTGGACAGGCCGGAGCGCCGGCGACCGCGCCACCACCCACTGCCACGCTGCGGCGAGGATCGCCGCCCGCCGCCTGCGATCGGGCGCGTCAAAACGCACGGTGACGTGGATGCGCCGCTGCATGGCCGCGTCAAACTGGTGCGAACCGCCGGCGATCAACAAGACAAGCCCTGAAAAATTCTCAATTTCCTGCAAGAGATGGTTGCGCACCGTGTTGGCGTAGCGGTCGTTCGCGCTATTGGCCGCGACATGGCGCGAGAACAGGTCATTGGCGTCCTCGACCAAGAGCGCCGCTCCGGCCGCTCCGGCCTGGTGGAACATCTGGCTGATGCGCTGTTCGGTCTCGCCGATCCAGCGCGAGGCCAGCAGCCCAGCTTGGACGCGCAGCAGTTCCATGCCGAGGTGCCCGGCCAGTTGCCGGGCCGCCGTGCGCCGACCGTGCCCCGGCGACCCGCCGAAAAGGGCGATGAGGCCGCCTGACCCGCCCACCTGCCCGGCCACGTCGCGGTACTGCCAGCGCAATGCGAGCTCGTCCAGGGCGGCGTGCACGGCTGGGGGCAGCACCAGCGGAAGGACATCGTCGGGCAGCGGAGGCACGCGCTGCAGCAGCCCTGCGACGTGGGTGGTCGGCGCCGCCTGCGTCGGCGGTCGCCGTGCCGAGGCATCGGCCTCCGGCCCGCGCAGACGCAGAAGGTCGCCCTGCCGCGAGGCAATACACTCGATGCGCGCCGCGGGCAGGTGCGGCACGCCGACGTATCCCGGGCAAGCGATCGCCACCGCCAGCCGGGCCGGCACCGCGCGCGCCACGCCGGTCCAGGCGATGCCCTGCAGGGTGTGCATCAGCGGGTGGTGGCGCGCGGCGACTTCCAAGAGCGCCCACACCCGCAAGGCCGCGTCATCGCCGACCCACCCGCTGTGGGTCAGCGCCAAGACCAGGGGGTCGGCCGCTGGCAGCGGCAGCCACGCCTGCACGGCGCCATCGCCCAGCGACAGCCAGCGGGTCAACGCCTCGCGTTCCGACGCGGCGGCCCCGTCGCCCTGCCCCACCAACCACGGCCGGTGGGTGCGCAGCCAGGCCCACACCAGTTCGCGTGCCCAGCCGATGAGCTTCGGCGCGGCGACTGGTGCGGCCGGCGCGCGATGTCCGGCAAAGGGCGGCAGCCCGCGCGCCAGGGCCCCCTGCAGCCGCGCGCGCTGGGCGGCCGTCAGCTGCATGGGAGCGGCGGAGGGCGGCAATGCATGCTGGCGCAACCACGCGACCCACCGCGGGGCGGGACCGCCGTGCACCTGCGCGAGGTGGTCGCCCAGCGTGGCCGCCACGGCCTACCAGTCCAGGCTCATCGCCGTGCGCAACACCAGCCGGCCGCGTTCGGCGCACTCGGCCTGGGCTGCGCGGTCGAGCAGTTCGAGCGACACTGGGACCGCATCCACCGCGGCATAGAAGGCCGCGCGGAGCACCGCGTTCTTGATCTCGCCGCCCGAGAACTCGTAGGCCTTGGCCAGCAACTCGAACGGCAGATCGGCGGCGATGGGGAGCTTGGGCGGAATCATCGCTTGCCACAATTGCTGGCGCTCCAATTGGTTGGGCAGCGGAAACTGGGCGTGGAAGCGGATGCGCCGCTTGAAGGCCTCGTCGATGCTGTCGGCAAAGTTGGTGGTCAGAATCACCACCCCGGTGTACTCCTCCATCTTCTGCAACAGGAAGTTGACTTCGAGATTGGCGTAGCGGTCCACCGAACTCTTGACCTCGGTGCGCTTGGCGAAAAGCGAGTCGGCCTCGTCGAAAAGCAGCGCGACGCCGCCGCGGCGGCCTTCCTCAAAAAGGCGCCCCAGGCGCTGTTCGGTCTCGCCGATGTACTTGGACAGCACCCGCGACAGGTCGATGCGGTACAGGTCCAGGCCCAGTTCGCGCGCGATGATGCCCGCCAACATGGTCTTGCCGGTACCGGGCGGCCCTGAGAAAAGCGCCGTCAAACCGAGCCCGTAGTGGTAGCGCGCCGCAAACCCCCAATCCTGCAAGACCTTTTCGCCGTGCCGTGCGAAGGCCACGATTTCCTTGACCACCGCTAGCACCGGGTCGGGCAAGACCACCTGATCCCAAGTCGCTGCGGTGGTGACCCGCTGCGCCACGTCGCCGACGCGGTGGCCGACGCGCTCGCGGCAGGCCTCGGCTGTGGCTTCGAGGTCCTGCACGCCGCCCGAGGCCAAGCGGCGCTCGTTCAGCACGCCCGCGACCTGCGCTGGGGTGAGCGGAAAGCCAGCCAGGCGCGCCACACCTGCCTCGCCGAGCGCGGAACGTTCGCGGGGCTGCAGGCCGAGAGCCCACAGGTGGCGGCGCTGCGCGGCATCGGGAAAGGTCGCTTCGAGGGCCACGCAACGCAGGTCGCGGCCCAGCGCGGTGGCCACCGAGGCGGTCTCGGCGTGGGCGTCCTCGACGAGCACCGCGACCGGCAAGGGTTGCAGCAGGCGCACCACGCTGGTCAGGTCGAGCGCGCGGCTGCCGTCATCCTGGCCCAGGCCGCGCACCAGCAAGGGCGCGTTTTCGAGCGTCGCCAACAGCCCGGCGGCGCGGATGCCATCGGCGAGGGCCTCGCTGTCGATCCAGGCCGCCTCGCCCGGTTGCCGGCGCAGGGCGGTCTGGCCGTCGTAGGCCACCAGGCCGCGGCCTAAACCCGCCGCGACGCCGCGGGCCCACAACAAGGCGTCGTCGGGTGTGCCGGCCCGCAACCGCACGCGGCCGCCGGCCGTGGCCAGTACATCGGTCGCGCGCGAGAGGTCGGCCTTGACCAGCGGCCACTGCCACAAGGGCTCCTGGGCCTCAGGCCCGGACCAACGCAGGTGCTCGCGGCCCCGACAGGCCGCCGCGGCGCCGTGGCCGAGCCAGGTCAGCGCCACGGGGGCCAGATCGAGGAACTGCACGCGGAACTCACCACGGGCCTGCAACCCGCGCACCACGCCCAGGACCGCAAGCGGGTGGTCGCTGCGCAGCAGGTCCGCCACCGCCTCGGCGTGGGTCTCGAACGGGTCGAGCACCGACTGCGCGAAACTGCGCTCGATGCCGGCGGCATCCGTCCACCCCGACAACAAGCGCAACGTTGCGGCGGTGCGCGGGCTCAGCTCCAGGGCCGCGAGCAGCGCCACCAGATCGCGCTCAAGGTCGGACTGCAGCACGCCGTGCATCAGGCGCCGCCAGCGACCCGCCTCGCCGCTCTCGGGCCACCCTTGCGCCGCGGCGCGGTGTGCGACAAGTTCGGCATCGGCGGCCCGGCCGCGGGCCACG
>Ga0194120_10005949_pt1 | contig 17556 bp, 15 predicted proteins | sample TA2MahCa65mmetaG_FD_148642 | JGI IMG/M metagenome (GOLD analysis project Ga0194120, IMG submission 148642) | Freshwater microbial communities from Lake Tanganyika, Tanzania - TA2015019 Mahale Deep Cast 65m | ecosystem: Environmental > Aquatic > Freshwater > Lake | place: Tanzania: Lake...
TGGCGTCGGGGGCGGGCTTCGGCGGCGCCTTGGCGCGCGCGGCGTCGTCGGCCGGCGCGTCGGTGACCTCGCCGATGGCCGGCGGCCCCGGCGGCGCGGCAATGAGCTCGACCTTGTACATCGGGGGCAACGACACGCTCCCCCCGGCGCGTGACGCCATGAGCAGCAGCGCGGCGACGCCAACATGCAGAAACGCCGAGGCCACGAGCGGCGCGGTGAGCCGCGTCGGGCGCACCTCGACGCGCATCACGGGTTGACGCTCTCCGGCGCGGTGACGAGGCCGACGTTCACGATCCCCGCCTGCTGAATCGTCGCCAGCACCTGCGCCACGATCCCGTAAGGCGCCCCCTGGTCGGCGCGCACGTACACGCCCTCTCGCCCCGCCTTCGACGACAGCATCTTGAACGTCGCCTTGAACTCGGCGAGCGACATCGCCGTCTCGTCCGCGTACACGCGCCCACCGGCCGTGATGCTCACGACGAGCCCACCCTTGGGCGCCAGGGCGCGCGACTCGGTCTTCGGCAGCGCCACGTCCACGCCACCCTGCATCAGCGGCGCCGTGATCATGAAGATCACGAGCAGCAGCAGAATGACGTCGATCAGCGAGACGACGTTGATCTCGGCGTTCAGCGGCGCGCGATCCCCGTGGGTGCGGCGGCGCACGCTAGACCCTGCCCTCGCGGGCCATGAGTGCAATCACCTCGGAGCCAAACCCCTCCAACTCGCCGTCGAAGCGGTTCAGCCGTGCGGCGAAGATGTTGTATGCAAAGGTGGCGGGGATCGCGACCGCCAGCGCCGCCGCGGTGGCGATGAGCGCCTCGGCGACGCCGGGCGCAACGGCGCCGAGATTGCCGGAGCCCTTGATGGCCACGCCCAGGAAGGCGTCGATGATGCCGAGCACCGTGCCGAGTAACCCGATGAGCGGACTCGCCGACCCGACGACCGCGAGCGAGGGGATGAAGCGGCCGAGCGAATCGCGCTCGTTCGTGACCTCGGCATCGAGGAGGAGGCGCATCGCCTCCACCTGCGACTCCCGAATGGGCCGGGCGTTCCCCGCCTCGTCCCGAACCGCGGTATCCTGCAGGAAGTTCACGGCGCGCGCGAAGACACGGTTGAACGCCGACGGCGGCGCCTTGCGGGCCATCGCCACGGCCTGCTCGAGCTTGGTGGCGCGCGCGAACTCGCGCAGGAACGCCTGCGAGGCGCGCGTCATGCGCCGAAACTCGAGCCACTTGGCCAGCACGATGCCCCAGCTGTACAGCGACAGCAACAGGAGCACGGCCAGCACGATCTTCGTCGCGAGGACGGAGTGGGTGATGAGCTCGAGCGGGGTCGTTGGGATAGCAGAGTTCATGACGGCAGATTCAGGACGTGGACTCCGGATGACGACCGCGGATAGCGATCAAGGAACGGGATCAGCGATGATGGCGGCGAAGACGACGGGACATGGATGGATCGCTACGCGCGCCGTGCCGCGAAGTACTCGAACGTCTCTCTCAGCCCGTCTGCCAACGAACGCTGCGGGGCCCAGCCGAGCACCCGCTGCACCTTCTCGATACCGACCGCCGAGCGCAGCTGTTCCCCGGGGCGCGCGGGAGCGAACTCCACGGGGACGTCGCGTCCGCTGACCTGCCGCAGCGTGTTGGCCAGCGTGAGGACGTCCGTCTCGACGCCCGTGCCGATGTTCATCGCGCGCGCGTCGAGGCGCCCCCGGTCCGGCAGCGACGCCGTCGCCGCGGCGACATTGGCCGCCGCGACATCCTTGACGTGCACGTAGTCGCGCGTCTGCTTGCCGTCGCCGAAGATCGTGAGCGGGCGGCCGTCGAGCAGGCGATTGCAGAAGATCGCCACCACCCCCGCTTCGCCGTGGGGATCCTGCCGTGGCCCGTACACGTTGGCGTAGCGCAGAACGACGCCTTCGACCCCGTGGATGCGACCGTAGTACGCGAGGTAATGCTCGACAGCGAGCTTGGCGATGCCGTACGGCGAATCGGGGTCCTTGGAGTAGTCCTCGCGATTGGGCGGCGTGACGAAGTCGCCGTAGATCGCACCGCCCGTCGACGCGAAGATGAAGCGCGGCCGATGCGCGGCCCCGCGCACACCCTCGAGCAGGTTCAGGGCGCCCAGGATGTTGATCGACGCGTCGTGCACGGGATTCGTGACACTCTTGCGGACGTCAATCTGCGCGGCCTGGTGCGCGACGACGTCGAATCCGCCTTCGCGAACGAGGCGTGCCGCCTCGGCGCTGCGGACGTCGAGCTCGACGAACTCGGCGGCCGCCGGCACGTTCTCGCGCCGGCCGGTCGAGAGGTCGTCGAGCACCACCACGGAGAAGCCGCGGTCGAGCAGGGCGTCGGCGATGTGCGAGCCGATGAACCCCGCGCCGCCAGAGACGAGGGCGCGCTTGGCCATTCGTGAAAACTAACCCTCGGGGCGCGGCCGTGCCGCGATCAGGGCATCTTGGCGGTGACGCGCCCCGACATGCCGACGGAGATCTCCGCCGCCGTGCGGTCCAGCACGATCGCCGAGGCCCCGAATGCGGTAACCCGCAGGATCTGCAGCACGCCGGCGACCGTCGACGTTGGCTGACCGCCGGCCTCACCGGCGCCGAGTGGCGCCATCAACGTCACCTGATCGCCGGGCACGAGGCCGTCGCGCAGGGACGAGCTGAGGACGACGTACGAGCCGATCTGCGCGATCACAGGCGTGCCTTGAATCCACGCGAGCTTGGTGGACGCCCCCCACTCCACAGGAGCCGGGTGCTTACCGACCGCCGGGAAGAGCGTGTCGAGGGGGATGATTCCCTGCCCTTCGCCGACCGAACGGAAGCGACGCAGGATGACGGCCCGCGCGTCGCCAGTGCCCGGATCGTCGCGCAACGCGATGACCCCGGTGATGATCAGCACCTGCCCCTGCCCCTGGAGGATGGGGCCGAGTTCGTACGTCATGAACTGCTCGCCATCAGCCCGGCGGGCGCCCGCCGGAAGGCGGACGAAGATCGGCTCGTGGGACTGGTACGGGCGATCGGCGAGGGTGGGCACGACGATCTGCGATTCCGCCGACTTGAGCACGCGGCCCGCGCCCGGGGGACCACCGACGCTCCAGACGTACGGGGAGGCCAGATACTCTCCCGCGCGCACCGCTTGGCGCGTCGCGAGCGGATCTGCCACCTGCCGTTCCGTACGCTGCTGCTTGTACCGACGCGGATCGAAGACGGTCGTGGCGCTCGGGTCGGTCGCCTTGGTGGGCATCGGGGCCTCGCTCACCGGAACGGCGGCGGCCCCGGGGAGCTTGAGCACTTCACCCGGATAGATCCAATGCGGATCCTCGATGACCGCGGTGTTGAGCCGGTAGATCTCGGGCCAGAGATAGGCATCGCCGAGGTACTGCTTCGCGAGCCCCCAGAGGGTCTCCCCACGAACCACGGTGTGCGAAGCCGGCGTCGCGGCCTCTCCGGCCGGCTGCTCGCCGACCTTCGATGGCAACTGCGTGGGCTGCTGCGCCTGCAGGGCTAGTGCGGCGCCGAGGAGCGCGGGGGCGATCAGCGAGATGCGAAGGCGGGCCATGGACGGGTCCGGTCAACGGGGAACGCAACGTGAAGCATGGCAGAGACCGCCCCCGCCCTCAAGGCGGGAGCGCGGTATCACCAGAATTGACGACAGAATGGCACCGAAGGGCACAGAGCGGCACACAGAGGCTACTTGCTATTCACCGTCACGTTGAAGAGCCCCTGCGCGGACTGAGTGTCAGTGCACCCGTTGACGGTCACGGTGAAGGTGAACGTTGCCTGACTGACGGCGCCATACTCGCGATGCGTCACACCGGTCGCCCCGGCGGCGATGGTCTCGATGGCTCCCCGGCTGGGAAGCGTGATGAGTTCCACCGAACGACCCGTCTGGTTGACCACGCGGTATGCATTGCCCGCGGTGAGCGTCACGGTCGACGGCGTGGCGACGGGGCAGAAGCCTGACCACGTGGCGGGAAGACCGCTGGGGCGATAGGCGGTGGTCGCCTCCGACGGGCCGAGTGTCACCGTGGTCGTCGTAAACGTGGTGGGCGCAGTGCCCTTGTCCGATGACGAGCAGGCGGCGAGGGCGAGGACGAGCAGGACGAAGCGGCGTGACGTCATGGGGGCTCGCATAAGGCGGATCAGAATACGATACGGCTGAAGAGCGAGCTTGGACAGACGGGACCAAGCGGAGTGCGGAGGCGGAGGGCGGAGGCGGAGTGCGGAGGCGTGGTGAGGGGGGAGGAGTGGAGAGAGGAGCAGGAGTGAAGAGGCAGCGCCCCCTCCCTCCTGCTCCTCTCTCCACTCCTCCCTCGTCCCTTCCCCTCCGGACTCCGCCACCTTCCCTCCGTCAGAACGGTAGGTCGTCGTCCGCTTCGAGCCCGCCCGGGAACTCCTCAAAGTCGCCGGAGGCCGGCGCCCCGCCCTTGGCCGGTGCCGAGGCGCGTCCGCGCGGCGCACCGTCGAAGTCGCCACCCTTGCCGCCGAGCAGCATGATCTCGCGGACGTTGATCTCGGTGACGTACTTGGTCTGGTTTTCCTTGTCCTGGTACTGGCGGTACTCGATGCGCCCCTCAACGTAGAGCTTCTCGCCCTTCTTGCAGTAGCGCTCGATGACGTCCGCCAGCCCCATGCCGCCGCCCTTGCCGTTCCAGGCGACGCACTTGTGCCACTCGGTCTTCTCCTGCTTGTCGGTGCCGCCCTGCCCGCCCCACGACCGGCTGGTCGCCAGCGAGAACTGCGCCACCTTGCTGCCGTTCGACGTCGTGCGGATCTCGGGGTCGGCCCCGAGGTTCCCGATCAACATCACCTTGTTCAAGCTGCGGCTCACAACTCCTCCTTTCGTCTGGGTCCGTACGTCGTCGATGAGGGTAAATCTACGCCCCCCGACTGACACAACCAAACGGCCGCAGATCGGTACGCCGTATTGCAGGGGTGGCGACGGACGCCGCTGGCCGACCGCCGGCAGCCGGGCCGACCGGGGTTAGGTCAGGTCGCGTCGCAGGATCAGGGCATCCTCGACCGGGTTCTTGTAGTAGTCCCGGCGATGCCCGACCTCGTGGAACCCGCGGCTGGCGTAGAGTCGCTTCGCGGCGTCGTTCGAGGCGCGCACCTCAAGGAACATCACCATCAGCCCTTCGCGTCGGGCCTCGTCGAGTGAGGCATCGAGGAGGCGCGCGCCGAGCCCGCCGCGACGGTGCGCGGGGTCCACGGCGATGTTCGCCAGCTCGCACTCCTCGCCGGAGACCCAGACCACGGAATAGCCGGCGACACCGGCCTCGTCCTCGAGGACGCGCAAGCGCACGAACGCGTGCGCGAGCGAGTCGCTGAAGCTCTTCAGCGACCACGGGTCGCCGAAGGACGCGCTTTCGATGGCAGCGATGGCCGGTAGGTCGGCCTCGACGGCCGGTCGGACGGTGGCCACTACGACGCCGACAGCGGCCGACCGTGCGCCGCCTCCCATCGCACCTGCGCCTCGGCGAGCCGGCCGTACGACGGCTCCCACGCATCGAGATCAACTGGCCCCGCGCCCAGAATGTCGGCCAGCATCCGGGCGACGCCGCGCGCATGCGGCAGGCGCGGCTCGGCCTCAAGTGGTCCGATGATCGGCGCGCCCAACGCGGCGAGTGCCGCGGGCTCAACGATTGCGGCCTTCCCCTCGACGGCCACGCTGCCGTCCGCGCGGATCACCACGGACTGGGCGTACCGCTCGCCACGCATCGCATCGAGCGCGACGACGTAGCGGCCGGCCGCGAGCGGCGGCTCCGCCCCGGCGGCGACTAGCGCGAGGGACGACACCGCATACAACGGAACGCCCGCGCCGTGCGCGATCCCCTTTGCGATTCCTGCCGCAATGCGCAGCGAGGTGAAGCTCCCCGGCCCCTCGCCGCAGACGACGCGCGCCACCTCGCGCGGCGCCACTCCCACCTCGGCGAGGGCCGCCAGCACGGTCGGCATCAGGCGCTCTTCGTGCTCGCCGCGCATCAGCGCATCGCGAGCGGCAATGAGCGCGCCGTCGCGCAGCACCGCGACCGTCCCGACGTAGGTCGAGGCGTCGAGCGCGAGCGTCAGTCCGGACGTCGTCACCAGACCACCCGACGGCGCGTCTCGTCGCCGTCCACGTGCGCGAGGGTGATGGCCAGCGCGTCGGCGGGAATGAGGTGCCCGGCGCGATCCGGCCATTCGATGACCACGAGTCCGTTGGCGTCGTCGAGCACGTCCCACCCAATGTTGGCCAGCTCGTGCGGCCCGTTGATCCGGTACAGATCGAGATGGAACAGCGTCGCCGTGCCGGCCGCGTGGTACTCGTGCGCCAGCGCGAACGTGGGGCTGGTGACGGATTCCACCACGCCGAAGCCACGCCCGATCGCCCGCGTGAGCGTGGTCTTCCCCGCCCCGAGGTCACCGCCGAGCGTGATCACGCAGGGAAGCGACGCGGCCGCGGCGCGCCCGATGGCGGCGCCGAACGCCTCGAGTTCGTCGAGTGTCATCGGCTGGTCGCCGTGTGGCGCGAGCGGCGGGGCGATTCGCGGCACGCTACCGCCCCGGCCGCCACGACGCGCCGCGCCGCGCGCCGTGCGATCGCTCGCCCATCGCCGCCTTGATCTCGAAGAGCTCGTCGCGCAGCCGCGCGGCGGCCTCGAAGTCGAGCGCCTTCGCCGCCTCCTTCATCTCCTCCTCGAGCTGCGTGACCAGCTTGGGCAGGTCCTCCACCCCGTAGTGCGCCGCCGCCTCGGCCACCTTGCGCTGCTTTTTGTCGCCGGCACGCGCCTGCTCGCGTCCCTCGCGCTCCTCGCGCGCATCGGCGACACGGGTGAGCACGCGGATCTGTTCGGTGCTCTTGGTCACCCCGCGCGGCACGATGCCGTGCTCGGCGTTGTGGGCCTGCTGAGTCGCGCGCCGCCGGTTGGTCTCGTCGAGGGCGCGCTGCATCGAACCGGTGATGCGGTCGGCGTACAGGATCGCCTTGCCCTCCGCGTGCCGCGCCGCGCGGCCGACGGTCTGGATGAGGGAGCGGTCGGAGCGCAGGAACCCTTCCTGGTCCGCGTCGAGGATCGCGACAAGCGAGACCTCCGGCAAGTCGAGCCCTTCGCGCAGGAGATTGATGCCGACGAGCACGTCGAACTCGCCCAGACGCAGGCCGCGCACGATCTCCATCCGCTCGATGGCGTCGATATCGGCGTGCATGTACCGCACACGAACGCCCATCTGCTGGAGGTAGTCGGTGAGATCCTCGGCCATGCGCTTGGTGAGCGTCGTCACGAGCACGCGCTCGCCCTTGCGCTCGCGGATGCGGATCTCGCCGAGCAGGTCGTCCACCTGCCCGCGCACCGGACGGATCTCGACGGTGGGGTCGACCAGTCCCGTGGGGCGGATGATCTGCTCGACGACGACGCCCTGCGAGAGCTGCAGCTCGAGGTCGGCAGGAGTCGCCGAAACGAAGATGGCCTTCGGCGTCAGCGTGAGGAACTCGTCGAACATCAACGGCCGGTTGTCGAGCGCGCTGGGGAGGCGGAAGCCGTACTCGACGAGCGTCTGCTTGCGGGAGCGGTCGCCGTTGAACATCCCGCCGATCTGCGGGAGCGTGACGTGCGACTCGTCCACGACGACGAGGAAATCCTCGGGGAAGTAGTCGAAGAGCACCGCCGGACGCTCGCCGGTGGCGCGGCCCGAGAGGTGGCGCGAGTAGTTCTCAATCCCCGCGCAGGTACCGACCTCAAGCATCATCTCGATGTCGAAGTTGGTGCGCGACTCGAGCCGCTGGGCCTCGAGCAGCTTCCCCGCCTCCTTGAGCGCGGCGAGGCGCTCGCGCAGCTCCTCCTGAATGAGACGGACGGCGCGCTCCAGCGTCGGGCGCGACGTGACGAAGTGCTTGGCGGGATAGATGGCCGCGCGGGTGAGCGGCGTGATCGTCTCGCCGGTCAGTGGATTGATCTTGGAGATGCGCTCGATCTCGTCGCCCCACATCTCCACGCGGACGGCCTGCTCCTCGTAGGCGGGGAAGATCTCGACCGTGTCGCCGCGCACGCGGAAGGTGCCGCGCTCGAAGGCGACGTCGTTGCGCCCGTACTGGATCTTCACCAGCCCGCGCAGGATGTCGTCGCGGGCGATGCGCTGGCCGGCCTTGAGGTGGACCATCTGCTCGCGGTACTGCACCGGATCGCCAAGGCCGTAGATGGCCGAGACCGTGGCGACGATGATGACATCCTCGCGCTCCATCAGCGACGAGGTGGCGCGCAGGCGCAGGCGGTCGATGTCCTCGTTGATCGACGCGTCCTTCTCGATGTACGTGTCGCTCGTCGGGACGTACGCCTCGGGCTGGTAGTAGTCGTAGTACGAGATGAAGTACTCGACCGCGTTTTGCGGGAAGAACGACTTGAGCTCGCCGTAGAGCTGGGCGGCGAGCGTCTTGTTGTGCGAGAGGACGAGCGTGGGCTTGCCGAGGTTCCGGATGACATGCGCGATGGTCATCGTCTTCCCCGACCCAGTGACGCCGAGGAGCGTCTGGAACCGGTCGCCGTGCGCCAGCCCGGCGGTCAGCTCGGCGATGGCCTTGGGCTGATCGCCAGCCGGCTCAAACGGCGCCTGCAGGTCGAAGGCTACGGACGTCACGCGCGGACCCGCCGAAAGCTAGAAGCCCGGCAGGAGCGGACGCTGCCACGGGATGCCGGCGAGCAGCAGGCCCAGGGAGAGCGCGATGCCGATGGCGGCGCGACGGTGGCGCACCGTGTCATCCGGGCCGCGGCGAGCGAGGACGCTGGTGAGCGTCGCGGCGACCGCGGCGAGGATCATCAGGGCCGGATGCTCGACAACGAAGTACCGGATCCCCGGGTCCTTCATCGCCGCGCCCATGTCGGCCATAGCGTGCCGGGTGATCGGACTGACGCCGTAGAGCACCAGACCGATGAGCACCTGCAGGTGGACCGACATCACGAAGAACGTGAGCGCGCGGCGCGCGTTCGTCGTGAAGTCGGCGCCGCCGTTGATCCCCTTCAGGGCGCGGAGGAGGGCGACGACGGCGAGGAGGAAGACGAGCCAGCGGGTGAGGCTATGCAGGGCGAGGATCATGGGGGGATTAGGAGGAGGAGTTCGGATTCGGATTAGGATGGCGATACGGATTGAGAGAGGGATGCTGGGGACGAGGAGGGGGAGAAAGAGGGTTCGCCATTCCGATCGTCATCCCGATTGGAATCCGCATCCGCCCTCCCCTACCTAATCCGCCGTGAGCCTCTCCCGGCGCGAGACCTCGGTCACGCCCTTCACGCGCCGCGCGGCGCGAATGATCTTGTCGAGGTGGGCGAGGTTCTCCACCTCGACGAGCGCGGCGCCGGTGACGCGGCCGTCGATGGACTTCAGTTCCAGCGTCTTGATGTCGGTTCCGGTCCCGCTGACCGCGGCGGCCAGGTCGGCGTAGAGCCCGCGCCGGTCGTTCCCCTCGATGTGGAGGCGAATGATGAACCGCTCCCCCTCGCTCTCCTTCCAGTCGATCTCGAGCCGGCGCTCCGGCTCCTGCACGAGGAAGAGCAGGTTGGGGCAGTCGGCCCGGTGGATGCTGACCCCGCGCCCACGCGTCACGTAGCCCACGACCTTGTCGCCGGGGACCGGCTGGCAGCACTGGGCGTAGCGCACCATCAGGCCGTCGGCCCCCTGCACGCGGATGCCGCGCGAGGTGTCCGACCGCTTCATGCGGTCGAGGAGGCGCTCGAGCGGGCTCTGCTTCAGTTGGTGCTGCTCGGGCTGCTCCTCGACGTCGGGGTAGATGGCCTTGAGGATCTGCGTGATGTGGACGTCGCCCTGGGCGATCGACGCGAGCACATGGTCGGCATCGGTGAGCTTGAGCCCGGCGGCCGCCTTTGCCAGCTCGTCGTCGGAGAGCTTGGCCATCTTGCGGCGGCGCAGCTCGCGGTCGAGGATCTCGCGCCCGATCTGCCGCGAGGCCTTCTGCTCCTCGACGCGCAGCCACTGGCGGATCTTGTGGCGCGCACGTCCGGTGCGGACGTGGGCGAGCCAGTCGCGGCTGGGGCGCGCCGTCGGCGAGCGTGAGATCTCGATCGTCTCCGAGTTGCGCAGCTCGCGCGAGAGTGGGACGATGCGGCCGTTGACCTTCGCCCCCTGCACATGCAGGCCGAGTTCGGAGTGCACGGCGAAGGCGAAGTCGATCGGCGTCGCGCCCTTGGGGAGCTGGATCACGTCGCCCTTCGGCGTGAAGACGAAGATCTCGTCCTGATACAGGTCGAGCTTGAGGAACTCGAGGAACTGGTCGGGGGTCTCGGCGTCGAGCTGCAGCTCCAGCACCTGCCGGAACCAGTGCAGGGCCCGGTCGAGCTCGTCGCCGCGTTCCCGGTCGCCTTCCTTGTAGCGCCAGTGCGCGGCGATGCCGTAGTCGGCGGTGCGGTGCATCTCGAGCGTGCGAATCTGGATCTCGAACAGCATGCCGTGCTGCCCGAAAACCGTGGTGTGCAGCGACTGGTAGCCGTTGGACTTCGGCTGGGCGATGTAGTCCTTGATGCGCTCCTGCAGCGGCGACCAGTTGCCGTGGATGACGCCCAGGGCGTGGTAGCACTCCGGGACGTTCTCCACGAGGACGCGAATCGCGTAGAGGTCGTAGATGTCGTCGTACGACTTGTCGAGCTTGACCATCTTCTTGTGGATGGACCACAGGTGCTTGGGGCGGCCGCTGACCTCGTACACCATCACGCCGTTTTCTTTGAGCCGCTGCATCAGGGGCGCGGCCATCTCCTGGATGAGCGCCTCGCGGTCGGCGCGCTTCTGCTGGACAAGGCGGGCGAGGGCGCGGTACTCCTCCGGCTCGAGATACCGGAAGGCCAGGTCCTCGAGCTCCGCCTTCATCGCGGCGAGGCCGAAGCGGTGGGCCAGCGGCGCGTACAGGTCGCGCGTTTCGGCGGCGATGCGGCGGCGCTTGTCCTCGGGGAGGTGCTCGAGCGTCCGCATGTTGTGCAGGCGGTCGGCGAGCTTGATGAGGATGACGCGCGCGTCCTTGGCGATCGAGAGCAGGAGCTTGCGGTAGTTCTCGACCTGCCGCTCCTCGCGCGAGCCCGTGGGAAGGTGGCCGATCTTGGTGACGCCATCCACGATCTGGGCCATCTCACGGCCGAACTCCCGCTCCACCTCCTCGCGGGTGACGTTGGTGTCCTCGATGACGTCGTGGACCATGGCGCTGGCCACGGTGACGGTGTCGAGCTGGAGGTCGGCGAGGATCTTCGCGACCTCGACGCAGTGGGTGACGTACGGATCGCCATTGCGCCGCGTCTGCCCCGCGTGCGCCTTCTCGCTGAAGCGATAGGCGCGCGACAGCAGGTCGGCGTCGAGACGCTCCGGATGGGCGTCGGCGCTGAGCTGCCAGTTCGGGATAATCTCGGTGAGGACGGGGGCGATCATCTACAGCGACTGAGGATTTGGACGGAGGATGGCGATTCAGGATTGCGATTGAGGATCGCGATTGGCGATGGGGGCGTTGGTGCGGACCCGCGACAACAAACGGGGCCCGCCGCGTGCGGCGGGGGCCCCGTTGTTCCGGTCACTTCCCTGAAGCTGTCTGGAGCGGAGGGGAAGTCAAGGGTTCACAGGGGTTTGCATGTGGCCCCCTGTCCCCCTGCACCCCACCCTGCTCCCCATCCCCTGCACCCCACCCTGCTCCCTTCCCCTGCACCTAAATAATCCCCGTCTCCGCAAAACTCAGATACCTCCCCCGCCCGATGATCACGTGGTCGTGCACGGGGATATCCAGCAGCCGCCCCGCGGCCACGAGTTGGTCCGTCACCGCGCGATCATCAGCGCTAGGCGTTGGATCGCCGCTCGGGTGGTTGTGCACGAGGATGATCGCCGCCGCGCGCTCGGCGATGGCCTCGCGGAAGACCTCGCGCGGGTGCACCAACGAGGAATTGAGAATTCCCCGCGTCACGCAGACGTCGCGCTCGAGGCGATGCTGGGCGTCGAGGATGGCGACGTGGAACTCCTCCACGGGCAGGTCCTCGAGCGACGGGGCGAAAGCGCGCCAGACGTCGCGTGGCGCGCGCAACGGAAGAGACTCGCGCGGCGCCTCTCCGGCGAGCCGGCGCCCCAGCTCAAGCGCTGCATGAATGGCCACGGCGCGCGTGGCGCCAAGCCCTGGCACGTCGGCGAGCGCGGCGACCGGGCGGTCGCCAAGCCTGCGCAGCGATCCGTCGGCGCGGCCAAGCACGTCATGGGCGAGGGCGAGCGCCGGTCGGCCACGCGTCCCGGGGCCGATGACGAGCGCGAGGAGTTCAGGCGCGGACAGGGCGCGCGCGCCGAGCGCGCGCATCCGTTCGCGTGGGCGATCCGGGGGAAGCAGCCCCTGCGGTGCGAGCGGCGAGATGGTCATGGCAGAGCATGGCCTTCGGCGCGCGAGAATCCGTCATCAAACGAATGCGGCCCGGCGCGCCGAATTGCGCGCCGGGCCGCATCCTACCGTCACCGCGGACTACGGGTTGTTCGGCGGGACGGTGGTGGTCGTGGCGGGCCGCGCCGCGCCGACGGTTTCGACGCTCGGAGACGGCGCGGGCGTCGCGACCGTGCCGGTACTGGGCACCGACGTCTCGCGCACTCCACTGTAGGAGGACGCAGTGCCGACCGAGGACTGCGTGTGCACTTGGGACGCCGATCGCGTGTTATCGCCGCTCCAGCGGCTCCGCACATACTGCTCCGTCGACATCGACGGCACCGGACGCGGGACATAGGCCTCGCCTACCGTGACCTCGCCGCCCACGCGGCGCGCCCCCACCGGCTCCACGGGGACGCCGACGGTGATCGTCGCACGCGGCTCGAAGCCGCTCGTCCGCACGCCACGAAAAGCGCGGGCCTCTTCCTGCTGGACGCCACCGTCGCTGCGATACGGCCGATAGCCCTCCTCGTTCGCCTGCGGCGCGGGCGTGGAGGTGATGGTCCGGCGGAGGACCGCGTTCTCCTCGACCTGATACTTGTCCGGCACCCTGCGCGCCTTCGGGTTGAGCGCCTCCACGGTGGTGGTGTCACCTCCGGGCGCTGGCTGCGTGCTCGTCGGCGTCGTCGGGAACGGGGCCGGGCAATAGAACACGCCCGAGCCGAAGAAGAACTCCGCCGGAATCGTCATCACCCCCGACGGGCAGAGAAACGCGATGCTCTGCCCCGACCAGCGGCGCAGGCCCGCCTCGTAGTCGGAGATCTCCAGCACGTCCACCACGACATCATCCACGTCGGCCCCGAGGGGTACAATCGCGTCCACGATGTCGGTCAGCATCGCGCTCGGCGCGAAGACGGCGCTCGAGATGGCGCGGAACCCAATCACCTGCTGCAGCCAATGGCGCGCCGCATCGGGCGAACCGACGAGGCGCAGCGGCGTGCGGGATGCCACGAGCAGGTAGGTCCGGGTCGGGCCGACGATGGCGTCCGTTCCCATCCCGCCGCCCCATCCGGTGGTGTAGTAGTACGAGACGATCCGCCCACGCCCGTCGAGCATGTACATCGGGCGCGCGTAGGGCTGCACCTGGTTCCAGCCGTAGTAGCCGTACGCCGACCGGAACGGCCGCGACAGCAGGTACTCGCCGGGCGGGACCGGCTCTCTTGCCTGATAGCTCGACCGCGGGTAGACCTGCTGGACGCCCATCCCCGGGATCAGCTCAAACACCGCGACGTACGCGGGCTGGTCCACGGAGAAACTCGCCTCGCCGACGCCGCGGCGCAGCGACGCCTCCAGCGGGCGCACCCCCTGCGCCGCGGCCCCCGCGGCGCACATCACCAGCATGATTGCCGCCTTCAATCCGCGCATGCACCCTCCGTTCGTTGGACGGGTGATCAAGGCCTCTATTTGAAGTGTTGGGGCAATCGGTCAGTCGCGCAATGGGGGGGCGCACGGGAACGGTTGCGTCCGCTGCCGCACGAGACCCCATCCAGCGCTACATCGACGCCCCGTGGCACTTCTTGAACTTCTTCCCCGACCCACAGGGACAGGGATCGTTCCGTCCGACCGTGGACCAATCCTGTACCCCGCCGCCGCCGATCGGTGCCGCGGCGACCGCGCCCGAAAGCGACCGCGCGCGGCCGGCGCCGACGATCATCGGGTCGGGCTTCACCACTTCACCGTCACCCGGCGTGTCCGACGGACCGATGTCCACCACCTCGTCCTCGGCCGGCACGTCCTCGGCTACGCCGAGCGCGTTGAAGCGGCGCTTCGGCTCGGCCGGCGGCGCGGCCGGCGCCGGCGGCTCGAACATGATCTGCACGCGGAGGAAGCGCTCGGTGAACGTGTGCTGGATGTCGTTCATCAGGTCCACGAACATCGAATACGCTTCCTGCTTGTACTCGAGCAGGGGGTCCTTCTGCCCCCAAGCGCGGTAGCCGATCGAACTGCGCAGCTGGTCGAGGTCGTAGAGGTGATCCTTCCACTTCTCGTCCAGCGCGTTGAGCATCACGAGGGCAAGCACCTGGCCGGCGTGTTCGGCGAGGTGGTCCAGCTTGGCGTGGAACGCCTTCGTGCCAGCGGCTGCGCCCTCGCGCTTCGCCTCGGGAATGCCCGCCGGGCGCGTGCCGTCGGGTTCGAAGCACGGCACGGTGAGCAGGTAGTGCACGAGCAGGTCCTGGCGCACCAGGTCCAGGTCCCAGTCGAGCGAGTTGTCGAAATCGGCCAGCGTGGTCTCGATGCGACGGCCGACCGCCGACTCGACCATCTTGATGGCCTCGCCCTTCAGCTCCTCGCCGCCCTCGAGCGCGAACGCGCGCAGGTTGTAGATCACCTCGCGCTGCTGGTTCATCACGTCGTCGTAGTCGAGCAGTCGCTTGCGGCTCTGGAAGTTCTGCAGCTCGACGCGCTTCTGGGCCTGCTCGATGGAGCGCGTGATGAGCGGATGCGTGAGCATCTCGCCGTCCTGCGCGCCGAGGCGATCCATCAGTCGGGCAATGCGATCCGACCCGAAGAGGCGCATCAGGTCGTCCTCGAGCGACAGGAAGAACTGCGACGCGCCCGGGTCGCCCTGGCGGCCGGCGCGGCCGCGCAGCTGGCGGTCGATGCGCCGCGACTCGTGCCGCTCGGAGCCGATGATGTGCAGGCCGCCGCATTCGGAGACGTCGATCTCGTTGCCGTCCGGATCCTTGATGCGCGACGGCTTGGAGGGGATCACGCCCTCGCCGAGTTTGATGTCGGTGCCGCGGCCGGCCATGTTCGTCGCAATCGTGACCGCGCCGAACTGGCCGGCGAGCGCGACGATCTCGGCCTCGCGCTGGTGGTACTTGGCGTTCAGCACCTGGTGCTTGATGCCCGCGCGCTGGAACATGCGCGACAGCGTCTCCGACGCCTCCACCGACGTCGTGCCGACCAGCACGGGGAAGCCCAGATCGTTCAGCCGCCGCGTCTCCTCGACGATGGCGTTGTACTTCTCGCGCCGCGTCTTGTAGACCAGGTCGTGCCGGTCGTCGCGGATGATCGGACGGTTGGTGGGGATGACGGCGACCTCGAGGCGGTAGATCTGGAAGAACTCGTTCTCCTCGGTCTCGGCCGTGCCGGTCATGCCCGCCAACTTCTCGTACATGCGGAAGTAGTTCTGGATGGTGATGGTGGCGAGCGTCTGCGTCTCGCCCTTCACCTGCACCCCTTCCTTCGCCTCCACCGCCTGGTGCAGCCCCTCGCTCCACCGGCGCCCGGGCATCGTGCGGCCGGTGAACTCATCGACGATGAGCACCTGGCCGTCCTGCACCACGTAGTTGACGTCCTTCTCGTACAGTGAGTGTGCGCGCAGCAGCTGATGGATGATGTTCAGCTTCTCGCTCTTCAGCGCGTACTCGCCCTCAATCTTGCGGCGGGCATCGAGCTTCTCCGTCCCGGACAGCTCGTGGCTGTGCTCGATCCGGTGGACCTCCGAGGAGATGTCGGGGAGGACGAACTGGTCGTGGTCCGACGGGCTGAGGAAGTCCACGCCGCGATCGGTGAGGTGCACCGTGTGACCGCGCTCGTCGAGGACGAAGAGGAGGTCGTCCTCGATGTCGCGGTACGTCTGCTTGGCCGAGGGCAGCTTGCGGTCGGCGATGACCTCGAGCTCCTGCTTCTGCACCAGCAGCTTGACGCCCTGCTCCTGCAGGGCCTTGAGCAGGCGCTTGTTCTTGGGGCTGCCGAGCTGGGCCTTGTACAGCGCGAGCGCAGCGGCGGACTGGTCGCCCGCCTCCAGCGCCTTTTCGCCACGGGCGACGAGGTCGTTGGCCATCTCGGTCTGCCGGCGCGCCAAGCGCATCACGGCGGCATTGAACTCGGCGTACTGCCCGTCGCTCTCGTTGCCCACCGGGCCGGAGATGATCAGCGGCGTACGGGCTTCGTCGATGAGCACCGAGTCCACTTCGTCGACGATGGCGTAGACGTGGGGACGCTGGACGCGCTGGTCGAGCGCGACCACCATGTTGTCGCGCAGGTAGTCGAAGCCGAACTCGTTGTTCGTGCCGTAGGTGATGTCCGCGTGGTAGGCGTCCCGGCGCTGCTGCGTCCCCGGCTCGGTGTCGTCGAGGCAGGCGACGTTCAGGCCGAGGTAGGAGAACACGTGCCCCATCCACTGCGAGTCGCGGCGGGCGAGGTAGTTGTTCACGGTCACCAGGTGCGCGCCGCGCCCAGGGAGCGCGTTGAGGTAGAGCGGGAGCGTCGCGACCAGCGTCTTGCCTTCGCCCGTCGCCATCTCGGCGATGCGGCCGAGGTGCAGCTGGATGCCGCCGATCAGCTGCACGTCGTAGTGGACCATGTTCCACTCGAGCTCGCGCCCGGTGACCATGACCTTCGTGCCCACCAGTCGGCGTGCGGCCTCGCGCACCGTGGCAAACGCCTCGGGGAGGATCTCGTCGAGAACGTCGCGGATTTCCCGGCGGTACTGCGCCTCGAGCCCGCCGCGCCCATCGGCGCCGCCCAGCTCGTTGTCCATGGCCTCGCGCGCGGCCGCGTCGGCGGCGGTACGCTTGCGGTCCTTGATCGCGGCGATCTGGTCGACGAGCTCGCGCGTCCGGTCGGCGATCACCGCGCGGAACTTCGCCGTCTGCGCCTTCAGCTCGTCCTCCGACACGGACGCCAGCCGCTGGCCGTGGACCTCGATTTCCGCGAGGATCGGCCGAATGCGCTTGAGTTCCCGTTGGTGCCTCGTGCCGAAGACGGCCCCGAGCAGCTTGTTGAACATGCAGTATCCTCTATCGGTACAGGCCGTGCGCCGCGATGTACGCGGCGACGGCGTCAGGCACAAATCCGCGAATGCTACGTCCGGCCGCCACGCGCGCCCGGATTTCCGTGGCCGAGATGTCCACGCGCCGGGTGGCGATCGCCCGCACCCCGTCGGGGAGTCCAGCCAGATCGCCGCCGCGCGTCAGCACGACGACCTCCGCTAGTTCCCGCACGGCCTCCGGTTCCCGCCACTTCGGCAGCAGCGCCGCCGCATCCGTCCCAAGGAGCAGGAACAATGCCGCGCCGGGCGCCCTCGTCCGGAACGCCCGCAGCGTCTCCACTGTAAACGACAGACCGCCGCGCTCCAGTTCCTCGGCATCCACCCGAAACCGCGCGTCCCCCTGCACCG
>Ga0194120_10005952_pt1 | contig 17548 bp, 19 predicted proteins | sample TA2MahCa65mmetaG_FD_148642 | JGI IMG/M metagenome (GOLD analysis project Ga0194120, IMG submission 148642) | Freshwater microbial communities from Lake Tanganyika, Tanzania - TA2015019 Mahale Deep Cast 65m | ecosystem: Environmental > Aquatic > Freshwater > Lake | place: Tanzania: Lake...
GCCGCGCTCCGCGAGCGCGCGGACGCCCGCGGGCGTGAGGGCGACACGCTGTTCGCCCGGTTTGATCTCCTTCGGCGTGCCGACGATCATCGGGTGGCCTCCGTCTTCATCGTACCGAACTCTGGCGTCGACGCCATGGCGCCGGCGCCAGACCGGCAGACCCCCATCCGGAGTCCCGGCGGGAACGGGCCAGATTTACCTCATGAAATCGCCTATTTAGAGCTCGGCCCTCCGCGCCGGTGAATTGGGCAAAAGTTTTGCCTACTCGTGGGTCGGCCCGAACAAGTTGCCGGGCGCGAGAGGAGGGACGGACCGTGATGAAATGCATCGGGATCCTGGCCTCGTTGTGGATGGTCCTCACGATGGGGTTCGTCCCCGTCGCGAGCGCGCAGCAGGCGGTGCTGTACGAGATCGTGGAGAACCTCGACACGGCGACGCTGGCCGCCGGCCACCGTGTGTCTTACTGGACCGCGCAGGGCACCGCGCAGCCCGGCTCGCCGTTCTGCCCGGCTTCCATCGTGCCGGCGGGCGTCTCGTCGTGCGTGATCACGGCGTTCGGCACCGACGACATCGATCTCGCCAAGCTCGCGACCAGCCCCGACAACGTGGGCACGGTGTGGGCGAACGTGGTCGCCGTCGCGAACGACGGCACCATCGACAACCCCGTGGACGCGCCCGAGATCGCGATCTACAGCGGCCAGATCACCGGCAGCCTCAGCATTCTCCCCGAGTCGTCGGGCCGGTCGTGCCGGAGCTCGGCAAGCACAAGAAGGCGCTGGGGCCGGCGCTCTTCCTGATCTACATCACGAACGGCAAGTTCTTCCCCGATCAGTACGCGACGGTGCGGACGTCGCCGCCGAGCGTGTTGCCGACGGTGGGCGCGACGGCCACGTTCGAGTCCACGTTCCGGCTGCCCTTCAACGTCACCAGGAGCGGAAAAGCCTCCGCGCCTCAGCGGGGCCGGGCCGCGTTCTACCTCGCCGCCGACGGCAGCCTGATCCGGCTGGACCGGCAGAACGAGTTCTCGCAGGGCTTCCCGCTGCTGCGCGGCGAAGTCTTCTTCGGTCCGCAGGCCGCCAGCCAGTAGGGATTACGGGCGCGACGAGAGGACCAGCGTGCTCGCGACGTCCCAGCACGCGTGGACGGTCCGGCCGATCGGAGACGGCGCACTCGCGGGACGCGGAGCGCGGTTCTGCTCCATGACGACGAGGCGAGTGTCGGCCGTCTGGATGTAGGAGTAGGTGACGGCGCCCAGGTACACGACGTTCGCGAGGGTGCCGGCCAGGACATTCACGGATCCGTCGGCGGTGTCGGACAGGCGGATCTTCTCGGGGCGCACGGCGACTTCGATGCGATCGCCGGTGGCCGGTCCGGCCACCGGCGTCGCGCTCACCCGCGACCCGCTCGGAAGCTCGATCACGAGCGCGGCCGCGTCCCCGCTGACGACCTTCCCCTCCAGGATGTTCGACACGCCGATGAAGTCCGAGACGAACCGCGAGCGCGGCCGCTCGTAGATCTCGGTCGGCGTCCCGACCTGGATCACACGGCCGTGCTCCATCACCGCGATGCGGTCGGCGAGCGTGAGGGCCTCTTCCTGATCGTGGGTGACGAAGATCGTGGTGATCCCGACCTGGCGCTGGAGCGCACGGATCTCGACCTGCATCTGCTCGCGCAGCTTCTTGTCGAGCGCGCCGAGCGGCTCGTCGAGGAGCAGCACGGCCGGCTTCGTCACGATCGCGCGCGCCAGCGCCACGCGCTGCTGCTGGCCGCCCGAGAGCTGGGACGGGAAGCGCTCCGACAGCCCCGTCAGGCGCACGAGCGCCATCGCCTCCTCGACGAGCCGCGGGACGTCGCCGCGCGGCACCCCGCGCATACGCAGGCCGAAGGCGACGTTGTCGAACACGGACATGTGCGGGAAGAGCGCGTACTGCTGGAAGACCATGCCGAGGTTCCGCCGGTAGGTCGGCACGTCGTTGACGACGCGGCCGCGGATCTCGACGGTGCCGTCGTCGGGCGCCTCGAAGCCGGCGACGATGCGAAGCGTGGTGGTCTTGCCGCACCCGCTCGGCCCGAGCAGCGCGAGCACCTCGCCCTGCGGCACGTCGAGCGAGACGGCGTCGACCGCGGTCACCGCGCCGAAGCGCTTGGTGACCGCGGCCAGCCGGACGTCGACCGTCAAACTTTCAGCGTCCGATCGATCAGCGCCTTCAGTTGAGGAATCTTCTCGCCCACCGCCTTCACGTCGTACCGGATGAGCTTCTTCGCGGCGTCCTCGGCCGTCATCACCGCCTCGGACTTCAGCATCTCCGGCGGGATCTTCACGTTGCGGTTGACGGGGCCGAAGAAGCCCTTCTTCGCCCACGCGAGCTGGCATTCCTCGGCGTTCCAGGTGTCGAGATAGCGCTGGGTCAGCTCGACGACGGGACGCTTGAAGCCGGTCACCGAGACCATGTGGCCGCTCCACTGCACGGCGCCCTCTTTCGGAATCGCGAACGCGAGCTTCTTGCCCTGCACGCGGGCCTGCTCCGACCACGCGCCCCAGTGCGGCGCCAGCCACATCTCGCCGCGCGCCACCTCGTCCTCGGCCTTGCTGTTCGAGGTCGTCCACGCGCCGATGTTCTGCTTGTGCGCCGCCCAGACCTTGATGCCCTCCTCGACGCTCGGGCCCTTCCCGCTGATCACCGCGGCCGCGATGTAGGCGTCGTAGTAGAGGTCCCACATGACCACGCGGCCCTTGTACTTCGGGTTCCACAGGTCGGCCCAGGAGCTCGGCTTCTCGACGCGGTCGGGGTTGTACATGATCCCGAACGGCGTGAGCTGGAAGGTGACACCGAACCCACCCGGCGCCATCAGCTCGGCCGGGATGTTCTTCTTGTTGGGCATCCACTCGTCGTTCGGCTTCTCCCAGAGCCCGTCGACGATGCCCTTCTGCACGAAGATGTCGTTGAACATCCCCCCGCTGATCACCGGGTTGTTCTTCGCCGCGAGCATCTTCGGATACATGACGGCGTTCGTGGAGATGTCGAGCTTGATCGAGACCTCGGGCCGCGCCTTCTTGAAGGGCGCGATCGAGGACTCCTTGAGGATGTCGGGCACGAGTCCCGACCAGCAGAAGATCGTGAGCTCGGCCGCGTCCGCCGCGCTCGCGCGGCCGAGGTGGCCGGCGAAGTCCGTGAGCGTCGCGACGCCGGCGCCCATCGCGACGAGGCTCTGGAGCACGGCACGCCGGGTCACGTCCCCGTCGAAGCATTGCAGGAGATATGCCTTCTCGTCGTGGTCGCTCATGCCGACCTCCTTCCCCCGCTCGCGGGGGCCGCTCAGAGCTGGAAGTGTTTCTCGAACCCCAGGAACCGCTCGATGGCCACGATGGCCGCCACGGAGAGCGCGATCAGCACCGCCGAGATCGCGGCGATCGTGGGGTCGATCGTGAACTCCGTGTAGTTGTAGATCTCGAGCGGGAGCGTCATCATCCCCGGTCCCGTCAGGAACAGCGAGACCGTAAACTCGTCGAACGAGATGATCAAGGAGAACGTGGCGCCCGCGATCAGCCCGGGGCGGATCAGCGGGAGGGTCACGTACCAGAACGTCCGCCAGCGATTGGCGCCCAGGATCGCCGCCGACTCCTCGAGATTGCGGTTCACGCCGTGGAGTGTCGCCGAGACGGTCCTGAGCACGTACGGCACCGTGATGACGACGTGCGCCAGGATGAGCCCCAGCACGGTGCGCTGCAGCTTCAGGGGGTTCAGGACCATCAGCATCGCCACGCCGTACACGATCGCCGGAAAGATCAACGGCGCCACGAACAGGAGCTCGACGAGCTGGCGCCCGGGGAAGCGGTGGCGGACGAGCGCGAAGGCGGCGAGCGTGCCCGCGGTCAGCGCGACGGCCGTCGCCACCACGGCCACGGAGAGGCTCACGTAGAACGCGCGCAGGAACTGCGGCTGCTCCACGACGTTCCTGAACCACCGGAGCGAGAACCCGCGCGGCGGAAAGTTCAGCGTGGGGTCCGGCGCGAAGGCGGCGGGGAAGACGACGACGATCGGCAGCGCGAGGAAGGCAAGGAGCGCCGCCACGTACCAGCCGAGCAGGCGCTCAGCGCGGTCCGACATGCCGGAGCAGCGTGAAGTAGACGGTCACGACGACCATCGTGGCCGCGACGAGGAGCATGGCCGCCGCCGAGCCGAACGGCCAGTCGATGATCGCCAGCATCTGATCGTAGATCGTGGTCGAGAAGAGCAGCACCTTGCCGCGGCCGAGCCACCACGGCGTGATGTACGCGCCGATGGTGAGACAGAAGACCAGGATCGAGCCGGCCGCGATGCCCTGCACGGAGAGCGGGAGCGTGACGCGCCAGAAGGTCCACGCCGGGTTCGCGCCGAGCACCGCGGCGGACTCCTCGAGGGCGGGATCGATCTTGCCGAGCACGCTCGCGATCGAGAGGATCATGAACGGCAGCAGCACGTGGACCATGCCCACCGTGACCGACCAGAAGTTGTTCATCAGGGGCAGGGGCTCGCGCGTGGCGCCGAGCGCGCGCAGGAGATTGTTCACCAGGCCCTCGTTGCCGAGCACGATCGTCCATCCGATCGTCCGCACGACGATCGAGACCAGGAGCGGGGAGATCACGAGCAGGAAGATCACGTGCTTCAGCCGCGAGCGGGAGCGGACGAAGTAGTACGCGACCGGGTAGCCGAGGACGATGGTGAGGATGGTGACGACGACGGCCAGCGTGAACGTCGTCTGCGTGACCTGCAGAAAGTACGGCTCCGTGACGAACTTCGCGTAGTGCTCGAGGGTGTACGTGAACGCGCCCGGGAACCTCGTGCGGACGGACAGCGCGGCCATGTTGGCGAGCGGGAAGAGGAAGAGGGCGGCGAGCAGCAGCCCGGCCGGGGCGAGGAGACCGAGGAACCCGAGGCGCCGAGCCAGCATGGCCGCTGATTGTATATAAAGGCGTCCATGCGGTTCGGCGTGTTCCTTCCCGCCTACGTCACGCCCGGTGAGGCGCCCCCGACGGCTGCGTTCCTCCAGGACTTCGCCCGCCGCGCGGAGGACGTGGGGTTCGACGGCGTGTGGGTGTTCGACCACCTGTTCGACGCGCCGCCGTCGTATCGCGTCGTCTTCCTCGAGCCGATCACCACCCTCGCGCTGGTCATTCCCGCGACCCGGCGGGTGACGGTCGGAACGGGCATCCTCGTCCTCCCGCTCCGGGATCCGGTCGTCACCGCCAAGGAGCTCGCGAACCTCGACGTGGCGTCGGACGGCCGCCTGGTCTTCGGCGCCGGTGTCGGATGGGACGAGCGCGAGTTTCAGGCCTGCCAGGTGCCGAAGACCACGCGAGGGCGGCGCATGGACGAGATGCTCGACATCATCAAGGGGCTCTGGACGGGCGAGCCGTTCTCGTACAAGGGCCGGATCTTCACGATCCCCGAGGTGCGACTCGTTCCGAAGCCGGTGCAGACGCCGCATCCGCCGATCTGGATCGCGGGAGGCACCGTTCCTCCCGGAACGAGCACGCACATCACGACGAGCCGCGGATACACCGAGACGCGCTCGATCCAGCGCGCGGCGCAGGTGGGCGACGGCTTGATCACGGCATACCGCGCGTGTCCGGGGCTCGACATGTCCGAGCTCGTCCGGACGTGGAAGATCCTCGGTGACGAAGCGCGCGCCGCCGGGCGCGATCCGGCCGCCATTCGCTTCGCGCACCAGGACCACCTGTACATCGATCGCGATCCCACACCGGATCGGTTGCGCGCCGTCCTCGGCCGGTTCAGCTTCAACCGCTACGAGGACACGGCGCCCATCTACCTGATGGGACATCCCGAAGAGCTGATCCCGCGGTTCCAGGCGCGCATCGACGCGGGCGTCGAAGAGATCACGTTCAATCTCCTGACGCCGGATCCGCGGCAGCTCGATCTCTTCATGACGGACATCCGGCCGCACCTCGAAGCGAGAGCGCGGTGATCCAGATCGGCGTCGACATCGGCGGCACGTTCACCGACATCGTCGCGCTCGATCGCGACGGGCGCCTGGCGCTCGCGAAGGTGCCGAGCACGCCCAGGGATCTGCTCGACGGCATCGGCGCGGCCGTCACGAAGGTCCTGCCGCTCGCCGGCGCGAAGCCGCGCGACGTCGAGCGCTTCATCCACGGCACCACCGTCGCGACCAACGCGATCCTCGAGCAGAAGGGCGCCGTCACCGCCGTCCTCACCACCGAAGGCTTCGAGGACGTGCTGGAGCTCGGGCGCATGAAGCGCTCGCGGATGTACGACCTCGCCATGGACCCGGAAGTGCCCACCTTCCTCGCGCCGCGACGGCGGCGCCTCGGGATTCGCGAGCGGCTCGACGCGAAAGGCCGCGTGCTCGTGCCGCTGGACGAGACGGACGTGCGACGGTACGCGCACGCGCTCCGCCTGCAGGGCGTGCAGGCGATCGCGGTCTGCTACCTGTTCTCCTTCGTGAACCCCGCGCACGAGCGGCGCACGCGCGAGATCATCGCGGAGGTCGCGCCGGAGATCAGTGTCTCGCTGTCGTCCGACGTCGATCCGACGTTCCGCGAGTACGAGCGGCTGTGCGTGACCGCGTTCGACGCCTACCTCGGCCCGGTGGTGAAGCGCTACCTCGCGGGGCTCGCGGACACGCTCGCGGCGCTCGGCGTGCCCGGCGTGCCGCTGATCATGCGCTCGCGCGGCGGTATCGTCTCGGCGGCGCTCGCCGCGCAGCAGCCGGTCACGCTGTTCCTCTCGGGCCCGGCGGGCGGCGTGATCGGCGCGGGATTCGCCGCGGAGCGCTCCGGGGTGCGCGACTTCGTCTCGCTCGACATGGGGGGCACCAGCAACGACGTCGCGGTCGTGCGGCAAGGCACGCCGCTGCTCGCGAGCGAAGGCACGATCGGTCCGTACCCGGTGCGGACGCCGATGGTGGACGTGAACACGATCGGCGCGGGCGGGGGCAGCATCGCGTGGATCGACGCCGCGGGCGGTCTCCGCGTCGGGCCGCGCAGCGCCGGCGCCGAGCCCGGTCCGGCGTGTTATGGCCGTGGCGGCGACGCGGCGACGGTGACCGACGCGAGCGTCGTGCTCGGCTATCTCAATCCCGCGCGCTTTGCCGGCGGCTCGATGACGCTCGATCCCGACGCCGCCGAGCGCGCCGTCGCGACGATCGGCCAGCGTCTCGGCGTGCATACGGTCACCGCCGCGGCGGGCATCCACCGCGTGGTGAACGCGCGCATGGCGGACCAGATTCGCTTGATGACGATCAAGCGCGGCTACGATCCGCGGCAGTTCTCCCTCGTCGTCCTGGGGGGTGCGGGCCCCGTGCACGGCGCGGCGCTCGCCGAGGAGATGGGCATGGCCGAGGTGCTCGTGCCCGAAGCGCCCGGCGTCCTCGCCGCGTTCGGTCTGCTCGCGGCGGCGATCGAGCACCATCACGCGCGGACGCTGCAGGCGCGCACGGACGTCGCCGACCTCGGCGAGGTCAATCGCTGTCTCGCCGAGCTCGACCGCGCCGGCCGCGCGCGCATGCACGAGGAAGGCGTGCCCGCGTCCGAGGTTCGCGTGGCGTACGCGGCGGACATGCGCTACGTCGGCCAGGCGTACGAGCTGGAAGTTCCGCTCGCTGCCCCCGTCACGGTGGAGCGCGTCCCGGAGGTCGTCGCGGCGTTTCACGCGGTGCACGAGCGTGTCTACGGCTACGCGCGGACACAGCAGCCGGTCGAGTTCGTGAACTTCCGCGCCGTGCACACGTTCCAGCTCCCGAAGCCGGTGGTCCTGCCGACGGCGCGGGCCACCGGCACACTCGACGGGGCGCGGCTCGGCGAAAGACAGGCATACTTCGGCGCGTACGTGCCGACGGCGATCTACGAGCGCGCCCGCCTGCCGCTCGGCGCGCGCGTGGCGGGCCCGGCGATCGTGGAGCAGACCGACACCACCACGGTGATTCCACCCGGCGTGACCGCGCACGTGGACGACGTGGGGAACCTCCGCCTCAGGAGAGACTGATGACGAGCATCGACCCGATCCTCCTCGAGGTGCTGCGCAACCGCCTCGACGCGATCGCCGACGAGATGGAGCTCACGCTCCTCAAGAGCGCCGCGTCGCCGATCGTGAAGGAGGGGCTCGACGCGTCCGCCGCGCTGTTCAACACGCACGGCGAGACGATCGCGCAGGCCGCGGCGATCCCGATCCACCTCGGCGCGCTGCAGTTCGCCGCGCAGCGGATCGTGCGCGCGTTCCCGCCCGACCGCATGCAGGAGGGCGACGCGTTCCTGCTCAACGATCCGTACGACGGCGGGACCCATCTGCCCGACATCACGCTCGCGATCCCGGTCTTCGCCGACGGCCGCGCGGTCGCGCTCGCGTGCACCATGTGCCATCACCAGGACGTCGGCGGCCGCACGCCCGGCAGCGTGCCGACGGACGCGACCGAGCTGTATCAGGAAGGCGTCATCATCCCGCCGACCCAGCTCTTCCGCGCAGGCGTGCTCGACGAGAACCTCTTCCGCCTCCTCGCGCGCAACGTGCGCCTGCCGGACGTCTTCACCGGCGATCTCATGGCGCAGGTGGCCGCCGGCCGGCTGGGCGGCGTGCGGCTGCGCGAGCTCTTCGCGGCGCATGGCGCCGCCACCGTCGTGGCGTACATCGACGAGCTGCTGGCGCGGGCCGAGCGGCTCACCCGCCGCCGGATCGAGGAGATCCCGGACGGCGACTACCCGTTCGAGGACTGGCTCGACGACGACGGCGTCGCGATCGGGCAGCCGGTGAAGATCGCCGTGACGCTGCGCGTGCGCGGCTCGGCGATGACGTTCGACTTCACGGGCAGCGATCCGCAGGTGCGCGGGCCCTTCAACTCCGTGCCGGCGTCGACGATGTCGGCCGTCTACTACGCGGTGCGCGCGATCTCCGACGCGTCGATCCCGAACAACGGCGGCTGCTTCCGCGCCGTCGACGCCGTCTTGCCGGAAGGCACGATCGTGAACCCGCGCGCGCCGGCGCCGGTGAGCTGCCGGACGGCGACGATCAAGCGCATCGCCGACACGATCCTCGGCGCGCTGGTCGGCGCGCTGCCCGGCAAGATCCCCGCGGCGAACTCCGGCACGCTGCTCGTGATGGCGTTCGGCGGCCGCGATCCCGAGACGGGCCGGCCGTTCGTCGCGAGCGAGCTCGCCGCCGGAGGCATGGGCGCGCGTCCCGACAAGGACGGCATCGACGTGATCGAGACGGACGTGTCCAACTGCATGAACATTCCCGTGGAGTCGGTGGAGATGAACTTTCCGCTCCGCGTTCCACGGGTCCGGCTCTGGAGCGACTCGGGCGGGGCGGGCCGCTTCCGCGGCGGGCTCGGGCTCGAGAAGGTCTTTGAGGCGACGACGACCGACGTGATGGTCTCGCACCGCGGCGAGCGCTTCGCGTCGTCGCCGTGGGGGCTCGCGGGCGGCGCGCCGGGCGCCCGCGCGCACGCGTCCATCGTGCGCGCGGACGGCACGCGCGAGGAGCTTCCGTCGAAGAAGATGGTCGTGCTGCATCCGGGCGACCAGCTCTGGGAGTACATCGCGGGCGGCGCGGGGTACGGCGATCCGCTCGAGCGCGATCCCGCCACGGTCTTCGCCGACGTCCTCGACGGCAAGATCTCGGCGGCGCGCGCGATCACGGAGTACGGCGTGGTGCTCGCGCCGGACGGCAGCGCGGTCGACGAGGTGAAGACGAAGGAGTGCCGCGAGCGCCTGCGCGCCGGGGCGCGGTCGTCCTAGGCCACGCCCGTCGAGAACGGGTCGTCGAGCACGAAGCGCCAGGTGCCGTCGGGCTGGCGCCGCAACACTTCCACCGCTTTCCCCGACACCGCGCGCGGCGTGCCGTCCGCGTTGGTCCCGCGCATCGTCCACTCGCCGTAACACAGCGCGAGGTCGCCGGTCTTGATGATGGCGCGGGCCGCGACGTCCATGCGTGGTCGTGTCGACAGGTACGCGGTGTACGCGTGGCGGATCGCCTCGCGTCCGACGATGGCAGGACCCGAGGATCGTGCGAGCACCGCCTCGGGCTCGTAGAGGTCGACCACCGCCTCGAGGTCGCCCCGGTTGAACGCCTCGCTAAAGATCCGCGTCATGTCTTCGGGAGTCAACGGTCGCATGGTCGCTCTCCTGGGTCGGCCACCATAGTACGATCTGGGCTCCCGATGATGCCGGTGATTACGCTGACCGCGAATCCCGACGCGACGGCCCGCTCGGTGATCGAGCAGGGCTTGAACGGCTACAACGCGCAGCACGTCGCGCGCGACTCGCGCGGGCTCGCCGTGCTCGTCTCCGATCCCGAAACCCAGGACGTGCCCGGCGGGATCCTCGGCCGGACGTCGCTCGGGATCTGCTTCATCGATGCGGTGTTCCTGCCGGAAACGCTGCGGGGCCGCGATCTCGGCCGGCGCATGATGGACGAGGCGGAGGACGAGGCGCGCCGTCGCGGCTGTCGCGCGATCGTGCTCTACACGATCAGCTTCCAGGCGCCCGGCTTCTACGAGAAGCTCGGCTATCGGACGTTCGGGACGATCGACTGCCTGCCGCCAGGCATCACCCGCCACTTCATGGTGAAGGACCTCGACTGACCGGAAGGAGTGGACCATGGGCGCAGGACATTCGCAGGGACCGTCGGTGATCGAGCGGCTCGCGTCGTACGCGTCCGAGGAATCGTTCGCGAAGCTGTCCGAGGCGACCGTGCGCGCCGCCCGCCGCGCGATCCTCGACACGCTCGGCGTGATGCTCGCGGGCACGCGGGAGGACACCGCCGTCCGCGCGCGGACGCTGATCGAGCACCGGACCGGCCACGGCGAGGCGACCGTGGCGGGCACGCCGCTGCGCGCGTCGATGGAGGACGCGGCGCTCGTCAACGGTGTCGCCGCGCACGCGCTCGACTACGACGACGTGCAGGCCTCGCTCTCCGGTCACCCGTCCGTGCCCGTCCTGCCCCCGGCGCTCGCGCTCGCCGAACAGCGCCGCGCGTCGGGCGCGGCGCTGCTGACGGCGTTCGTGGTCGGCGTCGAGATCGAGGCGAAGCTCGGCCGCGCGGTGAACCCGGCGCATTACGAAATCGGCTGGCACGCGACGTCGACGCTCGGAGTCTTCGGTGCCGCGGCCGCCGCCGGGAAGCTCCTGGGTCTGTCGTCGGAGCCCATGACGCGCGCGCTGGCGATCGCCGCGTCGATGTCGAGCGGCATCAAGGCGAACTTCGGCACCGACTGCAAGCCGTGGCACGGCGGGCACGCGGCGCGCTGCGGTCTCGAAGCCGCGCAGCTCGCGGCCGCCGGCTTCACCGGCAATCCCCACGTCCTCGAGCACGGCGACGGCTTCGGCTCGACGCACGGCGCGGGCATGAAGCCGGACTGGGAGCTTGCGGTCGCGGGCCTCGGCGCGCCTCACGAAGTCGAGAGCCCGGGGATCGGCGTGAAGCGCTTCCCCGCGTGCGCGAGCACGCACCAGTCACTCGACGCGGTGCTCGATCTCATCGCGGAGCACCGGATCGCCGCCGCCAACGTCGCCGCCGTCGAATGCGCGGTGACCTACATGGCGCCGCACCAGCTCATCTACGACCGCGCGGAGACCGGCCTGCAAGGCAAGTTCTCGATGCCGTACTGCGTGTCGGTCGCGCTGCTCGACCGGACGGTGGGGCTCGCGCAGTTCGCCGACGAGCGCGTGCGCCGGGCCGACGTGCAGGCGCTGATGCCGAAGGTGCGCATGGTCGTCCATCCCGAGCAGACGACGCGCGAGAGTCTGCCGAACCGGTTCTCCGAGGTCAGGATCACGCTGGCGGACGGCCGCACGCTCGTCCGCCGTGTCGACCAGGCCAAGGGCCAGCCGCGCAACCCGTTGACCGACGCCGAGCTGGACGTGAAGTTCCGCGACGCGGCCGGGCGCGTGCTGCCGGCGGATCGCGTGGAGGCGCTGCTCGGCGCCGCGCGCAAGCTCGAGACCGTGCCGGACGTCGCGGAGGTCGCCCGGCTGCTCGGCGTCTAGACACACTGCCGTGACAACCATGGCGTCGCCGCGGGCGTAGTCTCCCGGAAGGAGGACACCACCATGCAACGGATCTCCGAAGTCGAGCGGCCGGGTCTCGCGGTGCGGGCCTTTTACAAGATCGGCGAGCGCCTGTTCGGCAAGGTGCCGACCACCGAGCGCGTCATCGCGCACCGGGTGCCGCTCATGCTGGGCATCGGCGGCCTGTGGGGCTCGATCGAGTGGTTCGGCACCGTCGAGAGGACGCTGCGCGAGCTCCTCCAGGTGCACGTCGCCGAGCTTCGCGGCAGCGCGTACTGAACGGACGTCCGTCACGCCGTCGGCGTGAAGGCCGGCATCCCCGCCACGAAGCTCGCCGCGCTGGACGCGTTCGAGACCGACCCGCAGTTCTCGGAGCGCGAGCGCGCCGCGCTCGCGTTCGCGACCGCGATCGTCCGCGAGGACCTCGAGGTCGGCGACGCGTGCTGGGCGCGCGTCCGCGAGCACTTCTCCGAGCCCCAGACCGTGGAGCTCGTGTTCTCGATCGGCTTCCAGACCTTCGCCACCCAGCTCGCGAAGGCATTCCAGCTCGCCCCGCAAGGCTTCTCGCAACCGCTGCCGACCGCATGAGCTGGCGCGCGGCGCTCGCCGTCGCGGTGCTCTCGGCCGCGCTGGCGGGCGCCGTCCCCGCGGTGAGCGACGACGATGCGCGTCGCATCGACCGCGGCGAGACCGTCCTCCACCAGCGTCCCGTCGAGGGATTCCCGTGGCCCGAAGTCGTGACCTACCGTCGCAGCACCGCGTCGCCGACCGCCGTCATGGCGGTCTGGGCCGACATCGACGCGCAAGCGTCGTGGGTGCCGGAGCTCGTCGCGAGCCGCGTGGTCGCCCGCGAGACGGCGAATGTCTTTCGCGTGCTCTACGAGTACGAGGTGGCGGGGCCGAACGAGCGGTACACCTCGGTGATCACGATTACGCGCGATGGCGACGGGTGGCACGCCCGGTGGACGCTCGTCACCGCGCGCTACATGCGTCGTCTCGAGGGCGCGCTGCGCGTGCTGCCGCGTGGAGACGGCAGCGTGGTGAGCTTCCGCAGCCTCGTCGATCCGGGGATGCTCGGCGCGACGTTCGGCACGCCCGAATCGGTCGGAAGGAGCCTCGCGGCGACGACGGAGGCCCTGACCGCGCGGGCCGAGCGCCTTGTCACGAGCGAACCGCGTCGTGTCACCGAGCTGGTCGAGCAGCTGAACGGACTCGCCCGCGCCGATCGCTAGCCCCGGCGGCGCGCGGACTCTCTGAGGGAGGGACGTCATGGATATCGCGATCCCGCTATTCGACGGCATCACCGCGCTCGACGCGATCGGCCCCTACGAGGTGCTGTCGCGGCTGCCCGGGGCGCGCGTGCGCTTCGTGGCGACGACGCCGGGTCCCGTGCGCACCGACAACAAGCAGCTCGCGCTCGTCGCCGACGAGCCGCTGTCGGCGGTGCCCCGGCCGGAGATCCTCATGGTGCCCGGCGGCTTCGGTACGCGCAGGCTGATGACACCGAATCCGCTGCTCGACTGGATCCGCACGGCGCACGAGACCACGCAGTGGACGACGTCGGTGTGCACGGGTTCGCTCCTGCTCGGGGCCGCCGGGATCTTGAAAGGCCTCGAAGCGACGACGCACTGGGCGTCGCTCGACACGTTGAGCGAGCTCGGCGCGCGGCCGACGCTTCAGCGCGTGGTCGTGCAGGGGAAGGTCGTCACCGCGGCGGGGGTGTCGAGCGGGATCGACATGGCGCTCACGCTCGCCGCGCGCATCGCCGGCGACGACTTCGCGCAGGCGATCCAGCTCGGCATCGAGTACGACCCGCAACCGCCGTTCAACGCCGGGTCGCCGACGAAGGCGCCGGCGCACGTCGTCGACGGGCTGCGCGCGCGGATGAAGGCGCGGATGGAGAAGGAGCTGACCGGGCGGTAGGCGCGGCGCGGGACATGTACGCGCGCCGGCGGAGGCCGAGCGTCGCGTCGCCACGCCGGACCAGCGCGCTGACTTCGCTGCTCGGCGCGGCGACCGCGTCGATCCCGTCACGCATCGACGCGAGCAGCGCCTCCGCGTGGGGATGGGAGCGTCGCGGACGCGCGCGTGAAGCCGCCGCGCCGCCCGATCGCCACGAACGCCTCGACGTGGTCGAGCTCCACGGCCCTCTCTAGGGCCGGGCGTCCTTCTCGAACGGGTAGAGCGGCCGGCGGCGGCGGCGGTAGTCGAAGAGCGAGAGGTCGGAGCTCGTCACGCCGTCGCCGTCGCACAGCACGATGTGGCGCGCGATCGGCTCGAAGCCCGCGCGGAAGTGCTGGCGTGACTTGATCAGCACGTAGCGCTTGCGGCGAGGGTCGATCCCCGCGTGCGTGAACACCCCGAGGTCGAACGGCTCCGCGCGCCCCTCCGACACCACGATCTGCAGGGCGCCGGTGTCGAGCACCGCGGTGCGGCCCATGCGTACGCGAGTCCCCGTCGCCATCGGCCCCGTCACCACGAACTCGCCGTCGGTGATCCGCGCCACCTTGCCCGTCAGCGTCAGCGGACGGCCCTTCAGGTTGAGCTGCGGCATGTCGATGCGGCCGCCGAGGTCGAGCGTGACGCTCGCGGCGGTCCCCGCGGAGACGATGCGCGCCACGGCGGAGGGATCGCAGATCGGGCCCGCGACCACGTCGTCGAGCCCCTGCGTGATCACCTCGGCGACCACGCGCATCACGTCCTGCGTGCCGCCGGACGCCGTGTTGTCGCCGTGGTCCACCAGCACGATCGGCCCCTCGCCGAGCGTCTTCGCGTGAGCGATCTGCGAGGCGAGCGGCGCGCCCTTGTAGAGGAAGTCGGCCCGCCGCTCCCACGCGAGATCCAGCATGCGGTCGAGCAGCGCCTGCCCCCGGTCCGTGCGTCCGTCGCAGACGACGATGGCGGAGCACGAGAGATGCGGGATGTCCGACTGCGGGAAGCCGCCGAGCACCGAGGCGTTGAGCACGACGCCGCGCGTTTCGGCGTCGATCGCCAGGTCCATGACGTCCTTCATCGGCTGGCGTGACGGCGTGTGCTCGAGCGTGCTCGTGAGCATCGGGCGGATGCCCCACACCATCACGGGCCGGACCTCGCCGTCGAGCGCGCGGGCGAGCGTGCGGCCGGCGCGCTGCGCGGTCTCCGCCATGTCCACGTGTGGATACGTGCGATACCCGGTGACGACGGTCGCGTTGTCGACCATCGCCGCGGTGAGCTGTGTGTGGAAGTCGAGCCCGACGGCGATCGGTAGCCGCGGCGCCACCGCGCGGATCCGTCGCAGCAGCTCGCCCTCGCCGTCGTCCACGTGCTCGGCCACCATCGCGCCGTGCAGGGCGAGGAACGCGGCGTCGCAGCCGCCGCGGATCCCGCCGACGATCGCGTCGCACATGTCTTCGTACGCGCGGCGCTCGACGTAGCCGGACGGGTGCGCGCCGCCCGCGAACGGCACCACGATCTCCGCGCCCACGCGCCGGGCGACGTCGAGGAAGCCGCCGAGCTGCGTGTTGGTGTCCTTGAACTCCGCGATCGCGGCGTCGCCGGCGAGCGGCCGGAACGATTCGAGCGGCGTCGGCACGGGCGAGAACGTGTTGGTCTCGTGCATCATCATCGCGATCACGATCCGGCGCCGCGCCATCATCGCCTCCGCTTGAGCACGACGCGCACGGGCGCGCCCTGAGGGATGGAGAGCTGAGCGACGACGACGTCCTCGTACTCCTTCGGGCGGACGGCCAGCGACGTCACGGGCGCGTACGCCCGCGCCACGGCCAGGCCGGTGCGGTCGGTCATCGTCTCCTCCAGGGCGGAGCCGGTCACGCTGGCGCCGGCGAGCGGCCGCTCCTGCTCGTCCTGCACGCTCACGTGCACGGTGCCGACGACGGACCGGAACCGATCGACGGGAGGCTCGGGCGAAATCGAGCAGCCGGCGAGGGGCAGCGACAGCAGCGTGGCGGCGATCGACATCCGCGCGACCGTGAGCATCGGCGCGCTAGACGACGTTCGCGCCACGCAGCGTCTTGATCTCGTCCGCCGAGTAGCCGAGCTCGCCGAGGATCGCGTCGGTGTGCTCGCCGAGCATCGGCGCCCGGTGCCGGAACTGGCCCGGCGTTTCCGAGAGATCGACCGGTGTCGGCGACAGCGGCACCGGCCGCGCGAGGCCCGGATACGTCGTGTCCGCGAGCAGTCCCGCCCGGCGGATGTGCGCATCGTCGAGCGCCTGCTGCGGCGTGTAGAGCGGGCCCGCGGGCACCTTCGCCGCCTCGAGCTCCTTCAGCGCCTGCGCGGTCGTCCGCGCTTGGGTCCACTCGCTCATCCGCTTCGAGATGATCTCGCCGTGGTTGCCGCGCGCCTCGTCGTCCTTGAAGCGCGGATCGCTGAGCCAGTGCTCCTCGCCCATGAGCCCGGCCCAGCGCGCGAACATCGGATTGCCGATCGCGTACACGATGATCCAGCCGTCGCGTGTGCGGAACACGTCGGACGGCGCGGAGGTCTGCCCGCGATTCTCGGTCGGCACGCGATCGGCCTGGATGATCTGCTGCTCGACGAGCGTCGGGTTGTTGTACGCCACGGCCGTGCGGAGCAGCGCGCCCTCGACCTTTTGCCCGCGCCCGGTCTTTTGCCGCGCCATCAGCGCCGCGAGCGTGCCGAACGCCGCGAGCGACGCGGTGCCACAGTCGACCCACGCCACGGCCGCGCGATACGGCTGCTGCAGCGTGCCCGTGAGGTAGGCGGAGCCGCACATCAGCTGACCGATGCCGTCGAAGCCGTGCTTGTGGCTCCAGGGACCGCCGGCGCCGAACGCCGTGACGGTCGTCAGGATGATGTCGGGCTTCACGCGCCGCAGGCTCTCGAGGTCGAGCGCGAGCGCGCGCAGCACCTCGGGCGGCAGGTTGGCGACGACGACGTCGGCCGTGGCCACGAGCTTCTTCACGATCTCGCGGCCGGCGGGCGACGACGGATCGAGCGTCATCGCGCGCTTGTTGCGATTCATCACCAGGAACATCGCGCCGACGCCGTCGTCGCCGACGGGCGCGACCCAGCGATCCTCTCCGCCCCCGATGCGCTCGATGCGGATGACGTCCGCGCCGAGATCGGCGAGCAGCGCCGCGCAGTACGGCCCCGCGATGTAACGGCCGAAGTCCAGGACCCGGATGCCGTCGAGTACGTTCGTCATGGCGCGCAGTATAGCCGCTGGCGTGGGCCTTGCACCGCTGCTCCCGCGATGGAGAACGCTCGTCCGACCGCCAGAGCCCCGCTGCGCGAGCGGTTCCGGCGGTTCGCCCACGCGACGGCGGACCGCGTCGGCGAGCCCTGGGCCTTCTTCCTCGCGGTGCTGATGGTGGTGTCGTGGGCCGTCACCGGGCCCATGTTCGACTACTCGAACACCTGGCAACTCGTCATCAACACCGTCACGACGATCCTCACGTTCCTCATGGTCTTCCTCATCCAGAACACGCAGAACCGCGACGCGAAGGCGCTCCACCTCAAGCTGGACGAGCTGATCCGTGCCCTCGAAGGCGCGCGCAACAAGCT
>Ga0194120_10005954_pt1 | contig 17546 bp, 9 predicted proteins | sample TA2MahCa65mmetaG_FD_148642 | JGI IMG/M metagenome (GOLD analysis project Ga0194120, IMG submission 148642) | Freshwater microbial communities from Lake Tanganyika, Tanzania - TA2015019 Mahale Deep Cast 65m | ecosystem: Environmental > Aquatic > Freshwater > Lake | place: Tanzania: Lake...
GACCAGGGCGCCAGAATGCATCAGGCGGGGCTGGATACCAGCCCCGCCGATTTCACACGATCAGCACTTCGCCGCCGCGGCGCCCGAATGTTGCTCGGGCACGGCGCCAGAATGTCGGCCGCGACACCGGAGCAGGCCCAGGACCGCCTGGGGCTGCGAGTTGGCCTGAGCCAGCATCGCGGTGCTGGACTGCTGGAGGAGCTGTGCCCGCGTGAGCCTGGACGCTTCCTTCGCGAAGTCCACGTCCCGGAGCTTGTTCTCCGACGAGGCCTGGTTCTGAGCATCGACGTTGAGCGTCGCGATGTTCTGAGCGAGGCCGTTCATGTGGGCACCGAGGTAATCCCGCTCCTTGCTGACTTCCTCGATCGCCTTGTCGAGCTTGGTCAAGCTGACCGACGCCAGGGCGTTGGACTGGACCGTGATGTTCGACGCGTCGACCGACAGGGCGGAAGCCTGCATGTCGCGGATTGCGATGGTGTGGATGTCGCCGTCACGGAAGCCCACCTGGATGGTGAAGCCGTTCGTGCCGGACTGGTCGCCATTCAGGAGCTTGTGGCTGTTCCACTCGGTCTTGGCGCCGATGCGATCGACCTCGGACGAGAGTTGGTCCAGTTCGCCCTGGATGGAGGTGCGGTCCGAATCCGTCAGCGTGTCGCTGGCGCCCTGGACCACGAGCTCACGCATCCGGGAGAGGATGGCGTGGGTCTCGTTGAGGGCGGCTTCCGCCGTCCCCAGCATGTTGTGCGCGTCCTGCGCGTTGGATGCGGCCTGATCCTGACCGCGGACCTGGTTGCGCATGCGCTCGGAGATGTTGAGCGCAGCGGTGTCGTCACCGGAACGGTTGACGCGAAGACCGGTGCTGAGCCGGTTGATCGACGCCGTCATCGCATCGTCGTTGCGCTTCAGGTGGAATTGCGAGATGGTGCTCTGAACGTTCTGGTTGATCCGAAGGGCCATTGCTTACCTCCTTGTGAGTTCCACCGGACCCTCCTTGGCCCGGCGCGTGGGTACACGGGTCTGCGAATCGCCACTTGCATTACTTGAACTCTCCTTTCCAGAAGAGGGACGGTTGCGGGGTGCTCTCCCGCCTGGCTGGCGGGAGAGATCCGTTTCAGGTTTCACCTTGGGTGGTGTGACTGCGATCTGGGTGAATCGCATTGGGTCTTTGGTCGCGTCAGAAAAGCTGTTCATGGCCTACCGGAGGAGCCCGAGGACCACGCTGGGCTGCTGGTTGGCCTGGGCCATCATCGCGGTGGCGCTCTGCTGCAGGAGTTGCAGGCGGGCCAGTTGCGAGGCGGCCTTGGCGAAGTCGAGGTCGCGGATGCGGCTCTCGGACTGGGCGATGTTCTGGGACTGCACGTTCAGCACCGAGACGTGCCGCTCGAGCATGTTCATCTGCGAGCCGATGTAGTCCCGTTCGCTGCTCACGCGCTCGATCGCGCCGTCGATCGCCAGCAGGGCGACCGAGGCGAACGACGCGGACGATACCGTGATCTGGTCGGCGGCCACGCCGATCGCGGCGGCCCGCATGTCGTTGAGGCCGATGGTGGCTATGTCGCCGGCATTGGGGCCGATTTGCAGGGTGAAGAGCGCGGCGAAGGCCCCGCCATCAAGAAGCTTGTGGGTGTTGAACTCGGTCTTGGCGCCGATGCGGCTGATCTCGTCCGTGAGGATGTCGATTTCCTGCTCGATCGCGGACCGATCCGAGGCGGTGAGCGTGTCGGTGGCGGCCTCGACCACCAGTTCGCGCATGCGCTGCAAGATGGCATGCGTTTCGTTTAGGGCCCCCTCGGCCGTCCCCAGCAGGTTCATGCCGTCCTGGGCGTTGCTCGCGGCCATGTCCAGGCCGCGGACCTGCGCCCGCATGCGTTCCGACATGCCGAGCATCCCGGGATCGTCCGACGCGCGCTCGATGCGCAGTCCGCTCGAGAGCTTGCGGATGACGTTCTCGAGGGCGGAGTCGGTGCGCCACATGTTGAAGTGCGTGACGCGGGCGTTGACGTTGGTGTTGACCCTTAAACTCATAGCTTCGCCTCCTACGCCGCCGGGCGGGGCCCGGGGCGGTGCGGCCGAAAGTCGCGTCCCTGCTACCGCAGGAGCGCCAGTACGGACTGCGGCTGGGCGTTTGCCTGCGCCAGCATCGCCGTGCTCGATTGCGTGAGGAGCTGGTTTGTCGCCAGCCGCGAGGCGGCCGACGCCATGTCGAGATCGGTGATCCGGCTTCCCGAACTCGACATCTTGGCGTACATGACGCCGAGATCCGAGATCGAATGCTCCAGCCGGTTGATGGTGGAACCTGCGTTTCCGCGGAAACGCGAGAGCTTGTCCAGTGCCTCGTCGAGGCGGGAGATGGTCGCCGACGCCGTGGCGGCGTTGTCGACCGAAAGCTGCGTGGTCAGCACGCCGAGGTTGGCCGCGGAAATGGTGTCCAGCCGTATCTGGACTATCTCGCCGGCGTTCGCCCCTACCTGCAATGTCAGGCCGGAAGCCATGCTCCCGTCCAGCAACTTCTTCGTGTTGTACTGGGCGGCGTCGCCGATGCGCGTGATCTCGTCCGAGAGCCTGTGCAACTCCTGGGTCACGTGGTCGCGATCCGAGCCGGTGAGCGTGTCGTTGGCGGCCTGGACCGCCAGTTCGCGCATGCGCTGCAGGATCTCCTGGACCTCGCCCATGCTCGCCTCGGCGGTCTGGACGAGGTTGACCCCGTCCTGGGCATTGCCGGTCGCCTGGCCCAGGCCCCTGACCTGGCCCTGGAACTTCTCGGCGATGGCCTGGCCGGCCGCGTCGTCAGCGGAGCGATTGATCCGGAGACCGGACGAAAGCTCGGTGATCGAGCGACCCAAACGCTCGGTCTTGGTAGCCAGGACGGTATGAACGCTCCTGGCCACGACATTCTCGTGGACCCGAAGTCCCACAGGGAACCTCCTTGTCTGGGACACCGACGGATCCCTCCATGGATCCGCCCCAAGGGCAGCGAGTGTCGAACCCTGAACGATTCGACCACCCGTCAACCAGGCCGGCCTGAACTCCGTCTGGTTTTGTAGAGGCCTGAACTCCTCTACCTGTAATCATTATACCACTCGATCGGGCTAAAACATCGTCATCACGCGAAAGTCGGCTACATAACGCATCAATTTCGCTTGGTTCTCTCCGATTCCACCAAATAGCCGAAACACTCCGGGCGATCCGTCGGAATGGATCGCGCCGCCTCTCGCTCCGATCCTGGGACCCGGTTGCGATGGGGACATCGATACGGACTTATCCTGGCTGAGCTGGGTCAAACGTCATCCTGGAAAGTCGAGATGCCGGCCGGAGACCTGAACCTCCCGGCCCGTAGCATCGTGTGCGATCAACCGCGAGCCCGGAGTGTCTCGGCGATCGTCAAGCCAAAGGAAATGAGCCGGCGTGAGCCGGCTCGAAAAGAAGAAAAAGGAAATATCTACCGCAGCAGCGACAGGACGCCCTGCGGGCTGGCATTCGCCTGCGCAAGCATCGCCTGGCTGCTCTGCAGCAGGATCTGGTTGCGCGTGAGGGTGGACGCTTCCTTCGCCATGTCCAGATCGCGGATCCGGCTCTCGGAAGCCGACATGTTCTCCGCCTGGACGTTGAGGTTGGAGACGGTGTGCTCCAGCCGGTTGATGCTGGCGCCGATCTTGGACCGGTAGGCCGACACCTTGGCGAGGGCGGCGTCGAGGTTGGAGATCGTCGTGCTGGCGTTGCCCGGGTTGTCCACCGACAGTTGCGTCATGAGGACGCCCAGGGCGGCCGCCGTCGACGTATCGATCTTTACATTCATGATCTGACCGCTGTTGGCACCCACCTGGAACGTGAAGCCGTCCACCGCCGCCGTGCCGCCCGCGAGCAACACCTTGGTGTTGAACTGGGTCGCCGAGGCGATCCGATCGATCTCGGTCGTCAGGGCTTCCAGTTCGTCCCGGATGTTGTTGCGATCCGACAGGGTGAGGGTGTCGTTGGCCGCCTGGACCGCCAGTTCGCGCATGCGCTGGATGATGACGGTGGTCTCGTTGAGACCGCCTTCCGCCGTCTGCAGCAGGTTCATCGCGTCCTGGGAGTTGGCTGCGGCCTGATCGGTGCCCCGGATCTGCGAACGGAACTTCTCGGAAATCGCGAGTCCGGCCGCATCGTCCTGCGCGGCATTGATGCGGAGGCCCGACGACAACTTCTGCAAGCTCTTGCTGAGATTGGCGTCGTTAATCCCCATCAGCCGGTGGGAATCGATCGCGCTCAGGTTGGTGTTGATCCGAAGACCCATTGCTAACCTCCTTGTTCACCCAACGGAGCCTTCCGTGGCCCCTGCTTACCCGATACCGCGCCACCCAGCGCAGCATCCTACCACCGGCCGTTAACCCTGACGTGCCGGTCAGTCACACCTGGTAGGTTTTTTGCAATCGAACGGACCCGCGGTGGGTTTGAACCCTCCCATCTCCCCATCTGGCTGATGGGGTCCAACGTGAGGGCGGTTTTCTTATCTGAGTAGCGAGAGAATGGATTGCGGTGCCTGGTTGGCCTGCGCCAGCATCGCGGTACTGGCTTGCGAGAGCACCTGCGCTCGCGTGAGGACGGCCATCTCCTGCGCCATGTCGAGATCCCGGATGCGGCTCTCGGCCGACTTGAGGTTCTCGTTCTGGACCTGGAGGTTGAGGATGGTGTGCTCGAGGCGATTGATCATCGCGCCGAGCCTGGACCGGGTACTGCTCACCTTGGCCAGGGCCGTGTCGAGATTGGAGAGGGTAACCGACGCGTTGTACGCCGAGTCGACCGGGAGTTGCCCGATCTTCACGCCGAGCGCCGCGGCGGTCGCCGTGTCGATGACGACGTTCATCTCCTGCTTGTAGTTGGCCCCGATGTGCAAGGTGATGCCGCTCTGGGAGATCTTGCCGCCGAACAGCAGGTTCTGCGTGTTGAACTGCGTGGTCTTGGCAATTCGGTCCACTTCCGCGCTGAGTTCCGTCAACTCGTCGCGGATGATGTCGCGATCCTCGTCGGTGAGCGCATCGTTGGCCGCTTGCACGGCCAAGGTGCGCATCCTTTGCAGGATCGCCTGGGTTTCCTTGAGGGCGCCTTCCGCCGTCTGGATCAGCGAGATGCCGTCGAGAGCATTCTGCGAGGCCTGCGTGAGACCTCTGGTTTGCCCCCGCATTTTCTCGGCGATGGCCAGTCCGGCAGCGTCGTCTGCCGACCGGTTGATCCGCAAGCCCGAGGAGAGACGTGCGAGCGAGCCAGATAGCGCCTCGTCGTTTCGACTCAGGTTACGGTGGGCCAGCAGGGCGACGACGTTCGTGTTGATACGAACCGTTCCCATGCTTGGGGGCCTCCTTGAAGTGATCTTGGGAGTACCCCCGCGGGTCTATTCGATTGTCAAAGTCCTACCGTCATCTTTTTCGGCACGCGCGGAGTATAACTTTAGCCCGCCGACGAAAAAAGTTTTTCATGTCAAACATAACGCTGTTGACATAAGAAAAAGTAGGGCCGGCGTCTCCGCCGGCCCTCATGAATCGCGACGATCAGGCGCTTTTGGGCTGAATCTTCTTCAGCCGCCCGCGGGCCTGGTGGTGCTGGGGATTGATTTCCAGCGTCGTCTGGTACATCACCACGGCATCGTCGAAGTTGCCCAGGCCCAAGCAGGTCTCGCCCAGGACGTAGTACAGATCCGCGTTCTCGGGGGTACGGGCCTGCTGGCGCAAGAACCGATCCAGCGCGAGGTCGTACGCTTCCCACTTGAGGAAGACGCGGCCGAACGCCTCGTCCAGGGTCGGGACGATCTCGGTGAGGTGGCTGGAGTTGTTGACCACCGCCTCGCAGTCGTCGTACCGGGCGGCGATGAGCGCCAGGTCGAGCAAGCCCTGCCATTGCGCGGCGATTTGCTCCGGCTTGAACGTGGTGGCGGCGACTTCGGCCGGGTCCACCTTCTCGCCTCCCGCGAGCCGGGCGAAGATGGCGGCGGCCGCGAACTCGGCGTGGCGCGGCGAGTCGGGGTACCTGCCGGCAAAGCCTTCCAGCTGAGTGCGGCCGGCGGTGTAGTTGCCTTCCAGCACCTCGCAGACGCCGATCGCCAGTTCGGCCGAGCTCTGGCCGGGGTTGTTCGCAAGCTCGATGTCGAAGGCCTGGCGGGCAGCCTTGACGCGGCCGAGGCGCAGGTTGGCCTCGCCGATGAGGTAGTGCAGATCCACCTGGGACGCGTTGATCGCGGCCGCCTGCATCCAGGCGGCGATCGCCTCCTGCAGGTTGTTCTGCTTGAAGCAGACGCTGCCCAGGTTCAGCCAGGCCTGGAAGTTCTTCGGGTCGATCTCCAGCGCCGAGGTGAAGTGGCTCATCGCCTTGCTGGTGTCTTCTTCCTGGAGGTAGATGATGCCCAGGTTGGTGTGAATCTCGGAATTCGGGGTCGGCCACTCCTTCAAGGCGCGCTTGAGGTACTGCTTGGCGAGGGCAAGCCTGCCGAGCTTGGCGTAGCAGACGCCCACGGCGTTCGTGGCCTTGTAGGTCGAGACGCCGGGATCGGTGCCGCCGGCGAAGACCTGGCCGGCGTACTTCCGGCAGCCCTCGTAGATCTTGATGGCTTCCTCGTACCGCTCCATGCCGAGGTACACGTTGCCCCGGGTGAAGTGGAGGTCGGCGTACTGCGGGAAGCGCTTCAGGCCTTCGTCAGCCAGCTCGAGGGCATCTTCGAAGCGCCCGGTCTCGCGGATGAGATCCGTGTAGCTGAAGTAGAGGCTGGCGAAATACGGGATGGTGTTGGCATCGGGCAGGGGCCGCAGCAGCTCCAGCGACCGGCGATAGTGCCTCTCGGCCTCCGGAGCCCGGCCCAGCATCTTGTAGGTCTGCCCCAGGTTGAAGTGGCAGTACGGGTTCTCGGGCTCCTGCTTCTCCTGCTCGAGCAGGATGCGCAGGTTGCGCTCGTTCTTGTTGCGATCCTCGACGTGCTTCTTGAGGTAGCCCTTGTGGATGATGCGGATGGCGCTCGCCTCGTTGGGCAGGCCGGTACGCTGCGCCGACGGGAGCATCTGCTCGTGGATGATGCCCTCGTAGCGCATGTCGGGCCGGTTCTGGAAGAACCGGAAGATCATGGCCATCTGCTTGCCCTCGCCGGGCCTGCTGCCCAGGAGGTTCTCGATGATGCAGGCGTATCCGACCTTGGTCTTGTCGCGAGACACCCGGCGGATCTCGTTGATGCTCTCGGGCGTGATGGTCTCGTCGGCATCCAGCACGAGGATCCAGTCGCAGGTGGCGAGTTCGATGGACTTGTTGCGCGCGGTGGCGAAGTCGCCGTTCCACTCGTGGTAGCCGATCTTGGCGCCGAACTTCCGCGCGATCTCCACGGTGCTATCGGTCGAACCCGTGTCGACGATGCAGATCTCGTCCACCGCGCCCTGGACGCTCTGGAGGCATTCCTCGAGGAAGATCTCTTCGTTCTTGACGATCATGCAGAGCGAGACGGTCGGCAGGCGGGTATCCAGCAGCTTGCGGATGCTCTCGACCTCGGCCGGTTCGGGCAGGTCGCGGCCTTCGCGGACCATGCGGATGCATTCGAGCTGGTTCTCGCGGGCGGTGGCGTGCTCGGGACTGAACTCCTGCGCCTTCTTGAACGCCAGTTCGCCCGTCTTGGCCCAGCCCACCGCGAAGAGCGCGACGCCCAGCACGTTGTAGGCGTCGCCGTTGAATGGCGCCAGTTCGATGGCTCGCTTCCCCGCGAGGATGGCCTTGTCGTGCTGCCCTAGCTGCGCGAAGATCGTCGCGATCTGGAGGTACGCTTCCGGATCCTGCTCGTTGAGCTCGAGCGCCGAGTACAGCGCCTGGGCGGCCTTCTCCAGATCGCCGGCGTTGTAGGCGCGATGTGCCTGGAGCTTGAATTCGGCGCTGGTGCGAGCGTCCGTGACCTTCGCGATCTTAAGGCCCATTCGTAACCTCCATCCCCTATCTGAGATTCCAATTCATTATGTCGGCAGCCACGCGCGGAGCTTTAGAGAGGATGTCGATGTCGACGCGGGCCACTCGGGCGACGCAGTCGCCCGAGCGATCCAGTGCCGCCAGCAGGGCGGCCTCCGCCCCACCGACATCCTCGCCGGCCTCCACGATCAACAACTCCGGACTGTCCTGGGTCCGCGTCCGGATGTAGTCCAGCACCCCCTCGATCCACCCGGGATCGGCGGTCCCCAGGCGATACAGCCGCGGTTCGACCAGCGGCACCCGGTGAGCGGGCGAATCGAAGCAAATGCTCGCCGTCCCGGCCGGGTCGCGAAACGGCCGATCCGGGTCGAATCCCCATTTCTGGCCGAAGCGGTCCCAGCCCTCGCTGATGGCGCGCTTGTAGCTCGCATCCACGCCGTCGGCCTCGCGGCCCATCGCGATGAAGGTGCGGCTGCCGAAGTGGTGGACGAAGACCTCTCCGGCGACGGCGACTCCGAACCCCGCGATGCGGGCGCGCAGGCAGTAGTCGTCGTCCTCGAAGTTACCGTTGCCGAAAACCGGGTCGAACCCGCCGATGCGATCCACCACGGCGCGGCGCAGCAGCATGCAGAACCCGACGATGCGTGGCACCACCAGGATCTCTCCGGTATGCTCCCTGCGCCACGCGGCCGCAAACTCCTGCATCTCGTCGAGATCGTCGTCGTATGGAACGTCCCGTACGCGCTGCGGCCCCGCGATGTAGTTGCACATGGGCCCGACGACCCCGATTTCCGGGGAGGCATCAAGGGCACGTAGCAAGCCCGCGAGCCAGCCGTCAGTGACCACCGCGTCGTTGTTGAGCACGCAGACGGTGTCGCCGCGCGCTACCGCGAGGCCCGCATTCACGCCACGCGCGAACCCGGTGTTCCGCAGCAGCGGCACCGGCCGGATCCGGGGATCGGCCGCGGCGAGTCCCTGGGCCCACGCCAGCGTGTCGTCCGGGGAGCCGTTGTCGACCAGGATCAGCTCCCAGGGCACGTCACCGGTGCGCTCCCGGATCGACGCCACGCACAGGTCGGTGTAGGCGCGCTCCCCGTAGCAAGGGATGACGATGGATACCAGCATCCGTTACTGCCCGGCCTCCCGGACCGCCGTGTTCGGGGGCACGCATCCCGCGCGACTCTCGCTCCCGCGCGGCCCGGGCTCGGAGCATGACTCGCCGGTGCCGCTCGCCCAGGCCCGCAGCGCCGGCTCGTCAGGCCGCTCCAGGGCCGGCCGCCCGAGCAGGCGCGCGAGGTGCCCGACGACCGGATCGCACGCGTCGCCGCTCAGCGCGACGCCCTGCACGGTCGCGATCAGGTCCGCCAGGAGGAAATCCTCTTCCATCACCAGGACATCCGGCGTGGCATCCCCGGCAAGCAGGTCCTCGAGCCGTTCCAGCGCGACGCGGGGCGGGCGCGGCACCACCAGGGCGACCGGGGAAGCGGCATCGAACGCCGCCGCGAAAGCCGTCACGACCGCTTCCCAGGCCGGGTCCTCCCAGTCCGGGGCGATCAGCAGGTTGCGCTCGCGCAGGCCGTCCACGCCCACGGGCGTCGCCTCGAAGCGGAGATCGGCCGGCGCCGGCAGCGGTACGTGCAACTCCTCGAGGTCGAAGCAGCGGCCGACCTGGGCGTAGTGGACCAGCATGGCGGTCAGCTTGGGCTTGCCGGCCTGATCCAGCCAGACGCCCCACTTGTCCATGAAGAACTTCTTGTTCTTTTCCATGAGTTCCGAGTAGTCGAGGCTCGCGCGCTTGCGCTCGCTCTGGAACGTCTGCGAACCGAAGTGGTGGACGAAGCAGTCGTCGGCGACGAACACGCGGTAGCCGGCGATCTGGGCCCGCAGGCAGTAGTCGTCGTCCTCGAAGTTGCCGGTGCCGAAGCGCGGGTCGAGGCCGCCTATCTGCCGCACGACCTCGCCCCGGATCAGCATGCAGAACCCGATGGCCACGTCGTCGAATGAGCCGCGGCCGGCATGGCGCCTGGCCCAGGAAATGGCGAACGGTTGCAGTCCCTGGAGCGAACCGGTGTCGTAGGGCACCTCCTTGACCAGTTGGGTGCCGGCGACGCAGTTGGTGCGGGGCCCGACGATGCCCACGGCGGGATCCCGCAGCGGCCGCAGCAGGCGGGAGAGCCAGCCGTCGGTGACCACGACGTCGTTGTTGAGCAGGACGATGTGGTCGCAGCGCGCGGCTGCGATGCCCTGGTTGCAGCCGGCCGCGAAGCCGGCGTTGGTCTCGTTGAACACCAACGTGACGTGGGGCCGGTTGCGGGCGTAGTCGCGCAGGAACTCCCGCGTGCCGTCGGTCGAGGCGTTGTCGACGATGATGACTTCGTGCTCCTCGCGGGTGTAACGCTCGATCGCGTAGAGGCAGAGTTCGGTGCACCAGAGGGTGTTGCGCGTCAGGATGACGATGCTGGCGGACTCCGCGCTCGTCTCGGGCCGGAATCCGCAGGCCCTCCGCAGTATCTCGGGCGTCGCCGCCGGCAGGTGGGGCGCTTCGGCCGGGGCGCCGGGCCCGATCATGACGACGTCGGCAGCCGCGGCCCCGGGGGCGCCGGCATCTTGCCGGCTCCCGGCAGGCAGCACTTCGATGTCCGGGATTTGCTCGAGATCTCGCCCGGCCGCGAGAATGCGTGCCCCGACCAGATCCCCCAGCACTCCGGCATCCTCGCCGTAGATCCGCAAGCTCACCGGATCGGCCGGTTCGAAGGCCGCCAGATAAGCATCGACCGGCTCCTCCCAGCCGCCCCGCGTCGCATCGAGGCCGAACACCGTGGGAGCGGGGCCCCAGAGATCCAGGTCCGGGCAATACCAGCTCATGCCCCAGAGTTCGGTCGAGGTGGGGACGCGACCGCGGCCGTAGTGGGCTTCGAGCTTGCGCGCCAGGACGTTCGCCGACTCGCGGGACAGGCGCCTGATGCGGCCGGCCGGCTCGGACTTGAAGGACACCTGGCCCTCGTGGCCGACGTAGACGTTGGTCGCCACCATGAGGCGGTAGCCGGCCAGCTTGAGCCGCCAGCAGATGTCGAGATCGTCCATGCCGAGGAACAGGTCCTTGTCCAGCGGGCCGATTTCCTCCAGCACGATTCGCGGCAGCATCATGCAAAAACCGATGAGGAGCGGCGCCTCCACCCCGAGCGACTTTTCCGGCAGCAATGCGTGGATCTCGTGCGTGTTGAGGCCAGACAGGCGCTCGTCGGGGACGTAGTACTGCACCTTCTGCTTGCCGGCCACCCAGGCCGAGGTGGGGCCGACGGCGCCCACGCGGCTCACCAGCGGATCCCCGCGGAACTGGGCGCGCATTCGCTCCAGCCACTCCGGCGTGACCACGGTGTCGGGATTGAGCAGGACCAGGTACTCCCCGGTGGCCGCCCGCATCCCGACGTTGGCGCCTTCGGAGAATCCCAGGTTGCGCGGGCTCTTCATGACGCGCACCCGCGAATCGCGCTCACCAAACGCCTCGGCGATCTCGACCGACCGATCCCGGGACGCGTTGTCCACGACGATCACCTCGTCGGTCCGCCCCAGTGTGCCGAGCACGCTCGCGAGACACGTCGCCAGGGTGCTCTCGGAGTTGTAGCTCACCACGATCACGCTGTAGGTGGCCGCGCTCCCGGTGATCATGGCCTCGTAGCGCGGGTTGTCGGGCAGGAGCTTCGCCGCCCAGCGCTCCTTGAGCCGTTCCCAGTTCCTGGTCTCGGCCTCCTTGCGGCCGAAACTTGCACCCTCCTCGTGCAGCACCACCGAACTCGGGGTGTAGCGGACCCGGTAGCCCCTGGCTCGCGCCTTGAGGCACAGGTCGACGTCCTCGTAGCCGTTGGCGAAGCCCTCGTCGAAGCCGCCGAGTTCCTCGAAACGCTCGCGCGAAATCGCCATGCATGCGGCGGTGACGGCCTGGAAGTCGCGCTCCTGGTTCACTATCGCACTATCCTCGGCCTTGTAGAGCCAGTGGAACGGGCAGGCCTCCAGCCCCAGGGTCACGCCCGCATGCTGGATGCGGCCGTCCGGGAAGATCAGCTTCGCGCCTGCGATGGCGGTGCGCGGCACGTCGCCCAGGGCCGCGAGCAGCGCTTCCAGCCAGCCGGGCCGCGGCATGGTGTCGTTGTTGAGGAAGACGAGTACTTCGCCTCTGGCGGCCTCGGCGCCCTGATTGCACGCCCTTGCGAAGCCCAGGTTCTCGTCGTTGCGGATCACCCGGCAGTCGCCGTCCAGATCGGCCAGGAACTCCGCCGTGCCGTCGGTCGAGCCGTTGTCGATCAGGACCACTTCGTAGTCGAGGTCCTCGGGCGTGTTGGCGGCGAGTGCTTCCAGGCAGCGCTGCGTCATGTCCACGCGATTCCAGCAAGGGATGACGATGCTGACCGCGAACGCGCGCTTGGCCGGGATGGCTGGGATGCCCCCGGACACGCGGATCGTGACGTCGGCGCGCGGCAGGATCGGGCCGCGGCCCGCCTGGAGCCTGGCGTAGGCTTCGAGCGTCGCTTCCGCCGCCTTGTCCCAGGTGTACTCGGCCAGGATCTTCGCCCGGAGGGCCTCCCGCCGGGGGGCGTCTGCCGCGTGGTTTTCCCACGCGGCCAGGACGGCCCGGCGGATGCCCACGACGTTGGCCGGATCGGCGTAGTAGGCGGCGTCGCCGAAGTACTCGCGCTCGGCTGCCCTGTCGCCCGTGACCAGGGCGCAGCCCGCCACGGCCGCCTCGAGGTTCGCCAGGCCCGGCGTCTCGAACCACGACGGCAGGGCATGCACGCGGGCGGCGGCGTAGGCCGAAGCCAGCATGGCGTGATCGAGGTGGTCGATGACGAGTGCGTCCGGGGGCAGCAGCGAGCGCACCAGGCCCTCGTAGTCGGGGAAGGGCCGGTTGCCCGCCAGGACGAGCGGCAGGCCCGTCCCCGCCAGGGCGGCGGCCAGGAGGGCGAGGTTCTTGCGATCGTCCCAGCGAGCCGCGACGAGCACGAAATCCCGCACGCCGTACTTCGCGACGAACGGCGCCGGATCGGCTTGCGCGAAGACGGCGGGATCCAGGCCGTTCGGCACCACGTGGTAAGGCACGGGGGGGATGTCGAGGGACGAAAAGAGGTTCTGCGCCTCGGCGTGGCTGTTGGGCAGCAGCAGATCCACGCTCCGCACGACCTCCTCCTGGGCCGCCTGGTAGGCCTCGCTGCCGGCGACGGGCGTGTTCCAGGCCTGGCCGCCGACCACCACGTCCCGGTTCGCCAGGCCCGCGAGCAAGGTGGCACGGGCTTCGGGCGTCCCGGAGAACGCGCCCCGGATCACCTGCCTCGCCCAGTCGAACTCCTTGTGATCCCAGAAGATCGTCGACAGGGCGATGGGTACGCCGGCCTTGCGCAAGGAATGCACCTGCCTGAGCTGGATCTCGGGATTCTGGAGATTGAAGACGTGAATGGCGTCATACGATCCGATGCCGTCCGGTTCCTCGGCCAGAGAGACGACCACCTCGACGCCCCGGCTCTCGAGGGCCGCCTTGGTGGCCAGCATCTGCACCGTATCGCCGCCCGGAAGCGAGAAGGCTTCGGGCCGGTTGACCATCAGGATCTTGCGAATGGGCGCCAATTCGGTCTCCTAGCTGTGGTGGTCAGGCGGCTTCGGGAAACGCGGGCGCCGCGGCGCGCAGCGCCTCCGGTGCGATGCGGTTGACGATCGCCAGGCCGCAGGCCTCGGCCTCGCGCAGGAAGGTGGGGTGGCCCAGGTCCACGAAGACCTGGCATGCGGTGTAGAGGCCGCCGGCCCGGCTGGTGGTCAGGGCGTGGTCCACGAGGACGACGTCGGGGATGCGTTCCGGATCGTAGCCCAGGGCGTCGATGAAGGCCATGATGCGGTCGGCGCTTCCGGCCTCCTCGGGGTCGGTCCTGAGGACCAGGGTCACGTCGTCGGTGGGCCGGAAAGCCCCCAGGTACGCCGCGAGCAGCTCCTGCCACCCCTCGCCCGCCCAGTCGGGCCTGGCCAGGAAGTTGCAGCCGCGCAGGCCCTCTATTTCCACCGGGGCGACGCCGGGGCCGAAGCGCACGGGATCCAGGTAATCGGCGCCGAAGCGGCGCGGCACGCGAGTCGCCAGGGCGTGCAGCCGCTCCTCGTACATGGCCGCGACGTGGGCCCAGGTGTAGCCGGCGACGATGCGCTCGCGGCCCCTGGCGCCCATGGCGCGCGCCTCGGCCGGGTTCGCCACGATGCGCTTGAGGTAGCGGGCGATCGCGACGACGTCGGGTTCGCAGAGCGTGTACTCGATCGCCGGGGGCGGGAGGTAGCGGATCTGCGCGCCGTACTCCTGGGCCGGCACCAGGTAGGTCGTCGTGGCGTCGCAGAAGTCGAGGCAGGCGCCGAAGTCGCTGGCGATGACGCCCAGGCCCGATGCCATGGCCTCCGCGATGGGCATGCAGAACCCCTCGGCGCGGTAGGGCATCACCAGGGCGTCGCACGCGCGGTAGAGGGCGGCGATCTCGTCGTCGCTCAGATCCTGCTCGATGACCTCTATTTCGGGCGTCTCGGGCAGGGCGCGGAGGGCGGCGATCTGCTCGCCGATGGGCGAGTCCTGATAAAACGTGCCGATGCCGCTGGACTTGATCACCAGGCAGACGTCGTCGTGGGCCTTGAACGCCGCGACGTAGGCCTTGAGCACGGCATCGATGCCCTTGCGCGGTATGGTGCCACCGACGAAGAGGAACCGCGTGCCCTTCCCGGTCGCGAGCGGGTATCGCGGGCCGTCGGGCCGGTACCGCCGCGTGTCGACGCCGTTGGGGATCACCACGATGCGCTCTTCCGGGATGCCGACCTTGACGAAGGCTTCCTTCGAGTAGGTGGAAGGCGTCCAGATCTCGTCCACGCCGGCCTTGATGGGCGCGATCCACTCGGCCGGGATGCAGCCGTACTCCCAGGGTTGCAGCAGCACCCAGGCGCCGCTGGCCGGCGGGTCCCACCTGGGCGGCCACATGTGCCGCACGTGGACCTTCGCGGGCATGCCGAGCGCGCGCCCGTGCGCGGCCTCGAGGGCTTCGAGTACGGGGTTGCCGTCGGGCAGGAATTGCGGCGGCTCGTAGGGCACCAGGGACAGGCGGATGTCGGGGCTTGCCAGGAGCGCCGAGCAGACCTCGCGATTGATGTGCGACAGGCTGTGGTAGGCGAACTGCGTGCCTTCCCAGGTCACGGTCGTGGGCGTCGCGACCTCGGCGTAAGTGCCGTCCTCGCCGGCGTACAGGTCCTCCAGGCGCGAGACGTAGGTCTCGAAGCTGATCGGCGCCGCGATGTTGCGCTGCCACTGGGCGACCGTCTCTGGCCGATCGATGATCTCCTGCATCCTCCGGGCCAGGGAGTCCGCGTCCCGCGCCGCGAAGACGTCGCCGGTCAGGCCCGGCGCCAGGAATTCCGGAATGCCTCCCATCTCGGCGCCGAGCACGGGCACGCGGGCCGCGAGGCATTCGTTGACCGCCAGGGGCGCGTTGTCGTACCAGATGCTCGGGATGATCGCCACGTCGGTGCTCCGCAGGATGTCGGGCATCTCGTCGTAGCTGTAGGGCCCCATGTGGCGCACGACGCCGCGAGGATCCAGGCTCCGGTAGAAGTTCTGCAACGCGGGTGCGCCGTCCCCGTGGACGCGCACCTCGAACTGCCCGCGCAGCGTCTGCGCGGCCGCGACCAGCAGTTGCACGCCCTTGTGGTACAGCGCCGAGCCGATAAACGAGAAGACGACTCCCGCCCGGGGGGCTCGCGGCGGCCGCTTCGCGCCGACTTCGGCCCAGAGGCGGTCGGCCTGCCGGTGGCCCTGGTAGAAGACCCGCACCCGGTCGGCGGGAAAGCCGTTGCCGACCAGGACGTCCCTGACGGCGCCCGAGACCGCCAGGCACGTCAGGCCGCTCTCGATGAAGAGATCCCGCAGCCTGGCGCGGCGCTCGGCGTAGGCCTCGTGGTTGTCGGGGTGCCCCGCGCACTCGCCGCAGCGGGCGCCCGTGCCGGGTCCCTCGCAGAGGGTCATGTCGCCCTGGAAGAGGTAGAGGCGCGGGCAGACCAGCCAGTAGTTGTGGGGGGTGAAGAAGCCGCGCAGGCCCCGCCGGCCGATCTCGCCGGCCAGGGCCGCGCCGAGGTTGTGCAGGTTGTGGACGTGCACGACGTCGGGCCGGAACTCGTCGAGGACTTCGCGAAACGCCGCCGTGATCGGCGGGTCCTCGATCTCGCGCAGCGGATCCGAGAGGTCGGTGAAGACGTGCGGCCGGTTGAACAGCCCACGCAGCAGGACGCCATCTTCCTCGTGCCGGTGCAGGTGATAGGGCGGCTTGTCGGGCATGGGCGCCACGCCGGCGTAGAAGACGCAGACCTCGTGGCCCCTGGCCACCAGTTCCTTGGCGATCGACCGCGGCAGGATGGTCCCCCCGCCCGACTCCGCCCACCCGTACATGACCATCAGGATCCGCTGCCCAGCGCAGGCTTTCGTGCCGGCCCCGGAGCGGCTTTCCGCATCGACGGTGAACCCGTCGTCCCGGGTGGGGCCGGCCTCTGTGCCGGCCCCAGGGAGAATTTCCGCCTCGACCTGGAACCCGTCGTCCCGGGTGGGGCCGGCCTCTGTGCCGGCCTCGGGGAGACTTTCCGCCTCGACCTGGAACCCGTCGTCCCGGGTGGGGCCGGCCTCTGTGCCGGCCTCCGTGCCGCCGAACAACCTGTCCGCCAGCCCCGGATACCCCCGCTTGGTCAGAAGTTCGTGCGCCAGCACCTTCGCCTGCTCGTCGGCACCAGGCGCATCCCAGTCGATCTCGGGCACCAGTTCCCGCAAGGTCCGGTAGCGCGTCGCCATGCGTTCGAGGATGGTCGCGACCTCGGCCCGTTCCAACGCCTTGTTGCCCTCGTCGCTGAAGTTCCCGCCATGGCGCCGGTACTCGAGCAACGGGAGCGGCAGGTGCAGGAAGCGCCAGCGCGCGCTGGCTCGCAGCCAGAAATCGAAATCGTTGCACATGGGCAGGGCCAGGTCGTACCCGGCCACCTCGTCGTAGACCGCCCGGCGTACCATCGTGGACGGGTCGATCAGGTTGTTGCAGACGCGGAAGAAGAGCTTGTCCAGGTCTTCCTTGGAGTAGTCGAGCGACAGCCAGCGCCCGATGACGCGCCCGTGCCGGTCGATCGTGACGGCGTCCGAATGGACCACGCCCACGTCCGGGTGGCGTTGCATGGCCGCAACCTGGAGTTCCAGCCGGTACGGGTTCATGCGGTCGTCGTGGCCCAGGCGCGCGAGGAGTTCCCCGCGCGCTTCGGCCACGGCCCGGTTGTAGGTATCCGGAATGCCGCTGTGCTCCTTGGAAATCCAGCGGATCCGCGGATCGCGGTACCCGAGAACGATGTCGGCCGTGCCGTCGGTCGACCCGTCGTCCACCACCACCACTTCGAAGTCCTGGAAGGTCTGCGCGAGGACGCTGTCCAGCGCCTCCCGGATGTAGCGGGCGCTGTTGTAGGTGCTAACCAGGACGCTGACCAGCATCGGCGATGACCTCCCCGGCGCCGCCCGGAGCAGGAGCCGGAGCGCGCGCCGGTTATGTCATCGGCAAGATCCCCTCACTTCTTCAGGCCCCGCCCGGCAGTCCGGCCGAGCCCCCCCCCCG
>Ga0194120_10005955_pt1 | contig 17543 bp, 8 predicted proteins | sample TA2MahCa65mmetaG_FD_148642 | JGI IMG/M metagenome (GOLD analysis project Ga0194120, IMG submission 148642) | Freshwater microbial communities from Lake Tanganyika, Tanzania - TA2015019 Mahale Deep Cast 65m | ecosystem: Environmental > Aquatic > Freshwater > Lake | place: Tanzania: Lake...
TTCGCGCCGGGTTCCGGCGCGCAACAGGGCCGAGGTACTTCCGGCCGCGGCTGCGGCCGGACGCGGGGGTGAGCGCGCATGGGCGCGCGAGGGGGCTGCGAGCCCCCTTCACGCAACGAGCAGCTAGGAGCCTGTCGGACTATCGTCCGACTGGCTCCGTGCTGGTTGCGATCGGGGCAGCGACCAAGAACTGCCTGAAGTAAATTCAGGCAGTTTCGGTCGCTGGCAGGCCGCAGCCGCGGCCTGCCTAGGAGCCTGTCGGACCAATCCGCTAAGTCATTGAAATTACATCAGCGCCTCACATCGAGACTTGAGTATTTTCAATAGGTTGTAAGACCTCGGTCCTGCTTCTCCGACAGGCTCTTGGAGGAACGGCCGTTGCGCCGCTGCCGACATGTGACGCACAATTGCCCGGCTGCGCGGGACCGGCCGCGCGCATCCGCCGCCCACCCCCGAAGCTTCCGCCGCGAATGCCCCCGCGCGGCCAAGGCCAGAGATGCGCTGCCACCGCTGCGGCCACGAAAACATCTCGTCGTTCCGCTTCTGCGAGGTGTGCCTTGCGCCCTTGCGCAACGACTCCGGGCCCATCGCGCGCAGCGACCGGCCGGTGGACGTCATCGGCCAGTTCTTCGCCGACGCCGACCTGCTGGAACAGGGCTCCGCCGACACGTCGCGTGGCACGGTGACGCCGCAGGGCTTCGACCTGCCCTGGAAGGCGCCGAGCGAATCGTCGCTGCTGCTTTTCGCCCGCGAGCGCGAGGCCCGCCAGGTCGCCGACCATGCGCTCGAGGCCCTGCGCGGCCGGCGCCTCGCCGCGATCACCGTGCAAGGCGAGGCGGGATCCGGCCGCTCTACCGTGCTGGGCGCCGTGCGCGATCGAGCAGTCGCTGAGCTGGCGGGTGCGCGGGTGTTGGCGGTGACCGCCCAGGGCTGCGTGCGCGCCTATGCGCTGCTCGAGCGCCTGCTGCGGTTGCGCTTCGACATCGGTGATTTCCTGGCAGGCACCATCGCCGGCGAGCGCTTCGAGCGCACCGTCGAGGCGCTGTACGCCGACCCGGCCGGTGCCGAAATCGCCCGCACCTGCGGGCCGATGCTGGGATTCCAGTTCTGGAACGACCATGACATCGACTTCCTGGACCGCGCAGAGCAGGCGCAGCGGGCACACGAAGCGCTGCATGGCCTGTTGCACAAGGTGCTGGCCGACCCGCCGACGCTCATCTTGGTCGACGAAGCCGGCGAGGCCGATCCCGAGAGCTTGGAGGCCATCGCCAAGCTGCTGGCGCAGGCCCCGGAACTGCCGGTTGCCGTGGTGTTCGCCACCGACCGGCGCGGCGCCGTGCGGCACACCTGGTTGGCGGAGCGGCCGATCCTCGATCTGGCGCCGCTGCCGCCCACCACGGTGCGCGACCTCGCCCGCCGCGCGCTCGACGGGGTGCAGGGCGTGGGCGATGGCCACCTCGACGCGCTGGTCGACCTGGGCAGCGGCCGGCCCGGCCGGGTGCTCGCGGCCATCGAAGCCTTGCACAAGCGCGGGGCCATTGCCTTGCAGGAAGGCACGTGGCGCCTCGACGACGCGATCTGGCGCCGCGAATTGCCGGCCCACGACCTTTTGGCGGCGCGCGGCGGCCGGCTCGACGGGCTGGACGACTTCCAGATGGCGGTGGCGACCGCGGCGGCGGTGTTCGGCGCGCATTTCTGGGCGGGCGGCGTGGTGGCACTTCTGCGCGGCGAGGCGGCCGACCACGATCGCAAGGGCGCGCGCACCGTCGACGAACTCGGCCGCGACAAGCTGCCCGACCGCGTGGGGCGGGCGGTGCAGTTCCTGGTCGATCGCGGGGTGGTCGCGGCTGAACCGCAGGCGCTGCTGCCGACGGAGAACCCGCATCGGTTCGTCGATGAGGCCGATTGCGCGTCGCTCTTGGAACTGCTGGAGCCCGCGCAGCGCCAGCGCTACAGCCAGCAAGCGGCCGTGTGGCTGCAGATGGTGTCGACGGAACGCACAGGCGACCTGGCAGAGATCCTGGCGCCGCTGTGGCTGCTGGCCGGCGACCGCGTGCATGCCGCCCACCTGTACCTGCGCGCCGGCAGCCGAGCCTTGGACGAGTACCGCAACGCGACCGCGCGCGCGCTCCTGGACAAGGCCCGCGACCTCGCGCCGCAGCACCTGGCCCACGTGCACGCCGAGGCGGCGTTGGGTCTGGGCCGGCTGTACGAGATCGACGGCCAATGGGCGCAGGCAGAGGCCCTGTACCGCGACGCGCTCGAACTTGCCTGGAAACTTCGCGCGCGCATCCGCGGCGCCCGAGCGCTACAGCACCTGGGGCGCATGTTCCGCACCCAGGGCAAAGCGGTGGCGGCCATCGACCACTTGGCGCCCGCGCTGCGGCTGTACGAGGCGGCGCAGGACCTCAAGGGCCTGGCCTCGGCGTGCGACGACATCGGCAGGGCCTACTGGACGGTCGGCCGGCTCGACCCGGCGCAGCAGTTCCTCAAGCGCGCGGCCCAGTACCGCGAGAAGATGGGCGATCGCGCGGGCCAAGCCTTTACGCTGTGCAGCCTCGGTATCGTGCTGTTGTCCAAGGGCCGCCTGGAGCAGGCGCTCACCTATCTGGACCGCGCGGTCGAGCTGCAGCGCAGCCGCAACAACCTGGGCGGCCTGACCGAGGCGCTGAACGCGCTCGGCGTTTGCCACATCACCGCCGGCCACCACGAACTGGCGGTGGGCGTGATGCAAGAGGCGCTGGGGCTGGCGCAGCGCGTCGGCAATCGCCGGTGGGTGGCGCTGCTGCAGAACAACCTGGGCGAAGTGCTGGGTCTGCTCGGTCGCGCCGACGAGGGCGAGGCGCTGCTGTATCAGGCGGTCGAAGGCGCCGGGAAGCTGGCCGACAACGCGCTCTTGTCCGACGCCGCGCGCAATCTTGCCGTGGCCGCACGCGGCCGCGGCGACACCGATCGGGCGATCAAGTGGGCGCGCCGGTCTGTCGCGGCGGCCGGTGCCAGCGACATGGTCCGCACCCGCGCTTTTGCCCACAAGACGCTGGCCGAGATCCTGGGCGACGCTGGCGACGATCCGGCGGCGCTTGACGCGTGGGACAAGGCCGCGGAATGGTTCTCCAAAGCCGGCGAAGTCCGCGAGCTTGAGGCATGTCTGCAGGCCCACGCGGCCTACCTGATGCGCCTGGGCCGATCTGAACCGGCGGCTGAACTTCTGCGGCGCGTCGAGCGTCTCGAGTCCGGGGCCGCGACCTGATCCCGCTCGATGGCCTGACATGACGCGCGTGTCACGCGGTTGACGCGCAGATCGCCGTTGGCCAGCGACTTGGGGCCGACCCGACCTCGCGATTTCGTCCCCTTGGCCGCGCCTGCGCGGGGATCGCCCACTTGGCAAGATCCTTGCATAGGCTATTGCGGTGGCGCGCCCGTTCCCCGGCGGGCACCCACGCGCGGCCGTCGCCGCCCTGGCCCGTGCCATGTCCACAGCCTCCGCACCTTCGGGCGCCCACGTGGCGCGACCGCAACCGGCCGTGAGGGCCCACGGCAGCAGGTTTGCCGTGCGCAGGCCCCGGCCCTTGTCCAACCCAACCAGCGGCGACCGCCGCCTCGGCAGGCCCACCATGCAAGACCAGCGCGATTCTGGCGAGTTGCCGATCGATCCACTGGGAGACCTTGACCTGTCGGAAGGGCCGTTCATCTCCGGCCTGCACGTGGTCGACAACGCCTACCGCAGCTCCGGCATCCGAGATTCGGGGGTGCGGGAGTCTGGGGCCCGCGACTCGGGCGGCTACGACGGCGATTTGCGGCGCGGCCGACGCGGGCCCGAAGGCGAAGACCACGAGCAACACTTGGACTCGACCGTGCTCTACTTGCAGCACATCGGTCGCGTGTCGCTGTTGTCGCGCGAGGGCGAAGCGGACGTGGCCCGGCGCATCGAAGACAGTTCGGCCGACATCCTGGAGATCCTGGAGCGGGTGCCGTACACGCGGTCGTACATGACCACGCTGCCGGTGGAGATGGCGACCGATCACGATCTGCTGCGCGAATGGACCGACGTCGAATGCTGGCGCGACCGCGACGCGCGAATCACGACGCTGGCCCGCGCCGAGCGCTTTCGCGAGCGCGTTGCGGCGCTGGACGCCGAGATCGAGGGGTTGCGGGGCGAGCGCGGCGAGGCGGTCGAGCGCACCCCGGCCCTGAGCCAGTCGATGCGCTGCAAGTACCGGACTTTCTGGGAGGATCGCACCGGAGAGCGCCTGGTCGGCCGCGCGTTGGATGTCCTGCAGGACAAGGCCAAGGAGCTGGTCAAGGCCGAGCACAACTTGCGCAAACTGTGCGCGGAGGCTGGCCTTTCGCGCGAAGAAGTGGCGGCGCTGCAGGCTGCGAATGCCAAGCCCAAGTCCGACGGCGCCGGAAAGAAGCAGGCGTCGGCCATTCGGGCCTTGGAGCAGGTCGAGGCCCTGGCCCTGGCCTATGGCGGGCCGGCCGAGCAGGCCAGCCGCGACATGCGCAAGGTCGCCGCAGCGCAGCGCAACATCAGCGAGGCCCGCAGCGTCATGATCCAGGCCAACCTGCGGTTGGTGGTGTCGATCGCCAAGCGGTATCTCAACCGCGGCATGCAACTGCTCGACCTGGTGCAGGAAGGCAACATCGGTCTCATCAAGGCAGTCGAGAAGTTCGAGTGGCAGCGCGGCTACAAGTTCTCGACCTATGCGACCTGGTGGATCCGCCAGTCGATCACGCGATCGATCGCCGATTCGGGGCGCACCATCCGCATCCCGGTGCACCTCATCGAGGCGCTGAACCGCATCTTGCGCGAGCGCGCCGCGCTGGAGCAGCAACTGGGCCGCGACCCGACCACCGAGGAGATCGCGACCCGCTGCGAGCAGCCGATCGATCAGGTCGAGACCATCTTGCGCATGGTGCGGTCGCCGCTCAGCCTGGACGCCCCTGTCGGCGAAGACGACGCGCAACTTGTCGATTTCGTTGAGGACCATAATGCCGTCAAGGGCATCGACGCCTGCCTGAGCAAGGACGTGACCAGCCAGACCCGGCGGGCGCTGACCAAGCTGCACCCTCGCGAAGAGGCCGTGCTCAAGCTGCGCTTCGGCATCGGCACCGACGAGTGCCTCACCCTCGAACAGGTCGGCGAGATGTTCAACCTGACCCGCGAGCGCATCCGCCAGATCGAGACCGGCGCCTTGCGCAAGCTGCAGGCCCCTGGCAGCCGCGACGCCCTGGCGCACCTGCTCGAAGCGTAGGCTCGCCCCGGTCCCGACCCGCGGGTGCGCAGACCGTGACATGGCTGTCAGGGTGCGCAAGTCTTGCGCCATTTCCGCGGTTTCCTTGACAGCGCACGGCTGATGCGTCCCTGGCTGGCGGGACGCCGGCCCTGCTGCACCCTCCGCGCATTTGCGGCATCATCCGCGGCCACCGGCGCCCAGACCGGAAGCGATCCGCCCCATGTCCGAGTCCTTCCCGCGGTCGCCGACCGCGCGCGCCTGCGCCTTGCCGATCTATGCGGCGCACGACGCGCTCATCGACGCCATCCGTTCGCACCAAGTCACCGTCGTGGTGGGCCCGACCGGGTGCGGCAAGACCACCCAACTGCCGCAGATGCTGCTGCGCGCCGGCCTGACCGACAAGGTGATCGGGGTTACCCAGCCGCGGCGCCTCGCGGCGGTGTCGGTGGCGTGGCGGGTGGCCGAGGAACAGGGCGTCACCTGCGGCGCCGAGGTTGGGTACTGCATTCGGTTCGACGACCTGTCCGGGCCCGATACCCGGCTGCGCATCATGACCGACGGGATCCTGTTGCAGGAGGCGCGCAGCGATCCCCATTGGTCGCGCTACGGCGTCTTGGTCATCGACGAGGCCCACGAACGCAGCTTGAACATCGACTTCACCCTTGGGCTCCTGCACGAGGCGCTGCGGTTTCGGCCCGACTTGCGGGTCGTGGTCAGCTCCGCGACCTTGCAACCGCAGAAATTCGTGGAGTTCTTTGGCGACGTGTGCCCGCACGTGCCGGTGGTGTCGATCGAGGCCCGGCCCTATCCCGTGCAAAAGATCTGGCAGCCCCTGGACGACGGCTCGCCCGAAGCCCTGGCCGAGGCGGTGGCGCAGCAGGTGGCGCGCGCCCACAAGGCCGATCCAACGGGCCACGTGCTGGTGTTCCTGTCGGGAGAGGACGCGATCAAGCGGGCCATGGCGGCGCTGCAGCAGCGCGGATTCGACCGATCGACAGCGATCCTGCCGCTGTACGGTGCGATGCAGCGCGAAGAGCAAGAGCGGGTGTTCGCCGACCTCGGCAAGCGCAAGGTCGTGCTGGCGACCAACATCGCCGAGACGTCGCTGACCATCGACGGCGTGACCACCGTCATCGACTCGGGCTTGGCCAAGGTGCCGCGCTTCGTGCCGCGCGCCGGGCTGTCGCTGCTGCGCGAGGAGGGTATCTCGCGCGCGAGCGCCGACCAGCGCCTCGGTCGGGCCGGCCGGACCGCGCCAGGGCGGTGCATTCGCCTGTACTCTGAGCGCGACTATTCGCAGCGACCGGCCTTCACCGACGAGGAGATCGTGCGGTTGGACCTGGCCGAGACGGTGCTGTCGCTCATCGACCTGGGCGTGCACGACATCGAGCGCTTTGCCCTGCCGACGCGGCCGCCGCGCGGGCGCCTGGTCGCGGCCGTGCAGTCGCTGCAACAACTGGGCGCCATCGACGACCGCCGCACGCTGACGCCGATCGGCAAGAAGATGGTGCCGTTTCCGCTCAGTCCGACGCTGGCGCGGCTGGTGGTCGAGGCCGGCATGTGCGCCCCTGACGTTGGCGACGACGCCTGCATCCTGGCCGCCTATTCCAGTTCTCGCGCGCCGCAGTTGTACCCCGCGGGTCAGGAGGACCGCGCGCGCCGCGCCCACGCTCGCTGGTCCGATCCGTTGGGCGACGCGGTTGCCGCGGTCAAGGTGTTCCGCGCCTGGGAGAAATCCAATGATCGCGAATGGTTCTGCCACCAGAACTACCTGGATGGCGCGATCCTGGCCTTTGTCGCCAAAGCGCGCGCGCAGCTCGTGGACATTGCGACGTCGCTGGGCATGCGCATCGGCGCCCACGGCGACAGCCAGGATCTCGCGCGGTGTGTCGCCGTCGCGTATGCCGCCAACGCCATGGCCAACCGCGGCCGGCAGTTCGAGAGCGCGACCGGTGAGCGCGTCTTCCTGCACCCGGGCAGCGTGCTCTACGGTTCCCCACCGCGGTTTGCGGTGGCCAGCGAGATCGTGGTGTCGCAGCGCACCTATGCCCGCCAGGTCACCGCGGTGCGCCCGGCGTGGCTGGCCGAATTGCGCCCCGATCTGGCCGCGCGCTGGCAACTGCGGCCCGACAAGGTCCGCAAGGACGAAGGTCCGCCGCCGGCAACGCCCAAGATCCTGCAACTGGGCCCGGTAGTCCTGCAGGTCGAAGGCGGCAAGGGGCGGCCGCGGGTGGATCTGGGCTTGGAGGACGCGCGCGCCGTGGCCGTGGCCGGTCCGCAGCCGCTGCCCGACGGCGCGCAGCGCTGGCAGGCCCGCATCGTGGTCGGCGATCTCGCGTTGGCCTCCGGGACGCCGCTGGGCGCGCTGTTGGCGTTGCTGCCGGTGCTGCCGCTTCCGGAACAGGGCGCCGACTTGCGCTGCGCAGTACCGGAAGGGGCGCTGCTCGAGGTGGATCGCGGGCGCCACGCGCTGCTGCGCCACCTGCCATCACTGCTCGTGCCGATGGCCCAGCACACCGGTCGCCGCGCCGGCTGGGCCGCGCTCGTGCACAATGGCGACGACGGCTACTGGTACGAGGTGATGCCCGACTTTCGCGACGCCGTGGAAACGACCGCGGCTGCCCTGGGCCAACTCGGCAACCAGGTGGACGATCCGCAGGTCGCCGTGGCCGAGGCGCGGGTCGATGCGCTGCGCGATCGCATGCAGGCGGCGCTGGCGGGCCGGTCGTTCCGGCAGGCCTAGGAGCCTGTCGCCGAAATGCCAGTATCGGCAGATTCTGGCCGACAGGCTCCTAGGCAGGCCGCGGCTGCGGCCTGCCAGCGACCGAAACTGCCTGAATTTACTTCAGGCAGTTCTTGGTCGCTGCCCCGATCGCAACCACCACGGAGCCTGTCGGACGATAGTCCGACAGGCTCCTAGGCCTTTGGAGGGGCGGCCGGTGATTCCGCCTTGCGGTCGACCGGCTTGTCGTCGGGCTTGGGCGCGTCGGGCGCTGGCTCGGCTTTCTTTTCATCCGGCGTGGCGTCTTCGGCTTTTTCGGCCTCGGCGGGCGCGGCGGTGTCCGTCTCCTCTTCTTCCTCGGGTTCGCTGAAGGTGTAGCGCAGGCCGCCGGACAGGCTCCACGACGCGGTGACCTCGCTGGCGCTGTCGGTGTCCCATTGCCGGCCGTAGCCGAGGTTGACGCGCCAGTTGTCGGTGATCTTCCACACGGCCTTGAACGAGGCCGAGGTGTTGTGGCCCGCGTCGTTCATGTACTTGCTGTAGCCGCCGCCGGCGCTCAGGCGGACCGGACCCAGCTTGTGGCCGGCCGACAGCGAGGCGCTGAACAAGTACGGCGCGACCGCGATGCCGGAGCCGAAACTGGCCGTCGGCCCTGGTTTGCTCTGCTTGCCCTGCGCCGCCAACGTGAAATAGCCCACGGAGTTGGGGTCGTCGCTGTACAGGTAGTAGGTGCCGCCCAGCGTCACACTGGACTTGCCGGCGATGTTGGCGGTGGCGCCCAGCACCACGGGCAGCGTCACGATCGACGCCGACTGCGCCTTGAGCAACGGCAGGATGCGCTTGCACGCCTGCGCCTGGATCTTGGGCAGGTTGGGTTTCTGGCACATCGCCAGCAGTTGGTCTTTGCTCTGCACGGTGCCCTTGGGCGAGACCAGTTCTTCGATGGTCTGGGTGCTGGTCATGCGATTGGGCCACAAGCCCAAGCTGAACGACCACTCCAGGTTGCTGTCGCCGGCAGTGTCGTAGTTGATGCCGAGCGTGGCGTCGGCCGAGGTCGAACTGGACTTGAGCAGCGCCCCAAAGTCCTCGGTCGTCGTGCCCTTGAGGGTCGCTATCTCCATCGAGACGGTGGTGCTCGACAGGTCGGTGGATTTGGGCGAGTAGCCGAGGCCGAGATCGACGCTCCAATGTTCTGACGCGTTCCAGCCAAAACTCGGAATCCAGGTGGCGCCGAGGCCGGCCGACCACGTCGATCCGTCTTTGGTCTTGCCGGCAAACGTGTCCGAGGTGTCGGGCGCCGGCTTGGGCCGGAAAAGGCCGAGCGAAAGGCCGAAGTTCCAGCGGGCGTTCAGGTCGTAGCTGCCGTTGACGCCGAACGAGTTGCTGCCGCTGCCCGGGTAGCCGTCGCTGGGCGGGGTTCGGCTCAGACCAGTGGTCAGCCCGACGTAGTCCGCCTGGGCGGGCGCAGCGACCGCCAACGATGCGACGACGGCGAACGGGAATACAACTTGCGATTTCGAGAACATCCACCCTCCGGAACAGCGTGATCGGGCGCAGAATGCCAGAACGAGGCGACTGCGAAAAGCCGGGCTGGAGCAACCGCGGGTGGCCAGTTCTGGAGCGAAGGGCCACGCCGACGGGCCGCAACAGCGCAAAAAGGCCGAGCGGCGGAGCCAGTTGCCCGACTCCGCCGCCCGCGTGTTCCGTGCCGGAAGCGAGGACTACTTGTCCTTCTTCTCGCCCTTGGCGTCCTTGGCGTCCTTGGCGTCCTTCTTGGCTTCCTTGGCGTCCTTCTTGGCTTCCTTGGCGTCCTTCTTGGCTTCCTTGAGATCCTTCTTGGCTTCCTTGAGGTCCTTCTTGGCCTCCTTGGCGTCCTTGACGGCTTCTTTCTTCTCTTCCTTGGTGTCGGCTTCCTTGGCGTCCTTCTTGGCTTCCTTGAGGTCCTTCTTGGCTTCCTTGAGGTCCTTCTTGGCTTCCTTGGCGTCCTTCTTGGCTTCCTTGGCGTCCTTCTTGGCTTCCTTGGCGTCCTTCTTGGCTTCGGCGGCGTCGCCAGCGTAGACAGGGGCAGCGAGGGCCAGACCGAGGACAGCGGCCAGGGTGGTCAGCAAACGCATCGTGAACTCCGGGGTGCGGCAGGGCCGCGATGGGCAGCGGCAATTGCCGCCAGCGGGAACAAGGCTTGGACTGGGCCGGCGACGTTGCCAGCGCTGGAGGGCCTTGGGACAGGGATCGACGGCGGCGATTCCGACCGTCGGGTTGCACTGACACGACACCGCGCCAGAGGTAAAAACGAGCCTGCGTTTTTCTCCGGGGCGCACAGCGGCCGGCAACGGGCGCGCAGTGTGAGCGGCAATCTCGGCGCTGTCAATGGTGATTCGGGTCGCCGGCCGATCACCGCGTCGCCGGCCTGCGTACGATCTTTGCGGCTGGGGCCGGGGCCGGTGCCTCCGCCTTGGTGGGCGCGGCGGGCGCGTTGGGGTTGGCGGGCGCCTTGGGCTTGGTGGTTGCCTTGGGCTTGGCCGACGTCTTGGGCTTGGCGGTCGCCTTGGCGCGCGGGGTGGTGGGCTTGGCCGCCTTGGTCTGTCGCGGTGCTGTGGGTGGCGCGCCGCGCTTGGATGGGGCCGCGGTCGCGGACCCGACCGCCTTGCCCGGCCTGCGCTTGCCCTTGGCCTTGACCGGCTTGCCGAAATGCCGCAGGCGGTCGATGGCGCCGTCGAGCGTCAGTTCGTCGGTCCGGGTGCCGCGGGCGAGCGACGCGTTGACGGCGCCGTTGGTCAGGTAGGGGCCAAAGCGCCCTTCGATGAGCCGGATGGGCTGGCCTGTATCGGGGTCCGCGCCGACGACCTTGCCCTGGGACGCCTCCTGGCGGGCGTCGAGCAGGCGCAGCGCGACGGCGAGGTCCAGGGCATCAAGGTCGACGTTGGCCTTGACCGATGCATTGCGCACGCCGTCGGTCACGTACGGGCCGTAGCGACCGCTCCACAGCGCCACGGTCCTGCCTTCGTGCTGGCCAATCTCGCGCACCTGCTCGCGGCCGTTTTGGGCGCGCGGCTTGTCGAAAAGCGCCTGGCCCTGCGCCAGGGTCGCGTCGATCGCCCACACGCCGGCCGGCAGGTTGCGGCGGTCCTCGCCCTGCTGCACGTAGTCGCCGTAGCGACCGGCATGCGCCGTGATCGCGACGCCCCCCTTGCCTGGGCCCAACTCGCGCGGCAAGGCCAGCTGGCGCAGCGCCACATCCAGCGTCAGTTGCTGTGGGTCCATCCCCTTGGAAAGGCTTGCGTTTTTGCGTTCGTCCCCGCCGTTCGCGCCAAGCTGCAGGAACCAGCCGAACCGGCCGTTCTTGAGGAACACGGGCTTGCCGCTCGCCGGGTCGGTGCCGATGGGCGCGTCCGCCCGGTCTTTGGCCTGCACAAGCTGCACGGCGCGCGCCACGGTCATCTGGTCGGGTTCCTGGTCGTCGGGCACGTTGGCGGTGCGGTCGCCGACCTTGACGAACGTGCCAAAGCGACCGATGCGCACTGCGGCCAACTGGCCGTCGTCGGTGGAGCCGAGTTCGAGCGTGCTCGCGGTGCCGGGGTCGATGCGGTCGCGCACGCTGGCGAGCAGGGCCTGCAGCCCGAGAATACGCCCGCCGTCCTGGTCAAAGCCTGATTCGTAGAAGCCGCACAGGTACGAGGTGAAATCGTCGCGGCCGCTGGCGATGCGGTCCAGGCGCGTCTCCATCCTGGCAGTAAACGCGTAGTCGACCAGGTGCGGCATGTGGTCCTCGAGCAGCCGCACCACCACCATGCCGAGCAACGTCGGCACCAGCGCCTGGGCCTTGCGGAAGCAGTACTCCTTGTCGAGCAGGCCTTGCAGGATGGCCGCATAGGTGCTCGGCCGGCCGATGCCCTTGTCCTCCAGCGCCTTGATAAGGGCGGCATCGCTCAACCGCGCCGGCGGTTGGGTGGTGTGGTCGACCGCGCGCAGCGGGGGCTGGCCCCAGGCCAGCGCCTGACCGGCGACCAGCGGCGGCAGCGCCGAATCGCGGTCGGTCAGCGCCTGGTCCGGGTCGTCCGATCCCTCGACGTAGGCCTTCAGAAAGCCGGCAAAGCGCGTGACGCGGCCGCTGGTGCGAAAGGTCGCGTGATCAACTGCAATTTCGACGGTCGTCTGCTCCACCTGGGCGTCGGCCATCTGGCTGGCGACCGTGCGCTTCCAGATGAGTTCGTACAGGCGCGCGTCGGCGGTACCGACGGCGGCCGCGACCTCTGCGATGGGCGCGAACTGCCGGCCCGCCGGACGGATGGCCTCGTGGGCCTCCTGCGCGTTGGCGACGTGGTTCTTGTAGCGGCGCGGTTCGGCTGGCACGTAGGCCGCGCCATACTGATCGGCGACAAGCCCGCGCGCGGCGGTGATGGCCTCGGCCGACAGGTTGACCGAATCGGTGCGCATGTAGGTGATATAGCCGCTCTCGTACAGCCGCTGAGCCACCTGCATGGTCTGGCGCGCGGGCCAGCGCAACTTGCGGTTGGCCTCTTGCTGCAAGGTCGAAGTGGTAAAGGGCGGCGCCGGCCGCAACGCTTGCGGCTTGGTATCGACGCGGTCCACCGCCGCCGGCCGGCCTGCCAACTGTGCGCACAACCGCTGCGCCGTGGTCAGATCGAGGTGCAAGCAGCCGCGGTGCAGCTTGCCGGTGGTCGGGTCGAAGTCCTTGCCCGACGCGACCTTTTGATCGCCGAGCGCCACCAGTGTGGCTTCCAGTCCGGCCGCCTCGGTCGCAAAGGCCCCATGGACGCTGGCCCAGTCTGCCGACACGAAGCGTGCGCGCTCGCGCTCGCGCTCGACCAGCAACCGCAGCGCCACCGACTGCACGCGGCCCGCCGACAGCCCGGGCTTGATCTTGCGCCACAAGAGTTCGCTCACGTCCCAGCCGTACAGGCGGTCGACCACGCGGCGGGTGCGCTGTGCCCGAACCAAGTGATCGTCGATCGGGCGCGGGCTCTGCAAGGCCTTGTGGATGGCTTCCTTGGTGATCTCGTGGAACACCAACCGCCGCGTCTCGACCTTGGGCTTGAGCACCTCCAGCAGGTGCCAACTGATGGCCTCGCCCTCGCGGTCGTCGTCCGTCGCGAGGTACACTTGGTCGGCACCGCCGAGCGCCCGCTTGAGGACTGTGACCTGCGGCTGCTTGTCCTTGGGGACGACGTAGATTTCGTCCAGGGTCTCAAAGTGGTTGGCGGTGTTGACGCCGTACTTGACCCACTTCTCGTCGCGGCGCGGGTCGCCATCGGGCAAGTCGCTCTTGCGCTCGACCAGGTCGCGAATGTGGCCGACGCTGGCCAACACTTCAAAGCCGTTGCCCAGGTACTTCTTGATCGTCGCGGCCTTGGTCGGCGATTCGACGATGACCAGGGCCCGGCCGTCGCGCCGTGCCGTCTTTTGGGTGCTGGTGGCCATGCAATCCTTTTCTCGTTCGGGCAGGCGTCGATCGCCTGTCTTGTGGTCAGCGCGCGCCCGCAGGCCGACTGCGCCAAGTGCCGTCGGGGCCGACCCACAGATGGGCCTGCATCGACAAGGCGAGCACGGCCGCGTTGGCCGCGCGCCGATCGCCGTCGCAGGCGGCGACCAGTTCCTCCAGCGTTTGCCCGCGGGGATGGGCCTGCGCCACGAGATGCCACACCCGCTGCTGCGCGGGCGGCCAATCGGGCAACGCCGCGGGCGGATCGGGCGGCGCGGTGGTCTGGGCCGCGCCGCCGGGGGCCGCGTAGCTTGGCGACCCGGGCCGGTCGACGTCAACGGCCGGAGCCTGGCCGCGCGGGCGCGCGTGCGGGGCCCGGCGCAGGTCGGCGCTGTCGAGCGCCGCGCGGATTTCGGAGTGTTTCGTTGTGATGTCATAGCCTTGTCCAACTTGCACCCAACCGCGGTACCACCTTTGCAGGTCTGCGTCGTCGGCGATCGTCGGCGCACCGATCTGCGCAAGCCACGCGGTGCCGCTGGTCCGCGCCGTGCCGGCTGGCCACCCGGCCACGGCCAATGCGTCGCCGGCCGCGACCGCCGCGCGCGCCACCATCATGGTGCCGGATCGCAGATCTGCCGCCACGGCGATCAGGCCCTGCGCAACCGCGGCCAACAGCCGATTGCGGCGCAAGAAGAAGCAGGTGCGCACCTGGCGCTCGTCGAGGCAGAGCAGCACACCGCCCGACCGGACGATCTGCCCATACAATTCGCGATGTTCAGGTGGATAGGGCGCGTCGGGGTGGCACGGCAGCACCGCGATCACCGTGCCACCTGCCGCCATGGCCCCGCGCAGCGCCGCGACGTCGATGCCGACCGCGCCGCCACTGCAAACCACGGCGCCGCTGCGCGCGAGCGCTGCCCCAATCGCAGTCGCGCGGTCGCGTTGCTCGGCGGTCGGGCGGCGCGTGCCGACCACGGCCACGCGCGGGCGCGCGGGCGGCAGCGCGCCCTGCACGATCACCCGACCGACGTAGGGTGGCTGGGCGAGCAATCGTGTGACCGCCGGGTCAGCAGTGGCATCGAGGGGCAGTGGCGCGTTCATGATGGACCTGGGGCCGCGTCGAAATGGCCGGCGATACGGGTGATCGCGGCGGCGCGGAAAACTACCGCGGCCGGCAGACAAAAAAAGGCCCAGAGCATATGTGCCGCGGCAGCGCGGCTCCAGGCGCCAGCGCCGGCCGTCTGGGCAACATCTGAAAATCAAGACGTTTCGTTGCGGACCAACGACCCGCGCGCCTCGGCCAGCGAGCGCGGATCGCCGTGATCGCGGCGATCACCCGATCGATGCGGAGTCGGGCTTGACCAAGCGCGCCGCAAAGAACGCGTCCATGCCGTGCAGCAGCGGGTGGGTGCGCAGGTCTCCGCGCGCGTCGCACATCGGCCGCGCCCACTCGGGCCCGTCGTCGCTGCGCCGCAGCCCGGGGTGGCGCGCCAGCACGCGCTCGGCCCACTGCGGGCCCTCTTCGCGGCACAGGCTGCAAGTGGCCAGCACCACCACCCCGCCCGGCCGCACAAGGCGCAGCGCACTGTCGGCCAGGTCGTCGGCCAGCACCGTCAAGGCCCACAGGTCGGCGGCGCGGCGGCGGTGGCGGATCTCGGGTCGGCGCCGCAGGGTGCCGAGGCCCGTGCACGGCGCGTCGACCAGGACCGCGTCGAAGCCCGCCAGCGGCAATCCCAGTTCTGCCGTGCCGTCCGCGGCAATGGCACCGGCCAGGCGGCCCCCGGTCGCCTCGACCAGGGCGCGCGCTGCGGCGATCTTGTCTGCGGCGCTGTCGACCGCTGTGACCTCGGCGCCGAGCGCGGCGAGCACAGCCGACTTGACGCCGCGGCCGGCGCACAAGTCCAACACCCGCCAGCCCGGTCGCGGGTCCACCCAGCGCGCGACTGCGGCGCTGGCCGCGTCCTGCAACAGGAAGGTGCGGCCAAGGCCCGGGTGGTGTGTTGCGCGCGCGCCATCGGCCACGAAGGCGCCGGGGACCGGCAGATCGGCCAGCCATACCCCGTCGTCGCGCAACTGCTGTGCAACGGGCGCCACGGCAGCGGCCGCAGCCAGCACCTGGCCGTGGCTCGGGGCCCGCTCGCACATCGCCGCGCGCAGGTCCGCGGCGGGCAGTTCCAGGTCGTACGCAAGGTCGTCGACCCGCCGGGCGATCCAATCCGGCAGGTCGTCGCCGTCGGGCCGATCGCCGCGCTCGGCGCGACCTGCCAGCTTGCGCAATACTGCGTGCACGAAGCCCACGGCGCCCTTGTGGACCTTGCCGCGCTTGAACGCCTCGACGGTTGCATCGACGGCCGCGAACGCCGGAATGCGCGGCATTTCCGCGAGCTGGTAGGCGCCGAGCCGCAGCGCCACCAGGGGGGCGGGATCCACGCCGTGCAGGCCGCGGGCGCACGACGCCGCAATCCAGCGATCCAACGGCCGTTGGCGCCGCAGTGCGCCGTACACCAGTTCAGTGCACAGGCCGCGATCGACGGCCGGCAACCCTGCCACGGCCGGCTGCAGCGCCGCTTGGCTGCCCGCTTCGCCGCGCTCGACCTGCCACAGCGCGGCCAGGGCCGCCGCCCGCACCGCAACACCTGGATCGGCGGGCAGCGGCATGCGGGCAGACAAGGGCATCGGAGAACCGGGCGGCGGCGGCCGCATCGCGTGATCTTGCCCCAGGGTCGACAACGGCGAAAGGCCGCCGCTGTGTCTGTCGTCGGACAGATGCGCGATGTCTGCGTGCGGCGAACGGAAATCAACCTGTTGAAATTATTTATCACACCCGCTGGCACGCTTCTTGAAAAAGTCCGCTGGCGGGTATCGCGCCGCGCGCCACGGTGGTCGCGCGGGCCGGTCGATCGGGCGCCAACCTGGCCCGCGAGCGGAGATGCCCCTTGCGGTGCTGTCCGGCCCGGCCGCCGGTACCCCGCAGGGTCGAAGGTGCCGGGCCCGCGAGAGCTGGGGAGCACGCTCGCGGGCCCGGCGCCGCCGAAACCACCACATCAGACCGTCGCATGCGGTGTAAAGTAGTGCGGCTGCGCGCGTTTTTCCCGGGTGGTTTTTTGACGCGGCGCATGGCCCGACGTAGCGTGCGGGGTTGCGCCGCCGTGCGCACCGCCGGACGCATGCCGTCGCCGCCGCAATTGCACCCGCCCTGGCCGCCATCGCCCGCGCCGAAGCGGAGTTGGCCGCGGCCCGCCAGTTGCTGGTGCGCGAGGCGGCCAACGATCGACTGGCGTTCGAAAAGGCGTTCGAGATCACCGATGCCGGGGTCATCGCCGCACAGGTGCAGGTCGGCCGCGACCGCGCCGAAGCCGACGCCCTGCGCAAGCAGATCGCCTGGTGGCAGCAGCGCGTGGACCAGCACTTGGTCGAGGACCGGGTCCTGGTCGAGCTGCGCGGGCAACTGGCCGCCGTGCAACAGCGCATCGAGGCGCAATCGGTGGCCGAGAGCCGGTGGCGGCAGCGGCTCGACCGCGTGCAAGGCCGGTTGGACGAGTTCCGCAAGGTGCTGCCCGACGACGCCACGGACACCAACCGGCCTGAACTGGCCCCGCAGCGCGCCCAAGTCGAGTGGGCAAGGTCGCAACTGGCTCTGGTAGAGGCACGCTTGGCGACCGCGCAGTTGAGAGCGCCGTTCGACGGCGTGGTCCACCGCGTGGTCCTGCAAGCGGGCGACGTGGCGGTTGCTGGTCAGGGCGTGCTGGTGGTGCGCAAGCCAGAGGTGGACCGTGTCATCGGCTATGCCATCGGCGCAGTGGCGCGACGACTGCAACTGGGCGGCGCCGTGCGCATCGAGCGCCGCGACGGCACCGGCCAGCGACTGCACGGCCGCGTGATGGGCTTTGGCGGCGTGGCTCCCATTCCCTTGCAGCTCCAGGCGATTCCGCCGCGCCCCCCGCTCGCCGCCGAAGAAATCATCATCGGCCTGGACGACGGCACCGTGCTGCCTGGCGAACCGGTGGACATCGAGTTCGTTCCGGGTGTGCTCGGCCACCCGCCCGTGCACAAACCGCTGCCGGCGCGGGCCGCGGTCGCTCCACAGCAGGTGGCCGCTGCGCCGGGTCCGCCGGTCGGCCACCCCCCGCAGCCGCCCGTGGCG
>Ga0194120_10005957_pt1 | contig 17538 bp, 15 predicted proteins | sample TA2MahCa65mmetaG_FD_148642 | JGI IMG/M metagenome (GOLD analysis project Ga0194120, IMG submission 148642) | Freshwater microbial communities from Lake Tanganyika, Tanzania - TA2015019 Mahale Deep Cast 65m | ecosystem: Environmental > Aquatic > Freshwater > Lake | place: Tanzania: Lake...
CAGGTCCGAAGCGGAGAAGGATCGGGAGATCCTGCTGGCCGAAGCCTACAAGACTTCCGAGGAACTGCGGGGCGAAGGCGATGCCAAGGCGTTCAAGATCTACGCCTCAGCCTACCGCCAGGACGCTCGCTTCTTCGAGTTCACCCGTTCGATGGAAGCCTACAAGAAGAGCTTCCAGGGCAACTCCACCATCATCATGAGCCCGGACTCGGAATTCTTCAAATACCTCAAGCAGCACTAACGCCCGTGACGCGTGATGGGTAACGCATGATGGGTTACGGCCCGGTCGCTGTGACTCATCACCCATCACGTTGCTAGGACAGCCCCGCGATCTCGCCCGTGCCCTGATCCAGATCCATCCGTTCGCCGGCCGGCTTGTTCGGAAGCCCGGGCATGAGTTGGATCCCGGAACAGACGGCGGTCAAAAACCCCGCGCCGGCCAGTATCCGCAATTCCTTGATCGGCAGGATAAAGCCGCTGGGCCGGCCTTTGAGCGCCGGGTCATGCGACAGCGAGAGGGGAGTCTTGGCCATACAGACGGGGAACCGCCCGAAGCCGAGCCGCGTGGCCTGTTCGATTTGGGCTTCTGCTTGCGCCTCATACCGAACTCCGGCCGCGCCGTAGATACGCGTGGCCACCGTTTCGATCTTCTGTTTGATCGGCGCCTCATCGGCATAGAGCGGGGCATAGGCCGCAGGGCGCTCGCAGGCCGCCAGGACTTCACGCGCCAGCTCCTCCGCTCCCTTGCCGCCATCGGCCCAGTGAGTCGAAACCGCCGCCCCCACCGCACCGGCCGAGACGGCCCAATCCTTGACGTACTGGAGTTCGCCGTGAGGGTCTCCGCTGAAGGCGTTGATCGCGACGACGGCGGGAATGCCGAAGGCCTTGACGTTGGCGATGTGTTGCTGGAGATTGGCCACGCCCTTCTCCAGCGCCGCGCGATTGGGGCCGGTCAGCCCGGACGGAAGCGGCGTCCCCGCCTTGACGACGCCTCCCCCTCCATGCAGCTTCAACGCCCGCAGGGTCGCCACGATGACCGCGGCACCGGGGCGAAGCCCCGATGTTCGGCACTTGATGTGAAAAAATTTCTCCGCCCCCAGGTCGCTGCCGAACCCGGCCTCCGTGACGACCACGTCCGCGCAACGAAGCGCGATGGCATCGGACAGGATCGAGCAATTGCCATGGGCGATGTTGCCGAAGGGGCCGGTATGGACAAACGCCGGCGTCCCCTCCAGGGTCTGCACGAGGTTGGGACAGAGGGCCTCGCGTAAGAGCACGGCCATGGCCCCCGCGCAGTTGAGATCCTCTGCGGTCACCGGCTTGCCCTCTTTGGTGAAACCCACGAGGATGCGGCCGAGGCGGCGGCGGAGATCCTGCCGATCCACAGCCAGGGCAAGGATCGCCATCACTTCGGACGCCTCGGTCAGCACGAACTCGCCGGACCGGCCGGCGCCTTCTTCGACCCCTCCAAGCCGCACTTGCCTGAGCGCCCGGTCGCTGACCCCCACCACCCTGGGCCAGGTGATCCGCGCCGGGTCCAGGTTCAAGACGTTGCCATGGTAGAGATGGTTGTCCAGAAAAGCAGCCAGCAGGTTGTGGGCTGCGGCCGCCGCATGGGCGTCCCCGGTCAGGTGCAGGTTAATGTCCTCCATCGGAAGGACCTGGGCCCGTCCGCCTCCGGTGCCTCCGCCCTTGATCCCAAAGACAGGCCCCAGCGACGGCTGGCGAAGGGTGACGGCCGCGCGGTGCCCCAATCGGCACAAGCCCATCGCCAGCCCGATCGACGTGGTGGTCTTGCCCTCCCCCAACGGAGTCGGATTGATGGCCGTCACCAGCACATACCGCCCCAGCGGACGATCCGCCAGTCGTTGGAGGGCGGACAGGGACACCTTGGCCTTCCATCGGCCATAGGCCATCAACTCCTCGCTCCGGAGGCCGAGGTCCTCACCAACGTCTACGATGGATCGAGGCGTCGCCGAGCGGGCAATGTCGAGGTCACTCACGGTCCCCCCTGGGTTTTCCCGTCTCTTTGAAGGCCAGGCAAGGGAGGCAGTATAGCACAAGGCCCCTCCGTCCAAGCCTCGGCTCGCCGACCGCAGAAAGCCGCGACGGGTTGGAGCGCAACCGAGGAACGGGGAGAAGACTGGTTCGGGAGCGTTGCGACAGGAGCAGGATGGGGGGAGAAGGCTAGTCCAGAATATACCGCTGCGGATTCACCGGACGACTTTTGACTTTCACAAGGTAATGCAGGTGCGGACCTGTGGAGAGGCCGGTGCTGCCCACCAGTCCGATCACATCGCCTCGCTTGATGTGTTGCCCAAGCTTCGCCAAAATTTTCGACATATGGCCGTACTGGGTCTCGATGCCGTAGCCGTGGTCGATGGTCACCATATTGCCCATCTTGTTATCAAACCCCGTGGCAATGACCTGTCCGCCGGCCGGAGCATAGACGGGCGCATTCGGCGCAGCCCCGATATCGAGGCCATCGTGAATCGCCGGTTGGCCGGTAAACGGCGACACCCGAGGGCCAAAGCCGGAGGTCACCCAGCCCTTCACCGGCCACACGGAGGGAGTGGACGCCCACCGAGTCGAGCGCTCCTTGGCGACTTCCGTCAACTCCTCCAGGGTCCGCTCTTGAAACACCGCTTCGTTCTGAAGCCACGTGATCTTCTGTTGGATGCGGGCGGCCAGGTCCTTCTCCCAGACCTTTTCTTCGTCGTCGGCGGGCGTCGCGTCAGTCTGCTGTGACACCCCCTCCGTCACGTTCGCATCGTCTCCCCCGACTCCATCAGCCACCGGGGTTTCCTCCCCCCCTTGACCATTGAGATAGTCTTCCGCCTTCAGCGGTTCGATCCCCAACATCACGCGCAGCTTTTCGTTGACTTCTTTCATCGCCAGGACACGGCGCTTGAGATCGTCGAGCGCGGTTGAGAACTCGTTCGTTTGCTCGCGCGCGCTGGCGAGTTCCTGGCGGATAGACTGCAACTCCCAGACCTTGCCGGTCTGGATCACATATTGAGAAAGAAGGAGCAATTCAGCCACGACTAAAAATGCCCCGACCATCAACGCCTTTCGGACAATGGCGCGAGGGAAGTTAAACCGCAAGGGCTTCGTCGTCGGGCCCCTGAAGATTACGATCGTGTAGGCGTTTTCCGGCTGATTCATCGTCGTCTGGTCCCACAACGGAGAGCACGGGGGCTTCTCCGTTCTTATCCATTGCTTACAAGGGTCCTAGTCTACTGAAACCTCCAGCCAGGGTCAAGAAATTTACGGTTTCACGAATTATTTCTTCGACTTACCCGTGACCGCACCAAGCCAACTCAGATAGTCGTCCGCTCCTTTGACAATCGGGATCGCAATGATTTCAGGCACGCTGTAACTGTGCAAGCTCTTCACCACTGTCGCCAAGTCCTCAAAGAGACCGGCCCGGGATTTCAGAATCATCAACGATTCCTGTTCCTCGGAAATCTTTCCTTCCCAGCTGAAAATCGACCTCACCCCTGGGAGTATGTTGGCACAGGCGGCTAAACCTTCCTCGACGACCCGACGACCGATCCGAGCCGCCTCCTCCTGGGAAGCCGCCGTCACAAATACTACGATCTCATCCGTTGCCTCGGCCACAGACTCACCCTCGATTGCAACTCACTCAGGTTCCGATCTGCAAGCGACTGTGAGTCTACTGAGCCTCTAGCCTATCTTCAACGGTTTTTATCGGTCTATCTCCGTTAAAAATTAAGCCCGTGAGTTCCGTGCCAATAAAGTGGCTGCGTTACAATCACTTACACGAATGTCCTGTCCGCACTTTTCGTAACTATCGCCACTCAGTACAAGTGAGCAATTTTCATGCCTTATGCTAATTGCTAAATTCAATGTCCTATAATCATTTCGAGCAGTTAAACGTGAAAAAGATAGTCTGATAGTGCCCATTGCTAGACAAACTGGCCCCATTGGCAGGCAATTTTGGACTAGACCATGTCAAAATTCTGCCTCGCTTGGCCGTACCCAAAGCGGCAATCGTGCGACCCGTTCCGCACCAACCGGACGAAAGAACCGGCCGGCATGGTTGAACAACCTGGGTAAGGCAAGGCGGCAGAGGTTAACGTCAGGGACCTTGCAATAGGAATCGCGGGAAGATTAGGATATGAACCTTACAAGTGGAGGAACGACCATGGGTCTTACGATCACCCCTCGCGAATTAAAGGACAGGCTGGATAAAGGCGACAAGGTGTTTTTGTTGGATGTCCGGGAGCCGTGGGAACATTCCATGGCCAAGATCGAAGGCTCGGTCTTGATCCCGCTCGGGACCATTCCGCAATCATTGGACCAATTGGACCGTGAGGCTGAAATTGTCGCCTACTGCCACCATGGGATGCGGAGCGCCGACGCAATGGGATTTCTGCTCCAGCAGGGATTCAAGAGCGTAAAAAACTTGGTGGGCGGCATCGATGCCTGGTCGATCCAAGTCGATCCAAGCGTTCCACGATACAGCTGACGAACACCGGCGCTGAGCCCTGCGGGAGCCGACCGGGTCAGCCTCCCCCCCGGAAGAACTCCACGGTTCGGCCCAGCCCCTCGCGAAGGGACACCCTCGGCTCCCACCCCAGTTCGCGTCGCAGCTTGCTGGAATCGATAACGCTCCGAAGCTGCTCGCCCTTCTTGGCAGGTCCATGCAGTTCCTTGGCGCCGGGGGTGGTCAAGTCGGCCATGACCCGAAAGAGTTCGTTGATCGACGTTTCTTGCCCGGTCCCGACGTTATAGATGTCTTGCACTTCCCTGCCCATCACCGCCAGATGCGCCTCGACGACATCGTCCACATAGACGAAGTCCCGCGTCTGGCGGCCATTGCCGTTAATGACGGGCTGTTCGCCGTTCAAGAGCTTCTGGGAGAAAATCGCCACGACGCCGGCCTCGCCTGAAGGGTCCTGGCGCGGCCCGTAGACGTTTGCAAAGCGGAGGCTCACGTATTGGATCCCGCTGACCCGTTGGTAATAGCCCAGGTAGTGCTCCCCGCTCAACTTGCTGATCCCGTAGGGCGAGGCGGGTCTGGTCGGATGGGATTCCGACGCAGGGAAAACCTCCTGCTCTCCGTAGATGGCCCCGCCGGAAGAGGCGAAGACCACCTTTCTCGTGCCGTGCCTGACGGCTTGTTCGAGCACGTTCAGCGTCCCCAGAATGTTCACCTGCGCGTCAAAGACCGGGTCCGCCACCGAACGCCGCACATCCATCTGGGCCGCCAGGTGCATCAACATGGCCGGGCGTTCTTTTCGAAAAACCCGCTCCAGACGAGGGTTCTGAATGTCCATCTTGTATAATTCGGCCGCGCGGTTGACCTGTTTGCGCTTGCCCGTGGAGAGGTTGTCCACCACCACTACCTCATGCCCCTCCTGCACCAGACGGTCAACCAGATGAGATCCGATGAATCCCGCACCGCCTGTTACGACGATCTTCATGCCTCCCCCTGTCTCATAGCCTCAACGCGCGACCGCTGATTCCCAGCGGCGCGACGCAACCCGACTAAAATTTCTCGATTGCCCTTCTGGCCGATCACCGGAGAGTCCAGCACGCCCAGCGTGGTCCATCCCAGGCCGGCGGCACAGGCCAGGATCTTCTCGGTCACCTCATGCCGCTGCCGGTCGTCCCGCACGATCCCGCCACGGCCCACTTGCCCCTTCCCCACTTCGAACTGAGGCTTCACCAATGCAATCACGGTCGCCGATTCGGCCAGGAAACGCGCCACGCAGGGCAGCACGAGGGTCAGCGAGATAAACGACACGTCGATCACGGCCAACTCGATCGGTTCGGGGACGGCCGACCGGTCGAGGTGCCGGATATTGCACCGTTCCAGCACCACCACGCGGGGGTCTTGGCGCAGCCGCCAATCCAGTTGCCCGTAGCCGACATCCACCGCATAGACCCGGCGCGCACCGCCCTGGAGGAGACAGTCCGTGAATCCGCCGGTCGAGGCGCCCACGTCCATCGCCACGAGCCCGCTCGGCACAATCCCGAAGGCCGCGAGCGCCGCGGCCAGCTTGCCCCCGCCACGGGACACGTAGGGAGTCTCACGGGTGGCGACGTCGATCCTGGCCTCCTCCGGCACCAGCTTGGCCTGTTTGTCCACCAAGACCCCGTCCACGGTGACGGCCCCGGCCAAAATTAATCGCGCGGCCTGTTCGCGGCTATCGACTAACCCGCGGGTCACCAAGACACGATCCAACCGTTCTCGAAGCGATGCCGTTTTTTTGGTCATGGAGAAACGAGAAGCATCCGAAGAGGCCGTCGAAGACGGTGGCGCAAGCTGAGGCGGCAAGTCAGCCGGCAGGGGAAGATTCATCGACCTCTTCGCCGTCGAACGTATAGGCGCGAAGCCGCTTCTTCCCGTCCTTGTCCTGAATGAGAATCTCGACTTTTCGTTCTGCGTCATCCAACATCTTCAGACAGGTCTTGGACAGCTTGATGCCTTCCTCGAAGATCTTCAGCGATTCATCGAGCGGAAGGTCTCCCTTTTCCAACTCCGACACGATCGTTTCGAGCCGGGTCAACGCGTCTTCAAACTTCAATGTCGCCAACGGAGCCTCCTGACCGGTCATGCACAGACTGGCGGTTATTATACCCCGGCGGTCCCCAGGGTCAAGCGCTTAGGACTTCGGCACAACTTGCCTGACCGAACAAATCAATTGCCCCTCGGCCAGCCGCGCCCGCACGGTCTCCCCCACGGACAGATCCCCCGCGCGTCTGACGACCGCCCCGTCCGAGACGGTTTGGATGATGCTGTAACCCCGCGCGAGAATCGCCAGAGGGCTCAGGCCGTCCAGGGCCTGAACCAGCGAGCGCACGATTTGGGATCGAAAGGCCAGGCCCGATCGCATCCCCTGCTCGACACGCTTGAGGAACTGCGGCACGAGGACCCTGGCGCCCCGGACCTGCGCCAGGGGGCTGGAGAGCCCCAGATCGTGCCGCCGCAGGGTGATCCGCTGGCGACAGGTCACCAAGGAGCTTTTACAAGACCAGGCCAGCCGGCCGGTCAACTCATCCAAGCGCTGCGCATGGCTCTGCAGCGGCAACGTCCGGAGGGACAGCAGCCCCTCCGCCGCCCCCAGCCGATGCCGGATATGGGTCACGCGCAGCTCCATCGCCCGGTGCTGGCGGCCCCGCAGATCCCGGAGACCTCGGACCAGCTCGTCCAGAACAGGGGCCACCGCTTCGGCAGCCGCCGAGGGCGTCGGCGCCCGGTAGTCCGCCGCAAAGTCGGCCAGCGTGTAGTCAATCTCGTGGCCCACGGCCGAGACCACGGGAACCGGCGAGGCCGCAATGGCCCGCACGACGATCTCCTCGTTGAAACACCAGAGGTCTTCCAACGAGCCGCCTCCTCGCCCCACGATCATCACATCGACCTTGCCGGATTGGCCGAGCGTGCGGACGGCCTCCGCGATCTGCTGCGCCGCGCCGTCTCCCTGGACCGGCACCGGACAGATCAAGATCGAGAGGGCCGGGCAGCGCCGCTTCAACACCACCAGCATATCGTGGAGCGCGGCGCCGGACGACGACGTCACAAGGCCGACCCGACGGGGCAGAAAGGGCAAGGGACGCTTGCGGGAAACGTCGAACAGGCCTTCGCGGGACAGCTTCTCCTTCAACTGTTCCAGCGCCAGCTGCAGCGCCCCGACGCCCTTCGGTTCCAGGTAGTCCAGGACGACCTGATACTCCCCGCGCGGCTCATACACCGTCACGCGCCCGCGCACAATAATCTGCAATCCTTCGCGAAGCGCGAACCGGATGCGCTGCGCGCCGGTCCTGAACAACACGGCCCGGATCTGGCTGTCCTGGTCCTTTAACGTGAAGTAGAGATGGCCGGAGGACGGCGTGCGGAGGTTGGAGACCTCGCCTTCGATCCAAAGGTCGGGAAACCCCTGTTCGAGCCGCTCCCGCACAAGGGCGGTCAGTTCACTGACCGTGAGGATTCGTTGCGGACGATCGCCCACACTCATGCAGGAATCCCCACGCAATACGACTCACCGGACCGGGATCACTCCGGAATCCGGATGCGCCGGATGCCGACGGCCTTCCCAAGCGTGCCGTCGAGTTCGATGAGCACCGCGTTCAAGATCGCCGGGCCAGGCGCCACTTCGAAGCGCCGCGGCATCTGCGTCAGAAATTTCTCGATGGCCAGTTCCTTCTTGATCCCGATCACGGAGATCACCGGCCCCGTCATGCCGATGTCCGTCTGATAGGCGGTGCCCTTGGGAAGAATCTGCTCGTCGGCCGTCGGCACGTGCGTATGGGTCCCGACGACCGCCGTGACCTCGCCGTCCAGAAAATGCCCCATCGCCATTTTCTCCGACGTCGCCTCCGCATGCATGTCCACGATGATGGCGCGCGTCTCCTGTTTCAGCTTGGCGACTTCACGGCGGGCCGCCTGGAAGGGGCACTCCAACATGGCCGGCATGTAGATCCTCCCCATGACCTGCAGGATTCCCAGCTTCTCGCCCCCGGACGTCTCCACCACGACGCTGCCGTTGCCCGGCGCGCCGCCGGGGTAGTTCGCCGGACGCAACAGCCTGGGCTCGTGCCGGATAAAATCGAGGATTTCCTTTTTATCCCAGGCATGGTTGCCGGTCGTGATGACCGCCAGGCCCATCTCGAACAGTTCGTGGGCCAGTTCCGGCGTGATCCCAAACCCGGCGGCCGCGTTTTCCCCGTTCCCGATCACGAGATCCACGGCATGCTCGGCCACCACTTTGTGCAGCGTCCGCGCGATCACCCGCCGGCCGGGCTCCCCGATGATGTCGCCGATGAAAAGAACTTTCATTTGCACCAAAGCCGTTACGCGTCGTATCGTCAAAAAGTCCGAAAGCCTTCCAGCCCCGATTTCGACTTTACAACTTTCGGACCGTACAACTCGCGGTTACTTCGCAAAATCCACAAACCGGCTTTCCCGGATCACCGTCACTTTGATCTGGCCGGGGTAGGTCAACTCGTCCTGGATTTTTTTGGCCAGTTCGCGAGAGATGTGGGAGGATTCCGCATCGCTGACCTCCTCCTGCCTGACGATCACCCGAATCTCGCGTCCCGCTTGGATCGCATAGGCCTTCTGCACGCCCTTGAACCCCACCGCCAAGGACTCCAGCTTTTCCAGCCGCTTGACGTAGGATTCCAGCGCCTCCCGTCTGGCGCCGGGCCTGGCCGCCGACAGGGCTTCCGCCGCCGCCACCAGCACCGTCTCCGGACAGATCGGCTCCACCTGCTCGTGATGGGCGGCAATCGCGTTGACCACTTTCGCCGACTCCCCGTAGCGCTTGGCGATCTCGGCCCCCAGCATGGCGTGCGGCCCTTCTTCCTCGTGGCTCACCGCCTTGCCGATGTCATGGAGCAGAGCGCCGCGCTTGGCCAGCTTGACGTCCAACCCCAATTCCGACGCCATGATGCCGCAGATGTAGGCAGCCTCCCTGGCGTGGTACAAATTGTTTTGTCCGTAACTGGTCCGGTATTTCAGCCGACCCAGGACCTTGACCAACTCGGGGTTGAAATCCGACAGCCCCACCTCAAAGATGATCTTTTCGGCTTCCTCGATCATCAGCTTGTCCAGATCCGTCTTGACCTTATCGACGATCTCCTCGATCCGCGTGGGATGGATGCGGCCGTCCTGCATCAACCGCTCCAGGGAAATCTTGGCGATTTCCCGGCGCAGCGGGTCGAAGCCGGAGATAATGACCGCTTCCGGCGTTTCATCGATGATCAGATCGATGCCCGTGGCCGCCTCGATCGCGCGGATGTTGCGCCCCTCGCGCCCGATGATGCGCCCCTTCATGCTGTCGTTGGGAATCTGCACCACCGAGATCGTGGCCTCCGACACATAATCCCTGGTCACCCGTTGGATGGACCGCGCGATGATTTCCCGCGCCTCGCGCTCGGCGTTTTCTTTCGCCTCGTCGAGAATGCGCTTGGCAAGCCCGGCCGCATCCAGCCTCGCCTCGCTCTCGATTTCGCTCAGGAGGTGCCGCTTCGCCTCCTCGACCGTCATCCCGGCCACCCGCTCCAGCGCCTGCCGATGCTCCTTGACGGCTTGATCGCAGGCCGCCTCCTTCGCCGCAATGGCCTCCTCGCGCCGGGCCAGCGCTTGCTCGCGCTTCTGCGTCTCGCCCTCGCGTTTTTCGACGGCGCTCACCTTCCGGTCCAGGTTTTCTTCCCGCTGGAGCAACCGCCGCTCCAGCGACGCCATCTCCGAGCGTTTTTCCTTCTGTTCCTTGTCCAGATCGGCTTTCGCCTGAAACAATAAGTCCTTCGCCTCTAACTTGGCTTCCTTGAGCAAATTCTCCGCTTCCCGTTCAGAATTCTGAACGATCTGACGGACCTGTTCATCGGCCTGGATGCGGCTGGCCGTCAGGGCCCTTCGACGGAGCGCCGCAGCCACGCCGACTCCGGCCAGCGCGCCCAGCAGTCCCACGATCACGTATACGGCGATGGTCGTCACAATGGCCTCCACCCACTGTTAGCTTTAAAGTTGAACGGCTGCACGAGACCTCGGTCGTACTCGGTTGCGTTGACAACGAACCGGGGCACCCTCAGCAGCAAGGCGACGGGAGAAGACACCGATGCGGAGAGAGCCGAACATCCGGAGGGGGCGGCAGAAACAAGCAGCGCGGCGGAAAGCCGGGAGGACTAGACCGAACGAGAAGTGAACGAAACCGACGGAGTAAGCAGCGGCCGGCCCTTGGCAGGAGAAACACCCGGAATCAGCCGGACCATGCCCCGCAGCCTCACGGGCGCATCACCCGGCCCCCCGCTCCCCCAACCCAATACCCTGGCCAGCCTATCGCCGGAAAAGGCCGAATTTCCGCGGCCATTTGCCGCCAAGACCACAGCCCTCTCCCCTATCCCCACTCCGAACAATCTCAGCCACCCGATGATGAGAAACAGCATGTACATCGCGTTCAGTCGCACTGGAAAGTCTCAGTCTGTCCCGTCGCTTCTTGCCTTGTCGTCACCCAAGCGCGCTCACCCGCATTACACCTTGCTCGGGCACCCTTTCTTCAGTTGTGCACACCCTATCAAATAGCCCCCGGCATTGCAAGCGCCGGGCCCCTTCTCGCCCCCCGTCCTCACCGGTTCCGCGCCGGCTGCAAATGCTCGTCGATCGACTCCATGAGGCAGAGCGCCCGCCGCTCGACGTCGGCCTCGCCCTGCTCGCAGCGTTGTTCCGTCTGGAAGAGCTGATGCGCGATGTTAATGGCCGCCAGCACCGCCACCTTGGTCGGGGTGGCGGTTTTCATCCCCCCGGCCAACTGCTGCATTTGCGCATCCACGTACGCGGCGACCCGCTTGACGTAGGCGTCGTCCGTGTCGCCTTTGATCGTATACCGCTGGCCGAAAATGTCCACCTCGATGGTCTTAGTCAAGCGCCACCTCCTTAGATTCCTCGATGCACTCGATAACATCCAGTTCGCCCAAGACCTTTTCAATCCGTGCCTTGATGCCGGCCCGCTCGTCTTCCCATCGCCGCTCCGACTCGCGCTGCTGCAACAGACGCTCGCGCGCCGCCCGCAACTCCCCCTCCAGCGCGGCGTTGGCGCGTTTCAGCGTTTGGATCATCTCGACCAAGCCCCGCACCCGGGCTTCCAGCGCCGCCATCCTATCCAATGCCATCCGTCCTCTCCCCGGCACGCCATCAGCTCTTCGCCGGAGGCGCGCCGCTGAACGCTGATCGCTGACTGCTTCTTATAGGTGCTTCAGCAGACCTTGTCAAGAAACCGGACCTCGCAGCCTCCGCCGCTGAGGCGGCGATATTCACGATAGCTGCGGAGGACGCGCTTCACATATTGGCGCGTTTCCTGATAGGGGATCATCTCGACGAATTCATCCGGCTCTCGATGCCCGTTTTTGGCAATCCACGTCGCGACGATTTGCGGGCCCGCATTGTAGGCCGCGACGGCCTGCACGGGGTTCCCGGCAAACTGTTGCAGCAACTGCTCCATGTACCGGGCCCCCACCCGAATGTTCGTCTCCTGATCGAAGAGATCGCCCCGTCCGATGTCGGGGAGCCCCTGCTTCTTCGCCACCGCCTGGGCGGTGGCCGGCATCACCTGCATGAGCCCGATCGCCCCGACTCGCGAGACCGCCCGCGTATCGTACTGGCTTTCTTCACGGATGATCGCCGCCACGAGGAACGGGTCCACGGCGGGGCCGGCATGGGCCCGGATTGTCGGCAGATAGGCGGTCGGGTAGGCCACCTGCCAGAGCGCCGGCGGGACCGTGTCGCCGCCCCGTTCGAGTCCCTCGCGAAAATGCAGGCGGGCCAAGCGGAGGGCATGATGATAGGCGCCGGCCTCGCTGAGAAGCATCGACAGTTCCATCAGCGCCGGACGGTCCCGCACGGAGCGCTCGATCAACGACGCCACTTCCCTGGCCGCGTCCTGATCCATGCCGACAAGCTTCAGCTCCGACGCCCGTAAGTAGTGCGCGTCCTGCCGCACAGCCACCCGCCCCTCGGCCGGCGCCGCCAGGGCGGCTCCGGCGGCCGAAACCTGCGCCACGCCGGGCAGCTCGGTTCGGAAGTGCGCCAACTGACAATAGTAGGTCAGGGCATATTGCCGGCACAGCTTGAGATAGAGATCGGCGGCCCGGCGGTCCTTTTGACGCTCCGCAGCCCTGGCCGTCCAGTAGAGAGCTTGGGCCGCATAGGGGCCGTCTTCCCTGCCCTTGACCAGCTCTTGCAAGGTCTCACGCGCCTCGGCGAAATGCCCGGCCCGATAGTGCACCCAGCCGATGCGCCACAGCGCATCGGCCTGCTGGGTCGTCCCCTCGCCGGCCTGGGCCGCCTGCCGGTATTTGGCCAGCGCTTGGTCGGACCGGCCCTGGTCTTCCAACCATGTGCCCATGAGCATCTGGATCGTGGCTTTCTGCTCGTCGGAAAGGGCCAGCCGCGAGAAGGACCGAGCCAGGGCCAGCAGCTTGTCGCCTTCTCCTTGCCGGAGATAGACCCTGGCCAGCCAGACGGCGGCGTCATCGGACTCCGCCACGCGGTCCGCCACCAATTCGAGAAACACCTGTCGAGCCTGGTCGTATCGCTTGAGCCTGACCAGCGCCGTGCCCAGCTTCAGCCTCGCCTCCCCGCGTTTGGGATGGCCGGGAGCCGAGGCCAAAAACTTCTGGAGGTCGGCCACCGCCTCCTCGTGCAACGAGAGGTTCAAGAAGGCCAAGGCCCGTCCGTACTGCTCCTCCGGCGTCGGGCGCCAGGGCTCTCCGCCCAAGCTCCGGGTCAGACGGATCACGGCCTCGCCGGCCTCGGGCGTCTGAGGATAGTGAGTCCAGATTTGTTTGAGCGTCGCCTGCGCGTCAGCCACGCGGTTCTCGCGCGACTGACAGTCCGCCAGGTTCAACAGGGCGGACGGCGCGGCAGGGTCCTGCGGACCGAGCGAGACCGCGCGCTCCAGGAGCGCCATCGCCTTCCCGCACTGATCGGCTCTGTACCAGGCTTCGCCGCCCCGGAAGCCCACGCGATTGGCAAGCAGCGTATCCGGCACGGCGTCGAGAATATATTCCATCTGGACGGCGGCCCGGGCCGCATCGCCCATCGTGAGCAGCGCCTCCGCGATCCAGAACCGGATGTAGTCTTCCAGGAGAGGAATGTCGCGCTGCGCGGCCCTGAGGTAAAAGACGGCGTCGCCCGGATCGCGCTCGACCAGCAGCAACCCCAGCAACAGCCCGGCCCGCTTGGCCCAGATAGAGCCCGGATCGTGCTGTTGAATCGCCATCAATCGCTCGACTGCGCCGTGAACCCGCTCTTCACGAGCCGACCCGGTCCCAGGTTGAGTCGCCTGGTTGAGCGCCGCCCGATAGCACTCTTCCGCCGACTCACAAACGAGGTCGGGTTGATCCTGCGGCGTAGGGGCTGCGTAGGGAACACCGGACAGCACGAAGCAGGACGACAGGAAAACGAGCGGGGCCGTGACGTGCCGACGAACCCACATGGCAGGCCAACATCCGGGTTTGACGTGGGCAACAAGTCTCATTACAGTGTTCGCATTATACCACGCCCTGCCGCGCCGAACGCCTTGTCATGCGATTTCGCGCTGTGTTAGGCTCTTTCCATGCCCGCCGCAAACGACATGCGCCCCGCGCCGACCGCAGGATCGACCAATCTCCTCGCCCTCGATGCGGCATCCGCCGAACGGTTTGCCCTGGGGCTGGGCTGGCCCCGTTACCGGACCACCCAGATTCTCCGCTGGCTGTACCAACAGCGGGGCCGCGACCTCGACCAGATGACGAACCTCTCGAAGGCCGAGCGAGCGGACCTCGCGGCCGTGGCCCACGTCGGACGATCCCAAGACAGCCGGATCCTCCGCTCTGAAGACGGCACCAGAAAATTCCTGATCCGCCTCGACGACGGCCTCGCGGTGGAAAGCGTCCTCATCCCCGAAGGCCGTCGCCTCACGCTCTGCCTCTCCACGCAGGTCGGCTGCACCCTCGACTGCGACTTCTGCCTGACCGGCAAGATGGGACTCAAACGCAACCTCAAGGCCCATGAAATCGTGGACCAGGTCCTGACGGTCCTCGACCGGCTCGATCGCGACGAACACCTGACCAGCCTCGTCCTGATGGGCATGGGAGAACCCCTCGCGAACCTGGACGCCGTCTCGGACGCCATCGCCAGGCTGACCAATGAAGACTGGGGTCTGGGCATTCCGGGGCGACGCATCACCCTCTCGACCGCCGGGCTGGCGTCCCGCTTGCCGGATGTCGCCGCCCTCGGAGTCAACCTGGCCATCTCCCTGAACGCCGCGACCAACGCACAGCGGGACCGGCTCATGCCGGCCGTAAACCGGCTGCATCCCCTGGACGCCTTGCTGGCTGCCTGCCGGGCCTATCCGCTCCCGCCGCGACGGCGGCTGACGTTCGAATATGTCCTCCTGGCCGGCGTGAACGATGCCGACCAGGACGCCAAACGGTTGGCCAAGCTGCTGCGCGGGCTGCGCTGCAAGGTGAACCTTATCCCCTTCAATGAATTTCCCGGCAGCCCCTATCGACGGCCCGACGATGCCACGGTCCTGCGCTTTCAAGCCCACCTCAAGCAGGCCGGAGTGGACACCTTCGTCCGCAAGAGCAAGGGGCGCGACGTGCTGGGAGCCTGCGGCCAACTCGGCGGGGAGCGCGGCCAGGCGCCGGTCGTCTTGACACCGGTGGGAGTCGGTTGTTAGCATGCGCCCCGCTCGCGGAGAATCCAGGTCCATGCACGCATGCTTCATCGCCCGTCTCGCCGTCCTCGTCCTGCTCATCGTCCTCGGCCCCGGCCGCGCTTCCGCCCTGGCAACGGAGACCAAGGAAGTCCTCCTCGACAACGGGATGAAGGTCCTGCTGGTCAAAGCGCCGAAGGCGCCGGTCGTGACCGTCCAAATCTGGTACCGGGTCGGCTCGCGCAACGAGGTGATGGGACGGGCCGGGCTCTCCCACATGCTCGAACACATGATGTTCAAGGGCACGCCGAAACATCCCAAGGGCGCCTTCTCGCGCACGATCCGCAAAAACGGCGGCAACGACAACGCCTTCACCAGTCAGGACTACACCGCCTACTTTGAAAACCTGGCGGCCGATCGCGTGGAGCTGGCCTTGGAGCTGGAAGCCGACCGCCTCCGCGGCCTGCTCTTGGACGAGAAGGAGTTCCAGCTCGAACGCGACGTGGTCAAGGAGGAGCGCCGGATGCGCACGGAGGACGACCCGCAGTCCTTCCTGGCCGAGTCCCTCTTTGCCCAAGCCTTTCTGATGCATCCCTACCATTGGCCCATCATCGGCTGGTTCCCCGACTTGGACGCCATGACCCGCGAAGACCTCAAGCGCCACTACGACGCCTACTACGTGCCGAACAACGCCACCTTGATCGTGGCGGGGGACATCAAGGCCGACGCGCTGCTCCCGACGATCACGCGCCTCTTCGCCTCCATCCCCCCCAGACCGCTGCCCTCGCAACACGTCGTGGCCGAACCGGAGCAGCGGGGGGAGCGGCGGATCGTCGTGAAACGGGACGCGCAACTGCCTTTCGTCATGGCGGGCTACCGCGTGCCGAACTTTACCGACGCGGACTCCTACCCCCTCACGATATTGGAATCGATCCTGTCGCAGGGGAAAAGCGCCCGGCTCTATCGCAGCTTGGTCTACGAGCAGAAAAAAGCCCTGGCGGTGGGAGCCGAGTACAGCCTTCTGCAAGCCGATCCGGAACTTTTCTACTTTTTTGCGGTCGTGGCGCCGGGGCAAAAGGTCGAGGAAGTCGAGCAGACCCTCTACCGCGAAATCGAATTGTTGCAGACCGCGCCACCGACAGCCCTGGAACTGCAACGCGCCAAAAACCAAATCGAAGCCTCTTATGTGTTCGGCCAGGATTCGAACTTCCGCCAAGCCATGTTGCTGGGCCAGGCCGAGACGGTCGGCGCCGGATGGCGTCACGTGGGTCAGTTCCTCGAACGCCTCCACCAGGTGACGGCGGAGGATGTCCAGCGGGTGGCACAGCGCTACTTCGTCCCGGATGCGCGCACGGTCGGCATCCTCATCCCAACCCCGTCGCCCCAACAGTCGGCCTCAGCCGGCGAGGTTCCGTAATGCCGACCCTGCGGCTCGCAACCATCCTTCTGCTCCTCGGCCTCGTGGCGCCTGCCGGAACCCTGCAGGCCGCGGAGATCAAGCCGATCCGCTTCGTCACGCCCAACGGCATGACCGTCCTCGTGCTGGAGCAACACTTCCTGCCGATCGTCCAGTTCCACGCCCTGCTCAAAGTCGGCTCGGCCCAGGATCCCCCAGGGAAGGCCGGCTTGGCCAACCTCGTAGCCAGCCTGCTGGACGAGGGCACCACGACCCGCACGGCCAACCAGATCGCCGAGCAGATCGACTTTGTGGGAGGCGCGCTGGCCGCCAAGGCGGGAGAAGACTTCACGACGGTGTCGGCCCGCGTCCTCAAGAAGGACCGGGAGTTGGGCGCAACCCTCCTGGCGGACATCCTGCTCCATCCGATCTTCCCGGAACAAGAACTGGCACGGGTCAGAAACCAACTCCTGGGAGAAATTCAGAGCGAGCAAGACGCGCCGGACCTGATGGCGGGCAAGACCTTCAAGCAGCTCGTCTTCGACGGCCACCCCTATCGCTGGCCGGTCAACGGCACCGAGACAAGCCTGCCGACGATCACCAGGGCCGACCTGGAGCAATTTTATGCCCGCGAGTACCGGCCCAACCAGACCATCCTGGCCATCGTGGGGGACATCACCCTCGAAGAAGCCAAAACCCTGGTCGCGGCGCAGTTCAGCGCCTGGAAAACGGGGCCCCAGTCGGCGCGCACGGCGGGAGCGCCCAAACTGATCGACAAGCCGACCGTCAAGCTGATCGACAAGGACCTCTCGCAAGCCACCATCATGTTGGGGCACCTGGGGATCAGCCGCACGAACCCGGACTTCTATGCCGTGACGGTCATGAACTACATCCTGGGCGCCGGCGGTTTCTCTTCCCGGCTCATGGACTCGATCCGCGACAACCAGGGCCTGGCCTACGGCGTGGGCAGCGCCT
>Ga0194120_10005961_pt1 | contig 17536 bp, 10 predicted proteins | sample TA2MahCa65mmetaG_FD_148642 | JGI IMG/M metagenome (GOLD analysis project Ga0194120, IMG submission 148642) | Freshwater microbial communities from Lake Tanganyika, Tanzania - TA2015019 Mahale Deep Cast 65m | ecosystem: Environmental > Aquatic > Freshwater > Lake | place: Tanzania: Lake...
CTGATGGACCGCGCTGGAGCGAAAGTGTTCAGAGTACGCGACGAGCAAGAGTTGGCCGTGTTTGCTAGATGGCTACAGATGACATTGGGGCCGCCGATCTAACCCACGAGGGTAACACCTGTGAAACAGGAGGAGCATGATGGAGGACGGATTCGATTGGTCTGGCAACGAGCGTGAGGACAAGTCGTGGCTCCGCGGCGACTGGATTCAGACCTACTCAGGCCGCGCCTTCTATCCACTCGATCCACGCCCGGAAGAGGTTGCCATCGAAGACATCGCCCATGCGCTGGCGCATCTCTGCCGGTTCGGGGGCCACTCGCTTCGATTTTATTCGGTCGCTGAACATTGCGTGCTGCTCTCGCGCGCCGTGGCGACGGAACATGCGCTTTGGGCGCTGCTGCATGACGCGAGCGAAGCCTATCTCGTCGACGTGCCGCGGCCGATCAAGAAGCAACTGACGGGCTACGCGGAAGCCGAGCAGCGCGTGATGCGGGCGATCTGCGAACGCTTCGGCCTTGATCCGCAAGAGCCGCCAGCGGTGAAACAGGCCGACACGCGCATTCTAACCGACGAAGCGCGCCAAGTCATGGCGCGCCCCCCGCAGCCATGGGCGACGGAGGCAGAGCCGCTCGGCATCACGCTGGAATTTATGAACTCCGAACAAGCGAAATGGGGCTTTCTCGCGCGCTTCATCGAGCTGCGCCGCTGCCCGCCTTCCAACTGAACGCTGAGAGTAGGGGCCGTCGCGCATGAGCTATAGCGGCCATACTGGGAATGCCCCTACTCTCGGCTGATAACCCATAAGAGTGACCTACGAGGGTAACATGCTCGACCTTATCCCCTGTGAGCACATACCATATGTGCTGCTGGCGATCTCTACATCTGGGCTGGCTGCATGGGTATTCGTTTGGGCGCGCAAAGACACGCCGGTTGAGCCGGCATGGAAGTGGGGAGATAAGCCCCGTCGCCCGCCTGGTCCGTTAACTGGGGTCGTGAGCCATCTCATTGGCTGCCTCTGCTGCGGGTTCGCTGTGTCTTACGTGCTGCACCATCAACTGTGCGGGTAACCTACGAAGGTAATTCATGAACGTCCTTGTTCGGGGCACGAGACTGATTGCTCCATACCATGACGGCATCGTCGGGCTGTTCCCCGAGGCAGCGCCTATCCAAGTGCAGGGGCGCGACCTACTAGTGCTCAACCATGGTCTCCCTGAGACTGTCATGCTGCGCCGCTTCGGGTTTGACGTGCCTGCACCAGTGGCCTCCCAATACGACTGGGCCGGCGGCACGCCTTATCAAGTGCAGATCAAGACAGTCTCGCTCATGACGACCGAGCGACGCGCCTATGTGCTCAACGGAATGGGGACGGGCAAGACCAAATGCACGCTCTGGGCATATGACTACCTAAGAGGGTTAGGGCTCGCCAACAAGATGCTTGTTGTGGCGAAGCTGTCCACGCTGGAGTTTACGTGGCTCAAGGAAGTGTTCGAGACGACGCCACACTTGAAGGCTGTGATCCTGTCCGGCACCAAGGACCGTCGATTGAAGCGCCTAGCCGAAGACGCAGACATTTACATCATCAACCACGACGGCGTGCAGACAGTCATCAAGGCACTCGAAACACGCCCGGACATCGACACTCTCGTGTTGGACGAGCTGGCCACATACCGCAACGGCAACACAGCCCGCACCAAGATGATGCGCAAATTCGCCATCGACAAGAAGTGGCTATGGGGGTTAACGGGCTCGCCGATCCCGAAAGGGCCGGAGGGCGCATGGGGGCAGTGTTCCATCATCACCCCCCATACAGTGCCGAAGTATTTCAAATACTGGCGGGACAGAGTGATGGACAAAGACCCGTTCTCACAGTGGGGCTACACAGCCAAGCCAGACGCACTGGACAGGGTTCTCGAAGTCATGCAGCCCGCTGTGCGCTACTCGCTTGACGACGTGACGGAGCTTCCCGAGTGCATCGAGCACTATATTGACGTGCCGCTCGGGTCGAAGCAAACGAAGCTCTACAAGGAGATGAAGAACAACGCCCTCGCCAAGGTGGATACGGGCGAGATCACTGCCATGAATGCGGGCGCAGTGCTTTCGAAGCTGCTTCAGATATCGTGCGGCTGGGTCTACACCCGAGACGGGCAAGTGATAGCGCTCGACGCGGACGGGCGGCTGGAGCTGCTGGAGCAGTGCATCGACGACGCTCCGCATAAGGTGCTCGTCTTCGTGCCATTCAAGCACACGCTTGCCGGCGTGAGCGAGTTCCTAACTACACAGAAGATAGACCACGCAGTCGTGTCTGGGGATACGCCGGCAAGAGAGCGGGGCGAAATGTTCTCCGACTTTCAGACGACACCCAAGTATAGGGTCTTACTCGCGCATCCGCAGTGCTGCGCCCATGGCCTCACACTGACCGCTGCCGACACGGTCATATGGTTTGCGCCAGTCACATCGCTTGAAATTTACGAACAGGCGAACGCTCGCGTGCGACGCATCGGCCAGAAGCACAAGCAGCAAGTGATCCACTTCCAAGGGACGCCTGCTGAGCGGAAAATCTACAAACTTCTCGCTGGGCATCAAGACATCCAACAACGCCTGTTGGATATGTTCGCAGAGTTGAGCAGCTAACATACGGAGGTAACAACCTTGAGGTTAGAGTAACCTTGCAGTAATTCCAACCTAGCACTCGCCATGCTATAGTATAAGGACCACCACCATGGCCATCGACTTCAACAAACGCGCGGCGCAGTATGTGCATCTCCGCGACACCGTCAAAGCAATAAAGGAAAAACACAAAGCCGAGCTGGCTCCATACAATGACGCGATGGAGAAACTTGAGGCGTTGTTCATGCAGGAGTTGAACAATACGCATCAGGATAGCGCCAAGACTGCATCCGGCACGGTCTACAAGACGACTAGGAAAACAGCGTCGCTCGATGACCCTGACGCGTTCATGCGTTTCGTCATCGGCGGAGAGTACTGGGACTTGCTGGATCGCAAGGCGAACGCCACTGCGGTCGAGGAGTTCCTGAACGACAACCAGGCCCTCCCGCCTGGCGTCAAGTTCACGGCGGTCGAAGAGATCGGCGTCAGACGAGCAAGTAAGTAGGGGCCAGCAAGTAACCTACTAAGGTAATCCACCACCCCCAAGAAAGCTAGGAGAGTTAAATTGGCACATGATCTAGTTATCCCTGCGAACTTCGGCGTTGCAGCGCCTGCGTTCGCCAATGCCCCCGACGATGACCTAGGCTCTGGCGTTCAGGGCGGCTATGCAGTTGTTGGCTTCAAGGGCCGCGTGTGGAGCGTGAAGAAGGGCGGCGAGGAGCAGCGGCTCCTCAACGACAACGGCGAGCCGCTGGCGAGCATCGAGGTTGTCATCGTCAAGGCGTCCCCAAGCATCTCAAAGGTCTATTATGCTGCCGGCTATGTCGAGGGGTCTACGGCTGCGCCTGACTGTCACTCGACGAACGGCATTGCGCCCGAGGCATCGGTTATGACGCCCCAGTGCGCAACCTGCGCGGCATGCCCGCACAATCGCTTTGGTTCGCGCATCACTGAGGCCGGCAAGCAGGGCAAGGCGTGCTCTGACAGCAAGCGCCTCGCCATCGTGCCGCTGGCGGACATGGAAAACGAAGTCTACGGCGGCCCCATGCTTCTCCGTGTTCCAGCGGCGTCGTTGCAGGAGCTGCCCCAGTATTCGGCGAAGCTCAAGAGCCTCGGGCATACGTCGTTCAGCGTGGCCACCCGGGTCAAGTTCGATTACGACGTGGCCTATCCGAAGTTCATCTTCAACGCCGTCCGTCGGTTGAGCGCCGAAGAAGGCGAATACATCATGTCGTTGCGGGACGACCCGCGTGTGGCGCGCATCCTCAACGAGAGCCTGGAATACAGCGCGGCGCAAGCGCCGCAGCAGGGAGAGAGCATCTTTGAGCAAGAAGCTGCACCAGCTCCTGCACCAGCTCCTGCACCTGCACCTGCTCCGCGTCCTGCCCCTGTGGCTCGTCCTGCTCCGGCGGCTCGCCCTGCGGCTCCTGTTGCTCCTGCGGCTCGTCCGGCCCCGCGTATGGGCGGCGCTCCTACTGCCCCTGCTGCCCCTACTGTGGCAGCGCCAAAAGCCCCGCCGCGCGCCCCGGCTCGCCCAGCTCCTGCGGTTCTAGAAGCGCCGCCGGTGAACGACGACCCCCCGACGGGGGAGGGCGCGGAGGGGTTCGAAGCTGATCTCGATGCCCAGCTCGAAGCACTGATGCCGCCCGCCGAGTAACCTACCCGGGTAACGCACTGACGGTTGGCCCGGGGTTATGCTCCGGGCCGATGCCATCTTTACTGGGGGCGGGCTAGTGAGGAAGTTACCTATTCGGGTAAAAGATATGACGCCCGAGGAACGTGCCAAACTAAGGGCTCGGAGCGAAGCCGAACGAGTGGCGCGGGAGACGGCGAGACTAGACTACCTGAAGAAAAACAACTAGCCCGGAACAAGCCTATGGCTCTCGAAGATGCGCGCCGATACTTAGCAAGGGTGGTCCCGTGGAGTGGAACCGATTTCGTGAACATTCATTACACAGTTACCGGCGAAGGTAAGCGTGTATTTTGGAATGGTGCCCCATGCCGAGGACTAGACGGAGCAATCGCGCAGCTCGACAGAATAACCAAACTCCCAAGAACCCGTGATATTTATATCTGCCTTAGCTCACAGCGCGAGACCGAAACAAGGATCAACCCAAAGACAGGTAAGTCGTTTAGCATCGCACTGCGTTCGCGGGAGAATGCTACCGCGCTGAAATCACTGTACCTCGACATCGACGTAAAAGCGGGGGCTTATGCTGTCCAAAAGGATGCGCTCGCTGGGCTCGCCAGCTTAATTTCCAAGACGAGCCTCCCGAAGCCCAGCGTCGTAGTCGCAAGTGGCTCAGGAGGGCTTCATGTATATTGGTGCTTGGCCGAAGCGCTTCCCGTTGACCGCTGGCAGAGTCTTGCGGATGCTCTATGCGCTGCTGCGCAGGCCCACGGACTGCTTTTCGACAGCCAAGTTACAGTCGATGCCGCCCGAATATTACGAATACCCGACACATTCAATCATAAGTCCGACCCACCAGCTCCCGTCAAACTACTCATGTGCCGCGACGTGGATTGCCTCACTGAAACTATTGAGGCGGCGCTCGCGCCATGGGCGGGCCGATCACCTACGAAGGTAACACCCCTACCCCCACAAGACCCAAACGACGAGCTTAGCGCTGGTATCACCGCGAAAGGCACGGCACAGCCACGATACATTGAAGACTTGGAGCGCGAATGCCCGTTCGTTCGCGATACGCTTGCGGACCAGGGGGCGTCCAACACCAACCCTCTTTGGAACTTATCAACCCTCCTATCGGTATTTCTGGAAAACGGGCGCGACGTAGCCCACTGGATGGCGAGCGGCCACCCAGGATACACGGTGGAGAGCACTGACGAGCTGTTCGACCGCAAGGAAGCCGAGAATAAGAAGCGCAACATTGGCTGGCCTAAATGCGCCACGATACACAGGTCTGGCGCACCCCAGTGCGCAACATGCCCGCACCTACAAGAAGACAAGACACCGCTCAGTTTCGCGCTACCTCTAGTAACCAACCTTCCTGTCCCCATCGCCGTCCCCAACGGCATTGCCGTCCCCTATAGGCAGGATGAGAATGGCCTAATCCATACGGCCATCGCCAACAAGGAGGGGGAGCCGGAGGATGTTATCGTTTTCAACTTCCCGATCCGCAATGCGTGGTGCCAGCAACATCCTGAATGGCGGGTAAATTTCGAGACTACCTACAAAGGTAACAGCACCCTGGAAGTGAGCCTCCCATTTGACGGGCTTGCTGATAGAAGCTCAGCGGCGAAGCTACTCGCTGCCGCCGGCATCCCCATGATGGTTCACCCCTATACGCAGGAGTTTTTCATGAGCTGGCTACGGCAGCTCCGTGACGCCAAAGAAAGCGTTGTCCAGACAATGCCGTTTGGCTGGGTCATCGAGGACGGCAAAGTCCTCGGTTTCGCCTATGGCGGGAAGATTTTTTACCAGGGCGGCGATAAACCAGCAGCGCAGCCCGACCCTGAGTTGCGAAGGCAGTACACGCCCAAGGGCGAGAGTGCTCACTGGCTTGCTGCGGTGCAGCTCATTAACAACCAAAAACGCCCAGATTTGGATTGTTTGCTAGCGTCATCCTTCGCTGCGCCGCTTGTCAGGTCCACCGGCTTGAGCGGCCTCGTGCTTGGTGGCTACTCGCTTGAGAGTGGCATCGGCAAGACGACGACGCTGAAGATCGCGCAAGCCGTGTGGGGCAACCCCTCGTCAGGCATGCAAGGGCTCAACGACACCCAGAACTCGCTCATTGCGAAGATCGCGCAACTTAACTCGCTCCCCATATTTTACGACGAGCTAAAAACCGCCCGCGATACGGAGTCGTTCGTCAATACAGTGTTTATGATCTCAGGCGGACGCGAGAAGTCGAGGCAGCGGGCAAATACGACACTGCGCGAGAGTCGGACATGGGCGACACTCCTCACGTTTGCGAGCAATGAGAGCTTACACGACTTCGTGGTGCAGGGCACGCGCACGACGCTTGCCGGGCTCCTGCGCATGTTCGAGTTCAAAGTAGCCCCCGGAGAGAACCAGAGCGGTGATACGGCCACAGTGTCGCGGCTAGTGTCGCGGCTGAACGAGAACTTTGGCCATGCCGGGCTTACTTACGCGGCTTATCTAGGGGATCACGCCGATTGGCTCGATAATATGGTTCACCAGTATCAGACGCTCTTGGAGCGCGAGTGGAACTCATCCAACGATGAGCGCTTCTGGATCGCGACGATAGCCGTGCTGCTATGCGGGGCGAAGACCGCTAATCGCTTGGGGCTGGCCAGCTTCGATCTAAACTCGATGAAGACGTTCCTGCATGGGGAATTGCTGCGTATGCGCCTGGAGCTGGCCAGGTCACCCAACGATATGTCGCAAGCGTTGAATGTTGTCACCTTGTTGGGTAACTTCCTATCCGAGAAGCGAGCCCATCACACGCTCATAACGAACCGAACCTGGATGGGCAGGGGTAAGCCAGGTAAGGGGGCAATCGCGATTAGGAGCGATGCCACGCGGCTACAGTCGCTGGAAGTTCAAGTATCCGTCGAAGACAAAGTACTTCGCTTCACCAGCACGTCGATTGGGGACTGGTTAAAAGCGAAGGGAGTACCGAGATATACGTTCACCGAGGCACTAAAGACACAGCTCGGAGCCACACAGATTACGGGGCGTATGGGTAGCGGCACCTCCGTCGCGGGGGTTACTGAGCTACTATACCAAATTTCAATTTCCGGCACTGGACTCGAAGACCATGTAGAGTTGGATAATCTGTGATGAGGCCGCCCTTACGCGTAAAAGACATGACCCCGGAGCAGCGCCAAGCCTTTAGAGAAGCCCATACGGCTTTTGCGGTGGCCAAAAACAATATGGCCGCGCAAACCAAGAAACTTCGAGATAGGGAGAATCACAGGAGTTGGCGAAGCATCCCGGAGAATAGGGCGAAAGATTACCTAAGAAGATAACCTACGGAGGTAACATATGTCAGCAAGACGCCCAGGACCACGAGGAGTTGGTAAGCTGTATTCATGGCCGGAAGACGCAGTCACTTCACTGCGAGAGCTGTGGGGGAGAACTCCGGCCAGTAGGATCGCAGATCATATCAACGCTACGTGGCCAGAGCCTGCAACGGTGACTAAAAATTCCGTCATTGGCAAGGCTCACAAGCTCGATCTGCCGACGCAGCGTCGAGCTAAATAACTAACCCAGGAGGGTAACTAAAATGATGATGGCCGTGACCCCCGTCCGCCTACGTATGCTGGCGGAATACATCGAGAAGCATCAATCAGGTGTGTAGTTAGAGCGCCCTCTACGCCAACCCCGGTTACCCTTCACGGTCTGCACTTCTAAATTGGCCTTAGAATTAGAGCCCCCATTAATAAGGGCTCGCTTATGGCCGACATCCTTTCCATCGCCTTTACTAACCCTGCCAATTTTCTCCAGCTCACGACGCGCTTTATTTCTAGCAGCGCGATTCCGTCTCTGTTCCTCCGTACCGTGGTACTTGTACTCTTCTTTGTAATTGCGTTCACGCGCCATCCCTTCCCCCTCACTTCATCTTTCCAAGCGTCTCCGCAAGGCGGGCGCGCTTACCAACTCTCCCACCCTTCGCAGCCGCAGCGTCGAGTTTGGACTTCGGGATTTTCTGCCCTTGCGGGACACCCAAATCCTTATGTAACTGCCCCGGCTTCTTGATCGCGCCCTTGATCCAGTTCTTGGCCATAATTACCTCCGTAGGTTATTGCACGTTGAAGACTTTTTCATACTTCTTGATCGTCTCACGATTTCGCTTCGTGAGCCCGTACCCAAGGCCATTTTCTGCCTGGGTATTTTGGCGGCGCTTCAGTGCCCCCGACAAAACCCTCGACGTAATCTGATGGTCCCTGTCATGCGTGCGGTTCCAGCGATCTATCTCGATCCGCGCACGTCCTCGCGCGGCCCCCGTCGCTTCTGCCCAAGTCCTGAGAAGTGTATCCCGCTCCACTACTTCCCGGTGCATCTCCTTGCCGGCAGCATATCTCGCTTCGCCATACTGGGAGACAGAGGCCGGTGTGAAGCCGAGCCCCTGCACGATGGCCTCCGGCAGCGAGAGGGGCTTCATGCCCACGCCCTGCTTAGAGGGTTTACCTTCGGAGGTAAGCCGCGCCGCCTTGAGCAAGTCGGCGATGGCTTTGGCCGGGATGATCTTCTCGGCAGCCTTGACGTAGTCGCCAGCAAAGAGCGCGGTCGTCGCATCGAGGGTGTCAGTCGCCATGGACATGGGTGCGCCGCCGACGGTGTCGTATACCCACTTCATCACGTCTGAGGACTTGCCAGATTTAGGCTCGCCGAACGCCAGCAGTGAGTTGAGACCCAGCCTATGGTGAACATCCACAGAGAGCGGCCCTAGCGCATGGGAGAGCCCGTGCATGACGATCTCAGCCAACTGGGGTCCGAACATATGCGCTGCCTTCTCCTGCGCAGCCTCCTCGATATCCCCCCAATTGGTGTTGGTTACGCCGAGCATATTGGCAAACATGACTGGCGCTTTGGCTAGCTCCATGGGAAGGCCGAGCACGCCAGCCATGGCCGCATGCGTGCCGACAACTCCAGCGAACGCCCGCGCCGCCTCGCGTCGAATTTCTGGCGTCTCGCCTTTGAAGGCGTCATAGAGGTTGCGCACTAGCAGATGATAGATCATCTGCGGGAACTGCTTGAACTGCAAGAACGGTCGGAGCCGTGGGTTGCGGAAGATGGGGGCAGCGTTCGTAAAGCTATAGAGCCCCTGCGTGTTTGCCAGTGTCTGCTTGACATAGGCTACAGCAGCGTCGTGATCGGCTCCCTTGGCGCGCTCCAGCCTGTAGGCTGCCACGGCCTCAGCCACGCGATTAATGCTCTCAGTGGCCCCCGTAAGCTCGCGGAAGGCCGTATCAACGCGGGCCAGGCCCTTGGAAAGCTTGCCGCCTGTCGAGTCGAGGCGGTGAACCTCGAAGCCGGCATCGGGATGAATGTGCCCAGTTGCCGACAATTCGTCGAGCATCTTGCCCAGCGCCGCATGGTCTTTCGCTGACGAGAGCTTCCCCTTGAAGTATTCCACGAAGTTGGTCGGGTGCGCCGTGTCGTCCTGCCATACACGCTTCGCACCGCGCATACCCTCCGAGAGAGCGCCCATGGCCCCCATATCTTTATAAGCGCGGACGAGCGCCCCATAGGCAGTGCCGAAGCCGTGGCGCGCGCCCAGCACCGGCCCTGAGATCATCGTGGGGTGCGTCATATGGATCAGCAAGTGGGCGGGGGAGGCCATGCGCTTCAGGAACGAAAGCGTCATGGCGTGCTGCCAGAACGGGGCCAGCCGGCCCGTATACTCCGGCGAGCCGAACCCGTAGAGGCGGTTCTCCATCTCTTGCAGAACTGTGCGCCTGTCGGTCGTGAGCCCCGAGGATTTACCCTCGCCGGTAATGCCCCGCATCTCATCCATCGCCGCATCGACCGTCGGCTTGAAGTCGTGGCGGGACAGGTAGGCGCTCACGGAGTTGTTATATGCGATGGTGTTGCGTACAAGGTCGTCACTCGCGCCCTGCACGTTTCTACGGGGCAGCCTCCTATGCTCCACACGCGTGCCGGCACGCAGAGAGAGTAAGCTGTCCATCAGCGCCTTTTCGATAACCTCCTTCTCCTTGGGCGTGCGTCCGCTCCTGCGTGCCGCATCCACCAACGCCCGTATCTGGGGCGAGGACAGTTCATAGTCCACTTTCGGATTGAGTTCACGCTTGTCAACATCCGTGATGTCCTCCACGTTGGGGGACTGACTCAGCTCCTGTCGCCGCCTGCGCGCGTCGCCCTTGCTTTCGAAGAACTCCGTATGTTGCCGTTGGACCTTAACCTGGAAGCGTTGCTCCGGGCCGCCAGCGGTAGAAATACCGCCTTCTTCGGTGGTGCGCTCACCCGTTGCCGGGTCGTAGTAGACAGACTCCGGCGTCGCATGCAGGTCGAGACTCGTCGCGAAGTCATGCGCCTGCTTGCGCGCGTCCTTGCCTGAGAACTCGAACACGTCGCCCTTGGCGTCAGGCACGCCTTCATCGTTCAAACGTGTCGCCCCGCGCGGGGTTTTGACGACGTGCTTGGCGTTGAGCACATAGTCGCCGTGGCGCATGAGCGGGGAATATGCACCATTCTTCACCCGCAGCTCCTGGGCGTTCTCCAACGCCTCCGCCACGGGCTTCTCAAAGAGCGCCTTGTCTTCCTCTGTCATCTTACCGTTTACGATCCGGTCGATAACCTCGTTACGGTTTACCTCGCTAGGTAACTCCACATCGCGAATAATCGTCTCTACGTTGGCCCGTGTGACGGCGTTCTGTTTCTCACGGTAGTAGGCGTTCGCCTTACTCCAGAGTGCTTTCAAGTCGTCGGGCAGGGCCTCGTAACGGCGGGCCAGCTCTGCATGTTTTGCGCGAGCCTGCCACACATTCATGGCCGCCTCGTGTGACACGTCCTTGCCGGCAGCAAGTTTCTGGCGAGTCTCTTTGGATACGTCCAAGTGGCGGTTGGCGGCGCTGTCCAGCGGCTGGTCCGGGTGTAAATCATAGAGCGTGGCGTCACCAGTTAACGCCGTGTACTTATCCCAGACCTCGCCTTGGTACTTCCGGCGCATGCGCGCCATCTCTTTTACAACGTCGTTGCCCTGCTCACGATACTCGCGCATCCGCACGCCCATGCGCTCCATGGCGTCGTTGAGCTTTGTATGGGCCGCGTTGAAGGCGTCCCCCACCATGCGCTTTGTCGCTTGCAGGGCCTGGTCGTTGGTCAAGAGTTGCAAGCCGACGCGCAATATGCTGTCGTTGTCCTCCATCTTGTCTCGGATGAACTCCATGGCCCGGTTACCTGCTTCGGTAACACTGTAGTGTGCTTGTGGGAGCTGATGCCGACTAAGTCCGGCATTGAATAGGCGACGCCCAGTGTCGTTGCGATCCGCAGCCTGCTCAAACACACGCATCACGCCTTCCAGCACGGTAGTGCTGTGTGGAGGCATGCCGAGGACCTTGCGCACCATACCTACAATGCCGTCCCAGACAGTCGCCCGGCGCACCGTCAAATTTAGATGCCGCGCAACTTCCGGTGGTAGTTCGACGCCTGAGACAAGCGAATTAAAACCTCGGTTAGTCATCGACTCAGACATGAACTCATGGGGGTCGAACGCCTTCCCAGCCCCCATACCGTAGTGGGCGTTAATATCGTGCCCCTCGATATACCCAGGCCCAAACTCTGCGTAGTGGTCACGGACCAACTTGCCGAATTTCTCGACAAGGCTTCGCAGATTTTTGTCGCGGTCGAGTGCATGCCAGATGGCGGCGTGAACCGCCTCGTGCATAATAACGTGGGTTCCGCCGTCGGGGCGGCCCAGAACGCGTTCAGACACTACGATCTGGTGCCGAATGGAGTCGTAGAACGCCAGCGCACCCTCGCTCTTGGCGAGCTTAGAGAGCGTTTCCTCTGGCACGAAATGCACTGGCACATCCGCAGCCATCGTGATGAGGCGCGTCCGTAGGAGCGACATGATGTGCCCAATGAGCCCCGTCTTCGGCAGGTGAAGTGAGTTCAGCGCCTCACGCACAGTGACTGTCTGGTGAGCTTCGTACTCTTTACCTGCGTGGGTAAACGTCGGGCTCTCGTCAAAGGGCGTCTCCGCCTCGGTAGGCTTGCGGTTGACCGACTCACGGGCGAGGGCAATGCGTTGGAGAACTTTCTCGCCCTTCGGCCCGACCCCCGGCTTGCTGAACGTACGTTTCTTGATGGGCTCGACTTTGAACTTGCCCTCTTGCGACTTTACTCCAGTGACGGCATTCTCCGGCACCGGGGCGCTGCGCTCGCGACCGCGCGCATAGACTTCCTTCTCAGTGCCGGTGATGGCGGCGCTGTGGTCTTCTTCCTCTTTCGCAGCCTCGTTCTCCTCACGCCCTAAAAGAACCTCCTCGGGACGCGTTTCAACGTCGCCCTGGTCCTTGCGCTTGGCAATGTCGCCTTCTACGCGGCGCTCCTGTAGCACTTCTTCTTTCTTGCCACTACGGAGCAAAATCTCAGCGACAAAGAAGCGCTCAAAGTCTTCCTTCTTCGGAGACTTCAGTCCGGCAAGCCGCTGCGCTTCAGACAAGAGCACCATCTCGGCGTTGTGCCCTTGCGACTCGTCTACATTCTTGCGCCCCGCGATCCTGGGTATTTCGACGCCTTCGGCCTTGGCCGCCTCGACCATAGCCCGAGCGCGCTGCATGATCGCGCTGCGGGCCTTCGTCTGGGCTACCCCTACCGCCTTAGTGCCGTTACCTGCATAGGCAACTTCGCCCTCGCCCGGGGCGTGCGCCGCGACAACCTTGGTCGCGACTTCGTTGCCCTTGGCCCGAGCCTCCACTTCCGCCTTGGTGCGATGCTTGGCCTGTGGCTCTGGTGTAGGCTTCAAAGACGCTTCGGCAGCGAGCTGCTTCTTTCGAACCGCCTTGGCGATCTTTTTGCCCTTGGAGATGGCTTCCGGGCGCACGTCCTCAAGCACACGCCCCGGCTCACGTCCTGCCCGTGCTTCGGTAGGGGACATGATCTCCGCAGCGTGGCGCTCTTGCTCTGTACGCGCTTTCTCTCGCTCAGCCGGCACTTGCGTGATCGGCTCGACCTGCACAGTGTTCTCAGGCGCGCTCTTACTCGCCTCCAGCGCGCTCACTTGCTCGGGGGCAGTTCCTTCTGTGCCGACAGCAGCCTTCGCTTCGACGCCCTCCGGCGTGCGCTCGGTGACCGCGACAGGCGCTTCCCCCATAGCTGCTCGCGCCTCGGCTTCTGGCTTCGATACCGGACCCAGCCCAAGGATTTCGTTCTCACGCCCCTCCTTCGAAGCGGCGCGTATTGCCTCTGGGGTTATGAGTTCTGGGTTGTAGTGAAATAGCCCCCTGTTATTTTTTAGCGTCTTCATTCCCTTCGGACGCGACAATGGCTTGGTGCCCGCTGGGTACATGACTGCGGGGCGCAACCCGTCAATGAGTGCCTGCCTCTGTAAGGCGAGCGTGTCGGGGCTCTCCGGGACGTTCTGGCCCGTGTCCAGCGTTGGAGCGGGGGCGGGCTCTACCCGCTGCATGGACTCCTGCGCTGCCGGGGGTACGGGGGCCTCTCCAGCAGGAGCAGGTGGTGTAGCCTGGACAGGCGCAGGCGTTTCCTGCTTAGGAGTCTGCGTATTCTCCATCGCCGTCAGTACATCGGCGGGCAGGGCGTCCGTCACTTGTATCGGAGGCTTACCCGCTCCGTTACCTTCGGGGGTAACTGCTCCTGGCGCACTCTCTTTGGGATACTGGACGGTAGTCGTCTGCTCTTTGGTTACTGGCGCGACTGCCGGCCCGGGGCTCGTACCGCCAGCCGTATGGGGCGTATTGAGCACGGCTTCGTCGGGGATCGCTCCTACAGTCTTATCTGGGCTAGGCTTATTGGCGCGGGCCTCACCAACTTTGAGATAGTGGTGCGCGCCCGCAGCGGCACCGGCAAGGACCATCCCCTCAACGCCGCCATTTATAGTGGCGTGCGCCACCTTGCCCCAGTCCACGTCCTCGTCTGGACTCGTAGCTGCGAGCTGCCCCCATTGCTGCCCGTAATTACTCACGCCGGCAGAGGCTCCGACGCCAGCGCCGGTCTCTCCGACGCCAAGCGCAGCATTGACGAGCGCGCTACTCTCGCCGGCCCCAAGTCCCCCTCTTAGCGCTCGGCCTGCAACGCCATACGCGACTGCCCCGCTTGCAGCGTCAGCAGCGGCCTGCTTCCAACTATACTGGTCGGCGTGCAACATCGCCCGGGCGCGGTCAGCGTCTCCGCCGGACTCTTCCAGATATTTCTTGAAGACAGGCGACTGTTTGGCCAGCTCCTCGTCGCTGAGATCGTTCGTCCAGGCAATGGAGGAGTCGATGCCTTGCATCATCTGCGCCGCGCCGCCAGCCGCAGCAATGCCAGCAGGACCGCCGGCCAGTTCGCCAAGCGAACCAATGGCTATCGGCACGACGAGACCCGCGCCCTTCATCCAGGCCGAGCCCATGGGATGTGCGTAGACGCTGGCCTCGCCTTCCTCCGGTAGGAAGCTCGCACCTACGTCGCGCTTGCCGCCCTCAGACATGCTCTCGGTCGCATAGTCCGCCGCTTGGTGCCCAAGCATCGACAGCCCGCGCATGAAATGTGCGAAGTTTGGGTTGCCTGACTGCTCAGCGGCAAACTGCCCGGCTGTCGCCATGGCAGCGCCGGTGCCGGCAATGTCTGCCACTACTTTCTTAGGAGCGTCCCAGAACTCAGTCGTCGGCTCGTCGCCGGGGAGCCCCCCAGCGATGTCGTCGAACCCCGAGTAGAGATCATCACTCATAGGCATTCCTCATCTGCCTAATAACCATAGCCTCTGGGGGCTCGCCTTTGTCACGGGCGATGATCCCGCGAGCGTCGGAGATGGCTCCCTTTACGCCTTTCGCCATCTCCCCCCACGCACTGGGTTTCTCTGGTCTGGGCGGGTTCGCCTTCTCGATAGCGTTCCTAATCTGGAGGATTTTCTTGGTGACGACGACCTCGCTCCCATCCGGGAGCATGACAGTGGGCCGACCGCTTTCGTCTCTGCCGGTCACCAGTTTCTGGTTGGGCGAAGTGATGAACGACGCAGCGCGCAACGCAGCGCGTGGCGTAAGACCGTTACGCGCTTCAGTGTTTAGGTAAGTCGCGACGTTTCTCGTTGCGTCGGCCTGCTCGGGTTTTATCTTCCCGTTGGGATCGAGTGATTGCCATGCCATGTCGATATCTTCACCGAACTTTGCGGACTCTTCCGGGGACATCGGCGCAGAAGCAGCCGCTTTGGACTTCGCGTCCTCCTTCCGAGCGTTGAGCTGATCCTTCCTGTTGTCGTCGAAAGACTTACCAGCCTGGCGCTCAATGCTGTCGCGGTCGGCCTTCCAGGACTTATAATCAGCCCTATAAGCGGACATAACCCCGCGCCTATGGTCGGGGGTCATCTTCATAAGAAGTTCTCTTGACGGCTCCTGTGGCTCGGGGTTGGCTTTGGTGAACGACTGTAGCGCAGACCCTACAAATCGCATGCGCTCAATTTGCGGATACCGCTGCGCCTGCTGATTGTGCAGCGACTCCGCGTATGCAGACGCATTCTGAGGAGTGTCAAACTTGCCGAGGTGTCGGCCTGTTTTCCTGAATTGGGCAACAGCCTCCTCGTCAGACATTATCCGCCCATCCTCGCTCACTGTGGGAATGAGCACTTCCTTCCCATCTATGCCGACGGACATAGACCGCACAGTGCTTATGGACCCGTCCGGGTTCTTAACGACTGGCCGATTATTCAGGTCGATGTTTCCCGGCTCAATCTGCCCAGCGGGGCCGTTACCTGCTGGGGTAACTTCAGTCGGGATAGCCTCCCGCGTGGCCTGGCGGTCTGCGTTTGCTCGCTCAGCCAAATACTGATCTAGTGCGGGGTCTTCTTGGTCCGCGCCATACTGGCCGGAAGCAGCGCGGATGAGTTCGTTCCAATATGCAGAGCCATCGCGCAACCCAACAGCCCAGCCCATCAACTGCTGAGGCGTCGCTCGCATAGCCGCAAGGCGCTGTCCATTAGGGCCTGTATGGGTGACATCGGCGGTCCCATCAGGGTTTACCTTCGCCGACACGCTTGTGCCGTCAGGTATTGAGGCCTTGGCCTTCTTCAGCGCCTCCACGCCGCCAGCAATATCCCCTCGTTGTAATAGCTGCACCGCCTGGTCGCCATACGTGGCCGCCAGCATGCGTCCGTGTAGCACAAGGGCCTGCGCGATCTTGGCGGCCTTCGCAGGCTCCCCGTGGGCTACATAGACCTTGAAGGCGGCATTGAGCCCAACAGCGGTGCGCAACCCATCCGTCAACTCCTGTTTAGGGTCTACGATATCCCCAATAGCGCGCACCTCTTCTGGGCTGGCCGCGCCTTCGCCGCTCATGAGCCGTTGCCATCCATCGGACTGCCCAGACGTAGGGACCGCCTCTGCGGCGGAAGCCCCGTTAAGCCCAAACACATGTTGAATGTATTTCAGTCCATTGCCGATAGCCTCACCGATACCGTCGAGGGGATCGCTGCCTGTACCGGGCTGGCTGGGGTGGGGGCGCTTGCCCTCGGCATAGTAATCGCTCTTCGAGCTGGTAGGGATAGCCTCGCTCGTACCCGCGCTGGCACCCTCATCACTGTCGGCATCAGGCTCGGTGTCGTCGGGCTCCTCCACGAGGCCGCCAGAAGCGTATGCCCCTGCGGGGTAAGGACTGGCAATCCTTCCCACGAAGCGATGGTTGCCAATCGTCCGATCATTATGCGTAGCGAGCGGACCCGCCCACTTCGGCGACACGACATGCGGGTTATAGTAATGCGTCGCGCCCCCAGTGGGGTCGCCGAGCGTGCCACGGCTGTACTGATCGACGAGCGCGCCGATGCGCTTATAGGCGTCGCTATTCGGGTCGAGCGCGCGAGCCTTCGCACCGGCAGGGTCGCCGGGGTGGGCGGCGATCCGCTCAATAGCCGGGACGTATTCGGCTCGTCGCGCGGCGGCTTGTTCGGGGTATTTTGGCTTCTCGAAATGCTTCACGAAGCCAACAGTCGCCTCGCTTCCATCTTTGTATTTCGTTCCGAGATACTTTTGCGTCTCACTCTCACCAAGCGCAAAATCGATCTGCCCCTTCCAGTTGGTTTTCCAATCAGGAACGGCCTTCGACATCGCCGTGAGGCGCTCGTTGTGATGCTGAAACAGGCCTCCAGACGGACCGCCGCCATTGTCGTTCTTGACATAGCTGCTCGGATTGAATCCGCTCTCACCCTGTATGTTCGCCAACATACCGACGGCATGCTCGTGATCGACGCCCTTAGAGCGGATGTAGTTATACATCTCGCCAGCGGCGACTCCGGGGGTAACGTCGGAGGTTGGGATGCCACTCGGCAAT
>Ga0194120_10005963_pt1 | contig 17520 bp, 11 predicted proteins | sample TA2MahCa65mmetaG_FD_148642 | JGI IMG/M metagenome (GOLD analysis project Ga0194120, IMG submission 148642) | Freshwater microbial communities from Lake Tanganyika, Tanzania - TA2015019 Mahale Deep Cast 65m | ecosystem: Environmental > Aquatic > Freshwater > Lake | place: Tanzania: Lake...
TCCAGCGAGCGGCAGGAGGTCATGCTCGGCTACTCCGACTCCTGCAAGGACGGCGGCATTCTGGCCTCGGCCTGGGGACTCTATCGCGCCCAACAGCGGGTCGTCGCCATCGCCGACCGGCGGGGTATCCAGTGCCGTCTCTTTCATGGCCGGGGCGGTACGGTCGGCCGGGGGGGCGGCCCCACCCACGAAGCCATCATGGCTCAGCCGCCGGACACCGTGCGTGGCCAGATCAAGTTCACCGAGCAGGGCGAAGTGCTGTTCTACCGCTACAACAATATGGAGACGGCCATCTATGAGCTGACCATGGGCATCACCGGCCTCATGAAGGCCAGCCTGAGCCTGGTCAAACCCGTGGCGCAACCCGCGGAACATCACCAGACTATCATGACCGAGCTGGCCCGGTTGGGGGAACTGAGTTATCGCGGACTCACGGAACAAACCGATGGCTTCCTGGATTATTTCTACGAAGCGACCCCCGTCAGGGAGATCGGCCAGCTCAACATCGGGTCCCGCCCCTCGCATCGCAAGCAGCAGGACCGCTCCAAATCCTCGGTTCGGGCCATCGCCTGGGTCTTCGCCTGGGCGCAATCCCGGCAGACGTTCCCGGCCTGGTACGGCATCGGCGCCAGCCTCGCCGGCTGGTGCGCGGGCAAGGCCGAACGCCTGGAAACCTTGCAGGAGATGTATCGGGAATGGCCCTTCTTCCGCAACCTGCTCAGTAACACGCAGATGGCTTTATGCAAGTCGAACATGGATATCGCCCGCGATTATGCCGGCCTCTGCGCCGAACCAAGGACGGGAAAGCGCGTCTGGGAGATGATTGCCAGCGAATACCAGCGCAGCGTGGACTGGGTCTTGCAGGTGGCCAACATCGATCGTTTGCTGGCGGAAAATCCCCCGCTCGCGACCTCCCTGCACCGTCGCGATGCCTATCTGGGGCCGCTCAATTATCTTCAGGTCAGCCTGTTGCGGCGGGTGCGCTCCCTGACGCCGGAAGAGGCCGCCGGCAGCCCCTGGATGAAACCCTTGCTGCGCACCATCAACGCCATCGCCGCCGGCATGCGCAACACGGGTTGATGGGTTGATACCAGCCGACTCCAAGGGGTGATGAAACCGCCGACGGGACTCGAGGTATGGATTGAGGCGCATAGGGCCTCGGAGCCGTTGCCGACCTTCGGTGTTCCTGCTGGCCGAGCCGTCCGGCTTCGCTCACGGCGGGGCTTGTCGAAGCATTAGCGTTCACTCCCCCTCCCGGCGATGATCATCTACACAACTTGCAAGTTATTGATTTCATTCCCCTCTCCAGGAGGGAGAGGGGTTAGGGGTGAGGGTAGGAACCTCTGCGATATCATTCGGTTAGCCCACATCCTAAATCCTTCCGCGTTCTGGAGAAGGACTTGTGTGGATACTTATTGCTGACTGGGGTGAGGAATTGAGCACCAAACTCCGACATGGGGCTGCCCGTCCCGCCAAGTTTCAGGGCGCGGCGTCAACCCCAATGAGGATGACGGTCCACAGCATCGCAGTGGAAAAGCAACCCCAGGCCGGGGTCACAATAGTTTTGCTGATATACCAGTTTATTTAACATATAGTCAATTAGTCGATGCCTGCACATCATAGCCCTACAACCGACCTGGCCCGCGCGCATCTGCGCGAGCTCATGCGCCTGGAGCGGCAGGATCTCTGGGCCGTGCTGGCGTTCTCGGTCGGCGCCGGACTGATGGCGCTGGCGACGCCCGTCGCGGTTCAATCGCTGGTCAACACCATCGCCTTCGGGATGCTGCTGCAACCGCTGGTGGTGCTCGTACTCGTGCTGCTAGGCTGCCTGGCTCTCAACAATGTGCTGATCGGCTTCCAGATCTACGTCGTGGAGATGATGCAGCGCCGCATCTTCGTCCGCCTGCTGGGTGACATCGCCGGGCGCCTGCGCAAGGTTTCGCTGGAAGCGCTGGATGGCGGCAACACGCCCGAACTGGTGAACCGGTTCTTCGACGTGATGACGGTGCAGAAAAGCGGGGCCAACCTGCTCCTCGACGGCTTGGCCTATGGCCTGCAAACCCTGATCGGGATGCTGCTGCTGGCCTTCTATCACCCGATATTGCTGGCTTTCGATCTCTTGTTGATCGGAGCGGTGCTGTTCATCCTCTTCATTCTGGGCAAACGGGGCGTTCTCACCGCCATCCAGGAATCGAAAGCCAAGTACGCCGTGGCGGCCTGGCTGGAGGACCTGGCTCGCAATACGACGCTCACCAAGTGGGCTGGAGGACGGGATTTTGTCGCCGACGTCACCGACCGCCATGCCCGCCATTATCTCGACGCCTGCGGCCGGCATTTCACCATCGTGATGCGCCAGCAGATCGGCATCCTGGTGCTGCACACGCTCGCCAATACCACGCTGCTGGGTCTCGGCGGCTGGATGGTCATCGAACGGCAGCTCACCCTGGGCCAATTGATCGCCGCCGAATTGATCGTCAGCGCCATGCTGGCCGGACTGAGCCGCCTCGGAAAATCACTGACCAGCTACTACGAGTTGATGGCCGGAATGGACAAACTGGGACATCTGCTGGATCTCCCGGTGGAACCCAGTCGCGGCGAGGTGCATCTGGCGCCGGAAGGACCCGCCACCCTGAACATCAGGCATGTCAACTATCGCTATGAACAGCATCACGGGTCGGCCAACAGCATTGTCGAATGCAGCCTGCACCTCGACCGCACGCATCGGGTCGCGCTGGTGGGACCCAGTGGTTCCGGCCGCGGCACCTTGCTGGAACTCATCATGGGCCTGCGCCAGCCCATGACCGGCGCCATCCTGATCGATGGCCATGACCTCCGTGATCTCGACCTGGATGAACTCCGGCAATCCATGGCCCTGGTCAAGAGCCATGAGATCATCGAGGGCACGATCCTGGACAACATACGCATGGGCCGGCCGCGGATCGGCATCGAGGCCATCCGCAACGCCCTTGCCGGCCTGGAACTGAACGACACCATCATGGCCTTGCCGGAGGGACTCAATACCCCGCTCAATTATCTGGGCATGCCGCTGTCTCCCGAACAAGTCCGCCGGCTGATGCTGGCCCGCGCCGTCGCCGGCCAGCCACGCCTGCTGCTCATTCACGAGGCGCTGGACTACCTGGACAATGAAATCAGCGAACGCGTCATCGCCTGGGTCTTACGCCCCGATGCCGCATGGACCGCCATCATCGCCACCCAGCATCCGGAAGTGATCAGCCGCTGCGATGTCGTCTGGCACCTGCGCGAAGGGCGCGTGGCCGGACAGGGCCGGGTCTCGGCCCGGGGAGTGGACCCGCATGATCCCCAAGAGCCAGCCTGAACCTCGTTAAGGATACCCGCGAAGCCATGGCGAATCTCGACAAGGAATCAAAACCCGGCATTGATCTGCCCGCGATAGCGCTGACCGAAACGACGGGATTCGCCCGGCGTCTGTCCCGCTCGCTGGCCGGCCTGCTGACACTGTTTCTCCTGGCACTGACGCTGACCCCCTGGCAACAAAATGTCAGCGGCGTGGGCCGGGTCATCGCCTATGCCCCGCTGGAGCGGCAGCAGACCCTGCAGGCGCCGGTCGAGGGCCGCGTGATCCATTGGTGGGTCCGTGAGGGCTCGATCGTCAAGGCCGGGGACCGCATCGCCGATATCGGCGACAACGATCCCGAACTGCTCCGGCGCCTGGAAACCGAGCTGATGACCCAGCAAGGCCGCATCCAGACCATTCAGTCCCGTATTGCCGCCACCGAGAGCCAACTGACCATGTCGCAGCAATCGCGGACGATGGCCCTGCAGGCGGCGGATTCGCGGGTGCGCATGGCGGAGGAGCGGGAACGCGCGGCGCGTCATGCCGTGGAAGCGGCCCGGGCCGCGCTGGAAACATCCCGGCTGAATTTCGAGCGGCAACAGGTCCTGCAGGGTAAGGGTCTGTCCTCCACCCGCGGCTACGAACTGGCCACCCTGGAGCAGACCCAGCGGCGCACCGAGCTAGACCGTGCCCTGGCCACCCTGGCGGCCGCCTCCAGCGAGGTCGAGGCCATCCGCTCCGACCGCCGCAAGGCCGGCGCCGACACCGAATCCAGCGTCCAGAAGGCGCGCGCCGACCTGGCCAAGAGCCGGGAGGAACTCGCCTATGCCACCGCCGAAAAACTTAAGGTGGAGACGCGCCTGGCCCGGCAGATGACACAGACGGTGAAAGCCCCCCGCGACGGCACCATCCTGCGGTTGGCGGTCAGTTCACACGCCGAGGTGGTCAAGATGGGCGACCCCCTCGCCGTGCTCATCCCGGCCACCGAGCATCGCGCCGTGGAATTGTGGATGGATGGCAACGACATCCCCCTGATCACGCCGGGGCGCAAGGTGCGACTGCAATTCGAGGGTTTTCCCGCCGTGCAATTTTCCGGCTGGCCGGAAGTGGCCTTGGGCACCTTCGGCGGCGTCGTCACCCTGATCGACTCCACCGACAACGGTCAGGGCAATTTCCGCATCGTGGTACTGCCCGACCATAAGGATCTGCCCTGGCCCGGCGAGCGCTTCATCCGTCAGGGCGTGCGCACCAATGGCTGGGTGCTGCTGAATCGGGTGCGGCTCGGCTATGAGCTGTGGCGGGTCTTCAACGGTTTTCCGCCCTACTATCTGCCCAGTCACCCCGATTTCAAGAAAGCCGACGCGAGTGCGTCAAAAGCCAAATCAGGCGAAACCGACAAAGACGCGAAATGAAACACCATCGACTCACCTTCTGGATGAGCGGATGGCTATGCGTCGCTGTAGCCCAGGGAGCCGCCTATCATCAGGGCACGCCCGGCAGCCGGCCCGGCGCGGAACAGCACCGGAAATCGCTGGAAATCAGCGCCCAGGCACTGCCGGTCAAAGGCCGTACCCTCACCCTCGATACCGTCGTGCGATCGGCGCTGGAAAGCTTTCCCTCGGTGATCGCGGCCGCCCGACGCAAGGATATGGCGGAAGGCGAAAGGCTGGCCGCCGAGGGCGGCTTCGATACCAACCTCAAGTTGCTCAGCCGCTCTTCCATCGCCGGCATCTATGAAAACGAGATGGTCGACATTGGCTTCGAGCAGCCGACTCCGTACTGGGGCGCCACCTTCTTCGGCGGCTACCGGCTGGGTTCCGGCAATTTCCCGGTCTACGAAGGCAAGAGCCAGACCGCCGATTCGGGCGAATTCCGCGCCGGCGTCACCTTCCCGCTCTGGCGCAACCGCACCATCGACCGTCGCCGCGCGAACCTGGCGCAGGCGGAACTGACCCAGTTGATCACCCATCATGAATACGACGCCCAATTGCTGGATTTGCAGCGCGTCGCCTCGCAGCGTTACTGGGACTGGGTGCTGGCGGGGCGGCGCCTGGCGGCGGCCCGCGACCTGTTGCGTATCGCCGAAACCCGCGACGCCGGTCTCAGGATCCGCATCGCCAGCGGCGACCTGCCCTCTATCGACGCCACCGACAACCAGCGCGCCATCCTCGAGCGGCGCGAGCGCGTGGTGGCGGCGGAACGCCTGCTGGAGCAGGCGGCGATTCAACTCTCCCTGTACCTGCGCACCCCGGACGGCGAACCGCAATTGCCGCAGCCCGAGGATTTGCCCGAGGGCTTTCCCGATCCCCGGCTGCCGGAACGGCTGGAACCGCGGGCCGTCATCGACGAGGCCCTCGGCCGCCGCCCCGAACTCAAGCGCCTGGAGCAGCAGCGCAAGAACGCCGAGATCGAGCGCGACCTGGCTCGGAACCAACGGCAACCCGGGGTGGATCTATCCCTGAGCGGGGCACAGGATCTGGGCGTGAATCCCGAAACCCAGTATTACCAGATCAACCGCACGGAAATGTATGTCGGGGTATCCGTCGACCTGCCGGTCCAGCAGCGCGTCGCCAGCGGCAAGATCATGAGCGCCGAGGCCAACCTGGAGCGCATCGCGGCCGACGCCAAACTCGCCGGCGACCGCATCGCCGCCGAGGTCAAGGACTCCTTGTCCGCCCTCAACGCCGCCCTCAAGCGTGTACAGATTGCCCGCCAACATCGGGAAACCGCCGTGCGGATGGAAGAAGGCGAGCGCACACGCTATGAATTGGGCGACAGCAACCTGATGTTCGTCAACCAGCGCGAACTCGCCAGCGGCGACGCCGCCATTCTCACCGCCGAGGCCCTGAACAGCTTTTTCAAGTCACTGGCGGATTACCGCTACGCCCTGGGCGATCTCCAGCACGGCGATATGGATAAATGAGCAGGTAAAGATACATCAACTCCCTCTCCGCCTCCGGGGAGAGGGCTTGCCAGCAATTCTCATTTTGGGCCGGACCCCAAGGCCCGTGGCTGGATTCCGGCGGGGACCGCCGGAATCCAGCCACGGGGACGTGAACCTGAACCGGCCAAAAGACCCGAATCCGGTGTCCATCACGCCGATGGCGACCTTGATAAGCTAATGAATTCCGCCCTCCAGGGCCGGCCTGACAAGGTTTAAGCCAAAATGAGAATTGCTGCTTCCGCACGCCCGGGTGGGCCCCATTTTACGTGCGGAACAATTGTGACAACCCGGTCACCCATCGGGAAGGCGTCAGTGGCATCGAAGGCCCTCTCCCGCCCTATCGGGAACCGTCAGGAAGCCTTTCGTTTTGTGCCGTTCATTCCCGTTGCCGGTAGATAACATTCTGTATTTCATGCGCTTCAGGGAATATCTGAAAGCCGTCACATAGCCGTAATGAAAAAAACATGGGCAAATCCGCTTGGCCATGTTACGGTTATGGGGCCTTTACAGTTCTTCCATGGCGTCGCGTCATACCTTCGCGAATCCAGCGTCTTAGCCGCTCCGTTCTTGAAGTCCGCCCCCTTTGAAGTAACTCGCCTAGGTTCAACCGGTCCTTGTGGCCAATTTTGTTTGTCAGAAAGCCCGGCGCGGTGCCGGAGCTGGAGTTTTGGTATGAAAAACATTTATGTAGGCAACCTTTCCTTTAAAACCACTCAGGACGAGTTGCGGGACATCTTCGCCCAGTTCGGTGATGTGTCCTCGGTTAATATCATCACCGACAGGATGACGGGGCAGTCAAAGGGTTTTGCCTTCGTGGAGATGGAGGATGCCGGTGCACAGTCGGCGATCGACAAGTTGAACCAGACCGATCTGGGCGGCAGGACCATCACCGTCAATGAAGCCCGTCCCCGTGAAGAGAATCGGCCTTCGGGCCCCCGTCGCGGCGGGTTTGGCGGCGATCGGGGTGACCGTGGCGGTTTCGGCGGCGGTCGCCGCTTCTAACCGTTCGCTCCTCGCAAGCGATCCCGCGGGGCCGCTGTGTGCGGCCCCGCGTCTTTCTGTAACGCCATCGGATTTCCCTTTACTTACGGGCGTTGCCGCCGAATCGCCTCACCTTGAACCCGTAAGAACAACCTCACGGCTTCTCGCGCAATAATGCCGCGGCCCCTGCGTCTCCCTTACTTCGACGCCCTGCTGAAACTGCTGACCGAAAATCAGGCGGCGATCGTGCAAGCCTTCGGCCGACATGTGCATTGGGGTTACTGGCCCGACCCCAGCGAAGCCGACCATTCGCCGGAAGACTTCGCCCGGGCGGCGGAGGCCCTGACCCGGATGGTGACTGGGGCGGCAAATATCGCCGACGGGCAGACCGTGCTGGATGCCGGTTGCGGCTTTGGCGGCGCCGTCATGAGTCTCGACGAGCGCTTCCTGAAGATGAACCTGGTGGGTCTCAACATCGATGGGCGCCAACTGGCGAGGGCCCGGGATCGCCACCCGACCCGAGGCAACACGCTAAACTGGGTTCAGTCCAATGCCTGTGAACTGCCCTTCGCGGATCAGAGTTTCGATGCCGTGCTGGCAGTGGAGTGCATTTTTCATTTCCCCAGCCGGGAACGCTTCCTGGCGGAAGCCTTTCGCGTCCTTAAACCCGGCGGACGGTTAGCTCTCTCGGACTTCGTGCCCATTCCCGGAATGAGGCCGCTGATGCGGCTCGCGGCGGGTTGGCCGACCAACCGGGGTTTCTATGGGCGCTGCGAACTGCATAGCACGTTGCGGGATTATCGGCGGCTGGCCACGGATACGGGCATCCTTCTCGACCTGATACAAGATATCACCCCACACACCCTGCCTACCTACGATTTCATCCGTGCGCTGACCAAACAGGTGGCTATCCCCGGCCCTTCCGCGCTGCTGGAAACCCTGTTCGCCGAATATGCCAGCCGTCTCGGTCTGCTGCGATATTGCGTGCTGGGGTTCACCAAGCCGGCATAGCAACCAACGCCGGACCGGCGCTGGGAGGACGGGTTCGCCTGCTCGATGGGTTCCCCATGGCAGAAGCCCATCCCCCTGACTGAGACGGGCCGCTGCCTCAGCGTTCCGTCAGACGCTCCGCCAGGCGCTCGGTGATGATGGCCATGCGCTCCATCTGCTCGATATCGACACTGGCTGCCGTGGCGTACCAGGTACCCACTCGGCTCTGCATGACGGCAGGTTCCTGGAAACCGTGGAAGCTGGTTTGCAGCCATTCGAGTTGCCGCTTTTGCCGGATCTCGCTGAATGCGGGAGGCGTGGGTAAATCCAACAAGATTTCCAGTTCGACCAGCAGTTCCGCCCGCAACGAATGCCCTTCCCTGAGTTCCTCATCGGTAATGACAGGCGCCCGCTTGAGTCGCTCATGCAGTTTTTTCTCAAGGTCGCCGGGGAGGACATGCGCATGGCGCCAGTCGGCCTCGATACGGTGCAGGGCGGCCTCGACATCGCCGCCAGCCAGCACGATCGATTCCAGTTCGTCCGCCCAAGCCCCCTTGCGCGCCATGAGCGCGAAAATTTCATGATGCCGGGCCGAACGCAATTCCAGGATCGTCACCTCCGCCTGCTGGATCAGTTGCTCCGCCTGACGTTCCAGATCGGCCAGCCGAGGCCGTTTGGCGCCTTCCGAGAGGGCCTCCCAGCGCTCCTGAAAGAAGTCCAGGGCGGTTTCAAGCTTACCCGGCGTCGGGTGATTGTGCAGTGTAGCTTCCAAATCCGTCAGCAACTCCTGGCGCGCCCTGGTTTCCTCCTGCAACTGTGCCTCACGCTCCTTGCGATCGGCATCACGGCGCGCATAGACCTGGTCCAAGGCATTGCGAAAGCGGATAGCCAGCTCTTGATGGCTCGCTTTGGGCAATTGAATGCCGTTCGATTCCTCGTTCCAGCGCTCCTTGAGCCTGCGCGCCTGGGCGAGGGCCTCGCGCAAGTCGACGATATCGACTACGTGCAGAGCCGCCGCCACCAGTCGGTTACGACGTTCCGTTTCAGCGGCGACATAAGGAGCGACACGTTCCTCCAGCCTGTTCATCAAGGCTCGAAACCGCGCCTGCAACTGACGCTCGTCCTGCGGTCCGCCACGTTCCGCCTTTTGCCAGTGTTTGCGCAACGCCTGGACCTTTTTTTGGAGTTCGCCGGGCTCCGGGATGGCTTCGGGGAGCCCTTCCAGCCAGGCTTCCGCCTCGTCTAGCAGTGAGTTCTTGGCCTCGCGCAGGGTGGCCCAGTGGGTATTGCGCTCTTCCCGTTCGGCCAGCACCGGCTGAAAGGCGATGTTCAGGGCCTGATCGAAGCGCAGCCAGTCCGCCTGGGATGCTCGCCCCAGACCGTCAAGCTGTTTCCACTCTTCCCGCAGGCGCGGCACGGCTTCGGCGATCAGCGCGAGGCTCATGCCGTTGTTGGCCAGGGCTTCAGCCTCCTCGATCAGGTGATCCCGCGCCTGTCCGCTACCCCATCGCGCCCAGTCGCGAAGCTGGGTCATCCGCGCATGCAGGTGCTGATGGCGTTCGGCCAGTTCCTTGGGAAGCTTGGCCTCGTGGAGCAGCGAATTGATCTGCCCGGCGAGGCTGAAAGCCTGGCGTGATTTTCCGGCCTCCAACGCCGCTTCGAGCTGATCCAGTTTATGACGGAAGCCCTCGATATCGCTTAATGGTTGCTTCCCTGGCGTTGCCCTGGGTTTGGGCGCCTTCGGGGCCTTGACGGTAGGCCCCGCCTGTTTCTGCTCCCACCGCGCCACCAGGGCGTCACGCTCGGCTTTCCTTTCGGGTTTGGCCAGATTGTCCCAGGCAGCGATCATTTCCGGGGTCGGCGCTTGCCCTTCGCTGCCATCCAGAAAACTTCGGCAGGCTTCGGAACGCCGGCAATCTTCTTCCAACGCTTCCAAAGCCGCCCGCATGGCCTGAATCAGGTCCTGGATTTCCGTGAATTCTCTGCCAGCCGCAAGACACGCCGGGACCGAAGCCGCCACAATGTCGAGTTCCGTCAGCCAGCCCCGCACGGTTTCCAATCCGGTCGGGCCAAGCTCCAGTTCGTTGATCGCGGCTAAACGATGCCGCGCGTCCGTGACCTGCTTTTCCTGGCTTCGCAGCCAGGAAGCTTCCTCCAGCTCATATTGACCAGCGGCCTGCAACAGTGCGTGGGATTCGGCCAGATCAGCCCCCTCGGCCAAATCATTCAACCGCTTACGCAGTTCGTATAGCCGCCCCGAAGCGATCGGCCTGGCCGCGAGGAGTTGCCGGGCGGCTTCATGAAGTTCCTCGACCTGGGTGGCTCTTTGCACCTGCTCAGCGTGTTTCTTGAGCCGATCCTGGCAGTAACGGTAGACGCCGCGGTCCTTATCCCGCACTTTCTGGGCCAAGAGGCCGATGACGTCGATTGCATCGATGCGCTCCGCGGCCATGAGACGAACATCGGCGAGCCGGGCGGTAACCGCGACTTGTTCCAGGTCGGCACTGTCGCCAATCCGCTCCAGCCAGACGGCGGCACGATCCTTGTCGGTGGCCGCGCACAGCGCGTGCAACCAGACTTGGGGTCCATCCGCTTCCGCCGGTTCGCCCTCCCCCTGCCCGAGGCGCAGGCCCAATTCCCGCTCGCACGCCTCACGCTCAGCCGTGCTTGCAGCATCCCGAGCCGATTGTCTGAGCGTATGCAAGCCCACGGTCGGCTTCGTGTCCTGAGCATCCACTTGCGCTTCTTTGTCGCGTCTACCGAATAATTTCATCAATAAGGACTTCATAAATGGCTATCTCTCTCTCAATTAATTCTTTTCTGTTTTACCAATTCCACAATGGGGTATGGCATTACCTTGGATTGCAGCCTTGCCAGGGACGATCGCTTCCAACCCTCGCTACGGCCAATCATCACACCGGGGACCCACGCAGGACGCCGTCAGTCAGGAGCCCGGCGCATTCGTGCCGGTCCAGAACAACGGCAAACACCCTGCCTTAGCTGCCGCTATGGTTTCGCAAATTCACGCGCGAAGGCCTCCACCTCGCTCCAGTCGGTGAACTCCACGACCGCGCCCGGATCGGTCGGCCCGCCGGTCATGGTCATGATCAAGCGAATGATCCAGCGATCCATGGGCTTGTAGCGCGGGTAGTCGAGCCGCCCGGGGAACACCGCGACGGACTTCGGTTTCCAGGGAATGTGGCGCAGGAAGCGCTTGACATAGGGATTGGTGGTGGCCTGGCGTTTCTCCGGTTTGCGCGCCACGAGGTTGACCGAAAAAAAAGCGCTGGGCAGCCGTTCGAGCGCCCCGGCATGACGCTTGATGAAAGCCGTAACCGGCTTGCCATGAAAACCATAGCGAATGCTGGCGCCAATCATGATCCGGTCGAATGCTCCGGGATCGATATCGGCGGCATCCTGGATCGCTATCAGGACGACGTCATGTCCGTCGGCTTCCAGCACGGATTTGATGCGTTCGCCAATCGTCAGGGTATGTCCGTCCGTCGTCGAATAAATGAGAAGAATCCTGGCCATGATCGGTGTCCGGTTTCAGATGATTTTGGAGAAGGTCTTGCGAACACGCGCTTCCGCAAGGTAACGATCGAAGGTCATGGCGATGGCCCGCAATAGCAAACGACCACGACCACTGACCACCAGTCCCGTTTCGTTGAAGGACTCGAGCAGTCCATCCTGATACAAACGTTCCAATTGCGGCCATTCGGCGTCAAAGTAGGTTCGAAAATCGATACCGAGCTGTCGGGAAAGCCTGGCGAAATCAAGCCGGCTCTGGCACATGATTTCCTGAATGACCACACCCCGGATACGATCGTCAGCCGTCATCACCAAGCCCCTGGCGACAGGCAACGCGCCCAGGTTCAGCCTGCTCTCATAGGTTTCAATATCCTTGGCATTCTGGGTAAATGCCTGTCCTATGCGGCCTATGGCCGTGACGCCCAGACCAATGATGTCGCAGTTGGCATGGGTGGAGTACCCCTGAAAATTGCGTTGTAATTCGCCGCGTTCCTGGGCCTTGACCAACTCATCGTCGGCCAGGGCAAAGTGATCCATGCCGATGTAGACATAACCGGCGGCCTCCAGCTTCTCGATGGCGATCCGCAAAATCTGAAGCTTGACGGAGGCCGAGGGAAGCTGGTCCTCTTGGATCATGCGCTGCGAGCGGAACATGTCCGGCAGATGCGCATAGTTGTAAACGGCGAGGCGATCCGGTCGCATGCTCAGTACCTGATCCAGGGTACGGTCAAATCCCGCCACGGTCTGAAGGGGCAGACCATAAATCAAGTCCAGTGACACCGAGCCAAAGCCGGATTCGCGCGCCGTTTCCACCAAGGCTCGGGTTTCCTCGAGTGACTGGATCCGATTGACCGCCTTCTGCACATCCCCGGCAAAGTCCTGCACGCCCATGCTGACGCGGTTGAATCCCTGCCTGGCCAGGGCCGGCATGTCTTCCAGCGATACCGAACGCGGGTCGATTTCTATGGAGAATTCCCTTCGTGCCGCGCTGGAAAGCCTGAAATGCGTCCGCAAGCCATCCATCAGGCGGCCCATCTGTCCCTGGTCCAGATACGTCGGGGTACCGCCACCGAAGTGCAATTGCAGCACCTCCCGCTCGGTTCCGAAGAGATCCCCTTGCAGGGCAATTTCCCGTAGCAAGGTCTCAAGGTAGCGTTCCGCGCGGTCGCGATTCCGGGTGACGATCTTGCTGCATCCACAGTAGTAGCAAAGTGAATGACAAAAGGGAATGTGGGTGTAGATCGACATCGCCCCGCCCGCACCCTGGACATTGGCCCTATGGACCTGTTCGCGATAGTCCGCCTCGACAAAGTTCTCGGTGAACTGTACCGCCGTGGGATAGGACGTATAGCGGGGGCCTCGACCGTCATAACGGTTGATCAAGTCCAGGTCGAATTCGGCTCGGCTAAGCATGGAATATTCAAATGGGAGAAGAACATCGGCTGACCCACGACCCTGAATTCGCGGTTATCGTGGCTTCAGGGCAACATGCGTTCGGGTGCATGCTCAGGCAGGTTGGATAGTGGTCGAATCCTGGAGGCATCATGCATCCGCTTAAGCCATCGCACGTGCCATCGGACTCGGGGAAATTTATGGCATTGACTGTAAGAGCGAATACCTCGTCAGGCTCAAATTCACTTCAAGCGGCGAAAAATGCTGATGACGGTGAGTCCTCTGAAAAAATCCCCGCGACACTCTCCGCCCCTCCTATGATGATATCAGGAACCGCCACGCCATTGAGTGCAACCCGGCCCAAGACACCGACGGCCCACATTCGGGTGGTCAAACGTTGCCCATACGATGGTCGATCAACTTGATGATCTCCCTCCGACGGTGGAGCTACCTTGAAAATCCTCACCCACCTCGCGGCTTGTCTGGCGGGACATCGCATCGGTTATGCCACATTCAGCAGTCGGCGTGCGGAAATCAACCAGTAGCCGGGCGGACACAAAAAAACCGCCCGGAGGCGGTCCTTTGCGGCTTCGACATGATCGCGTTTTCATAACGATCATACCGGCGCCTGGGAACTTCTTTCACAAGTTCCTGAAGTTGGCGTCCCCAGGGGGATTCGAACCCCCGTCGCCGCCGTGAAAGGGCGGTGTCCTGGGCCTCTAGACGATGGGGACGGAACGCTAGGGTGTTGATATTGGTGGAGCCAGCGAGGATCGAACTCGCGACCTCTACAATGCCATTGTAGCGCTCTCCCAGCTGAGCTATGGCCCCTCAACACTTGAGCCGTGAATTTTATAGGGGTTTTTCCGCACTGTCTAGTCTTTTCCTTCGATCCAGCCCAAAGCCTGGTCAATGCGGGCCAGGGTCTTTTCCTGACCCAGGATTTCCAGGGTCAGGTCGATGGGTGGGGATACAGAGGTACCGGAGACGGCCACGCGCAAGGGCTGGGCGATACCGCCCATTTTCACGCCCAACCCTTCGGCCATCGCGGCGATGAGGTCATGAATGCTCTCGCGCACCCAGGGCCGCAACGCGCCCAGAGTCTCCCTCAACTGTCTCAGTCCATGCGCCGCATCCGCGGTCAGATGCTTGCGCGCCGCCTTTTCATCATATTGATGGAAGTCCCGATAGAAGAAGACGCTGGCTTCCGCCATTTCGACCAGTGTCTTGTTCCGCTCTCGCTGCGCCTTGACGACCTCCACCGGATCGGGGCCTTCGGTGGGGTCGATGCCCAGGCGCCCCAAGTGCCAGCGCAGGTGATGCGCGACATGTACCGGATCGCCATGCATCAGATAGTGATGGTTCAACCACAAGAGCTTGTCCGGGTTGAACGTCGAGGCGGAATGGTTGATGTCCGGGACGTCGAACAACGCGATCATCTCATCGATCGAGAAGATCTCCTGGTCGCCGTGCGACCATCCCAGCCGCACCAGGTAGTTGAGTACCGCTTCGGGAAGATAGCCATCATCACGATACTGCATGACGCTGACGGCGCCGTGACGCTTGGACAGTCGGGCGCCATCGGCGCCCAGGATCATCGGCACATGCGCGTAATGCGGCAATTCGGCGCCCAGCGCCTTGAGGATATTGATCTGCCGCGGGGTATTGTTGACATGATCATCACCGCGAATCACATGGGTGATACGCATGTCGAGATCATCCACGACTACCGTGAAATTGTAAGTGGGCGAACCATCGGAGCGCGCGATGATGAGATCATCCAGTTCGCTATTGCGGACCACGATACGCCCCTTGACCAGATCCTCGATGACCACCTCCCCTGCATCCGGGTTGCGAAACCGCACCACCGGCGACACACCCGCGCGAGGTTCGGCGCGATGTCGGCAGCGACCATCGTAACGGGGCTTTTCCTTGCGCGCCATCTGCTCCTCACGCAAGGCATCCAGCTCTTCCTTGCCGCAATAGCAGTGATAGGCCTTGCCCTCGTTCACGAGTTGCTGAATCAGCGCCTTGTAGCGGTCAAAACGGTGGGTCTGGTAGAACGGCCCCTCGTCATATTCCAACCCTAACCAGGTCATGCCCTCCAGGATGGCATTGACCGATTCCGCCGTGGACCGCTCAAGATCGGTGTCCTCGATACGCAGCACGAAGGCGCCGCCATGCTTACGCACGAACAGCCAGGAGAACAATGCCGTGCGGGCGCCGCCGACGTGCAGATAACCGGTTGGACTAGGGGCGAAACGTGTACGTATGGTCGTCATGGTGGTGGTCCTTGAAACGCAAAGGCGCCTCAACGAGGCGCCATCGGGAAGGGACAAAGCCGTAACGGCTGGTCCTGAAACTTTACCTTGTATCTTAGCAAACCGATCGCCGCCAGGTTCAGGCTGCTTTCTTGGAGGCTGGCGTGGCGCGGGTTTGCGACCACTGGCGCAGATGCTTGATCTGCTCCTCCATGGTGCGGGAGAGCGGCACCATGCGCGCCGAAGTATAGGTTATATCCTTCTCGTCGAAGATTCTCCCCTCCTGAAACGCATGAATACGCGCCGACTTGACGGCCTGCTCGATTTCCGCGCCGCTCCAGTCCTTGGTGACGATCGACAGCAGGTTCATGTTGAAGGTGTCGGGATCGCCGCCATAGGCCCTGATATGAATCCTGAAGATGGCCCGACGCTCCTCATCGGACGGCAGGTCGAGGAAGAACAGTTGATCAAAGCGGCCCTTGCGAATCACCTCGGCCGGCAGTTTCTCGATCCGGTTGGCGGTGGCTACGACAAACACCTGGGGCGGCTTCTCCTGCATCCAGGTCAAAAAGCTGGAGAAGATGCTGCTGCTGCCCCCGGTGGCGCCGGTCATGCCGTCATAGCCGAAACTGTTCTCCATTTCGTCGATCCAGAGCACCAGGGGCGAGATGTTCTCGGCGGTACGTAGCGCCCGGTCAAAGGCATATTCCGGCGAACCAAACGCCCCCGACATGACCAGGTTCATATCCAGTCGCACCAGGGGGAGCTGCCAGGCGCCGGCAATGACCTTGGCCGCCATGCTTTTGCCACAACCGCTGATACCCATGAAGAGGATGCCCGCGGGCAGCGGGACGCCACGCTGGAAAGACTGGCGGCTGAAGAGATTCTTGCGGCTGAGCACCCACTCCTTCAGATTTTCCAGGCCGCCGACCTGCTCGACCTCAATGCTCTTGGCCATGAACTGCAGGCAACCCTCCTTCTGCAGCGCGGCGGTCTTGTCGGCATAGATATCGGGCAGGACCGTGGCGAGGTCAAAACGATTCTCGCGAGACCAGCCAAACACCAGATGGCGAACCTCATCCAGCATCAAACCCTTCATGGCCGTGGCGCACTGTTGATACCAATCTTCACCTACCCGGCCGGTTTTCCGCTCGTTTTGCATTAACTCCTGGAGATAGGCCAGAATTTCAGCCTCGTCCGGCATGCCCAGATCCACCAGCCAGGTTTGCCCCTTCAAGTCGTCGGGTAACAACAGTGAGGGATACGACATGAAGACAAAGATGTTCTTGTCGGCCAGTTCGCGGTAAAGATCACGCAGCGCGCGCACCAGGATAGGGTTACCGGAGAGCAGCGCGGGCAGATCGCGGAGCAGATAGAAGCCTTCCTGAGTCGATACGCGAATGGCATGGATCACATCCAGAGGATTGGCGAGGGTGTCCCGACCCGACAAACCCAGCGCCGCGCTCCACATGGCCACCGGCCTGTCATCGCCATAGTGAAGGCGCGACAGCTCTTCCAGTTGGCGTTCCAGTCGCTGTTCCTCTCGGCTTTGCACGTAAATCAAAGGGTATCGATTGCTCAAACCTTTCAGCAAATTCGGATTCAGGATTTCTTTCATGGGCGCCGATTGAGTAAGAAATAGTGAGCGAAAATCCGCTGTACCGGGGCATTATAATGGCCAGTTCGCTAACCTGGTCCGTCCCCGCCGCTCATGTCCGATTCCGATCCGATTTCCGCTTTCGACATCCCTGCGTTTCTGGAGACGCTGACCCAACGGCCCGGCGTCTACCGGATGCTGGATGGAAGGGGCGAAGTCATTTATGTCGGCAAGGCCAAGAACCTCAAGAAGCGGGTCTCCAGCTACTTTGCCAACAAGGATTGCTCACCCAAACAGCAGGCGATGGTCGCGCGCATCCATAGCCTGGATGTGCGCATCACCCATACCGAGGGTGAGGCCCTGTTACTGGAAAGCCAGCTCATCAAGCGGTACAAGCCACGCTACAACATTACGCTCCGGGATGATAAGAGCTATCCCTCGATTTATGTCTCCACTCATCAGACCTTCCCCCGCCTGACCTTCCATCGTGGCGCCAAACAGAAGCAGG
>Ga0194120_10005974_pt1 | contig 17504 bp, 14 predicted proteins | sample TA2MahCa65mmetaG_FD_148642 | JGI IMG/M metagenome (GOLD analysis project Ga0194120, IMG submission 148642) | Freshwater microbial communities from Lake Tanganyika, Tanzania - TA2015019 Mahale Deep Cast 65m | ecosystem: Environmental > Aquatic > Freshwater > Lake | place: Tanzania: Lake...
GGGAAAAGCGGACTGAAAGCGCTTCAGTACATGGGACTCGGGATCCCCACAGTGCTGGCGCCGATCGGCGCAAACCTGGAGATTGTCGAGCATGGCAGAAACGGATTCTTTGCTGACACGGAGGAGGAGTGGTTCGACTCGCTCACGCGCCTGATTCAGGATCCCGCCCTGCGCGAACGGATCGGAAAGGCGGGGAGAACCACCGTGGAGGAACGTTATTCGGTGGCGGTGAACTGGCCCCTGTATCGGGAGGCCGTCTGCGGGGTGCTGGCGCCGAAGGGAAAAGGATGAGGTATCCGCTTCTGAATTATCTGGTCGAGCCGTGGAGCGGGCAGCCCTTTCAGGTCGTCGAGCCGGCACGGACCGTCCCGTGCAGCGCCGCAGGCTGGACGCGCTGTACCCGCTGGTGCGGGCGGTATGGCCAGACCCCGGACCAGGTGGATCCGGCCGTCTGTGAGCCGTGTCTCAAGGAGGAGGTCGTTGAGGGCACGCTGCAGTCCCAGGGCGGCGCAGTCTATCCCATTCTGCGCGGGATCCCGCGCATTCTGGACGATTCATACCTGGCCTTGGTCGAGGGACTTCCGGTCAAATGGGTGAACGAGCACCGGAAACCGCCGGCGGCCCGGCCCTCGGAGTTCGAGAGCCTCCAGTTCCGGACCGTCAAGGCCTTCGCCCAGGAATGGCGATATTTCTCGGAGTACCTCTCGGATTACGGCCCCATCGCCCAGTGCTACTTTGATCTCCTCTCACCGAAGCAATTGGCTGGAGTGACGCTGGATGCGGGCTGTGGCATGGGCCGGTGGGCTCGCCATGTCGCCGGACAGGGGGACGCGCTGATCGCCGTGGACCTGTCCGCCTCCGTCGAGGTGGCGGCCAAGACGTTGGAGGGATTCCCCAACACGCATGTGGTGCAGAGCGATCTCCATACCCTGCCATTCCGTCCAGATACGTTTGATCTGATCTATTCGCTCGGCGTCCTTCACCATCTCCCTGTGCCAGAGGAGGGACTCCGGGCCCTCGTCAGACATCTACGGCCAGACGGATACCTGCTGGCCTATTTCTATTATGCGCTGGATAACCGGCCGCGCTATTTCCACTACCTCCTTCCGGTCGTGACGGGGTTGCGCCTGGTCATCTCCCGCCTGCCGCACCGACTGGCGCGTTGGATCTCCTTTGTCATCGCCCTGGCCGTCTACTGGCCGCTGGTGCGGCTCGGCAATCTGTTGCGCGCGCTGGGCTTCAAGGAGACAGCCCGTCAGGTGCCGTTGCATGAGTTCTATACCGGCAAGCCTTTCCGCATCCTCTTCAACGACAGTGTGGATCGGTTCGCGACATCCGTGGAATTCAGATTTTCCCGGAGCGAGATTGGAGCGATGCTGGCCAGGGTCGGCCTGTCGGACGTCAGATTCTCCGACACCGTGCCGTTCTGGAAAGCGTCAGCCAAGCGCCAGCCCGCCCCGGTGCCTCCTCAGACGTGATGGCGAACGGAACGTTTCCCCTTGAGTTGCCGCGGCTCACGGATCAGCGCACAACGTGCGCGTTCATATCCGCGGTCTTTGCAGTCGTCGCCTTCGGCGTGATCTTTTGGGGCTATCCGCTCGAGGCCATGAATTTTTCGGACTTCCATTTCTACGAGCGCGAGCAGCCCGTGCTGTGGGGGTTGTCGATCGTAGAGCCGGAGACCGGCCGGATCAACTATGCCTTCCTGTTCCACAATGAAGGCCTCATGACGTTGTTGTATTTCCTCCTCAACCGCCTGCCGCTGGACATTCCCGATAAGCAGGTCTTTGTGAACAGCTTTAGCATCGCTCTCCAAGTCCTGAACGCGGTGCTGTTTACGGCTGTCCTGTGGCGACTGGTCGGCCTTTCCCGTCTGTTCCCTTATCTGCTGCTCTTTCTCCTGTATCCTTTTGCGGCTGCGAATCATTACTGGCAATCGTGCATTCCCAATAACCTCGCCGCCGCCTTCTTTCTGGGCTCCCTGCTCTTGTACCTGCATATTGATTACGACCCGGACAAGCTCGGCCGGAATATCGTCCTGCGCATTCTGCCGAGTCTTGTCCTGCTCTGGTGCTCGATCATTACGGTGGAATTGGCAGTCTGTCTGTCGCCGTTGTACGTCTATCTTGCTCTCTATTACGGCAACAGCCGCACCGCCGTGCTTCGGTTCAAACGGTGGATCACGCCGTACTCAGTGCTCGCTTGTCTCTTTCTCTTCACCAGCATCCTGCCCGTGTTCATTTTCGCAGGGCACCGGTTGACCGTTGCCTCCTATGGCCCCCGATTCAGTGAACTGGCGGTGCAGGCGCATTGGGCCACTTCCCTCATAGCTGCCGCAACAATTGTCGGCAATGCCGTGCTAGTATACGCATCTTTCTTATTCGCAAACACCGTTGGGATCGTGGTGTACCCCTTGGCCGATCTGGTCAAACATGCAGACTTCCTGCGAGCACTTTCCCCGGGAATCTACGCCGGAATAGGCGTAGCCTCGGCGCTTGGCGGAGTCAATCTATGGATCGATTCCAAACAGCCGATCGGGAGATGTGCTGAGAATGAGCTCTCCCCGGCGCCTCGGTTCCTTTTGTTTCTGGGGTTCTTGTGGATGGCCTTGGCCTATTTCCCGTTTTCTCTCTCATTCGGGTATTCCAGGAATGTCGGGCTGACTGCGGATCGGGTCAATGTCCTCGGTTCAATGGGAGCCACGCTGGTTCTGGGAAGTTTGTTGTGCATGCTGCGCGATCGAACCCGAGCAGCTCTCTTCTTCGTCATGACGGGCTTGCTGGGGGTGCTGCTGCTGAACATACAACTACAGAAAGCGCATTATGTGGAGGCGGAGGAAAAGGAACGAGCTCTCGTTGACGCAGTGCTGGAAGCACGGCCGCGTCTTGCGGAGGGAGGGCAGGAACCTATTTTTATGCTGGACCGCTCCGTCAAGGTGGCTACCTCACGGGCCAAATTGCGCGATGCCCTTGGAGAAGCGTCGCTCGGAGAAAAACTCACCGGAATAGGCGAGTTTGTTTTTGAGCGGTATCTTACTCAGCCTTTAGTGTCCACCAGCTTTCACTTGAACGGTATCATGATGTTCGGTTGCTGCCCGAATACCACCTCGCACGCCTTCAACTTTTACGCCGACTCAAGGGGCGTCCCCCGTCCTTTGGTCTACAAGTATGAAGAGCCGTTTCGACTTATGGATGAGCAAAGCCGGTACATACTGGGGTATCTTCCGGCGGCCGTATGGCAGGATCCATCAGATAAGGGAGAGTTTCGGTCGTATGATAAGCGAAACCATCAATTAATGGTCGTGGAGATCGGAGAATCGACCTTTCATCTGGGGGGCGCGCTCACATATGCCTTCAAGCAATTCGATGGCGCAGGGAGTAGGGCAGGCGTTGGACAGACGCTCACCCTGAGCAAGGAATAGGATGGTCCTCCCCGAACAGGCAGCCATCCTCTGCGGCGGGCGTGGAACCCGGCTGCGGCCCATCACGGACCGGATGCCGAAACCGATGGTGCCGGTGAACGGGGTTCCCTTTCTTGAACATCTGCTCGTGCAGTTACGGGAGAACGGCATCCGGGACGTCATTCTGATGACCGGGTATCTTGGAGAACAGATACAGGAATACTTCGGCGACGGCCGCTCCCTGCACCTTCGCCTCCGGTATTCTCACGGCCCGGTTGAATGGGAGACCGGCCGGCGGCTCTACGAGATCAAGCCGTGGCTGCAGGATCGGTTCATGCTCCTGTACGCCGATAATTTTGTGCTGTTCAATCTCCAGAAACTGACGGCCTTCCATGAACAGCAGGGCAAGCTGCTGACGTTCACCGTGCAGGCCAAATCCTCGGGAAATATCAGATTGGCTGGGGATGGGGCGGTGGAAGTCTACGACAAGACACGCTCGGCGGAAAACCTGGGATATGTCGAGCTGGGGTACATGATCGCGAGCAGCAAGATCTTCGACTACTACGACGGGATCAAGGTGAACTTTTCCGACATCATTGCCAAGCTCGTGGCAGCCCGGCAGGTTGCGGCGATGGTCGTCGGTGACGCGTACCACAGCGTGTCGGACCCGGATCGTTTGAAGTTGACGGAAGCCTATCTCAAACCGAAAAAGATTCTCTTGACTGACCGGGACGGAGTGATCAATACAAGGCCTCCCAAGGGCGAATACATCGCGTCCTGGAGCGCCTTCTCCTTCATTCCGGAGAATGTCAGGGGAATGAAACAGCTTTCAAAGGCCGGCTTTTCGTTCATCGTCATTTCAAACCAGGCCGGCATCGCCAGAGGCATGGTCAGCCGGGAGGCAGTGGATGTAATTCATCGCAGGATGAAGGAGACGCTGGAGCACGAGGGAGTCAGAATCCTGAACATCTACCTGTGCCCGCATCACTGGGATGACAACTGCTCGTGCCGGAAGCCGAAGCCCGGGCTCTTTTTCCAGGCTTCGCGAGACTGGTTGCTTCGTCTCGACAAGTCGTACTTCATCGGAGATGATCCGCGGGATTGCCAGGCTGCCTCCCAGGCCGGCTGCGGCTGTATTTATGTCGGCAACAAGGACGAGCTGGGGAACCTCCTGCCAGAAGAGCAGCCACAACGGGTCGTCAATAACCTGGAGGAAGCCGTGCCCTATTTGGTGAATGCATGATTATTTCACGAACCCCATTTCGCATCAGCTTTGCCGGAGGCGGGACGGATCTGCGGGAGTTTTACTCGAAGGAGTACGGCCAGGTCATCAGCGCCGGCATCGACAAATATATTTATGTGGCTGTGAAGCGGCAAACGGCCATTTCCGAATACAAATTTCGAATCAATTGGAGCAAAGTCGAGTGCAAAGACCAGATCGATGATATCGAACACCCCATTGTACGGGAAGCGTTGAAGATCATGGACATGGACTTCCCGTTGGAAGTTTCCACCTTTGCAGATATTCCGGCCAACACGGGGTTGGGCTCCTCCAGTTCCTTTGCCGTGGGGTTGCTGCACGCGCTCTTCGCGCTCAAGGGGAAAATGGTGACCAAAAGCACGCTGGCTGATATGGCCGCGCATCTTGAAGTCGATGTGCTTGGCCGGAACATCGGCAAGCAGGATCACTATGCGGCAGCCTATGGAAACCTGAACGTCTTTACCTTTCATCAGGATGATACGGTGTCCGTCGAGCCGGTGTTCTACAGGCCGGAGGTCAAAAGCGAGATTGAACAGCGCTTGATGTTGTTTTATACGGCGTTAAAACGCGACGCCAACGATGTTCTTCAAACGCAACGGGCCAGAACCGACGAAAAGCGCCATGTGCTCGCGGAAATGAAGAGTCTGGTCGCTCCCTTGCGGGAGATCCTGTCCTCAGGCAGCAATTTGCATGAGTTCGGTCGGGCCTTGCATCGCGGGTGGCTACTGAAGAAGAGTATCACTGACGAAGTCTCGTCGTCGCAGATTGACGACTACTATGAGCGGGCGTTGCAGGCCGGTGCGCTCGGCGGCAAGCTCCTGGGTGCGGGCGGTGGAGGATTCCTCTTGTTCTATGTGGAGCCGAACCGTCAAAGGGCTGTTGCCGACTGTCTGAAGGACCTGTACCAGTTGCCGTTCAAGTTCGAACATTCCGGGACCAGAATCACCTATTATGACCAGGGACCAATCTGATGGCAGAACCGGTATCACAAAAGAGACTTGTACGATGAAGGTACTCGTGACGGGAGACAGGGGCTATATCGGCAGCGTCTTGACGAAGATGCTGATCGAGAAATCCCATGACGTGGTCGGGTACGACGCGGATTACTATGCCGGCGCTGAACTGTATCCCCGCGACCATTCCTACCGGCAGATCGTCAAGGACATCCGGAACGTCACCGCGAACGATGTGCAAGGGTTTGACGCTGTGATCCACCTGGCGGGCCTTTCGAACGATCCATTGGGCGCGCTGGCCCCGCATCTCACGGAAGAGATTAATTACGATGGAACTATTAAGCTGGCCCGTCTGGCCAAGGAAGCCGGAGTGAGCCGGTTCATCTATGCCTCGTCCCAAAGCATGTACGGCATCTCGTTTTCCCAACAGGAACTGGACGAGGACGACAGCGACAAAAACGCGATCACGGCCTATGCGAAAACCAAATGGAAGGCCGAGTTGGCATTGAAGGATCTGGGGGATAAGAAGTTTACGGTGGTGTCCTTCCGGCCTTCCACCGTCTTCGGCGCCAGCCCGCGGCTGCGGTGCGACATTGTGTTCAACAGCCTCGTCGGCTCGGCCTATACCACCGGGAAGATTGAGATCAAGAGCGATGGGACTCCCTGGCGGCCGGTCGTCCACGTGCGGGATGTATCCAGTGCGTTCATCGCGGGGCTGGAGGCGCCCAGGGAATTGATCGCCAGTCAGGCCTTCAACGTCGGGATTCCCAACGGGAACTTTACCGTGCGGGATCTGGCCGAAGCGGCCCAGCGCGCGGTGCCGGGAAGCGAGCTGACCTTCACCGGCGAGCACGGCTCGGATGCGCGCACCTATCGGGTGAGCTTCAAGAAAATTCTCACGGTCCTGAAAGACTATTTTAAGCCGGAATGGGACCTGGCTCGCGGCGGGCAGGAGCTGGTCGAGACCTTCAAAAGAATCAATTTCACCGAGGAACAGTTCAGGGGACGCATGACGAATCGATTGATGCAGCTGGAGTTTCTGCTTCGCTCCAAACAGCTCAACCAGGACCTGCGGCATGTCTAACCAGAACGACCGGCTGTTCGAATCCATCACTGCGTGCCGGATCTGCGGGAGCAGGCTAATCCGCATGGTTCTGGATCTGGGAGCGCAGCCGCCTGCCAACAGCTTACGGGGCAGGTTGGAAGAGGACTTGCCCGTGATCCCTCTGTCTATTTGCCGATGCAACAACTGCACGACCGTGCAGCTCACGGGAACGGTCAAACCGGACTTTCTGTTCAGGAATTACATGTGTGGGTGACGGGGACGTCTGCGACAGCCAAGGATTACAGCCGCACGTTTTACGCAGAAGCGACGAAGCGGTGCGGCGACCGTTCCCTCTTTGCTGTCGAAGTCGCCAGCAATGACGGGACCTTCCTGAGGCAATTTCAGGAAAGCGGGCACCGGGTGCTGGGGGTCGATCCGGCGAAAAACATCGCAGAGATCGCCAATGAGCAGGGTATCGAGACGTGGCCGGAATTTTTTGGCCGCGCCGTGGCCGAGGAGATCACTCGCCGGTATGGACAGGCCGATTTCGTTTTTGCTAGGAACGTGCTGCCCCACGTAGCGCACGTGCACGACGTGGTGTCGGGCATGGGTCACTGCCTCAGCGCGGACGGGATCGGAGCCGTGGAGTTTCATTATACCAAGTGCATCGTGGACGGACTCCACTATGACTCCGTGTACCACGAGCATCTGTTCTATTTCTCCATCAAGAGCATGGTGTATCTCTTGGAGCGGCATGGTCTGCGGGCATTTGATCTGATCGAAAGCCCCATCAGTGGAGGGTCGATCGTTCTGTACTTCTCCAAGGACAAGAAGCCCCGGTTACGGGCGCTCAGAGAAAAGCTCGAAACCGAGGCTCAGAGCGGCCTTGGATTGCAGGCTACGTGGGAGCGATTCGCGGAACGATGCTTCGCGCACAGAGACCGGTTGGCGGCATTGGTCCGCGAGGAGCGCGTGCGAGGGGGCACGATCATCGGCTACGGCGCGTCGGCCAGGAGTTCCACGTTGCTGAATTTGTGCGGGATCAACGATCGGCAGTTGCTGTGCATTGCCGATCAGAATCCTCTCAAGCACGACAAATACACAGCCGGCACCAATGTCCCCATCGTGCCGCCAGAAGTTGCATTTTCCAAGAAACCCGATGCGGTCCTTCTCCTGGCATGGAATTTCAAGGATGAGCTGCTCGCCCTGTTGAAAAGCAAATTTCAGTTTCACGGTACAGTCATCACTCCACTTCCCAATGACCCCGCTGTCATCGTGTTGTGAATGACTCGCAGGGGCAAATCAGCAATTTCATGAGCAGGGTTAAAGTTGGCGCAGCCACGAATAGGGGTCACTTTGGAATAGGGTACAAAAAGACAATTCTTCACCGGGATGGGCTATGAATAAAATATTAGTGACGGGCTCGCTTTCCTATATCGGCAGCGTCTTAACGGGCTATTTGGAAGGGCACGGCTTCGATTGCGTTGGTTACGATGCCGGGTTTTTCAAGGGGTGCTTGCTTTATGATCCACCGGTGACAAAAACCGTCTTCCGCGACGCGAGGGACTTTCACGACAAAGATTTGGATGGCGTGGATGTTCTCATCCATCTGGCAGGACTATCGAACGATCCTTGCGGAAATCTTGACGCTGCCCGCATGTACGATCCGACCAGGACCTATGCCTTAGCAATCGCCAAACTTTGCAAGAAGCGGGGGGTGAAGTTCGTTTTTGCATCAAGTTGCTCGATTTATGGCAAAGGGCAAACGGAGTCTTTTACCGAGGATTCGCCAACCTACCCACAAACTGCCTACTCCTTGAACAAGCTTCAGATCGAGCAGGACCTGCGGTCGATCAGTGACAAGGATTTTTCTCCGATCGCACTTAGGTTCGCAACGGTTTTCGGACTTTCGCCACGAATGCGTTTCGATCTTGCGGTGAACGGGTTCGTGGGCATGGCCATCGCGACCCGCCGGATCGTTTTGAATTCCGACGGGAGTGCATGGCGTCCCCATGTGCACGTGCTGGACATCTGCCAGGCGGTGCGATGTGCGATCGATTTTGATTGGCGCGGCGGCGAGCTCTTGTTGCTGAATGTTGCCGACGAGAGAAATAATCTTCAGATCATCGACATCGCAAAAAAAGCCCAGTCTCTCGTGCCTGGTTGCGAGCTGAAGTTCTTGCAAAAAAATCCAGAACTCGACAGCGACAATCTCATCAAGGCGAAGGCGCACAACGGTATCGACACACGGACCTACAAGGTATCGTTCGCGAAGATACGGGAAACATTTAAGAATTTCCAGGTCGCTTGGACGGTGGAGAGGGGGATCGTGGATCTATTCGAGAAGCTCAAAGCGCTCAACCTGAACGAAGCCACCTTCAAGGACAAAAAATTCTATCGCGTTCCCATGATTGAGCACCTTTATCGGAACGGTTATCTTTCGGAAGATTTGCGCTGGTTAAAGTCGATGTGACCTCAATTCCCATGCAATACCGTCTTTTGGGTAGGACAGGCCTCAGCGTTTCGGTGATCGGTTTGGGTACACACCAGTTCTCCGGTGAGTGGGCAAAACAATTTTCTGAAGGCGACGTCAGTCGCATCGTGGGCTGTGCCCATGAATTGGGCATCAATCTGATCGACACTGCTGAGTGCTATGGGGATCACGCCGTCGAATCTTTTATCGGTAAGAGTATCCGCGGCAAGCGGGATGATTGGATTGTGGCCACAAAGTTCGGTCATCACTATCGTAGTCCTTCGGAAAAGGCTGGAGCGTGGTCGCCTCGTGCGGTGCTTCAGCAACTTGAGGATTCTCTGAAGGCGCTTAACACCGGCTATGTGGATATTTATCAATTTCACTCGGGAAGCAACGACGATTTCGATAACGATGAATTGTGGGAGATGCTTAATGGTCAAGTGAAACTGGGCAAGGTCCGCCATTTGGGCATCTCGATCGCGGGAGAGCTTACGCTGCGGAACGATACTCATCAGTTGAAGCGTGCAGGAGAGGTCGGAGCAAGCGTGATTCAGACAGTCTACAATCGTCTCAAGCGGGAAGCAGAACGAGAGATTTTGCCGTTTGCGGAAAAAGCAGGGCTTGGAGCGTTTGCTCGCGTGCCGCTCGCAAAAGGTTTTTTGAGCGGCAACTACCGACCCGGTACCACGTTTTCCAAGGGTGATATACGTTCAACATACAGCCAAGAGTTCAATGACGAGTTGCTGCGCTCGGTTGAGGAGATCAAACGCGCGGTTCCCGTGGGTAGGAATATGGCTCAGTGGGCACTCGCGTGGTGCCTCAAGAATCCGGCGGTCTCCTCGGTGCTTGTCGGTTGCAAGGGTAAAGAACAACTGGAATTAAACGCGACAGCAGCCGACCTGCCAATTTAGTTTGGAGTTTGTGTAAAACAGCCTCGCCGTGTAGCTACGGCTCTGGCCAAACGATAGGAGGTCGGACGGTGATTCGCAGCAAGTGGTCCTTGTTTGATCGTCCAGGATTTACTCGGAAGTCGACCTGTATTTGAGCCTCCTCCATAACTTGTGCTGATACAAACGCAAAAGAATTTGTTACAGCAAGCCAGCAGCCCCCTCACCCCAACCCTCTCCCCCGGTGGGGGAGAGGGTTGGGGTGAGGGGGGAACGTGTAACAGGGCTAATTGCGTTTGCTATAGTTGTCAAACTCACGTTGTTCGCGCGTGTATCTTGAGCACGGTAGTGTATCCGTGTAGTGTCTTGTAGCCACTAATAATGAATGGAGCATCCTCTTTTTTCCAGTTCGGGCGTTCCCTCGACTATGCCTTTCTCTCCTCTCGGGAGTTAAGCTGGTGACCAATCAGAATAAGGCCGGGACTCGAGTCCCTGTGGCAGCTTCCATCTTGTTTTGTAGCGCACTCTTCGCCATTTTGTATTGGAACTATCCTTTTGACGGCATGGTCCTTTCAGATAGTTGGTACTGGTACCTATATGACGACGGTGACTTTCGATGGCCCGGGCGGGCCAATTGGGAAGGCGAGGTACAGCCGCAGCCCTACCAGCCAAGCTGGTCGGTCTTGGGAAGCCGGCGGGGCCTGATGCCAGTCATTGTGATGGGGATTGATCGTCTCGTTGTCGGCGACAAGCGGGTCTTCTTGAACTTGCTGTGCATCCTGGTGTTGGGAACCAACCTCGGATTGTTCGGTTACATCGTCTGGCAGTTGGCCGGTGTCCGGCTGCTCTTCCCAGCCATCCTTGCAGCGGCGCTCTATCCCTTTTCCTCCGGGAGCCATTTCTGGCAGCACCTGATCCTGAATAATCTCGCCGTGACGTTCTTCTTACTCTCACTGGCGCTATTCCTGCAACTCCGTCCGTTTGCGACGTTCTCTGCGGGCCGGGTGGTTCTCGCGACATTCAGTCTGCTCTGCTACTGGCTGTCCATTCTAACGGTGGACTATGCGATCTTCATGTCGCCACTCTACCTCTACCTGGCCCTGTACTATACGAACGGCGAACGGGAGATCATCCTGTTACGGCGCTGGGTCTCGCCGTACACCGCTCTCGCCGGATGCTTCATCGGTCTGACGGTGCTGGCGGGCATCCTGTTCTCGCACGATGTCCCGACCTTTCTCGTCTATGGGGAACGGTACAAGGAATTGTCCGAGCGCTTGGGGATTCCCGTCGCCGTGGTCGCACCGTTGACGGTTCTCGGAAATGCATCGCTCTTTTTCGTGAGCGTCGTGGCGGCCAACACAGTGGGATATGGCCTGTACCCGGGCTTCACGGTCATGCAGAATCTGGCGGTCTTGAGGGAATCGATCTGGATCCTGCTGGGAATTCTCGGGCTGAGCGCAGCCGGAGTCTGGTTCTGGCACGTGACTCATCGAACGGCGGACTCGTTTATTGGAAAGTCTGATGCACGCAGGACGGCCTTTCTCCTGGTTGCCGGCGGGCTGTGGACGCTGCTGGCCTATCTGCCATTCGCTACCGCCCTGGCCTATCCTCGCACGGTCGGGCTGACGGCCGATCGCGTCAATATCCTGGCGCAATACGGGGTGGCCTTGTGCCTGGGGACGCTGGCGATGCACGCCTTTGCGCGGCTCTTTGCATCCGGAAGCCGGGTCCGGGCAGCCGGGTCTGTCGGCCTGTCCCTCGCGGCCGCGCTGCTGGTAAGCAATCTCTATCTCCAGCGGGAATATTATGTCGAGGCATTTCGCAAGGAACAGCAAGTGGCCCGGGTGGTCCTCGACTCTTCCATTTTGAAGCCGCATGATACACGTACGCCCGTCGTCTTGCTGGACCGCAAGCAGAAACTCCTGTTCCCGCGGGCCCAGCTGCTGCAAGCCGTCGGAGACGGCCAGGCTGCGCCCAAAGTCATGCGGGTGGCGAAGTTCGTCCTGGATCGCTATTTTTTCCAGGATTACGTCACGAGCAGTTTTCACCTCAACGGGATCATGATGTTCGGCTGCTGCCCCAAATCCGCAACGATCACGTTCCAGGGCTATTCGAAGTGGCTGAACGTGCCGGTCGTGATGGTCTATAAGAACGAGCCCCCCTTGGTTTTGGAAGAAGACAGCCAGGCCTACAAAATCGGATATCGCAACACCGAAGTGTGGACGAAGTCCTTCGGCACGCTTCGCCTTGTCTCATACCCGAAAGAAGACTTTGTTCTGCTTCGCCTCGAACTGGACGAAGCGTTCTTTCAACTCCGCGGGCCTCTGGTTTATAATGTCGCGCCGTTAACAGGGGATTCAGCTTGATGGGAGATGATGATGGGACGTGATCCGCTGCGCATCGCCGTCGTGGGTGGAGGCGGCCATGTCGGGCTGCCGCTCTCCCTTGTGCTCGCCGACAAGGGGTTTGTCCTGCACGTGATCGATTGCGACTCGGCGAAGATCGAGGCCCTCAAGCGCGGAGAGTTCCCCTTCGTCGAGGAAGGCGGGCCCGAGCTGCTGACCCGGCTGCTCCGGGAGAAGACGCCCCTGGAGCTGTTGTTCACGACCGATAACGCCTGCATCGCCGAATGCGACGTGGTGATCCTCGTCGTCGGCACGCCTGTGGATGAGCACATGAACCCGAGCCTGGGTCCGGTCTACGCCGTCATCGAGCAGATCAAGCCGTATCTGCGAGACGGGCAGGTGGTCATCCTCCGGAGCACGCTATTTCCCGGCACCTCGGAAAAGATCCGTGCCATGCTCGAAGGCGCGGGCTTGAAGATCGGTGTGTGCTTCTGCCCGGAGCGGATCGCCCAGGGCTATGCCTTGCGGGAAATCCAGGAGCTGCCCCAGATCATCTCGGGCAGCACGCCGCAGGCTCTGGCAGTGGCCAGAAAGGTGTTTTCCTCGCTGAACCAGAAGCTGGTCGAGATTAGCATGACCGAGGCGGAGCTGGCCAAGCTCTTCACGAACGCCTGGCGGTACATTAAGTTCGCCGTCGCCAACCAGTTCTACATGATCGCCGCCGACAAGGGGCTCGATTTCTACCGGATCCGCGATGCCATGACCCGTGACTATGAGCGGGCGAAGGATTTTCCGACCGCCGGATTTGCGGCGGGTCCGTGCCTGTTCAAGGACACGATGCAGCTCGCCTCGTACAACCGGCAGAACTTCCCGCTCGGCCATTCGGCGATGCTGCTCAATGAGACGCTGCCCGATTTTCTTGTGGAGCAGGCCAAGCTCACGTATTCGCTGAAGGGGATGAAGGTCGGCATCCTGGGCATGGCGTTCAAGCCAGACAACGACGATAAGCGGGAGTCCCTGGCGTACAAGCTGCGGAAGCTCCTGCTGTACGAGAATGCCACCGTGCTCTGCACGGATCCCTACATCCAGGATCCCGGCTTTGTCCCCCTGGAGACGGTGCTGGAATCGTGCGATCTGCTGTTCATCGGATGCCCCCACCGGGCCTACTACGGCATCTCGTTCGACAAATACCACGTCATCGACTGCTGGGGGATCGTCAAGCGGTGACGGAACGCGCCGCCGGCTGCAGGAAGAATCGCGCCTGCCGCTACTGCGGCAGTGGGTCGCTGGACTGCTATCTCTCGCTGGGCGACCAGCCGCCGTCCAACAGCTTCATTCGGGCTGACCAGATCGCCACGGAGGCCCGCTACCCTCTGGACGTCTACCGCTGCATCGGATGCGGGCTGTCGCAGTTGCTGGACGTCGTGCCTGCGGAGGCGATTTTCGACGATTATGTGTATCTGTCCAGCACGTCGAAGGCGCTGGTCCAGCACTACGGCCGGCTGGCGGACACGATCACGTCCCGGTTCGGACTCAAGGCCGGGGACCTGGTCGTGGACATCGGCTGTAACGACGGGGTCCTGCTGAAAGGGTACCGGCTGCCCGGCCTGGTCCGCCTCGGGGTCGAGCCCTCGAAGGTCGCAGAAGTCGCGATGGCGGCCGGCTTCACGGTGCTCCGTGGGTTTTTCTCGCCCGCTCTCACCCGGCAGATCGTCGAACGGCATGGCTGCGCCCGGGCCGTGACGGCCACCAATGTGTTCGCCCATGTGGATGCGATCGGGGATTTCGTGGACGGGCTGCCGATGCTGCTCGGGGAGCACGGCGTGTTCGTGATCGAGGCGCCCTACCTGCTGGACATGTTCGAGCAGACGCTCTTCGACACCGTCTATCACGAGCACCTCTGCTACCTCAGCCTCACGCCGATGGTGCCGTTTCTGGCGCGGCACGGGCTGGACGTCTTCGACGTGGAGCGCGTGCCGTTCGGGGCATCGGGTCCCGCGATCCGGGTCTTCGTCCAACGGGCCGGAGGCCGGCAGCCGAAAGGCGCGGCAGTCGCTCGCACGCTGGAGGATGAAGCCCGCTGGGGGATCCGCGGGCCGGAGCAGTATCGAAGCTTTGCCAAGAAGGTGGAGATGATCCGTGCCGGCGTGCTGGAGATCCTCGAACGGTTGAAAGGGGCCAAGGCCCGCATCGGCGGCTACGGCGCTCCGGCCAAGGGCAACACGTTGTTGAACTATCTCGGCCTGACCCCATCCACGATCGGCTATATCGCCGAGACGAACGCCTGGAAGCAGGGACTCCTGACCCCGGGGTCGCACATTCCGATCGTCAGCGAGGAGGAGTTCCTCAAGCGCATGCCGGAGTATGCGCTCCTGCTGAGTTGGAACTACCTCGATTTCTTCCTCGGCCAAAGCGACTACATCCGCAAGGGTGGTCGCTTCATCGTCCCGATGCCACTGCCTCGCATTGCGCCCTAGCCTCGATTTCGAAACGTTTTCACGAGCGGCGCCTCAGATGGGATTTGTCATCATGACTAGCTGTTTCTTATGAGAGGAGATTAGAACATTGACTGAGACCGTGGAGCTTTCGATCGTCATGCCCGTCTACAATGAGGGCTTGAACATCGAGAAAACGCTGCAGTCGCTCAAGGCCAGCGTGCCTGTCCCGCACGAAGTCATCATCGTGTATGACCGTGACGAAGACAGCACCCTTCCGGTCGTACGGCCTCTGATGCCCTCGTATGAAGGTCTGCGGCTCGTGCGCAACTCGGTCACGCCGGGCCCGTCTGGCGCGCTTCGGACCGGATTTTTGCACGCGAAGGCTTCGCGCGTGCTCGTCGTAATGGCCGACCTCTGTGACGATTTCTCCCAGATCCCGCTGCTCCTCTCCATCGTTCCGGCACGAGCCGACATCGCCTGCCCGTCACGGTATTGCGAGGGTGGTGTGCAGCAGCTCGCCCCTTCACTGAAGGTCTGGGCGCCGAAATTCGCAGGACGTCTCCTGCGCTGGGTGACAGGAATCCCGACCTACGATCCAACCAACAGCTTCAAGCTGTATTCCGCGGCGGTGCTGCGGAGTCTCACCTTGCGCAGCACGATCAGCTTCAGCGTCACCCTCGAGATCATTGCCAAGGCACACTGTCTGGGATGCCGAATCGTCGAAGTGCCCACGGTCTGGGCCGACCGCCAGCATGGTAAATCCAATTTTCATCTGCGCCGGTCTCTGGTTGCATACTTCCCCTGGTTTTGTGTGGCGTTGCTGCGCGGCCGTCTACTCCGGGTTCCACAGGCCTGGCTGCGATGGCTGTTCGCACGCCAGGAGTCTGGCCGGGGCGAGGCCTCCCGACATGCTTCTGGTCAACGATGACGGAGACTGACTGCATCGTCCTTGGCGGCACGGGCCTGATCGGATCGGAACTCTGTGCGTACCTCGAGCGTCGCAACTGCTCCGTTCTCTCAGTTGCGTCCGGCGACTATGCCGCCAAGACGGGTGCGCGGGCGAAGGTGCTGATCAACTGCAACGGGAATGCTGTCCGGCATTTGGCGCAGAAGAATCCCAAATGGGATTTTGAAGCCAGCGTGTCCTCGGTGGAACGATCCCTGTTCGATTTCTCTTACGATCGCTATGTGTACGTGTCCACCGTCGATGTCTACCAAGACGTGCATGACCCGTCGCGGAACGACGAGGTGTCGACGGTCGATCCTGACAGCCTGCATCCCTACGCCTTTCATAAATGGCTGGCGGAACGGCTGGTGGCGCGATTCGCGCCACGCTGGGTGATTGCGAGGCTCGGGACCGTGATCGGACCCGGACTCAAGAAAAATCCTGTGTACGATCTGCTGAACGGCGAGCCTCTCCGCGTGTCCCTGGATTCAGAGTTGACGTTGATCGACACGGCCACGATTGCCCGGTGCATCGAAACCCTCATCCAGCGGGGAGGGGATCGGGACATCTACAACGTCGCGGCCACTGGCGCAGTACGGCTCCGGGACCTTCAGGAACGGCTGGGACGTCCGGTCTCCCTGGAGCCCGGAGCGGAGCAGATTGTGCACCGGTACTGCATCAACAACGGCAAGATGGCAGGCCTGACCCCGATGCCGACGTCGTGGGAGGCGTTGGAATCATTCCTGGAGCGGTCGGGGATCAGACTCGCCGAGAAAACGACTCGAGCATGAAGATCCTGATCACCGGCGGCGCAGGCTTCATCGGCTTTCACCTGGCGGAGGCCCACAGGCAGGGCGGCGACGAAGTCGTCATTCTCGACAGCCTCTTCAAGACCGACGGCCGTCCCGATCCTGAGTTCGAAGCGCTGGCCGCGAGCCCTGGCGTGACCTACATGGCGGCGGACCTGACGAAGCCGCTGTCTGTGCAGCGCCCGGATGCCTTCGACGTGGTCTACCATCTGGCGGCCATCAACGGGACAAGGCTGTTCTATGAAATGCCGTACCAGGTCGCGCGTACGAACCTGCTGATTACGCTGAACCTCCTCGACTGGCTGGACGGCCGGCGTATCGGGCGACTGCTCTATGCCTCGACCTCCGAAGTCTATGCGGGGTGCGAGCAGGTCGGGCTGCTCACGATTCCGACGGCGGAGGAGGTTCCGGTCGTCTTTCCCCAGCCGACGAACGTCCGGTTCTCCTACGGTACGAGCAAGTTCATGGGGGAGTTCCTGTGCGTCCAGTTCGGCAAGAAGGTCGGCGTGCCAGCTTCCGTCATCCGCTACCATAATATCTATGGGCCACGGATGGGGACGAAACACGTGATTCCGGAGTTTATCCTCCGGATGCACGCCCGCGAAAACCCCTTCCGGATTTACGGCGGGCAGGAAACACGGGCCTTCTGCTACGTCGACGATGCGGTGCGGGCGACGATGCTGGTCGCAGCTGCTCCCGCCTGCGACGGGGAAATCGTGCACATCGGCAATCAGCGCGAAGAGGTGACCATCGAGACGCTGGCCACGCTCGTCATGGACCAATTCGGGAACCGGGTCGAGATCAAGGAATGCGGGGGGCGAAGCGGATCAGTGTCACGCCGGTGCCCTAATACGTCAAAATTGAAACATTTGACGGGGTTCGAAGCCCAAGTTGACTTGAAAGACGGCTTGGCGCTCACCCGTCAATGGTACCTGTCCCACGCGGGA
>Ga0194120_10005976_pt1 | contig 17493 bp, 17 predicted proteins | sample TA2MahCa65mmetaG_FD_148642 | JGI IMG/M metagenome (GOLD analysis project Ga0194120, IMG submission 148642) | Freshwater microbial communities from Lake Tanganyika, Tanzania - TA2015019 Mahale Deep Cast 65m | ecosystem: Environmental > Aquatic > Freshwater > Lake | place: Tanzania: Lake...
AGTTCGCCGAGGCCGCCGACCGCCTGGAACGCCTGGCCGAGGCGATGGCGGCCGAGCCGCCGCAACGTCAGGCCGAGGTGCTGGGCCAGGCGGCCAATGCCTGGCTTGCGGCCGGCTATGCCGAGCGGGCGGCGCGCATCGCCACGCTGGCGGTGCGGCTGGATCCGGGCGGGGTCGAATACTACGTCGACCGCGCCATCGCCCAGGCGCAGATGGGCCGGGTGCGCGAGGCGCGGCGCGATCTCGATTTGGCGCTGGAGCTGGCGCCCGAGCGCGCCGACATTCTCGCCTTGCGCGCCTCGGCCAAGCGGCGGATGGGCGAAGGCCCGGGCGCGCTGGCCGATGTCGAGCGCGCGCTGCGACTGATGCCCGATCAGCCCGAGGCGCTGCTCGAGCGCGGCCATTTGCGGCGCGAGGCCGGCGATCGCCTGGGCGCGCGCGCCGATTGGCGGCGGCTGATCCGCCTCATGCCGGGTTCGCCCGCGGCCGAGGAGGCGGCGCGAGCGCTGGAGGCGCTGGATCTATGGCTGGATCGGCCAGAGCCGCAGCCCACTCCGCAGCGACGCTAGGATCCGAATCGGCGCCACGAAGCGCGGCCAGGCGCGCGCGCGGCCACAGCCGCGACAAGGCCCAGACCGCGGCGCCGCGCACCACGCCGGCTTCGTCGCCAAGCCGCGCCCGCGCCGCCTCGGCCAAGGCCTCGTCGCCGGCATTGCCGATCGCCACCAGCACGTTGCGCAACAGCCGATCGCGGCCGATGCGCTTGATCGGGCTCTTGGCGAACACGGCGCGGAAACCGGCATCGTCCAGCGCCGCCAGGTCAGCCAGCCGCGGCGCCGACGCCTCCGGCCGCAGCGCGAAGGCCAGTTCGCGCGCGGCCTGGGCGAACTTGTTCCAGGGACAGACCGCCAGGCAATCGTCGCAGCCATAGATGCGATTGCCGATCGCCGGCCTGAGGTCGCGCGGAATCGGTCCCTTGCGCTCGATGGTCAGATAAGAGACGCAGCGTCGCGCATCCAGCCGATAGGGCGCATCGATCGCGCCGGTCGGGCAGGCATCGATGCAGGCCCGGCAGGCGCCGCAATGGTCCTGGCCCCGCTCCGCCGCCGGCAGTTCGAGCGTGGTCAGCACCACGCCCAGGAACAGCCACGAGCCCCAATCGCGCGACACCAGATTGGTGTGCTTGCCCTGCCAACCGATTCCGGCGGCTTCGGCCAGCGGTTTTTCCATCAGCGGCGCGGTGTCGACGAACAGCTTGACCTCGCAGCCGCCCGCGGCCGCGATCCAGGCCGCAAGCTGGCGCAGCTTGGCCTTGACGACGTCGTGATAGTCCGCGCCCTGGGCATAGACCGAAATCGCGCCGCGATCCTTGCGCGCGAGCGCCGCCAGCGGATCGCCGCGCGGGCCGTAATTGAGCCCGACCACCACCGCGCTTTTGGCCGCAGGCCAGAGCGCGCGCGGATCGGCGCGGCGCTCGAGGGTCGACTCCATCCACGCCATCTCGCCATGCCGGCCTTGGGCGACATAGGCGCGCAAGTTCGCGCCGGCCCGGGCGATCGCCGCCGGATCGGCGATGCCGACGGCCTCGAAGCCCAAGGCCCGCGCCCGCTCGCCGATCCGCTCCGCGAGCCCGCGCAAGGCCGCGCTCAGAAATCAGGGTTGGCGTAATGCCGCGGCGGCGGCAGGCCGGGCACGTAATCCGACAGCACCGGGCGGAAGGACGGCCGCGACTTGACCTTGGCGTACCACGCCTTGGCGTCGGGAAATCCGTCCCACGGCACGTCGCCCAGATAGTCGATCACCGAAATCTGGGTGGCGGCGGCGATGTCGGCCATGGTCAGTTCGTCGCCGGCCAGCCATTTGCGCTGGTCCGCCAGCCAGTCGACATAGGCCAGATGCTGGCGCAGCGAGGTCAGCCCCTGGCGGATGGCCTCGGAATTGGGCGTGCCGATGCCGAGATAGCGCCGCAAAAGCTTTTCCTCGCCCACCATCCGGCCGACTTCGCGGTCGAACTTGACGTCGAACCAGGCGTTCAGCCGCCGCGCCTCCAGCCGCGCCTTGGGGTCCTCGGGCCACAGCCGGCGCTCGGGATAGGTCTCCTCGAGATATTCGGTCAGCGCCAGGGTGTCGGCGACGGCGGTGCCGTCCTCCTCGACCAGCACCGGCACCTCGCAGGCCGGATTCATGACGACGAATTCCGGCCGCCGTTCCCAGGTCTTCTCGACCTTGAGCTCGAACGGCAGTCCCTTCTCGGCCAGCACGACGCGGAACTTGCGCGAGGCGGCCGAGAGCGGCAGGTGATAAAGCGTGCGCGGCAAGTCGGACGATCCGCCTCGCTCAGGCGGCCTGGTCCTGGATCGCGCCGGCGCGGCGATAGCGGGCGAGATAGCCCGGCACCACCGCCTCGACCGGCGTCGGCTCGATGCCGAAATCGGCCAGGCCGGGCAGCGCCGGATCGGCCAGGTTGTCGCGCTCCAGCAGCCGCACCTGATCGACCGTCAGCAGCGGCTTGGGCAGCAATTGCAGCCACATCGCCTCGTACCGCGCCAGCGCGAAGGGGATCGGCACCAAGAGGCGGTCGCGCCCGGTATAGCGGCAGACCAGTTCCATCAGTTCGCGGAAGCTGTAGACCCGCGGCCCGCCGAGTTCGTAATTGCGCCCGGCATGGCCGGGCTCGGTCAAGGCCTTGACCGCGGCCGCGGCGACGTCGCCGACATGGACCGGCTGGAAGCGCGTCCCGCCGCCGCCGATCAGCGGCAGCACCGGCAGCAGCCGCGCCAGCGCGCCGAAGCGATTGAAGAAATCGTCCTCGGGCCCGAACACGATCGAGGGCCGCAGCACCGCCGCCTGGGATAGGGCCAGCCGCGTCGCCACTTCGCCCGCGGCCTTGCTGCGGCCGTATTCGGCCGGCGAGGTCGGATCGGCGCCGATGGCCGAGACGTGGACATAGGCCTTGACCCCGGCGGCCGCAGCCGCCCGCGCGGCGAAGCCCGCACCCTGCGCCTGGACCGCGGCGAAGGATTGATGGCCGGTCTCGTAAAGGATTCCGACCAGGTTGATCGCGGCATCGGCCCCGGCCATGGCGCGCGCCACCGAATTGGGATCGCGGATGTTGCAGGCCACCGGCGCGACCTGGCCGACATCGCCCATCGGCTTGAGGAAGGCGGCCTTCTCGACATCGCGCACCGCCGCCCGCACGCGCCAGCCCGCGCGCGCCAGCAGCCGCGTCACATGCCGGCCGAGAAAGCCCGAACCGCCCAGAACCACCGCCAAGGGACTGCCCATGGAACCTCCGCGAGTCGCTGCCAGCCACTATAGCCCCGATGCGGCGCGCGGCAAGAATGCTGCATGTCATGGCCGGGGATGCGACACTATGGTCATGGGGTTCCTGTTCGTCGTCCTGATGCTGGCGCTTGGCGGCGCCGCCCAAGCCCAAGGGCTGACCGAGCGGCGCTGGCAGCCGCCCGGCGACGGCCCGGCGCTGTTGGCCGAGCGGCCCAAGCGCGCGCTGGAAAGCCGCTCGCCGCTAATCGATTTGGGCGAGCTGTGGTTTCGCGATCCCGGCATTCTCGGCGGCGAGGCGCGGCGCATGGGCCTCGCCTGCAATGCCTGCCATCCCGAAGGCGCCGCCAACCGGCGGTTCTTCATCGAGGGCGTCTCCGACCATCCCGGGCGCTTCGATCCGACCAATGCGATTTTCAATCCCTTGGCCGATGACGGCGCCTTCGCGCCGGTCGACATTCCCTCCTTGCGCGGCGTTGCCGGCAAGAGCCGCTTCGGTACGGTCGCGCCGACGACAAGCCTGCGCGATTTCGTCCGCCACGTGATCGTGGTCGAGTTCATGGGGACGGAGCCGACGCCGTTCTTGCTGGATGCGCTGCTGGCCTATGTTCGCGCCCTGCCGCCAGCCGAAGACAAGACCACCGAGCGGATCGGGCTGGCCGGCGCGATCGACGACCTGTTGCGCTGGGGGCGCGCCGCGGCGACGCTGCTGGCGCAAGACGGCGGCGCCGATGCCGCCAGTGCCCTGGCCGCCTTGCGCACGGCGCTGGGCCAAGTCCATGCCCGCTTCGCCGATCCCTCGCTTGAGGCCGAACGTGCCTGGATCGAACAGGGCGGCGTTCGCCTGGGACTGCTCGGCCGGCAGGCGGAGACCGGCAAGGGCGAGGACGCGGCCGCGGCGCTGCAGGCATGGCTGGTCGAGCTTGCGGCGCGCCGCCCCGCTCTCCTCGCGGTCGAATCCCGCACCTTGTTCGACCCCGTGCGGCTGGCCGAGACGCGCTAGACAAAGCGCATGATTTTCGCCCGCCTCTCCACTATGTTGCGCCGTCCCGAAACCGGGGAGCATGCGGGTTCATGAGCGTGGTGGTCACCGGCGCCGCCGGATTCATCGGCTTTCACGTCGCCGGCGCGCTGCTGGCGCGCGGCGAGGAAGTCGTCGGCATCGACAATCTCAACAACTATTACGACCCCGCTCTCAAGCGCGCGCGGTTGGAGCGCCTGGCCGGCCGGCGCGGCTTCCGCTTCGTCCAGGCCAACATCGCCGACCGCGCCGGATTGGACGCGGGGCTGGGCGATGTCGCCGGGATCGATCGCGTCGTCCATCTCGCCGCCCAGGCGGGCGTGCGCTATTCGCTGCAAAACCCCTATGCCTATGTCGAATCCAACCTGGTCGGTCATACCGTGATGCTGGAATTGGCGCGGCGGCTGCCCAGGCTGCGCCACATGGTCTACGCCAGTTCCAGTTCGGTCTATGGCGGCAACACCAAGCTGCCGTTCTCGGTCGACGACCGAGTCGACCGGCCGATCTCGCTCTACGCCGCGACCAAGAAGGCTAACGAGCTCGAATCCCACGCCTATGCCCATCTCTTCGGGCTGCCGCTGACCGGCCTGCGCTTCTTCACGGTCTACGGACCCTGGGGACGGCCGGACATGGCGATGTGGCTGTTCACCAAGGCGATCCTGGCCGGCCAGCCGATCGAGGTGTTCAATCGCGGCGACATGCGGCGCGACTTCACCTTCATCGACGACATCGTCGCCGGCGTGTTGGGGGCGCTCGACCGTCCGGCCGCGGGGACGCCGCCGCACCGGGTCTACAACATCGGCAATCACCGCTCCGAGCCGCTGCTCAAGCTGATCGAGCTGTTGGAGGCGGCGCTGGGGCGCAAGGCCGAACGCCGGCTGGAACCGATGCAGCCGGGCGACGTCAAGGAGACCTACGCCGACATCGAGGACACGCGGCGCGATCTGGGATTTGAGCCGCGCACCACGATCGAGCAGGGCGTGCCGCGCTTCGTCGCCTGGTATCGCGACTTTCACAAGGTCTGATCGGTGCCGCGCAAGACGCCGATCGACCTGGTGCGCGCGATCGTGCCGCGCGGCATACCCCATGCCGGCGCGCTGGGCTGCGAACTGGTCTCGGTCGAGAAGGGCCGCGCCGTGGTGCGGTTGCCCTGGCGCGAGGAGTTCGTCGGCAATCCCGAGACCCGGGCGCCCTCGGGCGGCGTGATCACGACGCTGATCGACACCGCCGCCGGCATGGCGGCGATGGCGGCGCTGGACGAGATGGTGCCGATCGCGACGCTGGATCTGCGGATCGAATATCTCAAGCCGGCGGCCGAGGGGCGGACGATCGAGGCCGCGGCCGAGTGCCACAAGGTCACCCGCACCATCGCCTTCGTCCGCGCCTGGGCCTATCAGGACGGCCGCGACGATCCGGTGGCCACCGCCAGCGGCACCTTCATGCTCGATTCCAGCGATGCGGTCTTGCGGCCGCCGCCCAAGAAGCGGCCGTGAACCTGCTCGAGGAACTGGCCGCCGCCAAGCTGGCCCGGGACCCGGCGGCGATGGCGGCGCTGTTCCCCTATGCGCGCTATCTCGGCCTCGGCGCGCGGCTGGACGAGGCCGGCCTGGTCACGGTGCTGCGCCACGATCCCACGCATATCGGCAATCCGGTGTTGCCGGCGCTGCATGGCGGCGTGGTCGGCGCGGCGCTGGAGACGGCGGCGCTTTTCCACCTGATGTGGGCCGGCGACAGCGCGCGCCTGCCCAAGATCGTCACCATCACCTTCGAATACCTGCGCTCGGCGCGGCCGCGCGACCTGTTCGCGCGCGCCGAGGTCACCAAGCAGGGCCGCCGCGTCGCCCATGTCTCGGTCGCCGCCTGGCAGGACGAGCCGGCGCGGCCGGTGGCGGCGGCGCATGGCGTGTTCCTCTTGACCTGATTAGGATCGCAGCGATGACCGAAGCCGCCGCCCTGGGTCCGCTGCCGGAATGGGATCTGCGCGATCTTTATCCGGGTCCGGAATCCGACGCCTTCCGCGCCGACTTGGCCGCGGCCAAGGCCGAGGCCGAAACTTTCGCCAAGGCCCATAAGGGCCGGGTCGAGGCGCTGGCGGCGGCCGATTTCGGCCGCGCCATCCGGGACTACGAGCGCCAGACAGAACGTCTCGGGCGCCTGTCCAGCTACGCCCAGCTGCTGCACGCCGGCAATGTCAGCGACCCCGCCATCGGCCGCTTTTTCCAGAACACGATGGAGGCGATCAACGCGGTCAGCTCGGAACTGCTGTTCTTCACCCTCGAAATCAACCGCCTGGCCGACGACCGGCTGGAAGCCAAGCTGGCCGATGCGGCCGCGGCGCGCTATCGGCCGTGGCTGCGCGACCTGCGCGCCTTCCGGCCGCACCAATTGGCCGACGATCTCGAACGCATCCTGCACGAGAAGGAAGTCGCCGGCCGCGCCGCCTGGGTGCGGCTGTTCGACGAGACCATGGCGGCGCTGCGCTTTCCGATCGAAGGCCGGGCGCTGACCGCCGAACAGACGCTGCATCTGCTGTCGGACAAAGACGAGGCCAAGCGCCGCGCCGCCGCCAAGGCGCTGGGCGCGGTGTTCGGCGACAACATCCGGCTGTTCGCCATGATCGCCAACACCCTGGCCAAGGACAAGGAGATCGAGGACCGCTGGCGCAAGTTCCCTTCGCCCGAGGCCTCGCGCCATCTCTCCAACCAGGTCGAGCCCGAGGTGGTGGCGGCGCTGGTCAAGGCGGTGCGCGATTCCTATCCCAAGCTGTCGCACCGCTATTACGCGCTCAAGGCGCGCTGGCTGGGCAAGGAACGGCTGGACTATTGGGACCGCAACGCGCCCTTGCCCGAGGACGACGACCGCAAGATCGGCTGGGCCGAGGCGCGGCGCATCGTGCTCGACGCCTATGGCGCGTTTTCGGGCGAGCTGGCGGGGATCGGCCGGCGCTTCTTCGATTCGCCTTGGATCGACGCGCCGGTGCGGCCGGGCAAGGCCGGCGGCGCCTTCGCGCACTCGACCGTGCCCAGCGTGCATCCCTATCTGATGCTGAACTACCAGGGCAAGGCGCGCGACGTCATGACGCTGGCGCACGAACTGGGCCATGGCGTGCATCAGGTGCTGGCGGCGGGCCAGGGTGCGCTGATGGCCGACACGCCGCTGACCCTGGCCGAGACCGCTTCGGTGTTCGGCGAGCAGCTGACCTTCCGCGCCTTGCTGGAGGGCGAGCGCGATCCGCGCCGCAAGCGGGTGATGCTGGCCGGCAAGGTCGAGGACATGCTCAACACCGTCGTCCGCCAGGTCGCGTTCTACGAATTCGAAAGCCGGCTGCATGCCGAGCGCCGCCAGGGCGAACTGACCGCCGAGCGGATCGGCGAGATCTGGCTGGCGGTGCAGACGGAATCTCTCGGGCCGGCGCTGCGCTTCGAGGACGAGTACCGCTGCTACTGGGCCTACATCCCGCATTTCGTCCATTCGCCGTTCTACGTCTACGCCTATGCCTTCGGCGATTGCCTGGTGAACGCTCTGTACGGCGCCTATCTCGACCGGCCGCAGGGCTTCGAGGCCAAGTACCTCGACATGCTGCGCGCCGGCGGCACGCTGCGCCATCGCGAGCTGTTGCGGCCGTTCGGGCTCGACGCCGCCGATCCCGGTTTCTGGGCGCGCGGGCTGGGCGTGATCGCGGATTTCATCGACCAGCTCGAGCGCGGCTGAGGCCCGGCGCCATGGCCAAGCAGGGGCTCGACGATCGCGACCGGCTGGGCGGGCGGGTGCGCCGCTACGCCCAGGTCGGACGCTCGGTCGGCGGCCTGGCGGCGCGGCTGGCCGGTGAGCGCTTTCTCGGGCTTACGATCGACCGCGACCGGCACGCCGGCGAATTGCGCGCGGCGCTGGGCGGGCTCAAGGGACCGCTGATGAAGGTGGCGCAGATCCTGGCCACCGTGCCCGACGCGCTGCCGCGCGAATACGTCGCCGAGCTGGCGCAGCTGCAATCCAACGCCCCGCCGATGGGCTGGCCGTTCGTGCGCCGGCGCATGGCGGCCGAGCTGGGCGAGAACTGGGAGGGGCGCTTCCGCGGCTTCGCTCGCGAGGCGGCGGCGGCGGCTTCGCTCGGCCAGGTGCATCGCGCCCAAGGCCGCGACGGGCGCGAGCTGGCCTGCAAGCTGCAATATCCCGACATGGCGTCCGCGGTCGAGGCCGATCTGCGGCAGCTGAAGCTGGTGTTCGCGATCTACGGCCGCATCGACCGCAGCATCGACACCGGCGAGGTGTTCGAGGAAATCTCGGCGCGGCTGCGCGAGGAGCTCGACTACGTGCGCGAGGCGCGGCACATGCGGCTTTATCGCGCCATGCTGGCCGAGGAGGCGGGCGTGCACGTGCCCGAGGTGATCGACCCGCTTTCGACCGGCCGATTGCTGACCATGGAATGGCTCACGGGCCGCAAGCTGATGGAGTTCGTCGAGGCGCCGCAGAAGGCGCGCGACGCCATCGCCCGCAACATGTTCCGCGCCTGGTACGTGCCGTTCTACGACTATGGCGTAATCCACGGCGATCCCCATCTCGGCAATTATTCGGTGCGCGAGGATCTGTCGATCAACCTGCTCGACTATGGCTGCGTGCGGGTGTTCAAGGCCCATTTCGTCCAGGGCGTGATCGACCTTTATCGCGCCATGCTGACCGACGATCGCGATTTGGCGGTGCATGCCTATCGCAGCTGGGGTTTCGACAAGCTGACCAACGAGGTCATCGACGCGCTCAATCTGTGGGCCAAGTTCCTCTACGGTCCGCTGCTCGAGGACCGCGCCCGGCCGATCCAGCTGGTCAAGACCCCGGGCATCTACGGCCGCGAGGTGGCGGAACAGGTCCACGTCAAGCTGCGCCAGTTGGGCGGGGTGCGGCCGCCGCGCGAATTCGTGTTCATGGACCGCGCCGCGCTGGGCCTGGGCGGGGTGTTCATGCATTTGCGCGCCAGCGTCAACTGGCACCGGCTGTTCCACGGCCTGATCGACGGCTTCGATGCCGCCGCCATGGCGCGCCGCCAGGCCAAGGCGCTGAAGGCGGTCGGGCTGGCGCCGCCCTAATCCTCCAACCCCGCAATCGCCGGCCGGCGCCGGTGCCAAGGCGTGGCGCGTTCGTAGGCGGCGGCGGCGGCGATGACGCCGGCATCCTCGCCGCGCCGGCCGATCAGCTGCAGGCCGAGCGGCAGGCCGTCGGAATGGAAGCCGCAAGCGAGGCTCAGCGCCGGATTGCCGGTGAGGTTGAACGGCAGCGTGTAGGGATAGTGCGCGCGGCGCATGGTGTCGGTCTTGCGGCCCTCGATCTCGATCGGCGCGAAGAAGTCGTGGTCGATCGGCAGCGCGGTGCGGGTCAGGGTCGGCGTCGCCACCAGATCGACGCTTTCGAACCAGCGCTGGACGGCGCGGTAGATGCGGCTGCGCTCGAACAGCGCCGCCTGCAATTCGGCCGCGCTGTGGTCGCGCGCGGCGTCCAGCTGGCCGACTAGGCTCGGGCTCATGACGGCGCGATGGCGGGCGAGGTGCGGCCCGAAGCGCGCATTCCAATAGGCGTGCGTGATCACCAGCCAGAACGGCTCGATCGCGCCCAGATCGTAGGTCATCTCGCGGGTCTCGGCGCCGAGCCCGCGCAAGACCGCCGCCGCGTCCTCGAAGCGCGCCAACGCCTCGCGGTCGATGGCATGATCGCCGAAGCGCGGCATGATGCCGATCCGCACGCCCCGCAGTTCGCGCGCCCGCAGCGCGACGCCGACCAGGTCGCCGCGCGGTGCGAACAGCGAATGCGGATCGCAGGCATCGGGTCCGGCCATGGCCTCCAGCATCAGCGCGGTATCGGTGACGTCGCGGGTCATCGGCGTGACATAGGCCAGATAGTTGAAGACGTCGGGCACCTGGTCGTGGGGCACCAGCCCCTGGCTTTGCTTGAAGCCGACCGCGCCGTTGCAGGCGGCGGGAATGCGGGTCGAGCCGCCGCCATCGGTCGCCACCGCCAGCGGCCCGAGACCCGCCATCACTGCGGTCGCCGCCCCGCCCGAAGACCCGCCCGAAGATCGCGTCGGGTCCCAGGCATTGGCGGTGCGGCCGAACAAGGGCGCATCGGTCGTGCCCTTGTGGCCGAATTCGGGCGTGGCGGTCTTGCCGATCAGGATCGCGCCCGCTTCCTTCAGACGCTTGACGGCAAGGCAATCCTCCTTCGGCACGTTGTCCTTGAAGATCAGCGAACCGCTGGTGGTGCGGATGCCGGCGGTCGGCAGCAGATCCTTGACCGAGAACGGCACGCCATGCAGCGGCCCGAGCCGTTCGCCCGCCATCAGCCGTGCCTCGGCCGCGCGCGCGGCGTCCAGCGCCGTCTCGGCGGCGACGGTGATATAGGCGTTGAGGATGGGCTGGGCGCGTTCGATCCGGGCCAGGATGGCGCGCACCGCCTCGACCGGCGACACGGTCTTCGCGGCGATGGCATGCGCCAGTTCGGCCGCCGACATCCGGTGAATCGGCGTGGCGTTCATGGCCGAAGCATACTATAGGACCGCGCCATGACCGCGATCGTGTTCGATCTGGGCGGGGTGTTGATCGATTGGAATCCGCGCCACCTCTATCGCAAGATCTTCGCCGACCCGGCCGAGATGGAGCGCTTCCTGAGCGAAGTCTGCCACGGCGCCTGGAACGTCGAGCAGGACGCCGGCCGGCCCTGGGACGAGGCCATCGCCGAGGCCACGGCGCGCGCGCCGCACTACGCCGCCGAGATCGCGGCCTTTCGCGGCCGCTGGCCCGAGATGCTGGCCGGGCCGATCGCCGGCACGGTCGCGATCCTGGAGGAACTGCGCGCCTCCGGCCGGCCGCTCTATGCGCTGAGCAACTGGTCGGCCGAGACCTTTCCCATCGCGCAGGATCTCTATCCCTTCCTCGGCTGGTTCCGCGACATCGTCGTCTCGGGTCAGGAGAAGATCGTCAAGCCCGATGCGCGGATTTTCGAGATCATGATCCGGCGCGGCGGCCTCGACCCGCGCCGCACGGTCTTCGTCGACGACAGCGCGGCCAATGTCGCGGCCGCGGCCAAGCTGGGATTCGATGCGCTGCGTTTCGTCTCGCCCGAGGCCCTGCGCCGCGATCTGGCTGCCCGCGGCCTGATCTAAGGCCTCATCCCGTGCGCGCCCGGACCCGGGCGGCGCAGCGGCGCGGCCAGGTTGGCGAACTCGCATAGCAGGCGCCTCGTGTCGCGCGGATCGACGATCTCCTCGATCAGGAAGGTCTCGGCGGTGCGGAAGGGCGAGCGCACGCGGTTGAGACGTTGCTCGATCGCGGCGCGATGGGCTTCGGGATCGGGGGCGGCTTCGATCTCGGCGCGATAGGCCGCCTCGATCCCGCCCTCGATCGGCAGCGAGCCCCAATCGCCCGAGGGCCAGGCGTAGCGGTAGTGCAGCCGGGTGTGGTTCTGGTGCCCGGCGCCGGCGACGCCGAACACCTTGCGCAGGATCACCGAGCACCACGGCACCCGCGCCTGGTAGATCGCCGCCAGCGCGCGTGCGCCGTGGCGGATGGTGGCGGCCTGCTCGGCCTCGGGGCCGATCAGGAATCCCGGGCAGTCGACCAGATGCACCACCGGCAGGTGGAAGGTCTCGGCCAGGTCGGCCATGCGCGTCACCTTGCGCGCGGCGTCGGCGGTCCAGGCGCCGCCGTAGTGGAACAGATCGCTGGCCAGCACCGCCACCGGCCAGCCGTCCAGCCGCGCCAGGCCGGTGACGATCGAGCGGCCCCAATCGCGGCCGATCTCGAAGAATGAGCCGCGGTCGACCACCGCCTCGACGATCGGCCGGATCTTGTAGACCTGGCGGCGATCGCGCGGCACCGCTGCGATCAGCTTCTCCTCGCGCCGCGCCGGATCGTCCTCGCACGCCGCGCGCGGCGGCAGCGCATCGACCGAAGGCGGCAGGTAGGACAGGAACCGCCGCGTCCGCGCGAAGGCCTCGTCCTCGCTGGCGACCACGTCGTCGACCGCGCCCACCCGGGCGTGGATCGCGGCGCCGCCGAGTTCCTCCTTGGTCAGGGTCTTGCCGATGCGCGCCACCACCGGCGGCCCGGCGATGAACATCTGCGAAATGCCGGCGACCATCAGCGCATAATGCGCGCTGGCCAGCCGCGCCGCGCCCAGGCCCGCGACCGAACCCAGCCCCAGCGCCACCACCGGCACCGTCGCCATGTTGGCCACCACCCAGTCCCAGCCCGGATTGGCCGGGACATAGGTATGGCCGTCGACCTCGAGCGATTTGACCGAGCCGCCACCGCCGGTGCCGTCGACCAGCCGCACCAAGGGCAGGCGCAGCTCGTTGGCCATCTGCTCGGCGATCAGCTGCTTGCCGCGGATGGCGGCATCGGCCGCGCCGCCGCGCACGGTGAAGTCGTCGCCGCCCACCACCACCGCCCGGCCCTCGATGCGGCCGCGGCCGCAGACGAAATTGGCCGGCATGAACTCGGTCATCCGGCCCTCCGCGTCGTAGCGCGCCTTGCCGGCGATGGCGCCGATCTCGTGGAACGAGTCCGCGTCCAGCAGCCGCGCGATGCGTTCGCGCACCGTCAGCTTGCCGCCGTCGTGCTGGCGCTTGACCTTGTCGGGCCCGCCCATCTGCCGCGCCAGCGCCTCGCGCCGCCGCAGCTCCTCGATCTCGGCCTGCCAACTCATGTCCGTCTTGTCCCCCCTCGGCCCGGGTTCTAGTCTTGCCTCATCGCTTGGAGGGATTGCAACCATGCCGCGCCGCTTCGTCGACATCTCGATGCCGCTGGAAAACGACGTCATCTCGGACCCCCAGCCCTTCGGCCCCAAGATCGCCTACATGAACCACCAGCAGACCTTCGGCCAGATCGAGCCGTTCTTTCCCGGGCTGAAGAAGTCGGACCTGCCCGACGGCGAGGCTTGGGCGGTCGAGCGGGTCGAGCTGATCACCCATAACGGCACGCATCTCGATGCGCCCTATCACTTCCACTCGACCATGAACAAGGGCGAGCGCGCCATCACCATCGACGAGGTGCCGCTGGACTGGTGCTTCCGGCCGGGGGTCAAGCTCGACTTCCGCCGCTTTCCCGACGGCTATGTCGTCACCGCGGCCGACGTCGAGGCCGAACTCGCGCGCATCGGCCACCGGCTGCGGCCGATGGACATCGTCGTCGTCAACACCCGCGCCGGATCGCGCTACGGCAAGGACGACTACGTCAATTCGGGCTGCGGCATGGGCTATGCCGCCACCATGTACCTGTTGGAGCGCGGCGTGCGCCTGACCGGCACCGACGCCTGGAGCTGGGATGCGCCCTTCGTCCACACCAAGGAGAAATACGCCGCCACCAAGGACGCCAAGCTGATCTGGGAAGGCCACAAGGCCGGGCGCGACATCGGCTACTGCCACCTCGAGAAGCTGCACAATCTCGAGGCGCTGCCGGGCGACGGCTTCACCGTCTCCTGCTTCCCGGTCAAGATCCGCGGCGCCTCGGCCGGCTGGACGCGGGCGGTGGCGATCTTCGAGGAGTAAGCCTCACCCCGGCGGGGTCGCCTTGGGGCCGGCGATGGCCATGGCCTTGGCATAGGCCGGGCGGGCCGCGATCCGCTTCATATAGGCCTGGGTATTGGGCAGGTCGTCGAATTTGCGCGCCAGCCCGATCGCCAAGTTGGTCAGCACGAACATGGTCATGATGTCGGCGCAGGTGAACTCCGCCCCGGCCAGATAGGGCGTCTTGCCCAGGGTCTGCTCGAGATGGCGGAAATAGCCGTTCTCGCGGCGCTGGATCAGCCCGGCCACGCGCTGGGCGTCCGGCCCCTCGGGATTGCCGCGCAGCGCCAGCTTGCCGAAGAACAGGCCCAGCAGGTTGTTGTTGAAATGCATCCAGTAAAGATAGTCGTAATATTCCGGCCGGCTCGGTCCGACGGTGAATCGCCCGCCGGCATAGCGGTGGCAGATGTATTCGACGATCGCCGCCGATTCGACCAAAGTGCGGTCGCCGTCCTGGATCACCGGCGCGGTCGCCGCCGGATGCAGCGCCAGGTATTCGTCGGGCGCCAGCCGATCGGCCTTGCGGTTGTACCATTTCAACTCGTAGGGCAGGCCCAGCTCCTCCATCAGCCAGACCACGCGGTCGGACTGGGACGCGCCCAGATGATGGATCACGATCATGTCGGCCTCTGTTTTGGGAACGGTCGGCGGGCGGCAGCTTAAACCAAAAACGCCCGCGTCGCCGCCAGCACGGCCATGCCCGAAGCCAGCGCCAGGAACTCGTTGCCCAGCGCCCGCATCGTGCCGAGCGTGACCAGCGCCGCCGGCAAGGCCAGCCAGCCGATCTCGACCAGCCCGGGCACGGTCAGGGCGACGATCACGCAGCCCGGCACCGAAGCCAGCCAGCGTTCGATCCCGGGCGACATCGGCACCAACCCCATCGCGGCGAAGCCGCCGGCGCGCATGGCATAGGTCGCCAGCGCCATGCCGACCGTGACCCAGAAGACTTCGCTATCGAGGGTCACGGCCGAAGGCTCCCACCAGGCTGCCGGCCAGGCCGCCGGCCAGCACATGCCAATTGCCCGGCACCAGCGTGGCGACGAGTACCGCCGTCGCCGCCGCCACCAGCCAGGGCACCAGATCGCCCTTGCCGCGCCACATGCCCAGCAGCAGCACGACGCAGAAACCCGGCACGATGTAGTCCAGCGCCAGCGCGCGCGGATCGGGGATCATGGCGCCGACGGCATGACCGAGCGCGCTCGATGCCGTCCAGAAGACGTAGAGCACCAGGCCCGCGCCCAGGAACACGCCGGCGTCCTGGTCGCCGCGCGCGCGCTCGCGCATCGCCACCGCCCAATTGGCGTCGACCAGCAGGCCGAGCGTGAGATAGGCCCGCCAGCGCGGCAACCGCCCGAACCATGGCCGCATGGTGGCGCTCATCAGGAACTGGCGCGAATTGACCGCCATCACCGTGATCACGATCGGCCAGAACGGCAAGGGCGCGGTCCAGATCTGCAGCGCCGCCAGTTGCGAGGTGCCGGCGAACAACAGCGCGCTCATCAGGGTCGATTCCAGCAGGCTGAGCCCGGCCTGGTCCGCCGCCAGGCCGAAGCCCAGGCCGAAGGCGATCGAGCTCGGAACGAAACCGATCATCAGCCGCGCGCCGCGCAGCACGCCGGCCGAAGTGAAGGGAGGGGGCGACATGGGCGCGGGACCCTAATCGAAATCGGCCGGCGCGGGAATCGCCAATCGCGGAATGGCGACGATGCAACGATGGCAGAACGCCGATGTCGAAAACGGGGCTCGCGCTTGAATGGGTGTAAATAAACGCTCTATATTCTACCAATAATTGCTTGGGAGAATGCCGTGTCTGCACCCAAACGCGCGCTCGATCGAATCGGCCGGCAATTGAAGAAATATCAAGCCGTGCTGGAGGCGGCGCGCGCGCGCGATGTCGGCGAGAACGACACGGTGGTGATCATTGCCGATCTGCTGGCCGACGCCTTGGGGTACGACAAATACGCCGACGTCACCACCGAGTTCGCCATCCGCGGTTCCTATGTCGACCTTGCGGTCAAGGTCGGCCAGACCGTTCGCTTCTTGATCGAGGCCAAGGCGATCGGCGCAACGCTCAAAGACAGCCACATCAAGCAGGCGATCGATTACGGCGCCAATCACGGCATCGAATGGGTTGTATTGACCAACGGCATCATCTGGCAGATGTACAAAGTCCACTTCAAGCAGCCGATCGACAAGTCGATCATGTTCGAGGTCGACGTGCTGAAGGCCAATCCCAAGGATCCGCAGGTGCTGGAGTGGTTCGGTCATCTCAGCAAGGAAGGCTACAGCCAGGACAACATGGAATCGTTCTGGCGAGCCCAGCAGGCGACTAGCCCCTACACCATTGCCGCCGTGCTCAGCGAGAGGCGCGTTCTGGCCGCCTTGCGCCGCGAACTGAAGAACATCGCTCCCAAGGTCCGGATCGAAGAGGATGACCTTCGCCAGATTGTGCAGGGACAAGTCGTCAAGCGCGAACTGGTCGATGGCGACGAAGCCCGAAGGGCTGAGGACTTGATTAAGCGGTCCCGCCGCGCCGCCGCCCGCGCGCGCAACGAAAAGAAAGAAACCGCGGCACCGACGCCGAAACCGGTTTCGACGCCATTGCCGGCCCCGCCCGCGACGAGTACGGGCTGATCGGTTCGTCGCGCAGCATCGTCAAACCCGACCGACATCGGTATGGTAGCGGCATGACCGCCGTGGCCGCCGAACGCGCGCCGAGCGGGGCGCGGGTGGCGCTCTCGACCGGGTTCGCCCATGCCGTCCATGACGGCATCACCAGCGCCACATATCTCTTGTTGCCGCTGGTTCAGGCGCCGCTCGGCCTGGCGCTGGTCGAGGTCGGGGTGTTGCGCTCGCTGCAATCCGGCGCCTTGGCCATATTCCAATTGCCGTCCAGCCTGTTGGGCGAGCGCATGGGGGCGCGGCGGCTGTTGGTGCTGGGCACCGCCGCCATGGGCTTGACCTATGCCTTGCTGGCGCTGGCGCCGGGTTTCTGGTCGCTGGCCCTGCTCCTGTTCCTGACCGGGTTGGCGTCCTCGGTGCAGCATCCGCTGTCGGCGACGCTGGTGACGCAATCGGCCGGGGCCGCGCATCGCACGGCGATGGGGGTCTACAATTTCGGCGGCGATGTCGGCAAGGTGGCGCTGCCGGCGCTGTTCGGACTCGCCGCCGGGCTTTACGACTGGCGCCTGGGCGTGGCGGTGTGCGGGCTGGTGGCGCTGGCCAGCGCCATGGTGCTGCGCTGGACCGTGCCCGAGACCCATGCCGCCGGCGGCAAGCGCGAAACCGCGGACAAGGTGCCGTTGTGGGCGCCGCTGAAAAGCCGGGGCTATGCCGCGCTGGCCTCGCTGGCGATGATCGACAGCGGCACGCGCGCCGCCTTCATGGTGTTCCTGCCCTTCCATCTTTCGGCCAAGGGGGCGGATGTCGAACTGATCGGGCTGGCGCTGGCGCTGATCTTCGGCGGCGGCGCCGCCGGCAAGCTGGTCTGCGGCTGGCTGGCGGATCGCATCGGCATGATCCCGACCGCGGTCGCGACCGAGATCGGCACCGCGGTCATGATCCTGCTGACCGTGCCGATGGAGCCGGTGGCGGTGCTGCCGCTGTTGCCGCTGTTGGGGGTGATGCTGAACGGCACGTCGTC
>Ga0194120_10005978_pt1 | contig 17488 bp, 10 predicted proteins | sample TA2MahCa65mmetaG_FD_148642 | JGI IMG/M metagenome (GOLD analysis project Ga0194120, IMG submission 148642) | Freshwater microbial communities from Lake Tanganyika, Tanzania - TA2015019 Mahale Deep Cast 65m | ecosystem: Environmental > Aquatic > Freshwater > Lake | place: Tanzania: Lake...
CCGTGAGGGAATGACTGGCGATTGCCACACGGAGCAACTGTAATCGTAGGGGTCATCCTAGTCGACATGGCTGAGGCCGGAAAGTCACACCCAACCGCCAGAAATCTCTACAGGTAGTTGGCGGTTAGTTGCAAAATCCTCTCTACAGTTGAATGGCGGTAATATCTCTACATTTCATTGTCGGTTCGCAACTACCTCATTAGAGTCCTTTCCCCTGATATTTAGATGCGATTGCCCTAAGCCACTCCCTGACTGACAAGCAAACTTGTGGTACACTTCGGAGGAGTACCGTGGGCCGGGCCAACGCCGCCGCGATGCAGACCATGACGCTGGAAGCCACGTGCCGGCGGTACATTCAGCTTTTGGAAAGGGCCTTTGCGCGAAGATTGTAACCGCGGGTTTCGCGGAGGAGCGCGCTGAAAAAACCACTTGGCTCCGTTCAGTAGAGCCGCGGTTTGCGCCGAATGGCGCTGGCTGCAATCTGTAGAATCTGTGCTTCGGAGAAAATCAATGAAAACCAGCGGAAAACGCAAGCAAGCAGGCATCAATTTTGTAATGGGCACGGCTGTACTTTTACTGGCGGTCTGGGGGGCGCCCACCGCCAGCCCGGCAAGGGCGGAAGCAGAGCCTGCCGGTCAGCCTGCGGCCGCCGCCGCCCCGGTCCTCAAGCGTGTGATCGTCCTGCGCGTGTACTTCGATGATTACGCCAACGCCTCTCGCTACACTCAGGCGCAGGTGCAGGCCTTCTTCGACGACAATCTGAATACGCTGTGGCAGAACACGTCCTACGGCCACATCGGCATCAGCGCGCAGGTGACCGATCTTTTCGAAATGCCGGAGAACCGGAGCGCGTACATTGACGACGGCGACGGCTGGACTGACGTGAACGGCAACGGCAGTTACCAGGCGGCCGTAGACAATTCGGACGGCGACGGCGACGGGGTGGAGGGCACGCCCTGCGACGTGACCTCGGGCGGCGACTTGTCCTGCGGCGACAAGTACGACAACGTCCTGCTGGATGCGGTCGCCGCCTCTCCTGACACGCTGAACTGGGACGACATCGACGCCGTGATGGTGGTGATGGCCGAGACGAGCAATGCCCAATTCCATCGTGGCCAGGCCAACACCTGCAACCTGCCGATGGGTCCCGACGGGGACGAGAAACTGGTCGGCTGCGCCATATTCAGCGAAAACCCGACAGAGACCGACCTGCAGGTCTGGGGGCGCTGGGCGCACGAGGTCGGCCATGCCTTTCAACAAGGCGGCCCCGCCCACCCGAGCAACTACAGAAACAGTTTTGAACTGATGGATGCCCTGTATCCCGGCCAGACCGGCGTGTTCGAGAAACAGTCACACACCGGATTCCCCGGATGGCTGCCTTCTTCCAAATACCAGACCTTCACGTCGTCGTGCGATGTCGGGCCGGCTCCGTGCGTCGGCCTGGGCGGCGGCGCAGCCTTCATTTGGGCCCAAGAGTATGACCCGACCGGCAAACCCAACGTGCAGGCCGTCAAGGCGTACATCACCGACAATCTGTACTATCTGATCAGCGTCCGCCGCCGCGTTTTGGGCGATGAACTGGTCCCGATTCCCGACGAGGGCGTGCTGATCGAGCGCGTGGTGGAAGACGCCCCCCAATGGGTGACGGTGCAGGGCAAGGGCGGCGACCGCAACAAACTGTGGAAGGCGGGCGATTCCTTCAACAGTGTTGACGACGGGATCACCATTGCCATTCGGAACAAAGTTGACGACGACAATTACGGGGTGTACGTTACATACGATCGGAATGCTTCCCTCCAGCCGGATGTGATGCTCAACCCGTGGGTCTCGCCTCCCGGCGAATCGTACGAGACCACCGATATCTGGATAGACAGCCCCGTGAATGGCTATGGGGTGTTTCGCTATGGCATGTGGGACGATGGCACGGGCAATCAAGTGCCGAGGGGCAATGGCGACGACCCGGCCGTCGGCCTGGTCAATCGGCTGTATGCGCGGGTGCGCAACGTCGGCGGCGCGCCGGCCTCCAATGTCGTCGTTAACTTCGAGATCACCGATCCGCCCGGGCTGGGTATCGCCGGGTCGAATGGTTTCACGCCGATGGGAACGGTCGACAAGATCAAGTTCCCGGCGTTGGCGAACATTGACCCCGGCCAGTTCGTGGATGTGTACTATGAGTGGACCCCTGACTTTGCCGTCTCGCCGCAAGACATGGCTGCTGGCAAATTCAAATTCCATACCTGTGTCCGCGTGATACTGGACGCGGTGGCGGACGAGACGGTGCTGGGAAACCAGGACGGCGACCGCGAGCAGGAGAACATTGGCTACTTCGAAACGCCGCCGGCGGCTGGCGCGCCGGCATTTAACGCCATCATCCATCTGCGGAACGATGATGCGGCCAACCCCAAGTTCTTCCAACTCTACTACCAGTCCGATCTGCCTGCCGGCTGGGCGGTCAATGTGAACAACGGCGATCTCGGCGTCGATTTGGCGCCGAATCAAGTGGTTGACATCCCGGTGAAAATCATTCCCGGCGGAGGGCAGGCGGTGGGCGGCATTTATGGCGTGGACATTGCCGCCGCCAGTTGGCTGACGCTGGTGAGCGATCTTGACCCCAAAGACACCCATTTGGAGTTTGACACCCTGGGCGGCGTGCTCGTCGAGACGCGCATCGTGCAGAGGACGAAAGTGACCTGCACGGCGAAATTGCAGACGAAGGGCATGGTCAAAGTGGACGGACTGTTGTCAAACTTCGCCAAATACTACGACCCGGCCAACCCATTGCGGGTGCTGGCCGTCGGCGTAGACGCGGCAGGCAAATTGATGCCCGGCGTCACCAGCTTGTTGAATGTAGATTCGAAAACCGGCAGTTTCAGCGGCGCGTTGGCCGACCGGGCCAGCAAGGCCAAGCAGGTGGTGTGCTTGTTCGCCGGCACCGTCAAGCTGGGCAGCGCAGCCAGCGGTTACGTCAAAATCAAGTAACGCCGGCTCCGAATGTGAATGCGGCGGCGGTGATTGCCATGTTTTACAGCCTCCCGAAGGTCAAAAGACTTCGGGAGGTTTTGACTCCGGGCTGGCAACTGTCCGGCGCTTCTAACAGATCCGCGATTCGTGGCCGGCTTGAAACTGGACTAAAATTACCCTGCATTCTGGCATCACCAGCCCCGGCGCAGACGTCGTCCGCGCCAGTCCACCAGCCGGCCGGCGCCGAACCGCCGTCCGATGGAAGCGAGAACGCGAACCGGCCGGGCTATCTTCATGCGAAACATAGTAACACAGCGCTCCTGCGCCGCCGCGCCATGCCGCGCCGGCGAGAGCGCGCCCTAACTGGAGTTCCCATGAAACGCACACCCATCCTCCTCACTGCCGCGCTCGCCGCCGCCGCGCTGGCCTGCTCATTCAGCGCGGCCTCCGGGCCCGCCGCCACCGAAACGGCCATTGCCGCGCAGGTGATGACGCAACTCGCTTCGCAAACTCCCAATTCCCAACTTCAAACTCCGAGCCCGCCGCCCGCCGTAACACAGGCGTCCAACGTCCAACCTCCAACATCCAACCCCCCGCTTCCGGCTGCCGATTTCACTCCCTGCTCGGGCTACAACGCCACCACGCCGGACGGCCAGCCTCAGCAGGGCTACGGCCCGTGGGCCTCGCGGTTGATGCTGGCCTTCAGCGACGACGGCCTCAACTTCACCCGCGCCAATCAAAGCCTGGCCGATCAGGCCGACGTGCCGGACGCGCTCACCACGCCCGACGGCGAGATCCGCGTCTACTTCATCATCATGTGCCCGGAGGAAGTGCGCAACCAGATCGTCGTCGCCCTTTCGCGCGACGCGGTGACGTGGAGCTACAAGGCGACCCGGTTGACCGGGGTAGATGATTTGATCCCGATGGCTGTGGACCCGACCGTCGAGCGCACGCCCGAGGGCGCGTACCGGCTGTATTTCACCTCCGCGCCGCGCGACGCCGGTTTCGAAGGCGCGCGTTCCTATTCCGCCCTCTCCAACGACGGCTTCACCTTCGCCCGCGAAGAAGGCGAGCGCTTCGCCGCCGACGGCCAGATGGCGCTCGATCCCAACGTGCTATTGATCGGCGACACCTGGCACTATTTCGCCGGCGGCGTGCCCGGCTCCAACTTTCACGCCACCTCTGCCGACGGCCTCAGTTTCACCCGCGCCGACGACTTTGCGATGGAAAGCATCTTGATGGCCAACGGCCTGGCCGTGGACGGCGGCTACCGCTATTACGGCTTCGTCCAACAGCGCGATGGCTCGTCTTACATCCGGTCGCTCTTCACTACCGACGGCGTCAACTGGACGGTGGACCCCGGCAACCGCCTGGAATTGGACACCGCGGCCGGTTTGGAGTCGGCCGGCGTCAAAGACCCGGCAGTCACACGCCTGCCCGATGGCCGGTACATGATGGTCTATTCGACCATCATTCAAGGCTACCCGACACAACAGCCGCCCAACCCGGGCGGCCCGCCCCCGCCGTAACCGCGCAAGATTTTACGATGCGGTTACGCCCGGGCCAGGCATGCGTCCGATACTTCCCGCCATGGCACACCACATGACTTTCACCTTCCGCCGGTTTGCGTTTCTGTTCAGTTTCCTGGCCGCGTTGGCCGCTTGCGCCCTGCCCCCTGCCGGCGCCCCGGCTGCCACCGAGACGGCTATCGCCGCGCAGGTGATGACACAACTCGCGGTGCAGACTCCCAACTCCCAAACCCCAGACCCCAATCCGACCCCACCGTCCGACGTCGTGCCCGAAGCAAGTCCAACGCCCAACGTCCCTCCCACTTCCGCCCCGGCCGCCACGCCGCTCGGCATCACCGGCAGATATCTCATGTCGTTTCACGCCTGCGACACCGCCGCCGCCGAGTGCGGCGACCCGCGCAACCATTCGGTCTACCTGGCGCAGAGCGACGACGGCGCGCAGTGGAGTCTCGTGCCCGGATGGACTCCGTACACCGGGTCCGTGCCGGACGTGATCCGGCGGGGCGAAACGCTCTACATCTTCACGCCCGGCGCGGTGGCGCGGTATCACCTCGACACCGGCGTCTTCGAAGGGCCCATGCTCATTTCGATCAGCGGCGCGGACGGATTCGTCGATCCCTCGGCCATCATCGACGACGAGGGGCGGCTGGTCTTGTTCTTCCTTCACGGGCAAAAGGGCAGCGACCCGGCGCATTGCCAGCCGCAGGAGGCGACTTGCGAGAAGCGGTTTGGGTCGGCCACCGAGATGGAAGGCAGTGACGGCGCGAGTTTCGCCGTGGACGAGGGCGACCGGGCGACCGTCACTCTCTCGACCACCGGGGCCATCCGCACCGCCTCCGACCCGGACATATTTTTCGACGGCGCGCAGTACGTGCTCTACATCTCCTACGGCCCCAGCACGTCAGTCTGGGCTGCAACCGAGTTGCGCGGAACGTATGCGCGAATGTCCACGCCGGCGAACGGTTTGTTGAGCAACGGCACCGGCGGCATCGCCTCCGGCTACTTCGACCCGGACACGGGACAATACTGGACTTACAGCCACGCGCCGCGCCCCAACGAGGCCACCGCCATCCGCCGCGCGGCCCACGCCGGTTTTTCACGGCAGTTGGGGATTCAGGATTGGAGCGTGGCGCTCAGCGGCGCCTCGCTCGGCCTGACGGACACCACCAACATCGAAAGCGCCGGGTTTGCCGTTAATCAGCCATGAAGGAGTCCACATCATGCGAATACACTTCCCTTTTCAACTGACGACCGCCGCGCTCGTGCTGGCCACGCTAGCCTGCTCGACTCTCGGCGGCTCCACAGGCGACCTCTCGGCCACCGAGACCGCCGTAGCCTCTACGGTGATGACGCAGTTGGCGGCGCCAACTTCCGATTCCCAAGTTCCAACTTCCGATGCCCAACCGGCGACCCTCCCACCTACGACTGCTGGCGTCCAGCCGCCGCCCTCCGGCGGCACGCCGCAGTTCAACCCCTTTGCCAGCCTCACCACCGATCAGGAGTCGTGTCTCAGAACCGCCTGGGGCGATCAAGCCTTTCAAGAGATCACCGGCTTTCAGCGCCCGCCCGTGCCGGACGAAGTCAAAGCGATGGGCGACTGCGGATTTCTGCCGCCGCCTCAGCCCGCCGGCGCAGTGACATACGCCATCGTCGACACCGGCCAGGGCATCTGCTACGACAATTCCGACGCAATCGCTTGCCCCGGCGCAGGCCAGCCCTTCTTCGGCCAGGACGCGCAGTACGCGGCCAACCCGCCGCGCTATCGGGACAACGGCGATGGAACCGTCACCGACCTCGTCACCGGCCTGATGTGGCAGCAACAGATCGGCGGCAAAGCGACCTACGATCAAGCAGTTGCCGGCGCCGTGGCTCTCAACCTCGCCGGATACAACGACTGGCGTTTGCCCACCCTCAAGGAACTCTACTCGCTAATCCTTTTCGACGGTACGGATGTCAGCGGCTGCGCGGGCGGGACGTGCAGCGCGACGCCGTTCATTGACACGGCCTACTTCGGCTTCGAGTACGGCGACGCCGCCGCCGGTGAGCGTGTCATTGACGCGCAATACTGGTCCAGCACGCAGTACGTCAGCACGACGATGAACGGGGACGCGACGGTCTTTGGGGTCAACTTCGCCGATGGCCGCATCAAAGGCTACCCGCGCGAAGCCCGCGGCGGAGCGAACCTCCAATTCGTCCGCTACGTGCGTGGCAGCCCGGACTATGGCGTGAATCACTTTGCCGACAACGGCGACGGCGCGATTGCCGATCGGGCAACCGGCCTGACGTGGATGCAGGCCGACAGCGGCCAGGCCCTGAACTGGGAAGGGTCGCTGGCCTATTGCGAAAGCCTGTCGCTGGCCGGCCACGACGATTGGCGTCTGCCCAACGCCAAAGAACTCCAGAGCCTCGTGGACTACACTCGCGCCCCGGCGGCGACGGGCTCCGCCGCGATTGACCCGCTGTTCGGCAGCACGACAATCGCCGATGAAGGCGGCGGGGCCGATTACCCCTTCTACTGGTCGAGCACCACTCACGCTGACTCCAATGGATCCGGCAGCTTCGCCGTTTACGTCGCCTTCGGCGAGGCGCTCGGCTTCATGGAGACGCCGCCCAATTCGGGCAACACACAATTGCTCGACGTTCACGGCGCCGGAGCGCAGCGCAGCGATCCGAAGAGCGGCGATCCCGCGCAGTGGTCTGAGGGGCACGGCCCGCAGGGCGACGTCGTCCGCGTCTACAACTACGCCCGCTGCGTGCGCGGCGGGAGCGTCGTCTTCGACCCGGATGGAGACCCGACCGCCGTGAGGCCGGCCATGACGATTGAGAACACGGGCGGACAGCCCTCGCCGGCTGGCAGTCAGCCGCCGCCCGGTGGGCAAGGAACAGGGCAGGGGCCGGATCTGGCCGCCGCCGCCGCGCAACTCGGCGTGACGGAGCAGCAACTGCGCGACGCGCTTGGCCCGCCCCCGCCCGATCTGGCCGCCGCCGCCGCGCGGCTTGGCGTGACCGAAGCCCAACTCCGCGCCGCACTCGGCGTGCCGTAATTCCCGCTTTGGGAGAACTGCCAGTCGGCTACCGACGGGTAGTATACTGCGCGCGGCCACTGATTGCGAAAATAGGTGAGTTCATCTTGAATACGTTTTTGGCGGTTGCCCCTGGCTCGACCGGCATGGTGCTTGAAGGTGCGAATGATGCGGTCGGCGCCGCCGTCTTTTTCCTGGAGCAGGGTTTTCAAGCGCAGGAACTCGGCTTGACTGCGTGGCGTGCTCTCGCCCCAGATGGCGTCGCAGCCGTTCTTGAGATGATCACAGGCATGGTAGAAGTCCACGATTTTGACCTGGCCTTCTGGCGGCAACCCCAAGGCCGCTTCAATCTCGGCCAGCCGCTCCCAGTTCGTTTCGGCCCCATCAGCCAGATGCACCCGGCGCAGGTCGGGCCGCAGAGCATACATCGCTTCGATTTCACCCTGGAGTTGGGCCTGCAGGGTGACTTTCTTGCTTTCCGGCATCCGCCCATAGCGGATCGTCTGCAAGCGTTCGCCCTGGGCCTCATACAGGCTGACCGTGCCACACCCCGCTTCCTGCCGTCCGGCCGGCCCGCTGGCGTGCTTGCCGGCTTCGGCCTGTTTGGCGACGCGTGCGGCGGCTTTGGCTTTCATGGCCACCATCACCCCGTCCAACGAAAACGCTACGCTGGCGGCCGCCTCGGGCACCGTTTCTTGAGCGCGCAAGGCCACTTCCCAGGTTTCCCGTTGGGCTTCCCAGTGGCTCGACAATTCACGCGGCAGACGATCCAGCGAACTGCGCGAAGGGGTCATCGCGCCCAATTCCGCAAACAGCGCTGCGGCATCGCCCGAGGTCATCTGGGCCATCACAAACACCCCCTGCCGGGCAGCCCGAGGCGTCCAATAGCCGTCCACGACCCCGACCCGCAACTCCAAGGGACAAATGCTCTTGGCATTGTGCCCCGCCGGGCGATACAAGTGGCGCTTCACCCTGACCTCCCCGGCCGCGGTCAGGTAGGTTTCGGTGTCTTCCCAAACCGGATGGTGCTTCACGCCCGCCACCTCGATCTGCTCCGCCACGACGTCATAGCGCGCCAGTTCCGCCGCCAGCAGTTCGCGTTCCAAGGCCATCACCTGCTCGTGCAAGGCTTGCTCGAACTGTTCAAAATTCGGCGGGCCACTTTGCCAGGCCCCTTGCTGCTCACGGACAAATTGTCCCAGCCGTTGCAAGGCCGGGCTTTCCAAAATACTCCACGTCGGCGATACTTCCATCGGGCAACCTCCAGAATAGACGGGATTCTTACGAACAAATCCAAGTCTGCCTGGTGGGTTGCCCTTTGTCAATTCAAGCTCGGGAGGCGCAACTGCCTCTCAGTTCTAGAGATGCACCCTTGTGATTACATAAATGACGCCTTTTCACATCCAATCTGGTAGAGCCTGCATTTCTTAGTCGCAGAGGATAACTGCTTCAGGGGTTGCTGATCTTCAGAATACGGCTTGTACCCGTTATAGGGACACTACCTCGAATATCATAATCTGAAGTAAACAGACAAATGTAATGAGTCTTCGATAATCATGTCACAGTGATAGCCCGTGTCATTGCTCTGCGACAAGCTGGATAAAGCAGGTCATTATTGATTTGAGCGACTGATTTCGGCGAATGAGAATTGATGCCTTCACGGACTCGGAGTCGGCGTCCCTTCGGGAGTGGGGGGAGCGGCGGTGGGTGTGGGGGTGAGCGTCACCACCGGGGCCACCTGGTACGAGCACGGGTTGTAGTCCGCGCCGAGAACGACTCGGAATTGCACGGGCGAGTTTTCGTCGGGCAGGGCCAGCACGCTGGCATCGGCGACATGCAGAGTCTTTTGCAGTTCTTTGATGGGCGAGCCTTTGGGGCTGGTGGTGTAATCGATGATGAGGGTTGAGGCGTAATCGGTTCGGTCGGGCGAGCCGATGGACACACGCAAGCCGTCGAGGCCGAGCCGGTACGCGGCGAGATCGTCGGCCTCATCCCACGTTGTCCCATTCCAGATCTCAACTGAATATGGAGTCTGCGAGACGCGATTCGATCCTCCGGCAGTCATCACGCGCTGGATGTATTTGTAGAATTCGTCGGGCGCGGGCAGAAGCACCGACGCGTTGTCGTTGGGAGTCGTCCAGCCCTGCACGTAGGGCGAACGGATTCCGTAACTGCGGATGTTGAGGTCGTCGAGGGCGAGGGCGAGCTGCACGAACTGTAACACGTCGCCGAGTGTCATGTCGGTTTCCACTGACGTTCGATACTGCTGATAGAGTTCCGGGATTTGCGGCAGAAGGTTTTGCTCGCGCGCGCGGCGGAACATGGCCCTGAGCACTTCCTGCTGGCGGCGGGCGCGGTCGAAATCGGCGCCGCTTCCGGCGCGGCCCACTTGCCGCGCGCGGGCGTACCATAGCGCGGTGTCGCCATCGAGGTGTTGGATGCCCGCGTTCAACGTGAACAGTTCCCAGTTTTCTTCAACCCGCGGATCGAGCGCGGGGTCTTTGAGCCGCCAATCTTGGAAGTCGCAAGTTACCGGAACATCGATACCGCCCAGCGTGTTCACAATGGCTCGAAAGGAGTCGAAGTCCACGCGGGCGTAATAATGAATGGGGATGCCGAGATTGTAGAGGATGGTTTGCTCGAGCAGTGGGATGGGGCCGCCTTCGACGTTCTTGGCGACGTTGATCACGGAATTGATGCGGCCCATGACGGCGCGACTCTTGGGGATGAAGACGTACAGATCGCGCGGGATGGAAAGCAGGGTGACGGTGTTGGCCGTTTTGTTGACGGACACGATGATCAACGTGTCGGCTCGATAGCCGCCGTTGGTGTCCGTTTTGTCGGAGCCGATGAGCAAGATATTTTTGATGTCATCTTCTTGTTTGATGCGCGGCACCGGACTGGGCACGGCGGTAACGGGCGTGTTCTCGGGCGTGAGGTAAAAATATTGAAGCGTGGGATCAAGCACGGTGCGGGCGGTGGGGGTGGCGGTGAGGGTGGGTTCGGGGGTAGAGGTGGGGGGCGGAGTGGTCGTTCCCACTCCGCTGTCGCTACGGGGCGCTGTCGCGGGGTGGTTGGGTGGTGGGGTGGTTGGGATGCTGGGTGGTTGAGAGGAAGTGGCGGCGGCGGTGAGTGAGGCTTCGACGCGCCCGGCAACCTGAGTCTGAAAGTCGAGGGTGGCTTGTGTGTTGGCCGATTCGCATGCGGCGATGATGGCAATGGCGGCGAAGAGTGAGCCGCCGATGAGGATTCGTTTTGTGGCGAGAGACATGGGGCGGATTATAGCAAAAGGAGGAAGGATGAGGGATGAACGATGAAAGAGGGAATGAACAATGAAGAACGAGACAATGAACAATGAACAGTGAACGGTGAACAGTGGAGGGCGGCTGATCGCAATCGGCCATTCGCCATTCGCCATCCGCTACTCACGGGCAGGCGAGGGGGCCGATGAAATAGTTTTGCGAGACGGATTGGCCGTCCGCAGAGTCAACGCGGGCGGAGCGGACGATGTTACTGCCGCACTCGGTAATAACTTGGATGGGGTTGCCCGATTGCGGCGTGCTTTCATCGTAGAAGGTGTGCGGCGATGCGCCGCCGGTGAACTCGATGCGGATGAAAGCGATGGCGCCGCTGGGCCGCGATGGATCGGGTTCGACGTGCGAAAGAAAGATGCCGGTGATGATCAGCGGTTCGGGGATGGGGGTGGGGGTGAAGGTTTGAGTGGGAGTTTGAGTTTCGGTGGGGGTGGGCGATGGAATGAACGGCACGAAGAGGCGCAAGCCGAATTTGATTTCGGTGTCGGGCAGGCAGTTGGCGTTTTGGAGTTGCGCGATGCTCACGCCGAATCGTCGGCTGAGTTCGAACAGTGTGTCGCCGCGCTGGACGGTGTAGGGCGCCCATGTGGGCGGCGGGCCGCAAGGAGTCGGTGGTTGGGTGGTTGGGTTGTTGGGTGGTTCGGTGGGTGGAGACTCAGTTTGAGTTGGGGTTGGAGTTTCGGTTTCAGTTGGAATGGGGGTTTGAGTTTGAGTTGGAGTTTGGGTTGAGGCCGGCGTCGGTGTCGGAGTCGCGGGGGTGGTGGGCAGGGCCGGGATGGAAGTTTCGGTGACGGCGGCTGTGGCGGCGGCGAGTTGGGTCGGTTCGAGGGCAACGGTTTGTCCGCCGCTTTCACCCAACGCCAAAAAGATTCCGCCGAGAACGGTGAGGGCGCTGATGAGTGCGATTGAAAGTCCGCCGAAGATTTCGCGGAGGGCGCGCATTAGTGATGACCGTTGGTGGGCAGGGAAACGTGGAAGGTGCTGCCGGCTCCCATTTCGCTATCCACCCAAATGCGGCCGCCCTGCGCTTCGGTGAGGGCTTTGGCGATGCTGAGTCCCACACCGGTGTCGCCGAGACCTTGAATGAGTGGGCGGTCGGCGCGATAGAAGCGGGCGAAGACTCGGTCGCGATCTTTTTCGGTGATGCCGCCGCCGGTGTCGCGGACGCTGAGCAGGAGGGTGTTATCGGTTTGGGCGCGGGCGGTGAAGATCACTTCGCTGTTGGGTTTGGAGGCGGCGCAGGCGTTGGTGAGCAGGCGGGAGATGATTTGGAAGATAGCGTCGCGGTCGGCTTCGACGGTGGGGATGTCGTCGGCGATGTCCATGCGCAGGCTGATGCTCTTTTCGCGAAACTGGGCGCCGACGCTGGTGAAGGCGTCTTCGATGACTTCGACGATCTCGAAGTCTTGCGCTTCGAGGGTGAGGGTGCCCGAGTCGATGGCGGTGAGGCGGATGAGGTCGTCGAGGGTGGTGGTCATGCGTTCGGCGCTGGCTTCGACTCGGTCGAGGAGGTTGCGTTGGAGTGCGCCGATGATGCCGACTGATTCGCCGAGCAGAAGATCGGTGTAGCCGATGATGGAGGAGAGGGGTTGGCGCAAATCTTGAATGAGGGAAACCAGCACGGCGGTTTGCGATTGGAGTGGGGAGGCGTTGCCGGTGTCGGCGGCGGTGAGGTGGGCGCGGAGGCGATCGAGTTCGCGGCGGGCGTTGGCGAGTTGGTTTTGCAGATCGGTGGCGTCGAGGGAGGGCGGGGCGGCTTGCGCGGCGGCGAGTTCTTTCGTCAGTCGGTCGATGTCGGCGCGAGAGTCTGCCAGTTGTTTTTGGATGTCGGCTAGCCCCGCAACAGCGGCGCGGGAGTCGGTGAGTTCGTCGGTGAGTCGCTCGATCTCGGCGCGAGATTGTTCGAGTTTGGCGTTGAGGGCAATCGAGTCTTCGATGCTGTCGAGGGTGAAAGGGGCAGGGGCGGCGGCGGGCTGTTGCTCCAGCTGCTCGATCTCGGCGTGAGCGTCGGCCAGCGCTTGAGCGATGCGTTCGCGTTCGGCCTGTATGGCGGCGAGGGCGTCGGCGTGGATGATGTCTTTGGAAGCGAGGTCGTCGCGCAGTTGATCGATGGCGGATTGCGCTTGAGTCAATCGCTCGTTGAGTGAGGCCAGTTCTTCGAGCGAGCGGCGATAACTGTTTTGCAGAGTGATCACTTCCGGCGAGTCTTCCGGCTCGGCGGGCTGAGGGGTGGCGGCTTCGGCTTGAATGACGGCGGCGAGGCTTTGGGCTTGAAGGAGGTTGCGCTTGGCTTCTTCTTTGGCTTCTTCGAATTCGCTGGCGAGGCGGGCGGCGCGTTCTTGCGCGGCGCTGACTTCGGCTTCGGCATTGGCGGCGCGGAGTTGGGCGCGTTCGAGTTCGGCGATGAGTTCGGCTGTTTGCTGAGTGGCGCCGCCCATTCGGGCGAAGGCTTTGGCCAGCGGTCTGGCGATGGAGGCGAGCAAATGATGATCGTCAGCCGCCCATTCTTTTTGAGTGAAAGACGACATGACGAGGACGCCGCCCATGTTTTGCCCGCTCTCTTCTTCGGCGAACGGCACCATGATGGCCGGGCCGGTTTGGGGGATGCCGAGGGCGAGCGAGAGGTTGTTGAGTTCCGATAGATGCGAATCGAGTCGCAGGCGCGCGGGGCGTCCGCGCGTGAGGGCGGAGACGACCGTGTTGACTCGGCGGGTGGGGATGGTGAAGCCCGGCAGGTGCATATCGCGGATGAGGTCGAAGGCGCTGGCGCAGGTGATGTCTTCGCTGTTGGCGGGCGGGGCGAAGACGAGGGTGATGTCGGCGAGAAGGGTGCGGCCTACGGCTTCGCTGATGCGTTGGGCAAACTCGGCGTCTTCGCTTCCGGCGGCGATGTGGGCAAGGGCGGCGGCGGCCTGAGGGGTGAGGGCCACTTTGGCTGGCGGCGTGGTGGCGACGAGTGGAGGCTGAGCCGGTGGGGGTGTTGGGGCAGGGGCCGGAGGCGGGCCGAGCGCGTGCCGATAGGCAATGACGGTGAAGAGAGGCAGGGCGGCCATCTCGGCAATGCGTTGCGCGGCGGGGTAGTTGTCGGTGATGATCGGATCGAGGAGGTGATACAACACTCCGGCGAGGAGGGTGAGAAAGAGCCCGAATCCCAATCCCCAATCGGCGGGGCGGAAGATGAGGAGGCCGACAAGGGCGAGAAGGATCGCGCCGAGTTTGGCGAGTTCCCAAATCGTGTCGTAGGGGTTGTAGGCCTCGCCCCTAATTCCGACGGGATACCATTGAAGGGCGAGGGCGATGTAGAGGATGACGATGCCGACGATGCCGAATCCGGCGAGCACATCGGCCCAGCGTTTGCCGGGCCGGAAGATGAGCGCCCAACCGATGAGGGCGATGGTGAGCAGGGCGATGGCGCGGTCGAGTGGGGCGAGAATGGCCGGGGCGGGGAAGAGGCCGTTGGCGCCGAGCGCGCCGAGCGCAAAGAGGAGTGCGCGTGCGCCTCCGGCCAGCCCGGCGCCGATGGTGAGCCGAACCGACTGCGAGGCCGAGCCGTGCCGCCACCAATGGCCGAGCGCGATGGCGAAGGCCGCTTCGAGCGCGAACAGAGTGAGGATATGATAGATCGCGCTCCCCTCGGGAGAGGTGACGACGGCGAAGGCTTGAATGAGAAATGACATTATTGAGGATTATAGCATGACGGTTTTAAGACGGCACGTTTGTTGCATCGATGAATCCGCGCCGCATTGACAGGCAGTTGAAACCGGGTAGAATGTGGCTTGCAAGATTGATGCCGAAGTGGCGGAATTGGCAGACGCGCTGCGTTCAGGGCGCAGTGGGGTCACACCCATGTGGGTTCAAATCCCACCTTCGGCACAGAGTCCCGGTTGAAGCGAACCGGGATTTTTGTTTGAGTTGCGCCCACATGCCGCTCGAAGTATTATTGTGGCGCAGAGGTGTTGCCAATGACGACAGATGTGAAACCGGCCAAGCCCGAAGCGAAGCCCCGCGAACACCGGCGTGGATTGAACATCTCCATGCCGCAGGTGGCGGCGGTGCTTGTGTTGGTGCTGGTGTTGTGGGTCATTATTGATTTCAACGGGCGCATCCAAACCGAACAGCGCATTTCTGCGGAAGCGGATCAGTTGAGCGTTGAGGTCACCGCATTGGCGGCCACCCAATCGGCGCTGGCGACTGAATTGGCTTACGTGTCATCGGATGCGTACGTGGCCGAGTGGGCGCACCGCGATGGCCGATACGTTCAACCGGGGGAGGTGTTGGTCGTTCCCGTGCCGGCCGAGGCGGTGACGCCGACTCCGATCCCGCGCCCCACGCCTCAGCCGACTCCGTCGAGCAACCTTCAGATCTGGCTCGATCTCTTTTTTGCCAACGGTTCTTGACCGGTTGAAAGCCGGAGGCTATAATGCGGCGCAATGCGCAAGGCCATGAAGCCGATATTGATTGTGGATGACGCGACCACCAACAATGATGTCTCCAGCCGGAGGCTTCGATTGATTGTGTTCGCGTGATAACTTGCCGATACAGTGAAGCCGCCCGGTTGCCACAGCCGGGCGGCTTTTGTTTTTAGGAGATATGCCATGCTCAAGACTCATACCTGCGGAGAACTTCGCGTCGATCATATCGGCCAAACGGTCACGTTGGCTGGGTGGGTGAATCGCCGCCGCGATCAAGGCGGCCTGATCTTCATTGACTTGCGCGATCGCTGGGGCATCACCCAAACGGTGGCCGATCAAAACAATATCGCCGCGCACGCGGTGATGGAAGAACTTCGCAACGAATACGTTGTGCAAGTGAAGGGCAGGGTGAGAGCGCGGCCCGCCGGGAGCGAGAACCCCAAACTGGCCACCGGCTCGATAGAAGTGGAAGCGCTGGAAGTGACACTGCTCAACCCGGCCAAGACGCCGCCGTTTTACATCAATGAAGAGGCGGCGGTGGATGAAACATTGCGGCTGAAATATCGTTACCTCGATCTGCGCCGTGAGCGGATGCGCAACAATCTCGTCTTGCGCCATAAGATCACTCAGTTCATTCGCAACTATCTCGACGGGCAGGGCTTCATCGAAGTCGAGACGCCCATTTTGTTCAAGACCACGCCCGAAGGCGCGCGCGACTATCTCGTGCCCAGCCGTGTTCATCCCGGAAAGTTTTATGCCCTGCCGCAGTCGCCTCAGCAGCTCAAACAACTTCTGCAAGTGGCCGGAGTGGAAAAGTATTTTCAGATCGCCCGCTGCTTCCGCGACGAAGATCAACGGGGCGACCGCCAACCGGAATTCACCCAGCTCGATATGGAAATGTCGTATGTTCGACGCGACGATGTGATGAATTTGGTCGAAGGGTTGATCACTGCGCTGGTCGAAAGCGTGAGCGACAAAAAGATTTTGCAAAAACCCTGGCCGCGCTTTACCTACCAGGAGGCAATGGAGCGCTTCGGCGATGACAAGTTCGATCTTCGATACGGCATGGAGTTGCAGAACGTGACTGAGCTGGCGAAAGGATCGGGCTACAAGATTTTCGACGAGGCGGAGCAGGTGAAGGCGATCGTCGTATCGGGCGGCGCAAGTTACAGCCGCAAGCAGATCGATGAAATGACCGAATTTGCCAAATCGTTCGGGGCCAAAGGGTTGGCGTGGGCCGCGCCGGGCGGTGCGGAGGGCGCGCGCTCGTCGTTCGGCAAATTCGTCGGCGAGGATCGATTGAAAGCAATGATGGAGAAGATCGGCGCGAAAGACGGCGACCTGGCGTTGTTTGTGGCGGACAAAGCGACGGTGGTGGCCGGAGTGCTCAGCCGTATGCGCGCCGAGTTGGCGGCCCGACTCGACCTCGCCGATCCGAATGTGCTTGCGTTCTGTTGGGTCATCGAGTTCCCGCTGTTTTCGTGGAGCGAAGAGGAACAGCGATGGGATCCGAATCATCACCTCTTTACCTCACCGCTGCCCCAGGATATTCCGTTGCTCGACGCCGATCCGGGCAAGGCGCGCGGCGCGCAATACGACATGGTCTGCAACAATTATGAGGTGGCTGGCGGCTCGATCAGAATCCACGACCGCAAGTTGCAAGAGAAGGTGTTTCAGTTGATCGGCCTGCCGTTTGAGGTAGCGCAGGAGCGATTCGGCCACATGCTGGAGGCGTTCGAGTTCGGCACGCCTCCGCACGGCGGCATCGCTCCGGGTATCGATCGGTTGGCGATGCTGTTGGCGGGCGAGCCAAACATCCGCGAAGTGATCGCCTTTCCCAAATCACAACAGGCCTCTGATTTGATGGCGGGCGCACCATCGCCGGTGGAGCCGAAGCAATTGAAGGAACTGCACATTGCCATCGAAGGGTGAACATGAGTTGTGAGGATGATGCTCGCAACCCTTGACGCTTCGGTGGGCGTGTGTTATAGTGCCGTCGCGCTGAGAAAAGACATCGGCGCATTTTTATCGGTGCGGGGTAGAGCAGTGGCAGCTCGTCGGGCTCATAACCCGGAGGTCCTAGGTTCGAATCCTAGCCCCGCTACTAAACAGACACCTTAGACCATTGGTCACAAGTTAAGGGTTTGACGCGGTTGTCAAGCCCCAAACGCGATGAAAACTCGCCGTGAGGCAAAGTTGCACATCGCAAAAGCGGCACTAAAGGCAATACGGTTCGGTTAGCGCGCCCG
>Ga0194120_10005979_pt1 | contig 17485 bp, 16 predicted proteins | sample TA2MahCa65mmetaG_FD_148642 | JGI IMG/M metagenome (GOLD analysis project Ga0194120, IMG submission 148642) | Freshwater microbial communities from Lake Tanganyika, Tanzania - TA2015019 Mahale Deep Cast 65m | ecosystem: Environmental > Aquatic > Freshwater > Lake | place: Tanzania: Lake...
GAAAGCGAACAGAATTATCAAAGGTTATTTTGTTGCGCTCATTGCCGGAAGTCCCGCAGATGATGAGCATTGTAAAAAAATTCTGAGTGAACTGAACAAGCGTGGCATTCCGAACGAGTATAGAATTTGTTCCGCGCATAAAGAGCCGGAACGACTTGCGAAAATGATTAAAGAATATGACGCAAGTATCGAGCCGCTTGTGTATGTAACGGTTGCGGGACGAAGCAACGGACTTTCCGGCGTAACAGCTGCGAACACAAGATTTCCTGTGATTGCTTGCCCGCCGTATTCTGATAGATTTGGCGGCGCGGATATTTTTTCCACCTTGAGAATGCCAAGCGGTGTTCCCGTGATGACAATTACCGAACCGGAAAATGTCGGTTTCGCAATTCAGAAAATGTTTGCGATGTATGATGAAACGTTGCTCGAAAAAACTTCCGTTGAACTTTCGGCGATGAAGAAACGCAATGAAGATGCAGATGGAGAAAGACGTAATTAGTCATTGGTAATTGGTCATTTGTAATTAGTAATTTGTTCTGAACAAACTACTCACACAGATTCACGAATTACGAATTACTAATTACAAATTACCAATGACTTTACAACCTTGAGTAAAATGAAAAATGTTTTAGTAATTGGAAATGGCGGAAGAGAACACGCGCTTGGATGGAAATTGAAACAATCGCCGCACATTGAGAAAATATTTTTCGCTCCCGGAAATGGCGGAACAATTTCTCTCGGAGAAAATATTTCGCTTGGTATTAATGAGTTTGAAAAAATTGCAACGTTTGTAAAAGAAAAAAATATTTCTCTTACTGTTGTAGGAAGCGAAGAACCGTTAGTGAATGGTATTGTAGATTATTTTTCCGAGCAGCAACTTCCTCAACAAGGACATTTTATTTTTGGACCAACAAAATTTGCCGCAGAAATTGAAGGAAGCAAAGTATTTGCAAAAGATTTTATGAAGCGAAATAATATTCCTACTGCGGATTATAGTTCACTTCGCGATTTCGATGATGCAATTTCGTATTTGAAGAAATGTAAATATCCGCTTGTCATAAAAGCATCGGGACTTGCGGCGGGAAAAGGTGTTTCGATTTGCGAGAATCAAAGTGAAGCAATTGTAACTGTACAAGATTATTTTGTTCACAAAACTTTGGGTGATGCCGCGAATGAAATCGTGATTGAAGAATTTTTGGAAGGTGAAGAAATTTCGATTCTTGCATTAACCGATGGAGAAACAATAAAAGAATTTCTTCCAGCGCAAGACCACAAAAAAATATTTGATGGTGATAAAGGTCCAAACACGGGAGGAATGGGTTCGTATGCACCTGTTCCAATTGTTACGAAAGAAATGTTGGATGAAATTCAGAAAACAATTTTGCTTCCCACTATTCGAGGAATGAAAAATGAAGGGAGAGAATTCCGTGGTTGTTTGTTCGCAGGACTGATGCTCACAAAGAATGGAATTAAAGTTCTCGAATTCAATTGCCGCTTCGGCGACCCGGAAACGCAACCGCTGATGCTTTTACTCGAAAATGATTTGTATGAATTACTGTTGAGTTGTTGCGATCCAAATTCTGAAAAAAGACTTTCTGAAATTGATTTACGATTTTTAGAAGAGAGCGCTTGCTGTATTGTTGTTGCATCGGGTGGTTATCCTGGAAAGTATGAGAAAGGAAAAGTGATTTCGGGATTAGACGTTTTGGATTCCCGCTTTCGCGGGAATGACAATGACACGGTCGTATTTCACGCAGGAACAACAACTCATACTTCAAATCTCAAATCTCAAATCATTACAAACGGTGGTAGAGTTCTTGGGATTACTTCAAAAGCAAAAACTTTACAAGAATCAATTCAACAATCGTACGAAATCGTTTCAACAATTTCCTTTGATGGGATGTACTATAGAAATGATATTGGACATCACGCATTACAATAAGATGGAGTCCACTTTTTTTATTCAACCAATCAAATCTTTCAAAATCAATACGTTTCTAATAAGTGAAGTGGACTCCATAATTCAAACCTAAAAAATGAAAACAAATAAAATCACATACTCATCTTCCGGCGTTGATGTAGATTTAGGCAATCAAGCATCAAAAATATTATACAACGCCGCGAAACAAACATGGAAAAACCGCAAAGGAACACTCGGCGAAGTCATTGTTCCGTTCGATGATTTTTCAGGGTTGCGTGCGATGCGCGTTGGAAATCTTCCACTCGATACGGTTGCGTGTTTGGGATTTGACGGCGTTGGTACAAAAATTGAAATCGCTGAGCGCGTCGGAGAACACGATACAATTGCGTTTGATTTATTTGCAATGGTTTGCGATGATGCTGTTGTGCGCGGAGGTGTTCCTGTACTTATCGGTTCCGTGCTTGATGTGAACTCTCTTTCAAAAAAAAATAACGGAATAGAAATTATTAAACAACTTGCGAACGGATACCTGCGAGCCGCGAAAGAAGCAGGAGTTGCAGTCATCAATGGAGAACTTGCAGACCTTGGTTCGCGTGTATGTGGTTATGGAAAATTTAATTACACGTGGAGTGCGGGAATTTTGTGGTTCGCAAAAGAATCAAAACTTTTTACCGGAAATGAAATTCGAGTCGGAGATTCACTTATTGCATTGCGAGAAAATGGTTTTCGGTCGAACGGCCTGTCATTAGCACGTAAAGTATTTTCCGAAAAACTTGGAGAACAGTGGCACAAGAAAAAGCTCAACGGAAAAAATCTCGGCGAACTGGTCCTCACACCATCAACAATTTATTCAAGAATTATTTCTGAACTACGGGGAGAAGTTTTTGAAAAACCAAAAGTTGAAATTCACGGGATTGCACATATTACGGGAGGAGGAATTCCTGAAAAACTTGGACGAATGTTGAAGCCATCGGGATTGGGTGCAAGACTCGGAAATCTTTTTCCTCCTTGTGAAGCGATGAAGTACGCACAAAAACTGGGAAATATTTCCGACGAAGAAGTTTACCGCACGTGGAATATGGGAAACGGAATGTTACTCGTTACTCCGGAACCGGAAAAAGTTTTGAAACTACTCGCTAAAAAAAATGTTGATGCAAAGATGTGTGGAGAAATTGTCCGTGCGAAAAAAATTTCTATTTGTTCGAACAACGTCGTTCTCAACATTCTCTTTAAAAATGAAAATCGCCAGTTGAGTAAACCGGCGATGAAGTAAGTATTAACAAATTTTTTACTAAGGTAATACCGAAGGATTTTCCGAAGAACTCTCAATAGGAGGAAGCGATAGTGGATCCAATTTGATTTCTTCATCAGTGATTTGTTGCGATGTTTTATCATCAACCTGCGGCGCGCTTCGTTTTCGAAGTTTTTCTTCGTAATGTGCAACTTCATTTTCAACTTTTTCGATTTTTTTCAGAATTTTTTCTAGGTCTTTCGTATCTTCCTTCATCCATTTTTCCACTTTATCTCGAAATTCTTCAGAGCGTGCGGTTTCCATACGTTCTTTGTTATGATTTAAGTTATTTCGGATTTTATCAGCACGAACGTGCGCTCGTTCTAAAAATCCTTTGCCGCTTGCAATACTCGCTTCTAAATACTTATGAAAATCGGAACGGCGCTGTTGTGTTTTACCAGAAATTTCACGATAGATATCGTCAAAGAGTGTTTGTAGCTTTTTGAAATCGTCTTGTAAAAAGAAAAATCCATTACGGTTTTTTTGGACCTCACGCAGAAGGTCGCGTGCGGCAGTTGAACCTTTCGTTCGTAACGTTTCGCGAATGGTTTCTGCATCGTTGATGAATTTTTCGCGGTTCATATACGATTCATAACGTTTTCGCTCGTTCACTTTTTCCCAAACTTCCTGATAAAAATACCATACTTCGTCGTGGTCTTCTTTTACCATTCCGCTTCCGCGAAATTTCTCTCGCATTTTCCGCAAACGATTTTCACATCCTGTTAATTGCTTTCGCATATCTTGACTGTCCAGATTTGAAAGTTTTTCGTATTCGTCGCCAAGCGTAGTAATTTCTTGTGTTAACGCTTGTTTGACCTCTTCCGATTTATTTCTTCGAACTTGCCAATCTTGTTCTTGCAGTTTTCGGATTGCTTCAAAAATAGCACTGAGTTCGCTTGTCAGTGTTTCTTTTTCTTCATTCAGTAGTTCAGATGCATTAGCGATACGTTGTTGGAAATTTTTTGCGTTTTCAACAAGTTTTTTGTAGTTACGAATTTCACTTGTGTGATTGTCAATATTCAACGCGCGAAATTCTTTCAGCGAGGTTTGTAGTGTCGTAAAAGTAGTGTTAGCAATAACTTCATCCATAAAAAAGTACCAAGTAAAAATGTGCGCTAATTATACGACTTTTTCACGAGATAAGAAACAACGATAGGAGTGTGGATTCAATCCAACGAAAGAAATTTTTTTATAGCAGTAAATTTTTTTTCGCCAATACCTTTGATGTTTTTTATTTCTTCCAACGAATGAAACAGTTTATGTTCGTTTCGATATGCGATGATGTTTTTTGCAACCGAAGGTCCAATACCGGGAAGTTGTTCCAATTCACTTGTTGTCGCAGTATTGATGTTGATGATTTTACTGTTTTTTTTCTCGTCGGTTAAACGTACTTGCGCATTTTGTGAAACGTTGATAGTCTCGTTTGCTCGTTTGTCAACAGATTCGGAATAGGAAAGTGAGTCGTTGAATGCGCGGGAAAGTTCGTCAAACTCTTTCGTCATTTCTGAATAGTCGTATTGCGGTTCATCGGCAAATTGGGAGTTCTTGAAAAATAGTTTTATGCTTCCCCCGAAAAGAAAAGCCGTTACTAAAAAGAGAATGACGAGTTGTTCGTTTTTGGTGAAGCCGAATCGTTGGTTCCAACGTTCAATGAAATTCATTGTCAAAAAAAATATTTTCAGTAAAAAAAATGGGTGTTGTTATTTCAAACACATTAGTAGAAAAACAAACAGATTTTTTACTTTATGAAAAAAAGTTTTTCCGTTTGTCGTTTGCCCGTCTTTCGGAAGAAAATTTTCACTAAGAGAAAGCGTTTTCAATATTTCTTTTTCTTTCGAAGAGATTTTTTTAGGAACTACAACATTCACACGCACAAGTTGATCTCCGCGTCCGTAACTATTGATATTCGGAATTCCTTTTTCTTTCATCCGTAATATTGCGCCGGAAGCGGTTCCTGGTTCAATAGTAACTTTTGCTTTTCCTTGCAACGTTGGTATTTCAATTTCCGTGCCGAGTACTGCTTCGGGAAAACTGATAAACACTTCGAGCAGAACATCGTTATCGTTACGTGTAAAAATTTCATCGTTCATTTCTTCGACATAGACAAGCAAATCTCCGGCAGAACCTCCGCGTTTTCCTGCATTACCTTGACCTCGTAAATGAATATAATTTTCGTTTCGAACACCAGCGGGAATTGTAACTCGAATAGTTGATTCACCTTTGACGCGACCTTCGCCGTTACATTTCTTGCATTGGTCTTTATTTATTCTTCCTTCTCCATTGCAATGCGAACACGGATGAATGTTCACAAATTGTCCGAATACGGTACGTGAAACTTGTCGGTATTGACCCGTTCCTTTGCACGAAGGACATTCGGAAGATGAAAACCCTCCTTTTCCGTTACATTCATCGCACGCAAGGTATTTATGCACTTTGATTTTCTTTTCAATGCCTGTTGCAATTTCTGCAAGTGAAAGTCGAAGTCGCATTTCCAAATTGGAGCCGTCTTGCCCTTCTCCACGGCGCTGTGTTTGCTGTGTTCGACCGAAAAAATCGTCGAACATACTTCCGCCGAATGATTGCGAAAAAACATCGCCGAACATTGAGAAAATATCGTTGATATTGACGTTCTGAAAATCGTGAACATCTTGACCGAATCGCATTCCTTGATGTCCAAAACGGTCGTATCGCGCGCGTTTGTCTCCATCGCTGAGAACTTCGTACGCTTCTGCCGCTTCTTTGAATTTGTGTTCTGCGTCTTTATCGTTCGGATTTCTATCGGGATGAAATTTCATCGCCATTTGCCGATACGCTTTTTTTATTTCATCCTGCGATGCGGATTTTGAAATACCGAGTATTTCGTAGTAATCGCGTTGTGTCATACGATGATTTCCGTTGAAATATTTTCCTGTGGTTGTTCCGTTGTTGCAATTTCATTTTCCGCAACAATGACTTTTGAATGGCGTAATACTTTATCGTACACCATATAACCCTTCATCACTTCTTCAACAATGATATGATGTGCAACGTCGTTACGGGGAACGGATAATAAGACATCGTGCAACTTGACGTCAAATTCTTTGCCGACGGAATCAAAACTTTTTACGCCGTTGGCATCGAGCAATTTGTTGAGTTTGCTGAATATCAATTCTATTCCTGCGTAGAATGTGTCGAAGTTTGTATGCTCTTTTCCTGCTTGCAATGAACGTGCAACATCATCAACAATCGGAAGAATTTCGAAGAGCAATCGTTCTTTTGCGTATTTGATGATTTGCGATTTTTCTTCTTCGATGCGTCGTTTATAGTTTTCGAACTCAGCGGCTTTTCTTAACAGTTGGTCTTTGAGTTTTACAATGTTGTTTCCTGCCTCATTGAGTTGTGTTTGCAAAATTTCGGGTTGCTGTTGCATGTTTTGCGATTCTTCGGTACTCTGCTCTTCTGCTTTCGAGAGATGTTCGTTGAAATTTTCTGTATCCATTATGAGTTTTTTAAAATGTGTTTTTGGAGAGATAGATAGTTGTTATGAAAGCAATTTTGAAACATTAGAAGATAAAAATTCTACAAGTGGAACAACTCGCGCATAATCCATTCGTCTTGGTCCAATGATTCCGATGCGTCCGGCAACATCGCCGAAAACATATTGTCCCGAAACGACTCCGTAATCCGATAATCGCTCATCGCCTAATTCGTCGCCGAGCGCAACAGTTACGGATTTAGTTTCGGAAGAACTCTCATTGATTTCCAAAACGTGAACAATCATTTCTTCATTGTTCATCAAATCCACAACACTGCGGAATTTTTTTGGGTTGAAAAATTCCGGTTGCGAAAGGATATTTGTTGTTCCGCTGATGTGCAGTTTTTCCGAAATTTTTGTCTCGTTGAAAATTTTATCTACAGAATCAATAAACAAACGTATCAATCCTTTTTCTTCGTTGTGAATATCGCGAAAACGTTCTGTAATTGTTTCACGCACTTGGAACAATGTTAACCCCGAAAGCCGCTCGTTGATTTCCGAAGTCAATGAATCGAGATACGAACGTGAAATCTCGGATGCGACTTCGAACATAATGGTTTTAACAATACCTGAACGCATCGAAACTATAACCATCAATTTCGTTGATGAAAGCGAAACGAGTTCGATACGTTCCAATACACCTGTTGCAAGTTGCGGAGACGTAACCACGCTCAGTTGACGCGAAATTGTTCCAAGCAGTTTCGATGCTTCGTGGAACATTTCTTCGGAAGTATTTGCATCATTGAGTTGCGAGTGAATTGTTGATTGTTCTTCTTCCGAAAGTTTTTTCAGTTCCATCAAACTTTCAATATAGAAACGAAATCCTTTATCCGTCGGAACGCGTCCAGCGGAAGTATAAGGATGGTCAATAAGACCTAACGATTCCAAATCAGCCATTACGTTCCGAATTGTAGCGGGACTCAAATCGAGATTGTGCTGCTTCGTTACATATTTTGAGCCGATGGGAGTCGCGGTTTCGATAAAATCGTCAATAACAAAACGGAGGATGTCTTTTTCGCGTTGTGTGAGTTTTTCGGCCATATACCGCTATAAAAAATCTACAAATACGAGGAGAAAATACTAATTCTACGAGAGGTAATAAAACGGCATAACGGAAAAAGTTACTATGCAATTTTCGGTCAAGCGCAGAATACACAAGACGTTGTGCAGGGTTTTTATTCTCAGGAATTTTTTTTTCCCTTCTCTTCTGCATAATTTTTTCACCCAAAAAATGATACAAGTGTTACGGAAAAATTTCGGTGTTGTCTTCATTGTTATGATGAATACAATGCGTGCATTTTCACAAGAGCAAATTCCTTCTTCTGATACGTTAATTCGCGAGCAGGAGAAATTGCCAATCAACGCATACACAGGATTTGAGCATCTCTTGAACACATCGCATTGGAATATAGCGGGGAATTACGAGCATTCGTTTGGAAATTATGTCATTGGATTACAGGAAAATTTTCGTTCAACCGTTATTCGTTCGCGAATGAATTTTATCAAAGACGAGCAAACAGTGAGCGCATTTGCAAAAAAAATGTTGTCGAACAACACACAGATGCAGTTGCAATTCACATCGTTTTTGTTTTCCGACAATCAAACGTTGGGAATATACGATGCATCTTCCCATGCAGTGTACGGCGGATTACGTTATATACCCGCATCGCGAATGGCATTGGAGCCGCTTGTTGGATTTCGTTGGGAAAATCAAATGAGAAATTTCGACCAAGGAATTTCTTATCAATTATCCGCACACGCGCAAGAGTTGGAGTTGGAGGGGTTTACTTCTGCATTTCGCTTACAGTTTCACCGCGACGATTTAACTCCGCGTCGTCTTGAACACCATCGCGCAGAAATTTCCGTAGCCAAAGTATTTGAAGGCAAAACCGCCAATACTGTTTCCTTGTTCTTTTCAAAAAACAGAAGGGAATTTTATTTGCAAAATACTGATGCGATTGACCGTCGTATTGAACAAACGATTTCTGTTTCCGATGCGTTAACGTACGAATTCGGTACGCCGTTGTTGTTTTCGTTTACCGGCAATGTCTTTAAGAGAACGATTGAAAAAACGCCTTATCTTACGATAAATGAAATGAAAATAGAAACGGCGGGAGAACTTGTCTATACAGTTCGCGATTCTTTTCGAGCCGTTGCGCGGTTAAGTTATTTTGAACGCGACGAGCAGCATTTGGAACAGTCGTTGATAAATCCGCAGTTCAAATCCGTTTCGCCAACATTGTTTCCAACTAACGAAAAATTGCAAGATAATTTTTCACAACGAACAATGCTCAATGCCAGCGTGAACGTTCCCTTGTCTCAAAGCGATAGGTGTTTTTTGCAAGCATCGGCATCGATATTGCGATACGACACGCCGAGCAGAGAAAACGTTGAAGACCGCGATGAGTTATGGTATGTTTTTAGTGTTGCAACAATGCACAAAATTTCTCCCGTTGTGCAACTGAATTTTTATACTGACGCGTCGGCAATGCATCTTGTGTATTTATTTTCTGAACGAAGCGCAAATAATTCATGGAATCGAATTCTTCGCGCCTCTCCGGTTGTGAAGTTTTCACCTTCCGATAAATTTGTTATCGTTAATACCTTTGAAGTGCTTGCCAATTATACTGTGTACGATTTTGAAGATCTATTGGGAAATACAACGCGAAGTTTTTCGTTTCGGCAATTTTCGTTCCTTGATTCAGCATCATTTCGGGTTGCGCGGCGAACGGCGTTAATTTGGTATTCGCAACTGAAATTGTACGGAAGAGGGGAGTTGCGTTGGAAAGCATTTAAAGAGTATCCGCTCGCTTCGTTCGAGGAACAAACATATATTCCTCAACTGCGTTTTATGATGGAAAATGATTCGTATCTTTCTACGGGACTTCGCATTTTCAAGCGGAAGCAATTTTCCGGAAGCGGAACTTCAAAAAAAACGGAGCATACATTATTGTACCTTGGTCCATTGGCGAATGTTATTCTGAATTTCCATAACCGAACAACACTGATAATCAGCGGATGGTACGAATTTTCCGTAGAACCAAAACTTGAACGTCGCCGCAATTCCAATCTTTCTTTACAACTGAACGTGAAAATGTAACGATGAAAGAATTATCGCATCAATTTCAATTAACGCTCAAAAGCAATTTAAAATTTCTGAAACGCATTCCTGCATTCATAAAAAAAGTGAACACGGTCGCGAAATTAAACGAACAGGATTTTCATCGTTTGTTATTGAGCGCATCGGAAGCGGTGAACAATGCAATGATTCATGGGAACAAACTGGATGAAACGAAAACGGTAATTATTCTGTGCGAAGTAAAAACCACGATGCTTATTCTCACCGTGCTTGATGAAGGAGATGGATTTGATGTTTCAAAAATTCCGAATCCCTTGAATCGAAAAAACAGATTACGAGAGCGGGGAAGAGGGATATTTTTGATGCGAACATTGATGGATGAAGTCGTCTTTCCGGAAAAGATAGATGTTCAAAAAAAAATAACATCAGGAAGCGTTGTTGTGTTGAAGATGGAACGAAGATAATGTTCGTACATTATATTTTCATTTCAATTTTTAATTTATTTTCCTCAAATAAATAATACATTGAATACATTTATGCGCAAATGGTGTGCGGGGTTTGAATTTACTTCAAAAAAATTACTGCTAATGTCGGAAACATCATTAATATCAAAACAATTGAAGCATTGAAAATGAAAAGAAAAAACTCTCTTGCTGTTGTTTTCGGTATTGAAAACTATAAAGAATTTCCTCAACTGGTTTGTTCACGTATTATTTCGCTGCCGCATTACAAGGGAAAGCCGATGAAAACAGCGACGAGAAAATAACACTTGGTGAATTAAAAAAGTATGTTACAGAAAATGTAATGGAGATTTCACGAAAAATCAGCGGACTTCAAACGCCGGAATTTTATGGAGATGAAAATGCCGTGTTAGTAGAGTGGTGATAGTATTTTTGCGTGGAAGTAAGATAAATAATTTTTGTTCCAAACCGAGTACGAGAAAAAAAAATAAACTGTATATTTGTTACCAAAATTCATACGGGGCGTAGCTCAGCCCGGCTAGAGCGCTTGTTTTGGGAGCAAGAAGTCGCTGGTTCGAATCCAGTCGCCCCGACACAATAAAAACACACAGCGTTACCTTGTGTGTTTTTTCTTTTTTAAACATTTACAAGCATTGCGTTACAAATATCAATTTCGCTTAAATTTTCTTCACAGTGAATTTTTTTCTTCTGATTAGTTGAAAATCAAAGTTTCATCATTTATATTTTTCGCGAAAATTTTTTCTTCCATGCTCTTTTTATTACAACACGTGTTTCAGAAAATCCTAGTTCTGATTCTTTGCGGAATCATCGGCTGTTCAACAATTGCAACTCAGAAACCACGTTTCACAAGTTCCGAAAAAAATATTGTTCTTCCTGCGCCTGCTTCTCATTTGCAGCAGGTGCCGGAAACAACAGAAAAAAATACTCCGAAGCAATTGGAGGTAACGGAAACAGATACTCTTGCGCGTGAAGACAGCACATCTATCGAAGACGAACAACTTGCCCAAGAGATAGTTTTTCTCCTTGAGAAAGCAAGAAACTTTTATATCGGCGCACTCGATGCTCAAAGCCGTGAAGATACTTTAAATTCCGCAGAGAAATTTGAAAGTGCAATTGAACTGCTTAACGAACTGAGTACTATGCCAGCAATTGAATCGTTTCAGGAATTTAACGACCTTTCACGAAGCGTCATCGAAGATTATGAAAAATACATTGCGAATGTAGATACTCTCGGTTCCGGAAGTTCGATATTTGCGTTGAAAGAAAAACTCAATCAATATTTAAACGAACAAACATCGCCTTCGGATAGTATTCTGAAAGCAACAATAAGCGGAACAACAATTCCACTGGTTGTTAATGGACATGTTGAAAAGAACATTTATTATTTATCCGCAAAGTCTCCGCATCATTTTCGTTTTTGGGTGGAACAGTCGGGACGATATTTTCCCATCTTCAAACGGATTTTAAAAGAAGAAGGAGTTCCCGAAGATATAAAATATCTTGCAATGATTGAGAGCGGAATGAATCCCCGCGCTCGTTCGTGGGCGAAAGCAGTAGGAATGTGGCAATTCATCAAAGGCACGGGAAAGATGTACGGTTTGAGTAGTAATTTTTGGATAGATGAACGTCGCGACGTTGAACAATCAACACGCGCCGCTGCTCGACATCTGAAAGATTTATACACGATGTTCAATGATTGGTATCTTGCGCTTGCCGCATACAATTCCGGCGCAGGTCGTGTGAATCGCGCGATAAGGAAATCGGGAACAAGAAATTTTTGGGGAATGTGGGATTATCTTCCGCGCGAAACGCGAAATTACGTTCCCGCCTATATTGCTGCATCATTAATGGCGCGGGAACCGGGAAAATACGGTTTCACCAATTTGAAAATTCTTTCGCCGTTACAGTACGATACCGTGCATCTCAATGAATCTGTTGACCTTTCTGTTATTGCGGAATGTGCGAGTGCAACGGTGGAGATAATCGAAGATTTGAATCCCGCGTTACTTCGGTTTTCAACTCCCCCAAATTTTTTTGTATTGAATATTCCCGAAGGAACAAAGGATACATTCAAAAAAAATTATGCAAACGTTCCTTCAAGCGCAAAGCGTCAATGGCTCACACACACGATTCGAAAAGGTGAAACGCTGAAAAAAATTTCCCGTCGCTATGGAGTTTCTGCCTCCGATTTGGCAAGCGCAAATCAAATGAGTCTAAAGTCAACATTGCGAACTGGAAAAGAATTGATTATTCCGATTTCACAACGCGAGATTTCTTATGTAAGTAAAGAGAAAAAAAATTCTGAACAAACAACAAAAGTATCAAAGAACAACAGATTTGCTTCTGTTCCCGATGGGAAAGAAAAAATAATTCACAACATCAAAGCGGGTGAATCGCTAAGTTCGATTGCAGAAGAATATGGAGTGCGCATCAGCGATTTACGGAACTGGAATAATATTCCGTACGGGAAAAAAATTCGCGCAGGGAAAACGTTAGCCGTATATGTATCGCAGGGGAAAAATGAACAACGTGCAAAAATAACTGCGTCGCCCCTTGAAGTCGTAAAGAAAAAAACACTAACGAGTAATGCGTGGTTCACGTATGTTGTTCAAAGCGGCGACGTGTTGATAAACATTGCAAAACAATTTGGTGTCGAAGTTGCTGATATAAAACAATGGAACGGACTGCGAGCAAACACGATTTACGCAGGTCAAAAATTAGAATTGTATCTCGAATCGGAAACTTCAAAAACTGTTGTAGCCAAAAATGAAAAACCTATCCTGAAGAATGATGGAAAAAATATGATAGTACATAAAGTAAAACTCGGCGACACATTGTATGATATTGCGAAAAAATATGGCGTTGAACTTGTATCGTTAAAAGAATGGAATAATCTCTCCAATAGTAAATTGAAAATTGGTATGGAGTTGAAAGTGTTTCTCTAAGTCTTGATTCGTGCATCGTGAACCGTTGTTCTTCTCATTATCTCCCTATTTCATAAGTTCAACTTCTTCAATATTCAACTACTTAACAGAATGAACACCTACGCGCATATCATACTCATCGCGTTCCTCGCAGAATTTTTTCTTGACGCTATTTCCAATTTACTCAATCTCAAATCACTGAAGCAAGAACTTCCCAAAGAATTTGAAGGAGTTTACGACGCAGAGAAGTATAAAAAATCGCAAGAATACACTCGCACGAAAACCAAGTTTGAATTATTGACTTCATCATTTGAACTTGCGCTCACACTTGCATTTTGGTTTGCCGGTGGATTCAATTACATTGATAAAATTATTCTGCAATGGGATTTACATTTTCTTTGGAATGGATTACTATTTGCGGGAATTTTGCTTTTTGTAAAATCCGTTTTCGATTTGCCGTTCAGCGTGTATGCAACATTTGTGATTGAAGAACGATTCGGCTTCAACAAAACAACGGTGAAAACATTTATGCTCGATATGCTCAAAGGTGCATTGCTCGGAATCGTTCTTGGTGCGCCGTTGCTTGCGGGAATTCTTGCATTCTTTTTTTACACAGGAGAAAATGCATGGTTATATTGTTGGCTGGTTGCAACGGTCTTTATTTTGTTCGTGCAGTTCATCGCGCCGACGTGGATAATGCCGCTCTTCAATAAATTTACGCCGCTCGAAGAAGGAGAATTGCGCGAGAAAATTTTTGCACTCGGGAAAAAATTACAATTTCCGTTGAATGAAATTTACGTGATGGATGGTTCAAAGCGCTCGAACAAATCGAATGCATTTTTTACAGGCTTTGGAAAAAATAAACGCATCGCCTTATTCGATACGCTTATCGTGAAACACACTACCGATGAACTCGTTGCTGTTCTCGCGCATGAAATCGGACATTACAAAAAGAAACATATTCAAGTAGGAATGGTCATGAGCATTGTTCACACCGGAATTATGTTTTACGTCCTCTCGCTTTTTATCAGTGATAAAAATTTATTCGCTGCATTTTTTATGCAAGAGCAATCCATTTATGCTGGAATGATTTTCTTCGGAATGTTATTCACTCCGTTTGAATTCTTCATTTCCCTCGGAATGCAAATTCTCTCACGAAAAAATGAATTTGAAGCAGATGCATTTGCAAAGGAAAACATTGAACGAAGCGACGATATGATAAATGCACTCAAAAAACTTTCCGCCGATAACCTTTCCAATTTAACACCGCATCCGTTTCACGTATTTCTCCATTATTCCCATCCGCCGGTATTGAAAAGAATTCATGCTATTGCGCTTGGCCAAAAAAAATGAAACTTTTTCATTCAATCTGGTCTGGTTTCAATGCAATTGGGTTTTCTCTTCGTTCACAATTTCGATGGACGAGAAAGCCCTATACCGAAAAAGCAGAATCGAAACAACACCTGTTTGACCATCGGGATAATAGGACATATCTGCTTCAGCGCGAACAAGAATTACTCAGTAGGTATAATCTGATTTCATTGAAAAGCAACAGCGGAGCATTGCGTTATGTTGAAACACTAACGTATCTCGATTTTCTTGATAGAATGTTGTCAGAAAGTTCTCTTTCAGATTCCTCTCTTACATTACAATGGCTCGACGTGGGCGCAAAAAATTGGAAGTATGTTGAAAGTATGTACCGGTGGTTGGAAAAAACACATGATGATTTTTCCCTCACTGGAATTGAAGTGGATGGATATCGTTTGTATAGAGATTTTTATCGGAGGTGTGATTATGCAGGTACGTTTATTCGCAATTTACCCAAAGCACGCTATCTTGTTGAAGATGTTTTAAACCACAGGGAGCAGTATGATGTTGTGACTTGCTTCTTACCGTTTATTCTACTTGAACCGTGCTTACATTGGGGCTTGCCTTCACGGATGTTTTCTCCGAAAAAATTTCTTCGCCATTTATTTTCTTTGATAAAGGAGAATGGTGTGCTCATCATTATCAATCAAGGGGAAAATGAATTTCAAGCACAAGAAATATTATTCGAAGAAATGAAAAAAGTGAGCACACTCTCTTTTGAGATTGAATGGAAAGGAAAACTTCCTGACTCATTTATGGAATACGTTCACTCACGATTCGGTTGGCGTTGCAAAAAATTGCCAAGTGATAAATTGTAAAGTGCTACTCACTTTCAAAGTGAGTAGCACATTCTTTCTTATTATTCCTTCAATGCTTTTCGAATAATTTCTATTCCTGCATCAATTTCATTTGGTTGAATTGTTAAGGCCGGACGAAAACGCATCGAACGGTCGCCACTTCCGAGAATAATCAATCCGTCAGCATAGCATTTGTTCTTTACTGTATTTCGCATTTCACCTGTTTCCAGATCAAATGCACAAAACAATCCGCGTCCGCGAGCATTACTGACTTTCTTCGGAAATTCCGACTGAAGTTCATTGAGTCGTTTCATCAAATACTCTCCAACAATTTGAGTATTCTGTATGAGATTATCTTCTTCAATCACTTCCAAATATTTCTGCGCTCGAACCATATCTGTTAAATTTCCTCCCCACGTGGAATTCAATCGTGATGAAACATTGAACACGTTATCATCAATTTCATCAATACGTTTGCCGCACATAAACCCGCACACTTGCATTTTCTTTCCGAATGCAATCATATCTGGCTGAACAAAATATTGATGCGCCCACATTTTTCCCGTGAGTCCAACACCAGTTTGCACTTCGTCGAAAATCAACATCGCATCATTTTCATCGGCAAGTGTTCGCATGGCAACAAAAAATTCTTTGCGGAAATGATTGTCGCCTCCTTCACCTTGAATCGGTTCGATAATTATCGCGGCAATATCATCTTTGTTTTGTTGAAATGCAGTTTTGATTTGCGCAATTGCACGTTGTTCCAACTTTTCAATCTCTTGCACCGTATTTTCATTCAGCGGGAATTTCATCGAGGGATTGATGATGCGGGGCCATTTGAATTTCGGAAACAAATCAGTTTTTACCGGGTCGGTATTCGTAAGCGAAAGCGTGTAACCGCTTCGTCCGTGAAAACTTTTTTCAAAGTGAATGATTTGTGTTCCACGTTCTTCGCGATAACCTTTGCGAAAATTTTTTCGAATCTTCCAATCGAATGATGCTTTCAATGCGTTCTCAACTGCATGTGCGCCGGTATCAATAAAAAACACGTGCGGCAGATAATCCGGTTGAGCAATTTTTCCGAACGTATCAACAAACTCCGCCATCTCGACCGTGTAAATATCGGAAAGCGACGGCTTGTTAATTGCTGCACGGGAAATTTTTTCAAGGAAAGATTTCTCTTTCAGTTTCGGATGATTAAATCCAAGCGGTAATGATGCGACGCACGTGAAAAAATCGAGAATGTTTTTTCCCGTTCGCGCATCACGAATCCACACGCCGTTGCTTTGTTCCAAATCAATGATGTAATCAAAGCCATCGGCGAGCATTCGTTTTTGTAAAGTAGGAATAACATCGTTCGGGAGAATGGGATTGTGTGTTGTTTTTCCATTGCCCGACGTTGTTACTTTTTGTTTTGTTTCTAAAGTTGTAGTTGTCATAAAAAATTCTTTCTAAGTTTATATTGAATAAAAAATTGTTATTTGAGAAATAAAATAGTTTACCCAAAGCACTTAGAAGAATTCTTGATGCTCGTAAAAACAAACGACGTAGATAAGGCGGAAGGACATAAATTATGCGTACATCAATTTGCCTTTTGGCTGTGGAATTGCACGACCAAGTTGTTTTGCAGTTTCAATCCATTCTTGAATAATTGTTTCAGCATTTGATAATGCGGATTGATATGTTTCACCATCTGCCATACATCCCGACAATTCCGGAACTTCTGCGATAAATGCGTTATCATCATCGCTCCAATAAATTATGATTTCATATTTACTCATAGCAAATCACTTAATTGATATTTGAGAAATATATTTCGAACTTGTTTCACTTGATATGCTTTTGCTTTATTTCCAGTCGGTTGAATATTGATAATTTCTTCGATTCCGCTTTTGAAAAAAATATGATGACTTCCTTTAATGCGTTCATTGAAGTTGTAATTTTTCAAAACTAAACACAAGTCTTCAAAATCAATATTGTTATCAGAGTTTCCGCTGAGAATTTTGAGAAGAATCTTTTCAACCTTATCCATTCACTATGTATCAATCTGCGCTTTCTGTAACTTTCCGGAAAAGTCAACATAAATTGTTTTCCATTCCGAAAAGAAAT
>Ga0194120_10005980_pt1 | contig 17481 bp, 16 predicted proteins | sample TA2MahCa65mmetaG_FD_148642 | JGI IMG/M metagenome (GOLD analysis project Ga0194120, IMG submission 148642) | Freshwater microbial communities from Lake Tanganyika, Tanzania - TA2015019 Mahale Deep Cast 65m | ecosystem: Environmental > Aquatic > Freshwater > Lake | place: Tanzania: Lake...
TAAAGTATACGAACCATTTTCATCTTATCAACTAAACAATGCATTAAATGTGTTGTAGCTCTAACGAGTGCTCTTATGGCAGTCTATAATAATTCCGTTGCAGGAATTATCTGGACTCGCCATAAATAGACGAGATTTTATCAGATTACCAACAGAACAAAAATTTGGTATATTTGATATATTAGGAACAATATATTACAATCATAATAACCGACTTCAATCAAATCAAATAACAAGTATCTCGACAATTATTAGATTTCAAATGTTTAAAATAGATTCAACTGAATATATATCAATAAAAGATATGAAAAATCTTTTGTATACAACAAATACAACATTAAAACTTGTTAAAGATTTAATTCCAGCAGAAAGTGGAAACGAACTTGTGATTAATTTTACAAAATGTTTAGGTTCGTATACATACGAATTAAATACACATATCAAAAAATTTAATGAATTAATTGAATCTGACAATTGCGGTGATGTTATAGAAATTATATTAGGAAATATTCCTAAAAAACAAGATAAAGCTACGATAAGTTGTATATTACAATTTTTAACTAGACAAAAATTATGTTCAAAAATAGAAGCTCTCGATGAACAATCTCTAGATGATATTGTTGAAACAAAGAAATAATTGCGTTCATATTGTCCCATATAAATTCCAACATATAATTATTATGTGCTTAATTAGTCAAGAAGTAGAAAAAGTTCATGATACTAATCTATTTTGTGGATTGTCAAGTGATAAAAAAAGACAAATTACTATCTATTCCAATAAAGTAAATAATATTTCACAGAATAACGCCATGATTTTACCTGTTCCATTTCCAAAAACAGTTAAGTTTCATGATATGAGTAATTATAAAGATTTTTTTAATGATTGTGAATCATGTTTCGAAAAAATGTATGATGAATATGCTACTCTTGGTAGAAGTTATGGAACAATGTCTATGACAAATAGTTCCGAACCATTAAAAGTATTTTCTGTTGGATCATATAATGTTTCATTGGCTATGACATTAGATGATCTAAAGCGAGTTAATAAAAATGTATTTGCATTATCAGATGGCATAACAAATGTATTAAAAAAATATAATAAAAATTTTGGTTTTATTATATGCAAATTAAAAGATGGCAACGAACAATATCATCCTTTTGCCTATTCACATGAAATAGCAAGTGAGAAAGTTTTTATTCCCACTAAACATTATCACAAAGAACATAAAACTTCTAACTCTAATAATTATTTTTCTCAATATGGTTTGTTGGGAAGTAATTTTCAATTAAGTCCCGACAATTTAGAAGCCGATGATTGGGATCATAATATTTATCTCTATAATGTTTCAGTGAATAATAATTTTGATGTCAAAACTATGGATAGTTCAAAATATATATGGAATAAAAAAGTAAATATTAATTTTAAAAAATTATTGGCTCCTCTTGATAAGACTTGTAGATCATTTCAAAAATTACAGATTAGTGGTAGACATAAGAATGTGGACATTGTTTTGTCTGTCTTAACAGACAGACAAAACAATATTTTGTAAAAAACTTTTTTACAAAACATTGTTTTAAATGTGTGTTAATACACACTTAAAACAAGATTTGATAAAAAACTTTCTTTTTACCATTAAAACTTAACTTCACCTTTTGGTGAAGTTATTTCAACGCTTGTTTTAGAGGCTTCACCTCTAAAACAACCGTTGCATCTAGTAGCCTAAAACTTGATATTTCTTGATAAAAACCGAAGGTTTTTATCAAGAAATATCAAGTTTTTGATTGCCGAACATTGTATTGGCAACTTGTTAAAACTCTATATTTATTTAGAAATGAAATTTCTAAATAAAATCAAATTCTCACAAATATTCTTGCAACTTTTTTCCCTTGAACCTTGCCATCTTTGTCGACTAAACTTGGTTCATCACTAGTATAACCACGACCCATACAACATGTGTCATCAAAGTAAATATTTGTATGTGTACCGTTTGCCTTATAATGATCATCATCATGACCATTTGCAGTTCCTAATCTTTCTCCACAATTGAAACATGTGAAAGTTCCGCAATTACATCTCACTACATTACAGCCATCATATCTTGCTAATGGAATAGTGCATTTCTCATTGGAACAATATGTAATCTTAATATCAGGATCTTTAGCGATACATGCATCACATCTTGTTTGTGTCACTGTATCACCACATGTTTTTTGAACTATGTATGATGTATGACACTGACTACATATACAAATATGTATATCTCTTAGTGCTGCAGTGCTAAGGTGTTTATATTTAACCGATTCTCTAATGTAAAACATTAGTGAACTCTCATCGCCTTCAAAAATATGCCAGAAAAACTCTTGATATAATGCCGTTTCACAACCAATACATTTCATAATAATACCAGCAGGCAACATACCTCCTTCTTTTGGCAATTCATATCTTTTCTTATAACAATTGACACATGCAGGATGTTTACAATCCATAGCTATCATTTTATCGGGTTCTATTCTTGAAACACAAATTGGACATTTTGGATGATGTAATTTAGTTATAAACTTATCCAAATCAGCCTTCAGTTTGACTTTAGTTTCTCCAATGGCATCAGTCCGTAATACCTTGACAGTTTTATTTAACTTTTCTTCATGTTCAGTAATATATTTTTTCGACCTTTCAATTTCTCTTTGTAAATTTCTAATAGCTTCTTCAGAATTTTTGATTTTGACTTCAGCTAATTCTTTTCTTTTATCCCAATCGGATCTTGCAACAAGGATTTTTTTATCTAAATCCTCATTATATATTTCTAATAAGTTAACAATAGCTTCATCTATATCTCGTTTTTCTTCGTCAGAAAATGGTTTCATATCAAGTGGAATTTTTAACTCATCAAATGAAATGGGACAACTAATAACTTCATCTTTGGACGCATCTTCATCGAAAATATCTGTAATAACAGCTCTCTCAAAATCATTTAATTCAATATTAACTCCTTCAGTAGAACATCCCTTTCTTAAAATTATAAAAGCAGGTTTAACTTCTATTGAAATTTCAACTTGCATTAAATATGATAGTATCGTGCATAGCGTATGTGCAAGAACATCATTAGATAATATTTCAAGTAATTTCTTATTGGCGATACTTACTACTTTATTTGTTAATGCAGTATAAGTATCGTCATTCTGTAAAATAAAATATTTTGACTTCTCATCTATATCATTATATATTTTTCTACATAATGATGTAAGAACTTTATAATGAAACTGAACTATCTTATCGGCAAATTTCCAAAATTCTTGCCCACCTAATTCTATCGTATGGTGCATTAGTGTTATAATACTGATACTTGCTATGCTTTTATGTATTTTATACATTCAACTTTTTTAATTACGCAAGCGAAACGCTTGCGGACGAGCAGAGCTCGTCTGGATTCTTATTTTGAAAAATCAGAGATTTTTCAAAATAAGAATGTCTGGCAATATATTGTTCATCTAATTAGTTCATCTTTTTTTGTTCAATAAAAACAAAAAATAATATCATATTAATCATAATATTTGCCATCTAATTTTTGTTGTTTATCTTTGGTTGAATTAGGTTTGTTAATTCTTGGTCTACCATGTTTAGCGTGTTCCAATTTAGTATGAAAAGTTATATTCATACTTTTGAGAAATTCATTAATTCCAAGAGCAAAACTAGTAGGTGATTTAGCTCGATTAACTCTAAATCCATCCTCATTACTAACTTCCTCAATCAATATAGCTTGTGAATTTGTTTCACTACCCAAAGAAACAGCCATCATCATATCATGTTCAACAACAAATGCTACTTTTCTATTATGAATAATAAATCTTTGTTCAATATCTAAACATGCACTTGGTTCATCTAATAAATATATATGTGAATCTTTTCCTAATGTATATACTAACCAAAATCTTTGCATTTCTCCACCACTTAATTCATTTAATTTTCTATCAGATATTTTGTCAATCATCATGGGTTTAACAACATCTGTTCGAAACATTTCATTTGTCATAGATGATTTGATATTATTGTGTAAAAATTCTAGAACTGTTGGATATACATCGTCAGAATTCTTAAATTGATCAACTGATAAATATTGAGGTTTCAAACTTATGGATTTTTTCATATTTATGGCGAGTCCAAATAATTCCTGCAAAAACGGGTTAATATTTGAACTGCCACAACGCACTCTCTAAGAGCGTACAATCGGGTTTTACCAATTGGGTTTTTAAAACGAGATACTTAATGGTTCTGAATTAGATTTAACCTGTTTCTGTTTTTCAATTTTAGGAATATTTAATGGTTTGATATTTTCGGGTTTTGTTTGTCTACAATAATTAACAGGTCTACACTTGTTATATATTAAACTCTCAACAATCTTCTCAAAATTCAGAACAGCATTAGTATCACGATTAACATATACAGTGTTATCGCCCATTTTAAATGTTAGAACTGGATACAATTCTCGTATTTGATTATAAGAACAATATAATTTATCAATATATTCATCTTCTAATATTTTTTCATCTATTTGTGTTAATGATCCACTAGATATATTAATAGTAGTCATTTTCTGATACAATAATTAGATATATTTACAAATATATAATCTATTTTTCAATTTTATTTTATCAAGACAAAATATATAATGTCCAAATATAAACGAGATAAATATATTGATCTTAAAATTAATGGTAGATTATTTCCATCATGGGTGTTAGCTAATTTTAAACACTATAAACTTCCCGATATGGTAAAATCAGATGATGATCCATGTTTTAGAAAATCAAAAGATGAATTGAGAAAATATCAAATATTTGTTAGTAAATATTTAGATTTCAATAGCCCGTATAAAAATATATTATTGTATCATGGTGTTGGTTCTGGTAAAACGGCGTCAACTATTAATGTTTACAATATGCTCTATAATTATACCCCTGGGTGGAATGTATTCATTCTATTAAAAGCTTCTTTGAAAAATCATCCGTGGATGAGTGAATTACAAAAATGGCTACTTGAAGAAGAAAAAAAGTTTAGATTTCAAAATATTGTATTTGTGTCATATGACGCTCCTAATGCTGATAAATTATTTATGGACGCAATTAAAAACTCTGATAGTTCCAAGAAATCTCTATATATTATTGATGAAGCACATAACTTTATTAGAAATGTTTACAGTAATATTTCATCTAGACAAGGTAGACGAGCCGTAACAATATATGATTATATTATTCAGGATCAAAAAGAAAATGAAGGAACTCGAGTTATCTTAATTTCAGGAACCCCTGCAATCAATGTTCCTTTTGAATTAGCATTGTTGTTTAACTTATTAAGACCTGGAATTTTTCCCAAAAGTGAGTCTCAATTTAATCAGGAATTTGTATCTATTAGCACCTATCGAACAATCAATCCAACTAAGAAAAACTTATTTCAACGAAGAATTATGGGATTAGTTTCGTATTATATCGGGGCTACACCTGACTGGTATGCTACTAAAACCATCAATTATATTGATGTTGAAATGGCACAATATCAAGAAGAAATCTATGATTATTTCGAAAAAATGGAGGAAAAAATGGCAAGAAAGAGAAGACAATTTTCAACTGCTAATTCTGAAACTTACAAATCCTATACTAGACAAGCTTGCAATTTTGTTTTTCCATTGATGGGCGAGGGTATCTCAGGTGAAACTAGACCAAGACCAAGAGCATTCAAAGTATCAGACAAAGAGGCGCGAGCATTGGAAAAAGGTAAATCTGACAAAGAAGAAAAATATTATAATATTCAAGATTATGTAGTAGCAATTAATAAATTCATTAATTTATTTGATAAATTTTTATCCGATAAGAATTCTGAAGATGAAGCCGATAAACATACTCTTGTTGATGACGTTAAGAAATATCATGAAACATATAATGATAATTTCGTTGAATTTCACAAAACTGAGGCTAAAAAATCATCTTTATATAATGAGATGTATAACTGTTCTGCCAAAATGTTATATATTATTTTCAATATATTGAAATCAAAAGGATCCGTATTATTATATTCAAACTATGTTTTAATGGAGGGTTTGGAAGTATTCAAAATCTATCTTAAATATTTTGGATTTTCTTCGTTTGTTGACAGAGAATCAGGAACAGATGATTTTAGATATACTGAATATCATGGAGGTGTTGATGACAAACAACGATCTATTAATCTAGAAACATTTAATGATAAAGAAAATCGATATGGTAAAATTTGTAAAATCATGATGATTTCTCCTGCTGGTTCGGAAGGTATCAGTTTGAAAAATGTTCGTCAAGTTCATCTCATGGAACCCTATTGGCATGAAGTTAGAATGATCCAGATGATTGGACGAGCTATTCGTATGTGTAGTCATCGTGATCTTCCTAAAGAAGAAAGACATGTTGATATATATCGCTATAAATCTGTTCGTAAAGGTGGTAAAAAATGGACAACCGATGAACAGATCGAAGATATTGCACGCGGAAAAGAAGGATTAATTCAATCATTTTTAGATGCTGTTAAAGAAGTAGCTGTTGATTGCGTTCTAAATAAATCTCATAATGCTATTGTTCAAGATTATAAATGTTTTCAATTTGATGAAACATCTTTATTTGACGAACAAATTGGACCCGCATTTAAAGAAGATATTCATGACGATATGAGAATGGATATTGGAAGCAATAGTATTAAATCACAAACAATTAGAATTAAAGTTAACAAAATTAAAGCTGTTAAGTTATTATCTAATCCAAATATTGATCAAAGTAAAGTTAAATATTCTAAAATTGACAATTATTGGTATAATCCATTGACAGGTATTGTATACGATGTAGAATTATTTTTTCCTGTTGGCAAGATAGGATATGACGAAGATAATCTTCCAAAAAAGATAGATAAGGATACTTATATTATCGACAAGCTAATTCCCATACCGTTAATAAATGAGCAAATAGACTAATATAACCCATTCAAATGTTTTCATTTGATGGGCGTGTTCATACCCTTGTTATTTTCGTAATTTGGGAATACAATGAACAATCTTGATATAGATACTCATTTATATTTATTCTAATTTTTATATTTTCGTATCTCTTAATGTAATACACTATTTAAGTTTTATTTCCAAATGAAACTTGGAATGAGTGTATATTGTAATCGATTATTTTTTGGTAAATTCATAAGATTATTTGATAGCTTATTTGTATAATAGATACATCCATTGATATTATTTAATGAAAACATCCAACACATAAATCCGCCAACATGATTCATAGTAACATGGGACATAGGCTTTTGCCCGAATGCTCCCAATAAATATTTAACAAGTAGTGCTAATTAATCAAAAAAACTGAATAATAATTTCTCTATTTCTATTTTCATATAGATATTATTTGAAAATGGACGATAAATTCAACAGTTTATTTGAATCATACAAAACAATTGGTGATAAATATAGTTCAATGTATATATTTGTCATCAATAACTTACAAAAAGATCTATGTTTAGAAAAAATAACAAATATGATTATTATTATCGATGCTGGCACCAATTCTATTAAGAAACAACATCGTAAAGCAAAATTAAAAACTTTTTATGCCTATTTAGATGGACTCAAATTATCACATATAAGTGGTATATTTTTAATTCATAATTCAGTCACTGAATTCATTTTAGATAAATATTGGTTAAAAACATTAGAAGAATTTCAGTGTGATAATTTTATTGTTAATTACGATGATTTTTATCCAATTGATTGGTTAAGAAATCTTTTATTGGATAGAACATATATTCACACATTACATTTGAAACATAATAATTTGAAACACTATCATCTCAATACAACCAAAAAGAAATTATTCCAAGAGAAAGATGAAAAGAAAATCGATCTCACAGATTATGTTAAAACTCATGTTCCCAAAGACGAAATATGTTTTATTCATGGAATATCATCATTTATGAAAGCATTTTCTGAAACTAAAACAACCAAATTATGTAGTGGCAATATGAGAGATGATCAATTACTCGAATTACATAATACTATTATTAATGAACAAAACATCGAAAAATTGCAATATTGGTTGGACAGATTAACTAGTCCCAAAGAAGGACACAAAATTGTATTCGGAAAAGAAATCAAAGAATGTGTCAAAAATAAAATGTTAAAAAGTTTATTTTGCACAACTGAAATTAAACAGAAACTTTTAGAAAAAGTTCCTAAAGATGACTTAATTTTTGATATTATAGAAATCAAAAATCATGATATATTGAAAACGAGTTATGATGGCATGATTGGTGTCAAGTTCTATTAGAGTTCTTGATGAGGACTATTATCTTGTTTTAGAATATCATAAATAGAATTTTGGATAGTTTTCAATTTAGTTAGTTCTCGAAAGCATATTTCTTTATCAACAACAAGACTTTCTCGTTGTTTTAGATTATCTGCTTGAGCATTCAATGTATTTTCTCTTTCTTTTTGATATTTATCTCGATTCAAATAATCATACCAATATAATATCGTCATAATAATGGAATATACTATGAATATAATTAAGAATATGACTTCAGGACTCATTATAATATATATTAGAAAGTTATTTTTATTCGGTTATTTTTGAAAAATCGAAGATTTTTCAAAAATAAGCGTTGAAATAACTTCGCCTAAAGGCGAAGTTAAGTTTTAACGGTGATAATATCAAGTTCCATTACATGATGTTGACTATTAGTAAAATTGACGAACTTTTCATCTGGTGTTTCGTCTGTCTTAAATTGTATTATCAAACATGATAGTTTTCCAACAGGATTAGAAAATGGTTTTAATTTTTGTGTGAAAGTATTATCTGGATTTATAACTGCAAATGGTTCTTCTTTACTTATGTTCTTGAAATATAAGTAAATAGGCTTTATAATAAAACAATGAGGTTTATCTGATATATATTTTGATTTGCCATTATATTTTTTTTTAGTAAAGCCAAATAATTTTGATAATGAATTCTTGCTACAATCAAGTTCAAATTCATTGCCATCCAATTGTTCAACAATAATATTATTATATTTAACTGATAATTTGATATTATTTCGATCCATCTGTTCATGTGAATTAAATGCTTTAACAATTTGGTCTAATGAATAAGTTCCATCAGCCAATTCGAATTCTAATATATCGTCACTATAATTAATTATAAATTCATTGCATTTGGAAGTTATTTTTGGATTAATTGGAATTTGAATTTTTTTTAATTTGATTTCAACAACATTTGAAACTTGTTCTTTGAAATCGTCATTAAAACTGATCATATAATCATAAATTTGATTATCTCCAACAAGCTTCTCTGAACTAATATTGAATGTTTTAGTTGTTAGTTGTTTTTCTGATTCGCTGGATGAATCAGAGTTTAGTTTTTTGGTTATTTTCAAATTGGATGTTATTTTGGATTCGTTTTCAGAAGATGATTCAACTTTCTCTTTCTTTTTCTTCTTTTCTGATTCAGATGATTCTGATATCTTTCGGGATCGTTTTTTAGGTTGTGATTCAGAAGATTCTGATTCAACTTTCTTTGATTTCTTTTTGGGTTGTGGTTCGGAAGATTCTGACTCGACTTTCTTTGATTTCTTTTTCTTGTATGTTTTAACATCACGAATTTCATCTTCGTCAGAAGAATTATTTTTGACAGTGTTCTTAGCTATCTTTTTCAATTGTTTAATATTATTGACATTCTTACCTTTCAATGCCAACAACGCATTGATCTTATCCATAATATTGGTTGGTTTTTCTTCTTCTGGAGGTTCTTCAGATTCTGATTCTTGTTTCTTGGATTTTTCAATCATTAAAGCGATTTGTTTAGAATTCATATTTAATAATGACATTGGGTCAACTCCTAATTGTGAAGCAATTGTTCGTTTTAGTTCATTATTTGTTTTTTGAATATTGTCTTGATTAGTATTTTTTTGCATATTTTGAGTTGTTTGTTGCATCATATTTAACCATTCCTTCATCATCTGATTCATTTGATTAGATAAATTATTTGAATCCTGATTTGAATAATTAGATTGATTGGATTGGTTAGCATAATTAGGGGGTGGCATATTGAATTGTTGAGCAATAAGTTGAGGATCTACTGCTTGTTGATAGCCTTGTTGAGAACCTTGATAATCGGGCATTTGAAAACCTTGCATTTGTTGATAATCTGGTAAATCCATATCATTGGCTCCAATATTAGTAAACCCTTCTATTTGTTCTCCATTGTCTGGTTTGAATTCACTTTGTCTTCGACCCTTGCCATCCATTGCCAATAATGATGGATCGAATGGTAATTTTTGATTATTCTGATTATTGCCATATACAGGTGCATTACCATATTGTCCTCCAGCTATAATCGTTCCATCTGGTAATATAGTGTTCATTTGATTATTATTGATTGGTGCCATGTTATTTTGCATATTTCCTTGCCCTCCTCTATTTTCATAATCCATTTTCTTTTCCATCATACGACGGATTAAATCTTCACCTCCTCCTTTTTTGCCATTACTTGGTCCTTCAACTTGTTCTTTGACATTGACTCCCAATGGAAAATTGGTTCCAATTCCTCCATCGGCGGTTATATATTGTCCAGGTTTCATACTGGAAATAGGTGCATATTGTCCTCCATTACCAATTTGATCTGGACCAGGAAGTTCTGATTGATAATATTTCTTTTTTTGTTTTGATTTTGTTTTTTTTCCGCTAATTTCTCGATCGCGTTTCATTGAATATTGTCCTAATTGTCCCATTTGTTCTTGTTTGCTTCGAATACTAAGATAGGTTTTAACACTCCTCTTCAAAGTTTCATCATTCATATATTTGATGACTTGTTGGGGGGTTCCTTTATTTAAAAGTTTTTGATTTGATTCAAAAACTTCTTTCATGATTCTCGTAATTAATCCTCGACAACTGTTTATTGCCACTTCATTATCGTTTATTTTTAAATGATTACATAATTTTCCAGTTAGATTATCACGATTATCTTTTGATAAAAAAAATTTTTTAATTTCCATCAATTACTATATAATATCTACGATTTGAGTAAGTTTTTTGCGAACGCGATTTTATCTTCTATAAATGTATAAAGATGCAAGGTCATTATGTTTCATCATCGAATCCCTCAGGTATTTATACTCCATCATCTCAAACAATGTCACGAATTGGTGAAATGTCTAATATGAGACAAGCATTTGCTTCCAATCAACAAGTTATTGGGCGTCCTGATTACACAAACCATGAGCAATTAATGCATAACAATGTTGCTGAAAAAATACTCAATGATTATATCACTGAATATAAAATTCATGTTAGTAGTGCTGATCGAGATACAGGTCAATTTCCGTCTCCATTTAATATGAGAGTAGTATTTGGAAATGAACAAACAAATCCTGCAATCCCTATTAAATTTAAAACTATCAAATATGTTAATATTGATTCACTTGTTTTACCAAGAACAATCTCAATAGATACTAGTTTTATTAATATTTTGACTAGTGTCTATGATATATATCCAACAGGAACATCATATACAACTAATAGTCATACTGCTCACGCTGCTAATAATAATATGACAATCTTAGCAAATAGACGATATTTAATTTTAAAAATTCTAGAATTAAATACAGATCAAAATCTAGGATCATCCATTTGGTATACTCGAGATACAATGTTATTAACTCCAGATTATTCAACAGGATTCGATAATGTTGTCTGGAAACCTTTACATAATTCAAGAATAGTTAATCCAAGTTCAAGTTTAAAACCAATTTCTACTCTAACATTAGCATTATATGATGAGAACGGAACACCATTAAATTTATACGACAATAGCGGAAATCCACTAATAGGAACAGGAAGCACTACTATTGGAGGATTGAGTTATTTGAATTATGTAAGTCAATATAGTTCAACTGCAAGTGTTTCATATACAAATGGAGTTGATCAAGTATTATATAATCTTACAATTGGGGCGGTTGATTGTGAAATTACAACTCAACCAAATTTTGGACGATAAAAATTATTTTATGAGTTAAAAATATATAATGCATCAGATTTATATAATATCTTTAATAATTATAACTATAATAGTTGTAATCTATTATTTCATGTCAGAATCGGAATATCAACATGAACTTGAAAAAATAAATAAATTAGAAGATAAATATACTCTCGAAAAAGGTCAACTAGATTTCATTAGATCTCAAACTAAAACATGTCAAGTTGGCGATTTCAAGAACCCACGATCATGTTATTTTGACTCAGGATATCAGTGTTCTTGGAATGACTTGGCTAAGAGATGTGATCAAAAATAATAGTTGGATAAATCGTCAGATTTATCCAACTATTATTTTTGAGTGAATTTTTTATCAAAAAATTCAACCAAAAATAGTTAATGAATAAATAACAAAACAAATTGCAAATTTGTTTTGTTATATACAGATTCTATACAAAGATTGAATTATTTACATATATATTGTTCTATATTACATCTAACCTAAGAAATCTCCTACTACCACATGAAATCATGCGAATAATACTCGATCTCACAGACAGTTATTTCGAAACAAGTTTCGGAACAACAAGACAAGCGTCTGAACAACACCTCTACAACAAGCATGTCATTCTGAATATCAGTTCTGAACCGCGTCATGTTCATCATTGAACTCGGAACATCACAACAAGTGTAGAAACCTATACTAACATATACTTACCATCACATTCATCACTAAACATGATAGTTGTTTACTGTTGAAGTTCAACTCGGGGTTTGAGCCGTCTCCAATATTGGTTTCAAAATATATTCCATTACAGAATATATTTTGGATTCGAATGATTTAAATGGTTTAAATGGGGTGAGTTTATAATAATTTCTGATTAACACAGTTAACCGTAATCTTTGTTCTTATCAAGAACCACATGAATACGGAATCGAACCATGTTTGTTTTACTGTCCTATGAAAAAGGACAAGTAAATTAGATAATATATATCGATATTAAAGACATTCAGATATTTTGCATTTTCAATTTTTTTATACTTTAGGTGGCGTTCGGCACCCAAATATCAAGTTTATTGTTGCCAAACACTCCCTTAGTTAATCAATGTTGAAAAAATTTAACATTAATAAAAGCATGTTTTGTGAAAAAATGAAATTTTTTCACTAAACACGCGTATTTCTAAAATAAATATTTCTACATTTATTAATTTTTTCGTCTGGAACCTTAGAATCACATATATTATTAAATTCTTCTCCTTTTAACATTCGCAATATGAAATTTATTGAATATACACCACATTCTGAGTTTTCATATTGGTGTCTAACTTTATTATAATCAGCATGTGTTGGTTTTCCTGTATCTTGATAATATTTTGAAATGCGTCTCATGAGTTTTCTAACTCTTGGTTCAGGTTGACTTCCATATGAATCAAAGAAGTAAACTTGCCCTTTCTCAGAATTAATATATAATGCATTCCAATGTGATCCACTTTCATGACTCTCATCTAAATTAAATACAATTCCAAATTGTGTTTTTCCTTTTTTCTTCATATCAGTCAAATCTAAATTTTTGATACCTAATTGAGGAATGTCATCGAAATCAGCGGGTACTGTTCCTAAATATTTGAAGCTAGGATAAAGTTTTTCATATTGTCTCATGGTATCATTAATATGTAAAGTATTTAACCATTCGTTTTTTCCAGTTGGTCCTGGTGGACGCCAAGTATATTTCAACAATTCTTCTCTTGCTTTTTGTTTCATACTACTAATAAATTTCTTATCCTTCCAACATTGTTGACTATCACAATCATTTCGACTGTTCATTTCTTTTATTAAATATTTTTTATATTTTCTTGGATTTAGCACCTCAAGATTATGATGTAATTTAATTTTATTACTACTTACTTCATTGAATGCTTCAGCTGCACTTATTATTAAACTTAATGGCATACATGATATACCATCAAATTGAATTCCTGGGGCACATCGTGTATCTTCTATTTTTGTTGGTTTAACTTCTTCAGTATCAATTTCAACTATATTATCAGTCATTGTTTATACAATTAAGTAGGAAAATAATAATAATTATTACGAGTTTTTTAGAAACGATGTTTCAAAAAAGTTGAAACAATTTGATAGACTAAATTATTATAACTTTTTTAGAAATGATTATTTTTGAAAAATCTTCAATTTTTTAAAAATAATCATTTCTAAAAAAGTTGAAATTCTGTGATCCTATCAAGTATATTATTATCCAACATATAACTCATGGTTGATAGACTAAGACGAATCATTTACGAAACTAGCATGAATCCTGATTTACAAAAAAGATTTATCACAGAAGCCGATGAAGCCCAATATATACCACCTGTTCATATATTTGAGAATGTATATATTGGAAACTTAAAGTCTGTTAGAAAAGACGAATTAATGAAACTAGGAATTACGAAAATCATTATTGCAGGAATTAATTTACGAACCAGAGAACATTCGGATTTTGATTGTTTGGAATTAAGAATAGAAGATACATTAGATCAAAATATTCTGAAACACTTTCCAGATTGTATAAGTTTTATTGAAAAAGATTCAGCCAAAGTATTAATTCATTGTCAAATTGGAATTTCTAGAAATTCTAGTATATTAATCAGTTATATGATGCATAAACTGAATCTCGAATATGATGATGCTTATAAGATTGTCAAATGTAAATATCCTAAAGCGAATCCTAATTGGAATTTCGCAAATCAGCTTAGACGATGGCATGTAATTAGACAGAATAAGTAGTAAATATTATTTTGAAAAATTAATATTTTCAACATAATGATGTCTAACATAAAATATAATTTCTATTTCATTTTCTTTATATCATCAATTAATTTTTTGACTCGATTATTATATTCTTTCATTTTATCCTTAGTTTGAGTTTTAGGAACATTATATAATAATTCTGCGATTTCCATAATTTTATCATTATCTTTAACTTCAAGATGATCAGCATAATCAAACAATATTAGTTTTTTGTCTTCATTATTTCTGAAAAATTCTACATAATTCCACATTTTCTCTAATAGAGGGAATTTTTCTTTGAACCATTGTTTATCGCGTTCAATAGTTACACACTTAGATCTAACTAATTTCCAATAAATGATTTTGTCAAAATAATATTCTGATCCACAATATTTATAAATACTGGACATGACTTTGGCTATCCACACATCACAATCTAATGGACTCATTTCTATTTTAGGAGGATGAATAAATTTAGAACTTTCGTAAACAGCTTGATCATAATCTTCTCCTTGACATGTTATTTTTGTAATAGGCAATAGTTGAATCAAACAACCTTTTTCTAAATCAGTTTCAGCCGATCTAAATGGTTCCTCTTTATTAGTATCTTTAATAAACTCATCTCGTGATCCGTATTCTTCAATGGCACATTGCCAGAAATCACAATCATCCAAATCACAACATTCTAATTGCATCTGAACTTGAGCCCAATAATGAATAGGAACAATTTCTCCTTTGATTTTACCTTCCAATAAAATCTTTCTTTTTGGAGGACATTTGATTTCTAACATTCTTCCAGCATATTTAGTTAGAGTTTTGCCATCTAATTTATACTTGCTAATAATTCCATCAGGACTAATTCCAATAAATTTACATGTTTTGTGATTAACAAATCCAATTTCCAAAACTTGAACATTTTTTCTATACGAATATAACATATTGGCAATTTCTTCATATTTATTTCCATGATAACACCACTTATTGGCATCAAATCGTGATCTTCCTAATTTGGAAAACAAAAATTCATATTGAAGTTTATGATCATCTAACCCTACAATGGCACCACAATCACTGGCACTTTCTTTGTCATTTCTAAGACCTAACCATTCTGGTGTCTTTTGTTTTACTTTGGCTTCAGGTTTTGAAATAATATCCTCAACTATTTTGGTTCGTTTTTTAATTTTCTCATCTATTACATCATCTTTTTGATCATCGTGAACCCACGATTCAGCAAACGGTTCATACTTAGATCCCTTTTTTTTCTGACACTTGATTGGAAAATCTGGATAACAATATAAAATGTCTGGTTTGGATTCTGTTTTGGGTTTCTTGGTAAAAAATGACATCTGATAAATTATATAAATTCTATAAATAGAGTATTCTTTATTCAATTTTTTGAATAAAATTTGAATTTGAAATTATTTAGAGCATGAAGATAACTTATATTAAGTGAAATGAGTAAATTATCATATTTCATTGATGATATGTTTAAAAACATAAATCAATTATATAATATACTTAAGAGCATCATGAATAAAATGTATTATGCATCATCTTTAAGAGATCATAAAATTTACTATTTATATTTAGAAAAAAACAAAGCAAGAATAGAAGAATTAATAATAACAACGAATACACAAATCAATACAATATGTAATTCTGAATCAGTGTATAGTAGTAAACACTATTTACAAATGATTTTCTCTAGATATAATTCAATAAATCTTATGTTGCTTCATGTATATCAGAACTACAATACACAACATCATACATCAGAAGAATTGAAAATATATACTAAGAAATTTAAAGCAAAAATTAAGCGATTATATTTTTTTATTGGATAGGTTCATTGAAAAAAGTTGAAAAAGTATCAAATTATCAGTAGTATTATATATATTGTTTTTAATATGGCATTTTGTCCTGGAACAACTTTATCCAAAGATGAAACCAGTTCAAAGCTTTCAAAACATGCATCAACTCGAATAGCTATAGGTATTGGTGGTTCAGTTGATTCAGGAAAGAGTTCATTTGTTGGAGTATTATTTACAGGTAAATTAGATAATGGCAATGGAAGTGCTAGAGAATCAGTAGCTATTCATCCTCACGAAATAGAATCTGGAAGAACTTCAGCAATTTCAACACGATATATTCATACATCAGATCATGATGCAGTTGTTTTGGTTGATTTATGCGGACATGATGCCTACTTTGGAACAACAACTTTTGGGGCTTCTTCTCACTTTCTAGATTATGCGTTTTTAATTGTGAGTCCTAATAGAGGAATTTTGAAAATGACTGAACAACATATCAGATTATTCATTTCTCTTAATATTCCAATTTTGGTTGTTATAACTCATGTTGACAATATCCCTGAACATGAATATGAAAAATGTCAAAAATCTATCGTAAAAGTATTCGCTAAATATGCGGGATCAAAATGTTTGGTTGAATTTGTTAATGATATGAAATGTAAAGAAAATATAGAAATAATTAAGAAAAAAGCTGTTAGTTCGATGACTAATTCATTGGGAGCATTCGGGCAAAAGCCTATGTCCCATGTTACGTCTGTCTTTCTATACAGCATTAATTGATCGTTTTAAATGGTTTAATCTTCCTAAACCTCTTAAAATAGACATTCCACATCTGAAAAT
>Ga0194120_10005984_pt1 | contig 17477 bp, 20 predicted proteins | sample TA2MahCa65mmetaG_FD_148642 | JGI IMG/M metagenome (GOLD analysis project Ga0194120, IMG submission 148642) | Freshwater microbial communities from Lake Tanganyika, Tanzania - TA2015019 Mahale Deep Cast 65m | ecosystem: Environmental > Aquatic > Freshwater > Lake | place: Tanzania: Lake...
ATAAGCACGCTTGGCAACACCGTAGTGGTTGCAGGCATCACAACGCAATTCATTATCTCCCCGCTGTCCGTTGTTTGCTCAATTATCTCAAAATTACTGATTTGAGATAGTGCAATCCTTTTACTGCGCAACTCTTCTGACAACTTTTCAGAACAAGTAACTAACTCACTTGTTCCGTCTTGGCGTGTTAAGGTTAACACCAGACGCTTGCTGTTGTCAATTAAGTTTGCTTTACTGCAAGGACGATAATTACCGCCTACGCCACAAACACTTTTGAGTGTGCCCAATGACACTCTGTCTTCTCTTTGATAAACTTTGAAGTTTAAAGCCATTTTTTATGGTTTTACGATTAATAATAGGGGGGCTACCCCCAATTTGCTTTTCATAAGTGGGGTTTTTGTTGGAAGTACCCCATCCTCTCATACATATGGTAAATTTCTGACTACCAAGGGATTAGGGGGGGCTTGTCAAGATGTAGCTTTACTATAGGGGGCTATTTGTCAAGGGATAGGTTGACTAAAATTTTGTGAGTGGTAAAAATAAATTTGGAAATCTCATTACAATAACAGTAACTTTGGGGTGGTGGGTGGGGCATAGGGATAATAAAAGCTGGATAGAAATGATGCATAATATAGCATTCACATAAATAATTGTAGTTGAATATGTTGTAAAGTTGTTTTATCTTTGTGGTAATTAAAGCATGGAAAACAAGAGCTTGATATTACAAAGAATAAAGAAGTCTGAATCAGATAGCTTCTCATTAGCACAGAAGTACTATTCTATATTATCTGCTGTTAATAGTTTAGGTCTTACTAAGAGAGAAATAGAGCTTATAGGGTTTGCAGCTGTTAAGGGTAATATGAGCTATGCTAATATTAGAGAGGAGTTTTGTGCCAAGTATGGAACAACGGGTCCTACGATAAATAACATCATTTCCAAGCTTAAGAAGTCTGGTATTCTGGTCAAAGATGGGACAAAGGTGAAGGTGAACCCTGTCATCCTCTTAAATTTCAGCAAGGATTTAACATTAGAAATAAAGCTGACACATGGATAAGCCTATTAGCCTGTCTGTTAAGGACTATTTGATTAGGAAGTTAGCCGTAAAGCTAATGACGCCAGAAAAGAATATTGAGGCTGTTATAAATCATCAGTTCCAAAGCGCTAATGAGGCGATGTATGTCAATAAGATGGTGGAAATCAGTGGGTTTGGGAAGTTTATATTCAACGACGGAAAGGCAATAAAGAAAATGGACAATTATAAGAAGATAGAAAAAGCCCTTCTTAACACCCTGTCACTACCTGATTTAACAGAGGCCAGGAAAAGAGCCACGTTGCTAAAATTAGGAACGACAAGGTCAAATATAGAGCTCTTAAAACCAAGAATAGATGAAAGCAATAAATTTTTCTCAACTTTACGAGGGGTGGAGAAATAATTTAGTGCCGCCTAAAAGAATCAGGGAAGCAATACAAAAGACCAGCGAATCTAGGCTCCTTATTTGTGAGGAGTGTTCGTGGCATTCTAAAAATTATAAAACGGTTAGACCAGACGCTCATTGCACACATTGTGGGTGTACGCTTTCTGCAAAGACCAAATGTCTCTCTTGCTCCTGTCCTATAAATAAATGGGAAGCGGTGGCTACAGAAGAAGAGGCAGAAGAACTAAAAAAACATGAAAAATAAAAAAGAGCTTAGGTTAAACAAAATACCCCTCAAGCTATTTCTTGAGGCTCTTGCAGATATTTACAACAGAGGGGTAGAGTATGTAGATATTATAGGTAATCCTGGAGAGGAACAGGATTCTATAGGACTAGCCATTAAAAAGGAGTATTTTTCAGAGCCTGAAGAAGAAGAAGAAGAGAAAAAAGATTTATCAGAAGAAGATTTAAACCAACTAATATGAATCCAGTAGTAGAAGCATGGGTGGTTATTGAAAAACTAGGAGCTCTAGTTGCCACAGCAGGTGTTTCAGAAGATGTAAAAACGCTAGCCAACGAGGAGATAGCTAAACTAATCAAAACTGTGGTTTCACCAGGATTAGACAGACTGTCTGCTGCAAGTGCTGGCTTGATAGTAAAATAAGCTTATGAAAAGAGCGAGTTATTACTCCCAGATATTGAGCATGTTACAAGATCTCCACAGGACCTATCCCACATACAATATAGGCAAGCATTTGTCTACAGCGCTAGATGGGTATGGAGATATGTGGGGACTAACAGACAGAGAAATACTATTTGCCCTAGAAGAGTATAAAGCCCAACTAGACACGGACGTTCCTCATACAGATGATGATGAAATAGATCAAATCATTAAAGATGGGATGAATCTAGATGACATTTTAACAGAAGAAGAAGATGGCGAAGATTATTAAAAAAACTACATACATAAATGCTGAGCTCGATTGGGCTGAGCAACAGTTACAAAGCTGGAAGGCTTATGTAGATGCCAATCCTCTACACGAACTAAAAGACCGTGTTGAGTGGAAACCAACATCTAAAGGAGGAATGATACCTATGGTGATTGCATCTATTGAAGCACAGGGTAAGTTCATCCAAGAAACGATGAAAAACTACCTTGCTCTTCTGGAGGTTGTGGAGAAACTGCGTGAGAAAGAAGAAGCTAGGGTGGAGGTGAGAGGAAGTGGAGAGTTGAGTTCAATGGCTGAAGACTTTCTTAGAAGCAGACGATGACGCAGATAAAAAGCATAGATTACAAAGACTGGTATATAAACCAGGGGCGTGTTCCTGACCGTGAGTCTGCTGAATATAAACAATTCTTTGACTTTCATAGGGATATATGTCTGAACGGTGCTATGATGAACGGGGTGTTTATTAACCCCTTTCTCTACTGGCACCTTAACATCTGGCATACGGAGGTGGATGTTATTGATGAGCGTGGAAGAATATCACAGAAATATACCAATCCCTTATTACGCGATAATGAGTGGATTGTAACAAACGAAATAGAAAAGGCTCAGCAAGACAAGAAAGGCCTAGAGTGGATTGTAACAAACGAAATAGAAAAGGCTCAGCAAGACAAGAAAGGCCTAGTGATACTAGGCATTCGACGTTTTGCAAAGTCTGTTTTAGAGGCTTCTTACATAGGGTGGGGCGCTACATTCGATGAGAATTCCCAGAATGTGATCGCTGGGTTGAATGCCCCCGATATAAAGCTGATCACGGATAAGCTGGACAAGGGCCTTAACTTTTTGCCTGAAGCATGGAGATGGCAAAGAGTTGAGGATAACTGGAAAAACCAAGTCACCTTAGGTATTAAGACCAAATCAGGAGAACGTATACCGTTCTCCCAGATACTCATTCGTAACCTGGATGAAGGTAACAATGAGGAAGCTATTGCAGGTACAAAACCACGTAAACTAATCATCGATGAGATTGGAAAGGGTAATTTTCTCAGAGGGTTTCAAGCAGCTGTTCCAGGATTTACAACTCCTTATGGATGGGGGTGTTCTCCAATTCTTACTGGTACTGGGGGTGATATGAAGCGATTCATGGATGCCAAGAGTTTAATGTTTGATGTAAACAACTTTAACTTTCTAACCTACAACAATGAAAAGGATGAGAAACGTGTTCATGGCCTTTTTATTTCGTATAAATATCGAATGGAGGCTAAAGAACAGAGCACGCTTGGTGCATTTTTAGGAGAGTGTAAAGAAAGTGATCTTCACAACGTTAAGATGCTGGTGAGCAATGAAGAGAAGGCTAAAAATATTACAGAGCACACACTAGAGCGTCTTAAAAAGGCTGGTGATAGAGTGGCCTATTTAAAAGAGAAAATGTACTACCCATTTGAGGTGGATGACATCTTCTTAAATGAGGACACAAACATATTTGATATAGAAGCAGCTAAACGTCAGAAAGCTAGACTGATTGGGCAAGGGCGTACGGGCACACCTATTATTCTGTTTCATGATGGAGAGAAAATTAGTCATGAGTTTACAGATAAACAACCCATCACCAACTTCCCTCTTAAGAATAGTGATCTGAAGGATGCTCCTGTAGTGATATATGAATTTCCTTTAGAAAACCCACCATATGGACTGTATGTAGCAGGAGTTGACCCCTATAGACAAGGACAAGCTGTTTATTCTACATCTTTGGGATCTGTGTATATTTATAAGAGAATGCACGACATAACGAGTGAGAAATACCAAGATATGTTCGTAGCTTCGTATTGTGCTCGACCTGAAAAGAAAGAAATCTGGGAAGAACAGGCTAGGATGCTCATCAAATATTACAATGCTAGAACGCTTTGTGAAAATGATGACATCTCCTTTATAGAATATATGAAATCAAAAGGAGATGCTCACTATCTAGAAAAGCAACCTGAGTGGTTAAAAGAGATAGTGCCTGGTACTACCGTCAGACGTGAGTATGGTGTGCACAGAAGCTCTGACAAAATCAGAGACTATCTGCACAATTGTTTGAAGAAATATATGGATGAGGTGATATATAAAGAGACAGATGCAGATGGAAATGTGACAAAAGAGTTCAAAGGTGTGTCAAAGATATTTGATCCTATGTTGTTAGAAGAGGTTATTCAGTATAACGATCAAGGTAACTTTGACCGTATCATTTCTGCAGAACTAGCTATTGCTCAGGCACTTAAAATGGATCCTATTTTAGGTAAGGTGGGAGGATCAGGTGATGCAAGAGTGAAGGCCCTCTTTAAACCAAACAAGAAAAACCAGCTGTTTACAGTATCAAGAGGATTATTTCAAAAGAAAAAAAGTAAATTGTTCATATAATGGCAATTATTAGATATACGAAAGATGCTACCATCAGGTATGCCTATCTTAACATCTTTCCTGACCAGTTTAAAACTGATAAGGAAAAGCAGGATGAGAGTTGGATAAAGAACACTATAGACTACTTTGCAAACAAATCCTATGCAGAGTATATAAAAAACCGTGACACCTTTGTTAAGAACTATGACTTAATGAAGGGTATTCTAAGAATGGAGGATTTCTATCAAGAACCTCAGGTGAAAAGCTTTACAGATGTATTAACAGCTGATTTACAGCTTCCTGCATATGTAAAGATGTATTCCATCATTACCACCCCTGTTAATGAGCTAGTTGGTGAAATAACCAAGCGTCCTGATACATTCAGGGTGAAAGCATTTGATGATGATAGCCAAGCTGAAGAGCTAGAGTTCAAAACTGGCATTCTCCAGCAATACGTTATTTCTCAGGCAAAACAGAAAATATTACAAAAAGCAGTCCTTAGTGGAGAGGAAATGGACGAAGAACAACTTGATGAGCTCACAATGGAGGATGTCAAAGATGTTCTTGATAGCTACACATCTGTGGCTGAGAAGTGGGCTAATCACGTTCTCACCTGCCAGAAGGCTGAGTTCAATCTGAAAGAAAAGAGCGAAGATGCATTTCGCGATTTGCTAATTTCTGCCAGAGAATTCTATCATATATATGAAGATAACTCGAAACTGGGATTCAATATTGAGGTGGCTAACCCCAAGAACACATGGTTTCTTACAACTCCTGATCGTAAGTGGATCTCTGATCCTACAGGTAGAGCACAGGGGGCGTATGCCGCTGGTACAGTGCAAGTTATGGAGCTTTCAGAAATCATTGAAAGCATCCCAGACCTCACCAAAGAAGAAATTGATCACCTTCGTTCATCTCTTCAAGACTATGGATTAATCAACGTACGTGAGTCCAACCTAGGCAATCCTAATGCGATTCCTGGTATAGACTCTGTAATGTATGATACATATGACCCCTTAGTTCTCCAAACTCGCATGATTATTGAATCAGAGATTAAAGAGAACAATGATGGACTAAAAGACTTCTTAGGACTCACATCTAATGTAAGCTCTTTTGGATATAAATATGTTGTTGTTCGTGCCTACTGGATAAGCAAGAAGAAGATTGGTAAGGTGATTTATATTGATGAGATGGGTAATGAACAGTCATTGCTAGTAGATGAAAACTACAAGGGTGGCACTATTCCTACAGAACAATCACTAGAATGGGGATGGATTAATCAGTGGTACCAGGGTACAAAGATTGGACCTGACATCTATCATGTTAAACCCTTCAAGCTTCTCAACTACTGTCCAATCATCGGTACAACATTTGAGGTGAAGAACACGGATGCTAAGTCTCTAGTTGATTTGATGAAGCCTTTCCAGGTGTTATATAATGTATGTATGAACCAGCTTTATAAGCTTCTTGAGAAAGAGGTGGGTAAGGTGTATTTGACATCCATTAGACATATTCCTGTTCCTAAGGATGGTGATGCTCAAGATGCATTGGATGTGTGGGAAATGGAAGCAAGAAACAGGGGTGTTGTCTTTATTGACGATAGCCCTGAGAACCTGAAGAGTCCTTCTAGCTTCAACCAGTTTAGAGATATTGACCTTACGCGTACACAAGAAATCCAATCTCGCTATCAACTAGCTATACAGCTAAAGAATGAATGTTGGGAACTTGTTGGTATGAGTAGACAAAGACTTGGATCTATTACACCTAGTGAATCTGCTACAGGTACACAGACAGCAATTCAGCAGTCATATGCTCAAACAGAACCTTTATTCATAGCACATGAGTATGTAATAGGTCAGCTCTATCAAGCTATCATTGATGCTGCCTTATATGTAGAGGCTAAGAAGCCTCAATCTACACTCAGCTACATTACGAGTGAGGGTGAGAGTGCCTTTGTATCTGTTAATGGTACAGATCTTAGATTTCGTGATCTGAAAGTGTTCTTGACAAATCGTCCTGAGGATACACAGATGTTCACTGAGCTTCGTGAATTGGCCCAACCTTTGATGCAGAATGGCGGATCTCTGTATGATGTAATTGAGCTTTACAGCACCAAGTCTATGAGAGAGATGAAGAAGGTGTTTAAAACTCTTCGTGATAAGCAAGATGCCATGAAACAGCAACAGTTGCAAACTCAACAACAACAAGTGGAACAACAGGGTCAGATTGCTCAAGCTCAGATGGAGCAAGCTCAAATGCAGAAAGAGCAGGAGATTACAAACGAAAACTATCAGAACGAGCTTGATCGTATAAATAAGAAGGAGATAGCTCTTATCAACGCTGAGTCTAAAACAATGGGTATAGGACTCCCTGATGTAGACAAATCAGGAATCCCTGATGTATTGGAAATCAGCAAGTTAGCTACAGAACAGTCTAAGGCAAGTCGTGAATATGATGCAAAGATTGCTGACATTGCTTCCAAGAATAGACTAGCTGCTGATAAGCTGGTTATTGAAAAAGAGAAGATAAAGGTGGCTAGAGAGAACATGCAAAATGATCTGGCTATAGCTAAAGAGAACGCAAAAGGAAGAGCAAAGAAACCTAAGAAAAAATGATGAATATCGAAGAGATAGCGGATACTGACGCCATTGAGTTTGATCCCACCCCTCATGAAGACATCACAGCCTGTATACAGGCTATGGGTGTGATTGAGGATATGGACCCTATTTTACTATCTGAAGGAGAATCTAAGATGGTAGAGCGCATCAGAAAGATGTCTCTCATCATCACTTACAAAGCTCTAAAAGAGATATTTGAAGCTAATCAATATGGAGATAAAAAACCCACACAAGGTAGAGCATAGGAAACTAGGAAAAGAAAAAGCGTGGGGAATTGCTTGGATGGAGGAAAATAAGATAACTATAGACCAAACATTAACTGGATATCGCTATCTTCTATATCTGCTTCACGAGCACTTCCATTTAAAACACCCTGATTGGAGTGAGACTAAGGTGATAAAAGAGTCCTCCTTAACAGCTAGATTCCTCTGGAAAATGGGGTTTAGACGGGTAGAGTTAAAGTGATTTAGTTAGAGTAAATTATATTAATGCTATATTATCTATAAAAATGATGAATATAGATATATAACTCTTTGCTATTCAATACCATTTACATATTTTTACATTTCATAAACCAATCAAAAATAACTACATATGGCTGAGAACGTTGATACGCAATCATTTAATTTCAGTATTCAGGACACTATGGAAATGGGTCTTGGTAATGCTGAGCTCTTAAAAGACCTAGTGGCTCCAGAAACCGCTAGTGGAAACCCTGATGACATCAAGGAAATTATAAAGGAGGTTGAGCCCCAAAAAGCTCCAGAACCTGCACCTCCAAAAGGTAAAGAGATTGCTGCACCTGCTGATGAGGCAAATGCACAAGAAACTCTTAAAAACTTCCTATTAGATGCTACAGAAGAAGAGCAACCGTCTGAAAATCAAGAAGTTACACCAAAGAAGGCAGCTCCAAAAGCTCCTAAAGCTGGTGAATTGAAACAAGAAGAAGCTCCTGCTGAAGAGCAGGAAACTACAGAAGACGGTACAACACAATTTGGTGCACTAGCTAAAGATCTATATAAGCTAGGTGTTTTCTCTCAAGACGAAGGTGAGGAAGATATAAATGTCTCTACCCCTGAAGAGTTTCTAGAAAGGTTCCAAAACGAGAAAAAGAAAGGGGCTATTGAGATGGTTAATAACTTCATTGGACAGTTTGGAGAAGACTATCAACAAGCGTTTGATGCCATATTTGTAAAGGGTGTTGACCCAAAAGAATATTTTGGCACCTATAACACTGTAGTGAGTTTTTCTGAAATGGATCTGTCAAAGGAGAATAACCAAGTGACAGTGATTAGACAAGCTCTCACTGACCAAGGATTTGAGCCTGATGACATTAATACAGAAGTGGAAAGGCTTAAAAACTATGGTGATTTGGAAAGTGTAGCCACCAAGCATCATAAAGTGCTTGTAAAGAAAGAAGCTCAGAAACTGGCTCAGATGGAGCAAAAATCTGAGATGGAGCTACAACAGAAACAAGCCATTAAAAATCAGTACATTAACAATGTTCAGCAAGTTCTTAACGACAAGCTGAAATCAAAGGAGTTCGATGGTATCCCCATCAATCCCAAACTAGCTAGCGAACTACAAGACTTCCTACTGGTGGATAAGTACAAAACAACGTCTGGAGAAACTCTTACAGACTTTGACCGTACCATCCTGGAATTGAAGAGACCAGAGAACCATGCAACTAAGGTGAAGGTTGCTCTCCTCCTCAAAATCCTAGAGAAAGACCCCACGCTTTCCACTATTCAAAAGACAGGCGTTACAAAAAAATCTAACGAACTGTTTGGGGAGGTAGCTAGACAAGTAACAAAGGCTAAGAGCGCACCAGCTCAGCAGTCTAAACCCAATTCATGGTTCTTATAAATTTCATTAAAATAAAAGAATAACAAAATGGCAATTCAAACAATTCCAGGCCTAACTGGCTTTACCTACGCTCGTGTAGCTTCTATGGACAAGCGTGCAGTTGGTAAATTAACAGATGCTAACCACCTGGAGAGCTTTCACTCAACAGAGCCTGCTGATTATGACAAGAAAATCATCAGTCTCTACACGCAGAGCTCTCTTTATAGCAATGACTTCCTGGACATGATTAACAAGAGCACGCCTTATTACATTGATAATAACAGCGATGCTTGGAAATGGCAGGTGGCCGTTCCTTACAAATTCCCAAAAATCATCGACGTTCCAACTAGCACAGCTGAGTTAAGCAAGCCTGGTATTGATGGTCAAGAGTTCCAATTGGTCCTTGACACAAACGAGTTCTCTAAGAACGCTATTGTGTCTGTAGGTTCTCGCCAGTATGGTCCTCGCTTTTACGTTATTAAGGACCCCGTTCCTTGGAACATGGGCTTCCTTTATAGCTTCACACTCGTGAGCGACAATCCTCAAGTGGATTTTGTTAGCTCTACATTTCTTCAGTATGGTATTGAGCTTGAGCTAGTAGATGCTGCAATCGGTGAATTCGATCAGGATTTATTAGGTCTTCCTCGTTTGGGAGAGCAAATCACTATGTTTGAATCTTTAGGTTCTGCATATGGTTTTGAGCACAAAATCACTGAGTGGGCTGATGACAAAATGCTGCGTGACTCTTCAGGACGTCCTTTGGATATCCTTGTATATGCACCTCAGCGTCGTAATCAACTTCCTTTAACTCGTAATGATGTTAAATGGGAGCCATTTATTGAGTTCTGGATGCGTAAGTCTATGCTTGAGTTGAAAGTTAAGCGTATGATTTGGTCTCGTCCTGGTACTGTTAAGACTAATGGTAGCAAGCAAGAACTTAAGCGTACTTCTGCTGGTGTTTACCACCGCATGCGTAACAACGGTAACCTGGTTCAATACAACCGTGGTGAATTTACTGCCAACCTGATTCGTTCTGTGTTTGGTGATTTGTTCTATCGTCGTGTGGATGTTAAAGATCGTCGTGTTAAAATGTATACAAACGAAGCAGGTTTTGACGTATTCCAACAAGCTTTGAAGAGTGATGCTTTGAACAGTGGTCTTACCTTTATGGCTGATAGCGGAGATCGTTATATGCAAGGAGAAGGACAACACATCACTTACAACTTTGCATTCGATGCAATGGTTACACGTGAAACAGGTCGTGTTGAACTTATCCACCTGAAAGAGTTAGATCTACCTCAAACTAATCTAGAATTCGGACAGAACAAGAAGTCTACACCTGTATTCATGGTGTTTGACGTATCTCCAATGTCTGATGGTTCTTTGGTTAATAACATCCGTGAAGTTCGTATGAAGGGTGCACCTTCTATGACTTGGGGATATATCGATGGAACTCGCCACCACTTAGGCTTTGCTAAGTCTCAGGGTATGAGCTCTGCTAACAAATTCCCAGGATATGAAATCTGGATGAAGGATCGTTGTGATGTATTCATTGAGGATTTGTCTCGTACAGTTCTTATTGAGGAAATCCCACAATTCTAATAAGAATACAGTTCACACTGTTCAACCTACCGAGAAGAGATTACCCTCCACTTTCAGAGTGGGGGAGCTCTTCTCGAACAGAGATGGGAGACAGGGCGATCTCCTGTTTGCCATGAGGTTCAGTCCTCACATCTCTGCAAATAAACCGAATAAATAAACTACATATGGGCAAGATTGGAAAAATCTCAACAATTAAGAAAGAGTATAACAACGGACAATTACAAACAATGCAAGGCGGACTTGCTTTGAGAGGGTTCACACGCATTCCTGGAACAGGAGTGTTTAAGTATCCTTACAAAGAATTAGATGGTCAGTATAGAACAGGACTTGATCCTAATGCTGCTTACATCCGTCGTATCCAAGATCCTCTAGAGAGAGAAATGGAAATTGAACGTGTTAAAGCACTAAAAGAAAAACTAGAAAGTGCTTTGGGAAGTATTAAATTAGATCCTCGTTCCCAATTCTGGAACTATGGACAGTCTACATCCTCACATGATACACTACATGTGCAACCTGTAAAACTGATGGATGGAGACAACTTCTTTGACCTTAATATTCCTCTTCAAGAGATTGCGTTCTCTTGGTTACGTGTACACCCCACAATTGCAAGCTCTTATCAAGCTTGGGAGCGTGGTGAGTTTCCTGCTGACACTCAGTTCTATGTAGCTGATGATCAAGTGGAAAATGCTGTACTGTTTAAGAAGAAGCAACTTATCAACAAGGCTATTGTCAAGTTTGACACTATGACCCCTGAGAAGAAGAAAAAGGTAGCACGTTTGTTGGGACTGCCTGTTACAGATAACACTACAGAAGAAGCTGTGTACAACCAGGTGGATAACCTGTTGAAGCAGACAGAGTTCAAGAGCGGTAAATACCAAGGACTCTCTCCTGTAGAAATCTTTAACAGATATGCAGACATGAAAGAAAACTTGCTCCATATTAAAGACTTGGTGAAACAAGCAATCACCCATTCTGTATACAGAATTAAACCTAGTGGTAGAGTTTATGAGGGTGAGTTTGAAGTAGGTAAGGATGAAGATGATCTAATTAAAACACTTGCTGATGATGAAAATCAGGACATGCTTCTGACTCTCGAAGGCAAGCTGAAAACTAAGAAACTAGCTGCTATATGATATCTGTAGATAGTTTATTATACAAAATCGACCAAAGACTAAATAAACTATCGACCAATGTTCATCAGCAGATCAACCTTGAGGACAAAATCTTAGCTTTAAATGAGGCTCAGATTAAGCTGATAAAGCAGAAGGTTGATGGTATAAGTGTGGTTAGTGGGTTAGGTCTCGATGCTTTTAAGAAGCGTTACGAGGATTTACAAAGCTTAGTGATAAGTTATAATCACCAGCCTCTCCAACTAAACCTAAGAAACTTAGAACTAAATCAATGGTTTGCCAATTTACATCTCCTGGTTCCTAAGTACATGTTCTATATGGACGCGTATATAATAGCTGATAAAGGGAGGTGTAAAGACAGAAAGATCTGGATTAACAGAGACCTGGCTAAACATGGTGATCTTCAGTTCATTCTGAATAATGACCACTACAGGCCTTCTTTTGAATACCAGGAAACGTTTAACTTCCTGTCCTCAGATGAGATAAGCATTTTCACAGATGGCACATTCACACCTAAAGACATTTATATCCTGTATATGAGATATCCTCAATACATCGATAAAACTGGATACACAAGGTTTGATGGTCAACCCTCTGTAGATTCTGACTGTGAATTGGAAACCTATTTAGAAGACGAGTTGCTAGACTTAACAGTACAAAACCTAGCTATGTACACTGAGAATCAATCTGCTGTACAAAGCTCCATGGTGAGAATTCAAACGAACGAATAAATTTTTCTTAACATTTAAAATAAAGCAAAATGGCTGATTTTTCATTAACTACGCTCTTCGTAGTTCCTGTCGATAGTGGTATTGCCGATAGTGGATCTACGCAAGACTTAACCCCTGGACAGGTGGGGATTTTTAGAGCAAACTATGCTGTTGCCACTGCTGGTAACGTTGCTGCTTCTCCCTACTTCTATGTTGCTCAAGGCCGCACAAATACCTATCTGCAAGGCTCCAAGCGCTCTGACAAGATCAAAGGATGCCCCACTGCAAACTGTAACAGCAATGTAACTGAGTGGTACAAAACTGTAGGATGTCCTACAGCTGCTACACAAGTTACTGATGTATCTGGATGGAATGCACAATGTGGTGATATTCTCACCCTTACACTTCGTGCTCACTCTAGCTACATTGACACATTGTATTTCAACGGTTTCACTCGCAGTGTAACTGTTCAAGCTCCTTGCTGTGATTGTGGTGGAGATCCTTGCGCAGATGTAGATGTACCTGCTCTTATCGATCAGTTCATCTATCAATTGAGTCTTCAGGCTCCTGGAGACAACCCAGACAACATTTCTTTTAGCACATTCTATCAGTTCCAACGTATTGGAAATGACCAGAATGCAATCCTCCGTATCACTGGTAAGCCTCTGACTAAGTATGGCCAGCCTTGTGATGTGGCAGCATTCCCTTGGGAGTATGACCGCATGTGGTTCCGTACATTCGTGTACAGTGGACCTGCAACCACAGCTGACTTCATCGTAGCTGATGCTTGTAACATTGTAGCTGAGCCTATAATCATCCAGCGTGCTTCTTACCCCAGCGGTACATCTGCTGAAATTACTCAACTGGAGAAGAACTTCTACAGCTACCAAGCTGGTTACTTGAAGCACCTCTACAGAATGGTGGGTTACAACGAAAACTTTGAGAGCTGGGTGAGTGATGGTAAAACTTACAATACCTTCAACATCCGTTTCAATGAGTACAACAAATCTGAGTATCAGTGGGGTGACTACATTATGGAGGATAGCAGAGTGATTATTGCTGTTGCAAAAGGATCTCAGGAAGAAACTGATCTTCAGGATATCTTAGAAGCAGCTCTGGGTGCTGTGGCTGGTGATAATACATGTGTTACCACTACATCCACTACAACCACTATATGGTCCACTACTACTACCACATCAACTTTGATTCCGTAATAGTAGGACAGATATAGAAACATTCATATTAACCTAAGCCAGAGGTGAGAGGATACAAACTCAGATCCTCTGGCTTATTTATTTAAACAACATGTCAGATTTGAAATTAGACATACTAGTGATTCCTACGTATAACACTCTTACGCTAGGGGTTGCTGATGCTTCTGTCTATCCTACAAACCCTCCTGTTGTTTCTGGAGCCACGATTGAAATTAATATTCCTGGTTTTGGTGTTGTATTAAGACCATTTAGTGTTAATGACTTCAATGTTTTCAACTCTTCAAACTTAGGCATTACAGCACCAGGGGTGGAACAACCACTTCCTGACGGTGTGTACCATTTAAAATACTCTGTAGCCCCTGCATACATAAACTTCGTAGAGAAGTCAATTATGCGTGTTGAGAAGCTACAGGAAAAGTTTGATGGAGCTTTTATGAAGCTTGATATGATGGAGTGTGATAGAGCTATCAAAACACAAGCAAAGGTGGATTTAACATCTATTTATTTCTTCATCCAGGGATCTATAGCAGCTGCCAACAATTGTGCAATAAATGAGGCAATGAAGCTATATGCTCAGGCAGACAATATGCTTGATAACTTCTTGAAGAACAATTGTGGATGTTCTGGAAACAACTACGTTATAAACTTCTATTAACATGGCAAGCTGTAGTAAATGTGGAGCTAAATTTGGGTGTGGATGTCAACTTATAAATGGCCTCTGTGCAGCCTGTAATGCAGCAACACAACAAAGCAAAAACTTTATAAGAAATGTTATCTCCAAGGCTCGCAAGCTGTCCAGAATGTGCTAACATACCTTCTCTGATTGCAGAGATAGATTGTAAGATTGCCAGTCTGGCTAACAACTTGTATAACAACGTTGTATATATTCTTAACCAACCTGTTCCTGGTGGAACAATGTTGGACCTCCTGAACTACAGGAGAATTCTTACGTATAAGTATTGCAATCCTAATTACAATGCTGCGTTCACTGTGAACATGATTGCCAGCAGAGTCAAACTTCTAAAATTTAGATAAAAATGTCTTGTTCTAATTGCTATAATGGATGTACAGAGATTGTTTCTGATCAGTGTGTGAAGTATACAGGTATTGATGTTCCTATTTTGGGAATCAAAAGCGGTGATTCTCTTTCATATGTTGAACAAGCACTGATTGCGTTTCTTACATCTACACTTAATGGTACAGGTATAAAGTTAGATATTAACCCACAAATTATTTGTGAGATTGTTAACAAGAACTTAGTAGCCTGTGAAGACCTCACTCTCCCCAACGTTATCAATGCTCTTATCAAAGCTGTATGTGAACTAGACGAAAGACTCACTGCTCTAGAGGGAGACTTTGCTGCTTTGGAAGGACCTTACACAATCGGATGTCTCACAGGTGTAACTACCACCTCTGGAACACATGCCATCCTTCAGGCAGTGATTACAAAACTTTGTGCACACATTGTTGATTTTGATGCCTTTGTGCTAGATGTTGAAACCAACTATGTAAAGAAGTCAGAGCTGTGTACTCTAGTAGCAGCTTGTACACCACCTGCTCCTCCTGCCGAATATAAGGACAGAATGGTGCCTTTTACAGTGGTAGAATACTATGGTACAATATCTGGTAACTTTGATGTTTCTGGTGCAGGTATTGGGGATTGGGATAAAATCTATCTCTGTAATGGTAATAATGGTACTCCTGATAAAAGAGGACGTGTACCAGTGGGTGCTACAACAGGTATGGGTGGAGGACCTCTCAATCCTGCTGTTGATCCAACTCTTGGTAATCCTTCTTACACATTAGGTGGAACAGCTGGTTCTAATACAGTGGTACTCAGTACTGCTCAGATTCCTGCTCACAGTCACACTGCTACAAACGTTTTAACAGACCCTGGACATACTCATTTTACAACATTGTCAGGAGCTCAGGTGACCATCACTGCATCTACTCCTCTAGCAAAAGAAGCAACTTATGGAGGTAATAGTAGTTATCTTTTAGCTGGTGCAACAGGTGTTCCTGATATTGGTATCACTGATTCTAAAACAACTGGTATCACTGTAGCCACTACTAACAGTTCTACAGGAGGTGGATTAGGACACAACAACTTCCAGCCTGGTCTTGGATGCTACTACATCATGTATATTCCTTAATAGTTTAAAATCATTATAATGTCTTGTTGCAATCAACCTAATTATGCTCCTGTAGACCCCTGTAATATTCCCTGCACACCAACAGATAATGTGTGCTACAGCGGTCCTAACCTACCCTGTACAGAAATACATACATGTGATACAGTCACTGTATCTCTACAAAAAATAGATGCTGAGGTGTGTGATTTGCAGAGCCAAATTACAGCTCTTCAAACTTTGGTGAATAGTTTAACCACCACCACAACCACCAGTACTAGCACTTCTACCACCACTACAACAACAACAATTGCTTGTCCTTCTTGTGAATTCTATTCTGTAACTAACGCAACAATCACTCCTGTAGATATTGTCTACTATGCATGTGGAGGTATTCTTACAAATGCTACAGTGGGAAGCTTTAGCACCGTGTATGTTTGTGCTTGCGTAGACACATTGGTGATACCTCCCACTCCAGGTGTATCTTCTGCTAATATAGGAGCTTGTCCCACAACAACAACCACCACTACACTTCTGTGACTGTAACAATAACATTAACGACAGCTGGAACTGATACAGGCCCATTCAATCTCTACTCGGATGTTGATGGGTTTGTATCAGCCTTTGAAACAGGTGTTTCTAAAGCAGCTCTATTGGCTGGCTACACCACCACAAATGTGCCAAATGGTACAACAATTGTGAGGGTGATGTCTGCTAGTGAGCTCTGCACTAATTTTATAGATATTATAATCAGTGGCGAGTGTACAACCACTACCACCACTTCTAGCTCATCCACCACAACTACCACTAGTACTTCTTCTACAACCACGACTACATCATCAACTAGCTCCACTACTACCACCACTACAACAGTTGAGCCTACAACTACTACCACCACTACAGAAGCTCCTCCAGATTGTACAGACTATAGTGTAGTTGGTACTCCTTCTATTAGTATAGAATGGTTTGCATGTTCAGGTGAATTCTTAACACAAACTGTAGGTTCAGGTGGTATACAAATATGTGCTGAAACTGGAACAGTAGTTCAAACTGGAGGAAGTGGAAGCATAACAGCTTCAGGACCTTGCGGACTATAACATATTAAAAAACCCTGTTTGTTGGTTTTCAGGGCTTCTCCTGGGGGTTTCTACCTCTGGGAGTTTTTGTTTATAACATAAAATGTTATTATAGATAACAGAAAATGTTTAAATAATTTGGGAAATATCAAAAAGTTTCGTACCTTTAGGCCAATTTTAACTAAACAAAATCATAAATGCCTGAAAATCAATCTCTTCTGCACCAGCTAGAGCAAATGCTCCACTGGAAAAAGAGCAAGAAGTTCTATGCAGAAAAACTACAAATCACTGAGGATGAGGTGGATGCGTTGATTAAAGAACTAAAATCTGCAGAAGATGCAGAGAATGAGGCGGAAGTTGGAAACTATATTGGAGAACTAGAAGAACAAGTTGTAAGATTTTTTGAGGATGT